>Ga0326727_10003482_pt1 | contig 50217 bp, 43 predicted proteins | sample MB2enrmetagenome_FD_207643 | JGI IMG/M metagenome (GOLD analysis project Ga0326727, IMG submission 207643) | Lab enriched peat soil microbial communities from McLean, Ithaca, NY, United States - MB29MY | ecosystem: Environmental > Terrestrial > Soil > Wetlands > Peat | place: USA: New York... | reverse complement strand
TACCTCAACTTTGGTGTCCACTAAATCCATCATAGGTCAACCTGTGCTGGACCCCCCCCTGAAACTGTCAACTTTTGTGCACTTTTGTAAACCCTCCTTCTGAAAGGCTTGCAAGAGAAGGAGGTCAGGAAAGGGGTAGTGGGACGGTCGGTGAGGAATGCGTGCCGAAGAGGGAAAAAAGAGGGTAAACCGCAGCGGAAAATGGCAAAAAACGACTGTTTTTCAGGAAAACAGGCGGCATCGATGTCATCTGTCTTTAACTCCGCCGGAAGACGAAAAACAAGCTCCTACGGCGAAAGCAGCCGTAGGAGCTCTTCCACATGGATCAAGGCCGGGGTCCATAAACAGGCTCCGTCTGGCCGACCTCCAGGGCCCCGAGATCCGGCGCTTTCCCGGTAAAATCATCGTTCACATTGGGAAGGATCAGCCCGGCGTCGACCGCCACGGAATGTGGCTTCAACTGAAAATGAAGGTCTTTGGGGTTATAAACTTTTTGGGGATCACTCCTGTCGGGTGGCGCCAGGTTCTGAAAGATATCCCAGTCTACAAGTTTACTATGGCAGTCTTTGCCTGTGCTTTGACAGTATTCTGACAGGGTTTTGAAATTGCGTACTACCCACTGCGGGTTCTCATGCGTCCCATATAAGAGGTCAAATGGAGGAGACACCCACGTGAACGAATACGGGGTTCCCTGGTTAGGACGGAACCCGTTATAGTCGGATGCGGTGTAGTTGGTGTACGTCCGGACCTGGAAAATTTGTGGATGGACCCCCTCTCCCAGGACAAGGTTGTTGAGAAAATGGGTGTTCGACCACCCTCCGTAGTGTGGATAGGAAGGAGGCATCGGGGCAACGGTTAATGCTGTTTCGACCAGCAGTGTGTTGTGCAAAATGACCAGGCCTTCAGGCTCGGAATACTGGTTCTTAAAAGCCCCGCCCTCTACGGGTGGTGCATTGGCCCCGCTTCCCCCCGGGGCATGGTACACGATATTCCGGATAAAATAAGCGGGTCCGCCGAAGATAGGCTGGCCGCTCAGGGGCTCCACGCCCATATTCACGCAACGGTTGCGTAAGACACGGACGTTGTGCATGGCCCCATCGGCTTCGATGCAATTATCGTGTACGTTCGTAATGTCGTTATTGTAGAAGTCGATTGAAACAGGCATCCTGTCGCGTGGCACGTTCGGATAGCCGTCCGGCATGCCGTAGGTATCATGGCATAATCCATCAAAAAAATTGGCCACATAATTGTGGGCGATAACGTGACCCGACCCGTAGATTTTAACGCCGAAGTACGACGAAAGCGGCGGGGGATAGCCTGGGAGCTTATTCCATGGAGGCCCGGTATACCCTATAAGTTTACTCGGGTCGTCCCTGCCGATCATCACGTTGTCGGCGATGTAAAAGTTTTTTGATCCCGAATAACTGCTCCAGACACCAATGCCAATATTCTCGAAGCGGCATCTTTTGACGGTTAACCCACTGGAGCCGGTTACTCTCTTATGACCTGCAAGAAAGGCGACATCGGTATTGCGAATAGTAAGGCCCTCGAAGTAATTGTAATCCGCGGCCTCGACATTGAAGAGGTTAAATTTGCCGGCGCCATCGAAAATTACCTCACCATCGCCCGCGGCCTTTATCACAATAGGCTTCTCGGGCGTTCCGCTGATGGTCAAATAGTAGGTACCATCGAAGGGAGATAAGCCCGGATACGGAGATGGTTTCACTGCATAAAGCCCGGCATGGACCAGGATGATATCGCCGGGTTTAACACGGGGCGGAAAGGTTTCACTCCAGTCTCCCCCGCCTCCACCGGTGTAATAACAACCCCACAAACTTGTACAGTTGGGCGTCTGTTTTTGGCCCTTGTAGTCAGGTGGATATAAATGGTACGCGTTTCCGCCCTCAAAGGGTTTCGGCTCGGCACGGGTGCGAACGGTTACCGTCTTTTGCCCATCTCCGCTTACGCCATCCGGATCTGACATCGTGAACATGCACTCATACTCTGTATCGGGTTTCAGATCAAATATGCTGCCGGCAAACATATTGGGAGGCGAATAATCGACGGACCACCACACGGTTCGCTCGTTCCGTGAGAGCCGAAGCAGAGGCAATGCCTTTTTCCAGGTCGTATCTCCCTTTTTGCGGTACTGGACTTGCACCGTGGCATCGCGGTTATCGTCATCCCCAACATACCATTCAAAGCCAAGATTAATGAGGGTTGGAGGCTCAATGACAAACTCGCCCGGCCTGACTTTGTTCTCATTTGCCGCAAGTGCAGTGCCGGAGCCACAGATGGATAGACCCAGCAGACATAGACAAACACAAGAAATCATTGCGGATAATCCTGTTCTTGTTTTCACACCTGATAACCCCCTTTTTTGTAATGAGAGTGCGAATCTGTGCCTCCCCGCATTACTATACTAGACCCTTATTGTTCCAGTATTGCCTCAATCAAATGCGGTCCCGATTCCTTCAGAGCGGCGTTGAATTCTCTGGTTAATTCCTCTGCGGTCGTCACAGAAGCGGCAGGCACTCCCATTCCCCGGCTCAAGCCGACCCAGTCCAATGCCGGGTTAGTGAGATTGATCAGCGCTCTGGCTTCAGGTCCCAGGGGATGATATCCGGCCGCCAGACATTCGAGTTCGATTATGAAGTATTTACGGTTCGAGCAGATAACCGTTATGACATTTGCATTTTCACGAGCCTGAGACCACAGTGCCTGAATTGTGTACATTGCGCTTCCGTCAGCTTCAAGATTTATTACCTTTCTGTCGGGGCAGGCGAGCGCGGCGCCAAGCGCTAAAGGCATTCCGTCACCGATGGCCCCTCCCGTCACATTGAGCTGGCTATAGGGTTTCACCACGGGCACATACGAATAGTAAGGTGCGGTTGATGTGAGGCCTTCATCGACAACGATGCAATGTTCCGGCTGCAGGGCGGCAATTGTGGCGCACATTTTTTCTGCATTTAATTTGCCCGAAGGCAGCTCCGGCAACGTATATTTCGCACGCATCGAGTTAATTTTGTTTTTACCGGTTACCACATCCAGCGCCCTGGCCAGTTCTTCCAGCACGACCGTCGCATCCTGTTTATCCGTATCAATTCTGAAATGGCGTTGTTGATCGTTAAGCAGAAAGCTGTTTTCATCCCGATAGCCGAAAAAAGCCACGGGTTCATTGGTTCCCGCGAGAATTAATGTATCGAACTTACCGAGGAGTGCTCGTGCCTTTCCCGGGAAATGAGGAATACGTGTGACTACAGGCGTGCCAATGCCTGCGTCAAAGTATGCAGGATAGGTGATCATAAGAAGATCGCATCCTGTTTTTGCCTGAATTTCCGCTGCCGCCGCCAGGCTCGGTTTGCGCAGGGCCCGCCCGCCCAAAATGAGCGCCGGTTTTTTTGCTTTTTTGAGAAGTTTACGGGCGTTGGCAATTGTCGCCTGATCGACACTATCAAAAGTAAATTCCTGCATCGTGATTTTATCCGGTTTGTGTTCTGTCCACTGGTAATTTGCAGGAACAATCAACGTTGATATCTGACCGTAAAGTGATGCGGCCAGTCCCTCGGCCACGTCATGCGATAATGCTTCCACCGAGTCACTTTGCCTGTACCAGCGGGAGACAGTCCGGGCAAGGGATGCTATATCCATATTCAAAGGAGGATCGACATTAAGATGCCACGTTGCATGTTGGCCGATGATATTCAGGATGGGAGATCGGGCACGTTTGGCATTGTGGAGATTGGCAATGCCGTTGGCAAAGCCGGGGCCTAGATGCAATAAGGTCAGAGCAGGTCTTTGTTTCATCCGCGCATAGCCGTCGGCCGCGCCGGTGCATACGCCTTCAAAGAGCCCCAGCACGGGACGGATGCTCTTGACCGTATCGAGTGCTGCAACCAGCGGTAGCTCAGTGGTTCCCGGATTGGCAAAACAGATTTCTACACCCGCATCCGCTGCCGTATGTAAAATAATTTCCGCACCGGTCATGGTCACCTCTCCTGGACGAGCACTTCTCGTCAAGTCGATACTTGTCGTCAGGTCCTACTACATTTGTAAATTCGTCACATTGTAGCGGCGGTAGATACATCGTTGTTTCATTCCGTACATTCTCATTGGCCGGGCCACCTATTCAGCCCTTCCGCTGCCATTTCCGTGTCCTCAATTATCAGAGAAATGGCGCAAGATTACAACAACTATCTCAGGCTTTCCGTCATTTATAAGAAGTCGAATGAAGACATATTGACCTGTATATACGTCGCCCCCATTCGCGCGGGGGAGAAGAACATTCTTGGGGCGGCGGTCAGCATCCGGAAAGTCTGGTTCTCATCCGAAGAGGATCTTATGATGGTCCGGCGAATGGTGCGACCGGCCCTCAGGTCCATCGGGGCGGGCCGCTGAAGGCTCCCGTCTGGCCTCTGGCTCACGTCGCACCTTGATGAGCTCGGCCACGATGCTCACTGCAATCTCCTGAGGTGTTTCGGAGCCTATGTCGAGCCCGATGGGCGCGTATACCTGTGTGAGAAGTCGCTCGTCGAACCCCTTGGCCTTAAGATGGCTGAAGATCATCTTTGTCTTCCTGACGCTCCCGATCATGCCGAGGTAGCGGGTCGGCCGCTTCAGGACATGGCCGAGGACGAGGGCGTCGTGTTTGTGGCCCCTGGTGACGATCACCACGTAGTCACTCCCGTAAAAAGGGAGGTGTTCGAATACCGTATCGAATGCCTCGACGATCACTTCTTTCGCCTCAGGGAAGCGGACCTCGTTGCAATAGTCTGCCCGGTCGTCAATGACAGTAACGTCAAAATGGGTCATGTCGGCGATACGTGAGATATACTGGGACACATGACCTGCCCCAAAGATGTACAGGCGGGACCTGGTGAGAATGGGCACGGCGATGAGGCCGTCTTCCAGGACTGGTCTTTCTGCATGTACCGAAAGACGGGCTACTACCGTATGGTCCAGCGGGTCCCCCGCCACCGTCCCGTCGCTGTGGAGCAGGCTCTTTGAAAGGGTTGAATCGGTGTATCGGGTGACGATCAGCCCTTTGGCGTCCCGCTTGATCACGTTTCGTATGGCGTCGTACAATTCCCCCTGCCGCTCGTCTATCGGTTCTATGAAGAGACTCACGCTTCCTCCGCAGACCGTGTCTTCATCGCCCACTCCCTTTCCGTCCATTCTGAAGCGAAGCATCCGGTGACGACCGGTCGCAATGGCGTCTATGGCCGCCCGCCACACGCCCGCTTCCAAAAAGCCGCCGCCGATAGTCCCGTAGACCCTTCCTTCAGAGGTAACAAACATCCGCGCCCCTTCGTCTCCGGGGGCTGCCCCCACCTTTTCCGTGATGGTGGCCAGAGCGCCCTTTTCGCCCCGGGCGAGATGGTCGGATATGACTTTGTTGAGATCCATTTCTTTCCTCCTCCTATGCAAGGCTTTGAATGCCCATCCGGTCGAGGGGCAGGACCTCAATGCCGTCGCCTGCTTTAACCGAAGTCCTTTCCGGAATGATGGTGAGAAAATTGGCGGCTGCCATGACTGCCAGAGGCCCGGTTCGTTCAGTCGGGTTCAGGGTGACACGGTACCCCCGGCCATTCCTGGTCAAGCGGGTCCATCTCACGAAGGTCTTTGGCATCTTCCGGGAGACTGAGTCTGCGGCTTCCGCCGGTATCGTCTGATGCCTCACGTCCATAATGCCTCGCATCTTGAGCACCCCCGGCCTGACAAGGGTTTCGCAATTGATAAGGGCCCCCGATGGCGGTCCGGAGAGGGCAAAGACCGGTTTTTCTGTTTTGGCGCCGGATTGCGGTGGGTTGTCGATGACCCCGAAGGCCGCGGACGCCCCAGGCCCCATGGCAATGCGGGAAAAGAGCACCTCTCCGATCTCAAGCGCATGCGTATACCGCAGTATCGTGTTTACCGCTTCATCGTAGGTCGTCATATTTGCCTCCCGATCGCCTGAAATAACATGATCTTCCGGGTACGGTCACGGCAGAACTGGTGGTGGCGGGCCGTAACCTCTCCGCGATCTGCCGGAGATGGTTGCCTGTCGCCCCAACCTGTCGGTCTCTTCCCTGGCTCTGCGAAGGGGGTATGGCTCCTGTCATCGAATCTCCTTCGGGGCCCAGCGGCGAAAGGAATGGTCCTGCCGCGACCTTCCGTGAGTCGGAAAGTGCCAACCCTTTCCCTTATCTGTGCTGCCCGTGCTTTTTCCGCCACTGATTGCCTGCGGCACGCAGAACTGGAAGGAGCCGTCGACCCGAATCACATTAACCCTGGCATTGTACAGTTGAAAGAGATTCGCGTCATTGACCACGTCCTCGCAGGGGCCATCGGCCATGACCTTCCCATCCTTGATCATGATGGCGCGGTCGGCGATCCAGAGGGCGTGCTCGGGAGAATGGGTTGACTTGATAAACGTGTATCCTTCATGAGAAAGCTTGGTGATCTGTTCGAGGAGCCTCAGCTGGTTCCCGTAATCGAGGCCCGTCGCAGGCTCGTCCATGACGAAAACCCGCGCGCCCTGGGAGAGGGCCCGGGCAATGATGGTGAGCTGCCGCTCTCCCCCGCTGATTTCCGTATAGGGTCTGTCGGCGAGATGAAGAATGGAAAGCCTCTGAAGGGCGTCGTGGGCTATTTCCAGGTCTTCTTTGGAGTACCTGAAAAAGAAGGTCTTGTGGGGGATCCTCCCCATGAGGGCTATGTCTATGACCGAATAGGGAAAGGCGCTTCTGTGGATCTGGGGTACATAGGCGATCTCGCGGGCAAGGTGTTTCGAACCGAGCTGGCTGATGTCTCTGCCGTCGTAGAAGGTCCTTCCTTCCAAGGGCCGGAGGAGCCCGACCATCACCTTGATGAGGGTGGTCTTACCACAGCCGTTCGGTCCGAGGAGGGTGACGATCTCGCCCCTCTGTACGACAAGACTGATGCCGGTGAGAACAGGTTTGCGAGAATAACTGAAATAAACCTCTTCGACCTTGATAAGCGGATTCGAGTTCATTTTCACCTCGATTTCTTGACGGCATCGGTCTGTACCCCTTCCGAAACTGCGTCGCTTCAACGGAATTCACTAGTTCCTTTTCCATGCGTTGACCCTCTATCCATATCAGGTCCTTTCCGGCCTGCGTTCTTTTCCCCTCACGCCCATCCCCTTCTCGTTTTCCGCAAGATAATCGCGAAGAAGGGAATGCCCACGAGGGATGTGGTGATCCCTATGGGAATCTCCACATTAAAGAGAAGTCTGGACACATCATCCACAACAACGAGGTAGAGCGCGCCTATGAGGGCGCTCGCCGGGATCAGGATCTTGTTGTCAGGGCCGACGAGCATACGGGCTATGTGCGGGATGATGAGGCCGACCCAGCCGATCATGCCTGCCATGACTACCGTGAGGGCGCTCATAAGGGTGGCGAGGAAGATCAGGAGCATACGGACCCACTCAACCGGGATGCCGAGGGCCTTGGCCTCTTCATCGCCCATGCTCAGGGCGTTCAGGTATCCGGAGAAGAGGGCTGTGAGGATGATACTCCCCAACTGGGGTATGGCGACAAAGGTCAGGGTGCCCATATCCACGAGTGATAGTCCACCCATGAGCCATTGGGTGATGGCGGGAAGTTGGTTGTAGGGGTCGGCGACATACTTGATGATCGAGAGGAGGGAGGTGAAGAGGGCTCCACTGATAACTCCACCCAGCACGAGGAGAAGGACCGTGTTGCCCTTATACATTTTCGCCATGCCGACCGCGATGAGGACTGCAAAAAGGCCGAATATGAAGGTGCTTATCTGGACGGCAAGCCAACTCTTGAAAAAAACCATGGCCATGGCCGCGCCGAAAGAGGCGCCGGCAAGCACCCCGAGGAGGCTGGGAGAGACGAGGGGGTTGACGAACATGGCCTGAAAGGATGCCCCCGATACCGAGAGGGAGGCCCCGATCAAGAGGGCCGCAATAATGCGCGGCAGTCGGATATTGATGAGCAGATTCTTCAAAAGCCCGGCCCGGTCGGGGTCGAGATGACCAACGTGGAGAGTTTTGTTAAGGAAAAAGAGGACCATGTCCCGGATTGGGAGAGGGTACTTGCCCAGAGTAAGGGAAATGGCGGAGACACCAATGAGGCATGCGACGAGAATGGGAAAGTAGGCCTTGCCGATCTTCATAGCTCCTCTTTGTGCTACCGATGCATGACGTTCTTCATCTCTTCATTCGAAAGATCGACCCCGAGGAAGAGTCTGTAGAATTCCTTCGCCTCTTTGACCATGTCCCCCTTTTGCTCGGTAGGGTAGAGGCAGCTCACGAGCCATTTCAATCCCAAGATGCGCATAAATGAAGGAGGCCGGTCAAACCAGTTGTAAGGGGTCCTGGGGATGAGGCAGACTCTCTTTTCCTGCACTGCCTTTATGCTCTGCCACCGCGGGTCCTTAAGCACCTTGTCAAAGAACGTTTTTTCCTGGGCTACGATGACGTCGGGATTGTAAAGCATGACTTGCTCGAGAGAGACTTTCTCCATCCCCATGTGGCTTGAAGTGTGGCATCGGTGGACGTTTGTGTCGCCGGCCATCCTGAGAAGCTCCACGTGGATGGAGTCATTGCATTCCGTACTCAGGCCGTCGACACCCTCGGCATAGTAGACAGTGGGCCGCTTCGCCATGGGGATGCGGTCCACTGTTGCCTTCGCGTCGGCGAGGGTTTTCTGGCAGTAGGCCGCCAGCTTGTCGGCCTTCTCCCCTCTGTTAAGGACATTCCCCAGAAAACGGTATACCTCGGGGTAGTCGTAGAGGCTTTCTGCTACAGCATAGACATAAGGTACGTTCAGTTTCTTCAGCGTCTCTTCCGTCTTTGCATCCATGGCCGACTTTTGGGCCGACCACATGACGATAAGGTCAGGCCTGGCCTTGAGGAGGACCTCGATGTTGGCCGTCTGACCCTGGCCGAAGAGGGATCCAATGACAGGAAGGTCACGGAGGGACCTGCTGACGTAGTTCTTATCCTCTTCCTTGATGGGGAAGATCAGCCCAGACACAAGGGACGAATCGATGGAGTAGAGGGCATAGGAGCCGTAGGGAGAAGGCGCATAGACCTTCCGGATCGTGTCGGGGATGGAGACTTTTCTCCCTGCCATGTCGGTGATTTCCCGGGCTCGTGCCGAGCCGGCGAGCAAGACGGCAGTAAGGGCGCCAAAGACTGCGATCGATAGAATGCCCTTCATGATTTTCCTGGACATTACAGATTCCCCTCTCCCTTTGTAGGCTGGCTCTGCTTCCATATCTGTATCCACATGCCGTCATTGCCTCTATTTAGGGAGTATTTTGTGATACCTGTATTCTTCAAGATCTCATCGTAATCGCGAGGCAGTACGTTTTTGGGGCCTTTCCCCATAAGCCCCATTCCCAGCGCCTTCCTTTTCGATTCAATTTGTGCCTGGATTTCGGGCGTACCCCTGCCGCCGCCGACATAGGCCTTCCCTCCGGGTGCAAGAACCCTGTATATCTCCTTGAGCGCTGTTGCAGGGTCTTTCCAGAAGGGGATGGACCCCCTGCTGATGACGAGGTTCACCGATCCGTCGGCAAGGGGGATGGTGTGAACATCGGCAAGCAGGGTTTTCGCCCTTTTTTGAAGACCGTCCTCGATAATATGCGCTTTTGCCTTCTCCAGGGCATTCCCCGATATGTCGAGGAATATGAAATCGAGATCCGTAATCTTCGCGAGGGCGAGACCGAGGTATCCGCCTCCTGACCCCACATCCAGGCAGACCCCCTTTGTAATGCCCGTCCTCTCTTTGATCTTCTGCGCATAATAGGCATACATAGGCGCGCTGATGCCGCGGGCGGCCTCGTCGTACTTTGTGACATTCATCTGCTTTGCTGCATCGTTGCCCTCACCGGCCTTCTCTTCTGCGAAAGCGGCATGTGATACGCACAATGCTAAAGCAATAGTCACGCACAGAACCAATCTTCTCATGTGCTTTTTCATTTTGCTGTACTCCCTGTGCTTTTTCATTTTGTCTTTCATTTCCATATTTCCATCCGCGAACCCATCGTGTCATTTCCACATCTGTATCCACGTTTATCGGGAAAGAAGTCTTCCTGTTGTGATCTCAGAAAAAGCTGTAGGCCAGCCGCACCCCGTATGAAAAGCCGGGATCGAGGTAGGCCCCCGCGACGTAACGCGTTGCGTAGTGGACATCGCCCAGGTTCCTCGCGTAGACGGTGACCCGCATATCCCTGTTGAAAAATTTGAAGTTGTAGCCCGTGTTGGCATCTACCCTGAGAAAGTTGCCCATCTCGTAGTAGAGGGCACCCGCCGGAGACGTGCTGAGGTTATGGGGGCCCTCGTATACAGCGGTAATGTTGGCGAAGGCATTCTTGTAGCGGTAACTGATCAAGCCGCTCGCTATGTTGTGGGCTATGCTCACGTTGTCGGTGTGGTTATCCGTCGTGACGTAGGAGTACTGGAAACGGTAGGTGAGGGAACCGTAGGCGAGGGACTTCAGCGGTTGTCCTGTTACCTTGACCTCCACCCCCTTGGTTTTCACGTCCAAGGGGGTCACGTAGTCGATCTCCTGACCCGTTGCAGGATCAATGTAATATTTACCGGTGGTCACTGCTTCATTCTTCACGTCGTAGTAGAAGACCGTGAAGGCCGGGTTAAAGAAGGGGTGAATATTGGCGAGGATGCCGCCCTCATATCGTTGGTCTTTTTCAGCGGGAAGAGCCGCACGCGTGGTCGGGGCCACATAGTAGCTTGCAGTGGTGTTCTCCACATAAGCATATCGTCCCGTGAGGGTGAACATGGGAGTCAGCTTGTAGGAAGTTCCAAGGGCGAAGGTGTTTACCTCCTTCGCCCACTCGTGCGCGGGTGCGCCGCTGACAGGGTCATTGTTGTAGTGCTTCTCGTCCATTCTGAGTGCGCCGTCCACGGTCATTCTGCCGTCGAAGAGGCGGTATTGATCCAGCGCGAAGAGGCTGTATACAGACTCGTCCGTCCTCGTTCCTACGGTCGGGGCGAGTCCGGTGGGGCTCACCGATTGGAGGAATTGGCCGCCCACTTTGAACGTGTTGAAGGTGGTATTGATAACATGGGTCAGGTTGAGGTTCTGGCCATGGATATCCTGATCTTGGACGGTGATTGGCGTTTGGGCAGGGAAAGTTGTTGTCATGCTGCTCGTGAGGAGGCTGTCGTACGCGTAGGTGAATGTCGTGGTCTGGTTGTCGGTCCAGGGCTTTTTCAGATTGACGGCGACCATGTTCGATATGATGGGATCCAACTTCCATTTGGAAGTGTCCAGGTTTCCCACGTTCGACCAGTTGAGGGTGCCGTTCTTGTTTGTGGTCGGCACTTCGATCGTGCCCCTCTCGAACTCCTGCATGCCCCTGCCCGTGTAGTAGAGTACGTCGCCTTGGAGGAACGCCCCCTCGTAGCCTCCATGGAAGAGGAGCGATTCGTTCCTGTACCCGTTGTACCAGTTCGTCTTGCCCTGGGAACTGTCGTCGGATGCGGTTATCCGGTAGTCAAAATCGCCTATTTTTGCCCCCTGATGCACCTCTTCCTTCTCCGTGTGAAAGCTTCCATAGCTTGTCACCAGACCGCCTTCCAGCTTTGAGGCCCGTTTTGTCTTGATGACGATATACCCCTGATTGGTGTTGCCCGTAGTCGAGCCGAAGTTGGTCAGTGGACCGAGGGTAAGGGCCGTTGCATCTCTTACAACGGTGATGGACTCTATGGCATTGACCGGAAGGGTCGCAATGACCCTGTCGGGACTGAGAAGGTAGACGCCGTCCAGAATGATGCCGAAGTTCCCATTCCCTCTCACGTAGCCGAAGTTCAGGTGCTGTCTCCCCTGGAAGTAGACGTCCATGCCGGGGACCTGTTCGAGGATGTCCCAGATCGTTTGAGGGTTAATCGCCTCAATCTCCTCCCGGGTGATAATCAGGGTCTGGGGCTTGCTGCTGTCCGGTACCCAGTAGGGACTTGTGACAGGTTCCACCACTGCTTTTTCCTTGACCGTGATCTGTTCGAGCGCTACCGGTTCTTTCTGTTCATCGTCGGCGGCTGATGCGACGGGCGCAGCGATGAGAAGCAGCGCCAGAAGAATGGCGCTGCCTGCCAATTCGCCTGCTAAATTCTTTTTCATCATGTCTCTTCCTCCTTTCGCTTGATAGGTAAAGTAGAAAAACAAAGCCATCTGTGCTATGTAAGCGGCCAAATCGTTGCCTGTTCCCCTCCCTCCTGCACTCATCCACTCTTTTGACGCTACTCGAGACTGTAGACGACGGGGATGACGATCTCAACCTTGACGGGGGGTTTTGGAAAAGGCTGAACCTCTCTGATGGTTTCGATCACATTGCGGTCGAGGATCTCATATCCCGTGCTTCGCAAAATCCGTATCCGCTCAGCCTGTCCCGTCTTCTGAACAACAAAGAAGACAGCCAGGGCGCCATGCCACCCCAGGTTCCTCGCCATGGGAGGGTACTCAAGGTTCTCGAGAATGAGATCGCGGATATAGGCGAAGTTTTCCTTGAGGTACTTCTTCCTGAGGACCTCAAGAGACTCGCCCGGTCCCCGGCCCGGGCCCACGGAATTGCCCGTGCCGTTTCCCGATCCGCCCCCCGAGCCTGAACCTGAGCCGGCGCCGACCCCCGAGCCGGTGCCCGAGCCCAGGCCGGTTCCCGAACCCGAGCCCTCTCCATAGAGGGCGCCTTCGGGCGAAGGCCGTGGCAGGAGGGGGAGAGCAGCCTCTTGCGGTTCAGCCCGGACCGGCAGGGCAACACTTTCGCTGGATACAGCGACGACAGGAGGCGGAATCATCTGCTGCCGGATGGTCTTTGTTGGAATAGGAACGGGCCGGGGAGCCTGCGCGGTTCGCGTCTTCCCGACCCGGACGCGAGTGCGGAGCGCCTTTACCTCTTCCCTCGGGTGCGACCCTCCTCCTCCGCCCCCTTGGGGCTCAGGGGTGAGAAGGACGACGATGGGTTCCGCGCTCCTGGGGACGCAGGGGCCGCAGAGAAACATTCCGCCGACGAACAGCCCGTGAATGGCGAGGGACATAAGGAAAGAGCGGCCTACGACGACCGGTCGTTTGTCCATTTGTTTCACATCCCGGTTCCAAGGGGAGGGACGAAGCTTCTCTTTTTTCGACCACGCAAAAGCAGAGGCCCGCCATATCCCCCGATAGAAAGACTCGATATTCCACCACCTGCCGGGCATGAGTCCGACCGGCAAACCTTTACGACTGTACCACCCGGTCATGGGCGTCCTCCCCGGTTATGAAGAAAAGCGGCTTTGGACCTGATTAGAGGCCCTCCTGTCGCTTAAAGAGGCGAGTAGTAGCGCTTGTCCCGGGCACAGGGGCGACACAGGGTTCTGCCGTCCACGACCTCCTCCCTCATGTCCATTACCCGTTCGCCGCACACGTCGCACTTGACCACTCGGATGGGTTTGCCCGGCATGTCCTGAGGTGGGAGACTGACGGCGACCGCCTCAATCGTGAGCAGTTTTTCATCCGGGAGTGTGAGATAGGGGTTTTTCCCGGCTGTATCCTGCCCGTCTTCTTTTTCTTTCACCGTGAGTCTCACGGCCTTGCCTGTCTCAAGGTTGAGAAAGGTGGCGGCCATCTTGCCATGGTCGTAGATCTTCATGGTCCGCTTGCCGGGCCGGCATCCGGTGATGGCCATGATGGCGTCGGTGGCGCACCGGTCTATCTCCACAAAGACGATCAACTTTTTTCGATCCTTTCCTTTCGGGTCCTCAATGCCTATGGCCCTCAGGCCCGCAATTACCATCCTGGTCCCGATGGTGAGGCCCGCACAGATGTCGCCGTGGAGAGCCTCGGCTATGGCAAGACAGGAATCAAGGGTCAAACAGGCATCGCTCATGTGCACCTCCCGACGAAGATTGTTATCCCCTTCTAATGCTTCACGATATTGATCTTCCGGACGCATGTCTTGAAGAGGTGGTAGACCTCGACCCCTTCCGAAAGCGTATCGAGGGCTTTGTCTGCGTCCGTCACCTTCACCCCGCTTACGATGCTGACGTTCCTCTTGAAAAAGGCATCGGGCAATAGGCTCGCGGTGGGTCCCGTCACAATCACCATCGCCCCCCTCTTTGTGTAGCCCAGGAGTTCCTCGATCGTCCCGTTCGCCGTGGCAGCTCCCGTAATAATCACCGTGTCGCAGGCCGGAAGGACTGCGCTTGCCTCATCTGCAGGCACATAGAACCGCATCTCTTCCGCGTTCAAGCTCTCCGGTTTTCTTTCGATCACCGACAGGTCTATCCCGGGAATATCCCTGAGCTGCTTCAGAAAGGGCGAAATGGCGCCGACCATTCCTATCTTTCCGAGTTTTCCGAGATCCAGCAGCCCAAAAACATTGGCATCGCAGATGACCCTGTAGCGGTCATCCGTGATGAATCTGGAAGACAGGGCGTTCATCACCACCAGCCTGACAAGGTTCGAGAGGGTCGACCCTCCTTCCCCCTCCAGGACCCTGCGAACAGCCATGCCTTTGAGAGGGGCGGGAGCAGGACGCTCGGCTGCGGTCAAGGAAGAACGGGAGCCCCTGTGGAGATCGGCAGCGGGGGTATAGGCAACGCCTCCGGACCCATCGGAGAGTTTCACCCCGGTGTAGAATACACCGATGATTATCCTTTCTATCGTGATATCTTCCGCCTCTTTGCCAAGAAGACGCAGGAGAAGATTTACCGTTTCATCGAGAATCATGTTGTTACCCGATTATCCCCCATCCGTGCGTAGCCTTATCTGAAAAAGCCTCCGTGATGGGCTTCGCTATATGCGGTATAACATAACGGATAGCATTATATATCATTGGATACAACGGTAGTCAAGCCTTTTTTAACTTTTTTTAATGTTTTTGTTCATCATAATAGTATTTGAGATTTTATACAGGCCGTGAGGTGCGTTAAATGGTGCCTACATGTTCATTATCATGAACATGTAGGCACCATTTAACGGTGACGTGAGGCAGGATTGAACGGGGACAAGCGGCGGTACAATAAACGCCGATCAGACGTTGATAAAGACGCGTCAACGCCACGAGCGACTTTTCGCACTCATACCTGAATGTGAGGGGGCCGGGCGCAGAAAGCAGATTGTAGGCTTCCTGAAAATAGGGAGCGGGCTATGGAAAAATTATATAATCGGGGGCTTAACAGGTGTGTCTATTTCTTTGCGAACTATGAAAATTAATGGTAGGCGCGAGGGGTGTTGAACCCCTGACCTCTACCGTGTCAGGGTAGCGCTCTCCCGTTGAGCTACGCGCCTACGTCGTACGTCCAAGAGCGATATTAAAACAGGAACGCGGCCCTCTGTCAAGAAATAAGCTCGGGCAGAAAAATCGGGAAGTTTCCCCCTTCGAGCCAGACGGAGTGCTCGACAACGCCAAAAGTCTTGAGCAGCTCACTGATGCTCAAGCCCGTCCTGGTCCCCTTATGCGATGGCGGGTCCGTATTCCATACGAGGCTCATTGCAAGGTCGGTGCGAAGGCCGGCCCTCTGATAAAGATTGACGCGCACAAGACCCTGTTCCGCGGCCATACCCTTCGTCAGATCGAGAAGCAGGTCGGTCGCGGGCCCTATCCGGCCCGGGACTGTCCTTAGCCGTATCATCTCCATCCACGCCACGTCGCGCCTGCCTGTTCGGAGTCGGGAGAAAGTACCCATAGGGAGAAAGCATAAAGCGTGCCATGTGAAATCAGGCCGCATGAAGGCCGGCAATAAGGCCGTTTATCCGATGATCCCTTCGTCACGACAGAAAGAACTGTAATATTTGTAAGAAATAGTGTAAAGTATCACATTTGGCAGTTACAGCGTGCGCAGGTTGGGAGAGTGACATGGAGAGTGATGAGTTTTTCCGTGAATTTACCTTACGTATTTGTGGCAGCCTCGACCTTGGCGAGGCGCTGCGGGATTGCCTGATCTACGTCAAAGGCGTCATGCCGGCGGATGAGCTGATGCTTACCGTCTATAATGTATCTTCGGGTATCCTGGAAGTGGTCGCAAGCGCCGATGAAGCAGGGGGCGACGCGCTCCGTTCCGACAAGGTGGTAATGCCTCCGCACCTCAGAAGGGAGCTTGAGGATGTGGACAACTATCCGCGGGTGCGCGTATGCGGCAAAGTCTGGGAGGACCCTATTATGGAGAGGGTTGCATCCCAATTTAAGTGGTCCGACTCCTCTCTGATCGTGGGTCGGCTGATTATCCAGCACCGGTTTATTGGCTCGCTTATCGTGCGGGCGGCGGGAGAGGGCCGGTATGACGAACGGCACGGCCGGCTCTGGTCCGTTGTCAACGAGCCCACGGGCATCGCCCTCGCGAACAGCCGGAGGTATGTCGAGCTTTTGAAGCTGAGGGACATGCTGGCCGATGAGAACCGTTATCTGCGGGACGAACTGCAAAGAGATTGGAAGGAAGAGATAGTCGGCTCAAGCTTCGGCTTGAGAGAGGTGATGGAACAGGTGTGGAAGGTGGGCCCTTTGCCCAGCCCCGTGTTGTTGGTCGGCGAGACCGGAAGCGGCAAGGAGTTGATCGCGCATGCCATCCATAATCTCTCGCTGCGGCACAACGGACCGCTGGTCGCCGTCAATTGCGGCGCAATTCCTGAAACACTGCTGGACAGCGAGCTTTTCGGGCATGAGAAGGGCGCTTTTACCGGGGCAGTAACGCAGCGGAGGGGCCGCTTCGAGCGGGCCGACAAGGGGACGATTTTTCTGGATGAGGTGGGCGAGCTGCCCGCGCAGGCTCAGGTGAGACTTCTGCGGGTCCTGCAGGAGAAGGAGATCGAGAGGGTAGGGGGCTCCCAGGCCATCAAAATCGACATAAGGATCATTTCCGCGACCCACAGGAACCTCGAGGAATTGGTTGCAGAAGGGGTTTTTAGGCCCGACCTTTATTATCGTCTCGGCGTGTTCCCCATCAGGATTCCGCCGCTCAGGGAGCGGAAAGCGGATATCCCGGCCCTCGTCAGCCACTTCATGGAGAAGAAAGTACACGAGATGGGCCTGCGCATCACGCCTACCCTGGCCCAGGGCGCCATTGACCGGCTCCTCAGATACGACTGGCCCGGGAATGTGAGGGAGGTGGCGAACGTTGTGGAGCGGGCCCTCATCCAGTCGAATGGCAAGCCTCTGACCTTCGACGAACTCGTCGCGCCTCCCCGGCAGATAGCGGAGTCGCCAGGCTGGCCGTTCAAGCTCGAAGAAATGGAGGCGCAGCATATCAGGCAGGTGATGAAGATAGCCAACGGCAGAATAGAGGGGAAAAGCGGCGCGGCCGAGATCCTTGGGATCAACCCGGCGACTTTGCGCCACCGGATGCGGAAGCTTGGTATTCCCTTCGGCCGCAGCAAGAATATACGGGCAATCGGATGAAGATGAAGCCCCAAAAAGCGGGGCTTCCCGGAGAGGAATGAACCGCAATTCATGGCGCTCCTTGACGTGCGCCGGTCAGTTAGTCTCTATCCGGGACGGGTATTTTCCCAAAGCGGTGAGAACGGCATAACAGAGTTCACACGTTACCCCATTTTCTTCCATGAGTCTCATGCACGACTCGCTGTGCTGGCCGCACACCATCATGCGGCACGCGCGCCGCACGTCCTTTTCGGTAAAACATATCCGGAATTGCCGGTCTTTTTCTTTGGAGATTGCAACGCCCAACTGTTTCATGCGTGACTCCCTGCGTTTATACATGGAGGGGATTCAAGCATAAACCGTGCCACATAACGAAGGCGGTCAACCCATAGAGATTATTGCGATGAAGCGCGGCGAGAAGGCAGCGTACCTATCATATATTCAGGATAGACGGTGAAACCGTCATTGATTGCAGTGAGAATACTTTCCACAGGAGAGCATCGATTGAGCAGCCTTGACCTTTTGAGAGAAGCGGGGAGGCCCATTCTTCCGGCGCCTGACGTTTTGTCGGGGAAAGGGGGGCAAGGCCCTCGGGCAAACAGCCCTTGAAAGGATGGGGATATTGTATACATTACTTATTAGATTTTTGTTGACACGGCATCACCAATTCGGATAAGTTTTCTCTATAGTAATGCAGAACTATGTTCTGTGAGCAGAATTATTCTATTGCCAACAGGTGTGAGAGGGTGACGCACTATTTCGCGGGTATCGATATCGGCTCCACGATGACGAAAGTGGCCATCATGGACGACTCCACCGTGGTGTCGTCAATAATCGGCCCCACAGGCCCGGAGCACCGGAGGCTGTCCTACCGGGTGATGGAAGACGCCCTGGCGCAGGCCGGCCTTGTCTTCGAAGACCTGGCTTTTGTCGTGGCCACCGGATATGGGAGAATAAATGTGCCCTTTGCGGACAAGCAAGTGACAGAGATCACGTGCCACGCAAAAGGGATCCACCACCTTTTACCCACAGTGCGGACGGTGGTCGACGTGGGAGGCCAGGATAGCAAGGGCATCAAGATCCTGAACGGCAAGGTCACCGGTTTCGTGATGAACGATAAATGCGCCGCGGGTACAGGCCGGTTTCTCGAGGTGATGGCTGAGGTCCTTGGTGTCCCCCTCACCCGGCTCGGGGAGCTTTCCCTTTCCGCGGAAAGGCCTGCCGAGATCAGCAATACCTGCACGGTTTTTGCACAAGGCGAGGTGACCGGCCGGCTGGCAAGCGGTGAAAGCGTGCCCAACCTGATCGCCGGGATCCATGAAGCCGTCGCCACGCGGATATATGCGCTCGTGAGCAAGCTCAAGATAGAGCCGGACGTGGCCGTGACCGGCGGAGGCGCCAAGAACAGCGGCCTAGTCAGGGCCCTGGCCGCAAAATTCACTTTTCCCGTTCTGGTCCCGCCCGAGCCCCTCCTCACCGGGGCCCTCGGTGCGGCGCTTGTCGGGAAAGAGGTATACCGGAACGCGCTCAAAAGCGGAGAAACGCTGCAGAGGAGCGGGCGGTACCTTAAGGAGACCACATTTTTCTCGTGAGGCGCGCATGGCGCAGGGGTGCCTCCCGGTGAGTTCTTCCGTTTCCGATTGTCTGTCAGGATGGGTGTGCGAATGAGCTATGTGCTCGGCATCGATATAGGGTCCGGTTTTTCAAAGGCGGTCGTCTGCGAAGATGGGAGCGTCCTGGCATCCGCGGTCATGCCCTCGGTGGGGGGCTACAGGGAGGCGGCAAGAAGGATCGCCGAGGCCGCCCTCGACAAAGCCAGGCTCTCGATGGCCGACATCGCGTTTACCAGGGCTACCGGCTATGGATCGGGCGCGGTCGATTTCGCCGACGAGACCGCGACGGACTTCGCCTGTCACGCGGCGGGCATTCATCACCTGTTTCCTCACGCGAGGACTGTCATCGATATAGGCGCCCAGTTCAGCAAGGCGATCCGGGTCGACAGCGCGGGGAGGATCACCAACTTTGTCATGAATGAAAAGTGCGCCGGAGGGAGTGGAAGATTCCTGCAGGTGATCGCGCGCATCCTCGACATGACTCTGGAAGAGATCGACGAAGTCTCTCTCGGGTCGAAGTCGCCCGTCGAATTTACGACCGGGTGCGCGGTCTTCGCTGAATCGGAGGCGGTGTCGCGGATCGCGGAGGGGGCCCTCCCGGCGGATATCCTGGCAGGGGTCCATAAGGCCATAGCATCGAAGATCGCCAACCTCGTCACGCGCGTCGGTCTTGTCCCCGAATGCGCAGTCACAGGGGGTGGCGCAAAAGATAGAGGGCTGGTGAGGACCTTAGAGGCGGAGCTGGGCAGCGAGATCGTGGTTCCGGAAGAGCCGCAGATCACGGCAGCCCTTGGCGCGGCCCTGATAGCGTGGTAGCCCGATGCCAAAAAGCGTGGCTGGACGCAGCCCTGCCGTATTTTCGCGCAAATATGGAACGTAGGAGGAGGCTTATATGAACAACGCTTATTGGATGACGGCAAAAGAGGTTCTGAGGTTAAACGCGGTTAAGTGGCCGAACAAGATAGGGGCCAAGGATTTGTACAAGGAGTACACCTTCACGCAGTGGAACGAGCGGGCTTGCCGGCTGGCGAACGCCCTGGCGGATATGGGCTTGAAGAAGGGCGACAGGTTCGCGGCACTCGGGTATAACTGCGTGGAGTGGATGGACATATACGCCGCCGCCGCAAAGGGCGGATTTATCGTTGTGCCCATCATGTTCAGGCTTTCCACCCCGGAAATGGAGTACAACATCAACCACAGTGAATGCAAGGCCTTTCTGGTGCAGGGGGGGAAGAACCCGAGAGACGGCAAGGATTTTCCGTGGATAGAGATAGCCAACGGGATGAAGAAGAACCTCCCTACCGTGAAAAAGTACATATCCTTCGCTGTTGACAACCCGCATTACGACGGCTGGGTTTCTTTCGAGGATGCCTTGGCTGCGGCAAGTCCCGAGGAGCCGGCCACGTCGGTCGAACCGGAGGACATCTGGATCATCATGTACACAAGCGGCACGACGGGCAAGCCCAAGGGCGTCATGAAGAGCCACAGATCGCTGATTGCACAGTACTTCGTCATGATCCCCGGCCACGGCTTCGGTTTCGACGATGTGACCCTTCTCGTCATGCCCTGCTGTCACATCAATTCGCTCAACTACTCCTTCGTCAACACGTGGGTAGGGGGAACGGTCATGTGTTACAACATGATAAGCTTCGATGCCGAAGACCTCCTCAAGACGTTCTCGGATCACAAGATTACGTTTACCTCCCTCGTTCCGACGCACTATATCATGCTGCTTTCCCTTCCCGATGCGGTGAAGAGCAAGTACGACCTGACCTCCATCAAGAAGCTCCTCATTTCTTCCGCTCCCGCGAGAAGGGATACGAAGCTCGGTATCCTCGAGATGTTTCCGAACTCCAAGCTCGACGAAGCCTATGGGTCGACGGAGGCAGGCGTTGTCACCATACTCCAGCCTGAAGAACAGATTACGAAGCTCGGCTCGTGCGGCCGCGAGGTCATCGGGACGGACCTCCTGAAACTGTACGACGAGGAAGGGAACTTCGTGACAGAGCCCCACAAGGTCGGCGAAGTTTATTCGAGAAGCCCCATGCTTCTTTCCGGCTATTGGAAAGAGCCCGAGAAGCTGAAGGCCGCGATGAAAGGTGAGTACTTCAGCGCGGGGGACATGGGTTACAAAGATGAGGAGGGGTACCTGTTCCTGGTGGACAGAAAAGCGAATATGATCATCTCCGGCGGCGAGAACATCTTCCCCTCGGAAGTGGAGAATTGCGTCGGCGGCCACCCGAAGGTCAAAGACGTGGCGGTCATCGGCGTGCCGCACGAGAAGTGGGGAGAGTCGGTTATGGCGGTTGTCGTGCTCCATGAGGGGCAGACGGCGGCGCCGGAAGAGTTCAGTCAGTACTGCAAAGGCAAGATCGCCGGTTTCAAGGTGCCGAAGAGCGTCGTCCTCATCCAGGACGAGGAGATGCCGAGAACAGGCAACGGCAAGATCCTTCACAGGGTGCTGAGGGAAAGATATGGCATGTGGAAGGACCACCAGTAGGTCAGCCAAAGGAGACTTAAGTTTTTTTAGCCGGGCCGGGCAGGCATCCTTTGTGCGCTTTGCTGATAGGCAAAGCGCGTTGAGCGGGGACGACCCGCACGCTGAGGTGCCCCGGTGAGCTTGCTCACGGAGGGGGTGATGAACCCCACTAATTGCCCGGCCCGTTTTTGTGTTGATTAAGTCTTTTTCGGAAAAGCCGATCATTACTATGCGGTGATACCGAGTTGCATTCAAAGGCCCATCGAGGCGGCGACGAGGAGCCGACGCAGGCGTATATAGGCCGGGCACCCAGCTCCATGGTGCCTTGCTGGGTGGCAAACGTCAAGGAGAGCGACGAGGAGCCAGCAAAGATGGGGCAAAGAAGGCGACTTGGTATCAGGCGAGCGGCGTTATGCCCCGCAGAAGAGGATAATGGCTGACCTGCTATCGCAGAACGACCTGAACGCATTATTGGGTCTTACCGCAGAACACGGGGCTTCGAGGCCGACAGAACCGGCGGAAGGCGCTGCGCCCGGCGCCGGTTCCGGGCCAGCTGCGCCGGCCACCGGTCTTGGGCCAGCTGCGCCGGCCACCGGTCTTGAGCCAGCTGCGCCGGCCACCGGTCTTGGGCCAGCTGCGCCGGCCACCGGTCTTGGGCCAGCTGCGCCGGCCACCGGTCTTTCCCAGGGAGATCTTGATTCCCTCCTGGCCGGTCTTGCGGATGTTACCACGGCAGCCAGGCCAAAGGGCCCAACCCCTGCGCAGCAGGACTGCGCCGTCGCTTCCGGCGGGACACTCAGCCAGGAAGAGATAGACCGGCTTCTCGCGGACTTCGGAAGGTAAGGGGAGAACCGGCCTTCTCCATCTGTGTGGAGCCTTGGGTCTCCTCATCGGCCAGCTTTCTCAGGACTCTCTCGCAAGGATATGATCTGCGAGATAAACCAGCGCTTTCTTGTATTGCGAGGCGGGGAACACATTAAGCAGGGTTTTTGCGGCATCGATGTGTTCTTTCGAGATGCGGGCTGTGTAGTCAAGTCCGCCGTACTTTTCGATGATGCTTTTTACCTTCCGGAAGTCCTCATTCGTGGTGTGTAACTTTGTGAGGTTCTCTTCTATCGACTCCCTTTCCGTTTGGGTGGCGGTCTTGAGCGCATGTATCAGTGGAAGGGTGACCTTGCCCTCTTTCAGGTCTCTGCCGATGTCCTTTCCGAGGATCCTGTCGGTTGACGTATAGTCGAGCAAGTCGTCGGTGAGCTGGAAGGCCATACCCATATGGAAGCCGAAGTCGCGAAGGGCGATGCGCTTTTCATGCTCCACGCCGCCGAGCAGGGCTCCTATCTCACAGGCAGCGGAGAGCAGCACCGCCGTCTTGCTGGCAATTACCTCGTAATACTCTTCCTCCAGGGTCTGCGCGTCGGATGTCTTGAGCAGTTCCATGATCTCGCCTTCGGCAAGGTCGGTGGTCGCTTTCGACATGACTTTCAGGATCTCTTCGTTGTGATGGGCTACCATCAGGTCAAAGGACTTGGTGAAGAGGAAGTCGCCTACGAGCACGCTGGGCTCGTTTCCCCACAGGATATTGGCCGTGGCGGTGCCCCTCCTTGTCACCGCGTTGTCGACCACGTCGTCGTGGAGGAGGGTCGCGGTATGGATAAACTCCACGATCGCGGCGTAGGGGAGGTGCTCGTCCGACCGGCAGCCGCAGAGCCGTGAGCAGAGGATCACCAGAATGGGCCTTATCCTCTTTCCTCCCGACCTTGTCAGGTGGTGGACGACATCCCGTATGAACGGAATCCTCGTGGTGAGGAGCTTTTCGATAGAAATCTCAAGCTTCTCAAGGTCTTCCCTGATGAGCTGTACCACCTCTTCCATGTATGCCCTTTCACGCATAGTATGTTTTTACTTCTTCCGTGTAATCATTCTCCGCAAATACGTAAAGCGCGGGCTCTACCTTCAGGCTCACCCCGCTGTTCTTTATGCACTCGACGAGAGAAAGCACGGCCGGCTCGCCCTGCCTTGAATAGACCGGCCGGAGTCTCTTCGGCTCCAGGCCCAGGGACTTCGCCGTGTACAACAGTTCGGCCAGCCTGCCGGCCGGATAGACGACAGAAAACCTGCCGCGGGTCGCAAGCAGCGAAGAGGCGGCAGCAAGTAGCGAGGGAAGGTCGAGCGCCGACTCGTGGCGAGCGAGAAGGCGGGACTGCCCCGGACTTTTCCTCCCGGTCCGTTCTTTTATGTAGGGCGGGTTCGACAGGATCGCGTGAAATGTGCCGAGGTCTTTTCCCGCCGTTCTTACGTCGCCCTTCACGAACGTCACATTTGCGCATCCATTCAATTCCTTGTTCCTCAGGGAAAGGTCGTACAATTCTTCCTGGATCTCTATTCCGACAATCCTGTTTTCGATGCCTTTTCTCGACAGATATACGGGTATGATACCACAACCCGTGCCTATGTCCAAAAGGGTCTCGTGACGCTTCAGGGTGACGAAGTTCGCGAGCAGAAAGGGGTCCATGGAAAGACGATACCCCTTTTTCTTCTGAATAAGCCGCACCTTCTCGTCACACAACACGTCCAGGGTTTCGTCAGGTCTTATGGACTCAGGCATATCTATGGAAAGAGATCTCGTCTTCTTGCACCTCCGGAAGGTGCTTCAGGACGTTGCAGACGCTTCGGTGGTAATAGGGGAGCGGATCAGGGATGATATCGTAAGGCGAGCAGACACACGCTGAGATGTCGGCTATCTTTGTTTTGTTGGAGAGAAGACCCCTGAAAGGTTTGATGAGAGCATCGGGCATGGACCCTTGTTTACCACAGGGACGGCACAATTGTCAATCGAAGCGCGGTTTATTATCAGGGCACACGCATGTGAAAATCCCAATTTGAGCTACACTACCCTGTAGCCACGCTACAGGGTAGTGTAGTGAGAGTATCTCTTCCGTCTTGTCTTTCTTACTATAAGTCTTATAGGACCTCTATCGTGTCGCACGGCACTATGCACTCGTGGGTGAGCGACGAGTCTTACTTGAGGCGCGCTTCTACCGCCTGCCAGTTCACGTTCTTGAAGAAGGCATCGATGTAACCCGGCTTCTTCGTGCCGTAGTCGACCATGTAGGCATGTTCGAAAACGTCCATGATGAGGATGAGCGCGCAGCCGGCCGGATGTCCCTGGTCGTGCTCGTTGATCCAGAAGTTTATCAGCTTGCCGCCGGCCGTATCCTGGTAGAGGGCGGCCCAGCCGATGCCCCTCATTGTGCCGATTGCCCTGAAGTCCTTTTCCCAGGTTTCGTAGCTCCCGAAGTCCTGGGTCAGTTTTTTTGCAAAGCCCCCATCTTTGTTGATCTGCCCCTTGCCGCCGAGGTTCTCGAAGTAGTATTCGTGCAGGCGCATGCCGTTAAACTCCCATCCCAGTCTTCGGTGAAGCTCCGCGAACTCGGGTGTCGCTGTTTTCTCGTCCTTGAGCTGGGCGAATGTGTCGAGAAGCTTGTTGGTGTTCGTCACGTACCCCTGATACAGGGTAAAATGGTTGTTGAGGAGCGTGTCGCTGAAACCTTCCATCCCTATCAACTTCGTATAATCTTTCGCGGTGTACATACCTTCCTCCTTGCGTGAAATGTGATGAATTCCTAAAGAATTTCTCTCCGGCGGCCTTATCTGGGAGTCGAGAAGCGCGCGCCGCAAACCTGTCCGTATTCTGCCCCGAACTCATCCGGGGCATAGAGTAATATAATCTCGGAAAAGCCCCACCGCCAGAAAGGGAAAAGACTTTTTTCACGGCTTGGGTGCTATAATCCCCGCGCTCCAGGCGTCTTCAGCGGTTGTCGTATGCACAAAATCGCCCCGCTCGATAGGGATGGCAACCTTCATGAAGAGCGTGAAGATAAGGAGCCCCACGGCCCATACGCCGAAGGAGACGAAGAGCTCGAGCTGGTTGGGCACGTAATCGTAAATCTCCCCAAGGGGAGAGGGTACAAAGCCGGGCAGGACAAAACCGGGCCCTTTCTCGATCCAGACGCCCACTATGATGAGCAGACAGCCCAGATTGAGCGTGGGAAGCCATCTCCTCGTCCGCCTTATGAGGAAAAGGAAAAAGGCTGTCGCGTTGAAGCCGAGGGCCGTCCATATCCAGGGGACGAGTACCCGGTGGCCATCCAGCCCCTGGTAGAGGTAGTGGAGGGAGGCGAGACTGACGGTATCCGAGTAGTATTCCTTGAAGGCTTCGGCGGAGAGGAGAAACAGGTTGAGAAACATGGCATAGGCGATGAGCTCGGCGATCTTGAAAAGGGCTGAATCCTCGATCTTGATGTACGAGATCCGCCTGACTACCTGGAACATGATGATCACCATGGCCGGACCCGAGCAGAAGGCGCTCGCCAGGAACCGGGGCGCGAGGATCGACGCGTTCCAGAAAGGTCGCGCTGCCAGCCCGTTATAGAGGAAAGCCGTCACCGTATGGATGCCCACGGCCCAGGGGATGGAGACCAGGATGAAGGGGACCACGAATTTTTTGTTCGGTTCTTTTCCATAGTAGAGCTTTATGAGCATGTACACAGGAATGAATGTGTTGAGGAGCAGGTACCCGTTAAGGACGAGCACGTCCCAGGCGAGGAGGGACCTGGGGAAACTGAGCCATCCGATATAAGGGATGAGGTGCCAGAACCGGTCAGGCCGGCCCAGGTCGACGAAGACGAACAGGAGGGCCATGACAATGGATGATGCGGCCCACAGCTCTCCAAGAACCACGATCTCCTTGATCGGCTTGAAGTCGTACACGTAGGCGGGTATGACGAGAAGGACGGCCGCTGCCGCCACCCCGACAAGGTAGGTGAAATTGGCGATATACATACCCCACGACACCTCGTCGCGCATGTGTGTCACGATCAACCCCTGATCCATCTGACGCAGGTAGTAGGTGAGACCTAGAATGATGATGGCGATCAGGAAAAGGCACCAGGTGTAGTAGAGAGGCCCCCCTGACACGACAAGTCTCAGCGTCTTCTTATAAAATCTCCAGGCTTCCATGTCCTCACCCTATTCCGCAATTACTGGGGTTCAGCACCCCCTCCACCGGCAAGCCGGATGGAGCCTCCCCCCTCAGCTCGCTTCGCTCGGTTAAATGCCTCGCCTTCATAACCCCTCACCCTATTCCGCAAAGAAGTAGTAGAACTTGGGCTCCGTATTCAGATCCTCTTTGAGGCGAAAAACCCTCTTATGGTCGATCAGGTAACGTATCTCGCTGTCGGGATCGAGGAGATTCCCAAACTTTCTCGTTCCCGTAGGACATGCTTCCACGCACGCGGGATATCTGCCGTTTCTCACTCGCTGGATGCAGAAGGTGCACTTATCGACGACATTTCTTATCCGGGGCCGGTTGCCCAGGTAGTGGACCTGCGTGTTCCATTCATCTTTTTGCAGCTTCGGCTCGGACCAGTTGAAAGTCCTGCCCCGGTAGGGGCAGGCGGCTATACAGTACCTGCAGCCGATGCACCAGTTATAATCGACAACGACCAGCCCGTCCGGCTCCTTCCAGGTGGCATGGACCGGGCACACCTTAACGCAGGGCGGATTCTCACAATGCTGGCACTGAACCGGCATGTAGAAATAGCCTTCCTCGGGTACTTCAGGCGGGTTGTAATAATGCTCGGCCTGCTCCAGATCGACGAGGTTCCCCTTTTTCAATCGGAGCACCCTGATCCACTGGACCTGGGGATTATGCCGCGATAGGTTGTTCTCCCTCACACAGCCATAGACACATCGCCTGCACCCGATACAGCGCGAAAGGTCGAGGCCGTACCCCCACAGGGTGTGGGGTATCGCCCCTTGAATGCTCACGCTGAATGCCAGTCGATACTGCTCCAGGTAGCGCTCCTCCAGTCTTTTGACCGTCTGTTTCTTTTCCGCCTCCGTCATCTCGAGGAAATGCTTCTGGAAGAATTGCTCTCTCTCCGCTTTGGTGCACGAGGCCAGGGAAAAGGCGGCGCCGGAGGCCCCGGCAACGGCGAGGGTGCGAAGGAATTCTCTGCGCGTAAAACGTTTATGGGCCATTTTGTTTATCCAAAGGCCTGAACGGCGGGGGTTCCGGCTTCAAGGGCTTGAATTTAGGGTCGTGCGGGTTGTGGCAGTTTACGCACAGGAAATAGGTCCTCCGGCCACCCGCGAAATAGCCGATCCTCTTGCCGTGGATGCCCGCTTTCCAGTCCCGGTAATTGGTCCCATGACACTGCCCGCACAGGCGGTATGACTCGGTAAAATCGATCAGGTCTCCGTTGACCAGGTGGAGCTTGTCTCTGTTCTTTGCGTCGTGACAGCCGAAGCACCAGGGCAGGGCTTCAGGCGCGTGACGAAGCGTGATATGCGTGTGCTCGCCGAGATCCCTCTTCTGTGTGTTCACCTCCATGCCTTCGTGACAGGAGCTGCAAGGGAAGATGCCCGACGTAAACGGGGGCGGCGGCACAGGAAATTCCTCGCCGCCCTTTTTGCCCGAGGCCGAGGCGCACATGCCTGCCAGCAGCACGGCCACTAACGGAATAACGGCCTGCAGCATCAGCCGGCGGAGGATGATGCGGAAAAACGGCAAGGGGGAAGCGGGGCTTTCAGCCATACGAGCGTGCAGGAGTCCGGGTCGTCATAATTTCCCTCTGTATCGAATATAAGGGTGATAAGCGGCGTGTGCCACGTGTGCGTGAGCTTTTTATTCACCGTTCACCGTTCAAAATTGTTTTGCGGCCGGCCACCCTTCCAAAGCCCGGCGGCGTGCGAAGGCGCGATCGGTAATTGAAGTTTCCCCTTCTCTATGGTAGGTATTTAAAGGTATTCTCACCATGGCCCTCACGCGCTCGGAACAGGTTCTCGTCGAAGCCCTGGCGGCGCTCCCTCCCAACAACGTCTACGTGGACGCGGGGAAAAGGGAGATTCTCACGGGTTTCAGGCTCTATACGGACCGCCGGATCACCTACGTCGGTTGGGAGGCGGACGCTGTGCTCCTTCTCGAACTGGCCGGGGCTCCCGATTCGGCCATGTCACGTCCTGCAACCGTGCGCGCCTCGCAAGAGGGGGATCGTCTAAGGTTCCGGTGCTCCCACCCCGACCATAACGGCAGCGAGCGATGCAGCCACGTCGTGTGCGTCCTTATGACGCTTGTCCATTTTTTCAGGCCGAACGTCTTCAAAACGACAGGAGAGGACCCACCCTACCGGGACCGGCTCGTGGCAGGCATCTTCAAACGATCCGGCCGGCCGGAAGGCGGCGAGGTTGTGTCGCGTGCGCCCTTCAGAGCCGCCGGGGTCAACCCGCCAGGGGTCCTAAAGAAAGGGGAGGGCCGGTTTGAGATCATTGTCGAAGAGACGGAGCGGGGCCTGAAGGCCTTCGCCGAGAGAGACGGCAGGAGGATCGAGAACCTCCCATCCGACCGAACGCTTCCGGTGGAGATCGCGTATCTCGTGAGGTCCGGCCACAGACAGGAAATGTCCCTTTCGCTCTTCGTGTTCCTGAAGCGCGCGGAAAGCCGTTATCCGGTCTACTACAGCGATGGATCGCGGAAATCTCGTATCGAATGGCTGGGTGAGGTTCGGTGCGCCACGTGGACGGAGCTCGATGTGCGGGGAGATGAGATCGTCGCGCGAAAAGCGTGCTCGCTGCAGAAGGACAAGACAGCGCGAGGTACGCTCATTGGTGATTTCGTCTTTAACGACGAGCGCACGCAGATGGGCCGGGTGAGCGGGACCGATGGATGGCATTGCTTTGACCTTGTGGCGGCTGCCTGTCGAAGGAACCGGGTGATGGCGGCCCGTCTGCGGGAGACGGACGGGCGGCGATTCTGCATCCCTGTAGACGTCTTCAGGGCGTTGCCGTTCTTTATCAAGAGGTCCGGCTCCACGCATGTGCTCCGGTCGCTCGCGTGCATGGTCGAGGGGAAGGAGATGAGAGTCCGCGCCACCCGCGCGAGCGAGTACAGGCTCGATATCAGCGCTGACAAGAGGGGCAGGTTCCTCATCACGCCCCAATGCCGGTCGGGCCCGTATTCCTTTTCGCCCTCGCAGGCCATCATCTCCCTCGTCCGGTCGGTAGAGCTGGGCTGTGTTCCCCTGACTATCAGGACCAAGAAGCGAAAACCGGTCCTTTACGACGCCCTCTTTCGCGCCCTTGCTTTAGATAAGCGGGAGGCGGTCGACGAGCAACTGAGGCGGGTCATTGACGAGGAGGTTTTCGGCCGGCGCCAGTCTGCCTCAGAGGCCCGCAGCCTGATCAAGCGGTCGCTTTCCACCTTTATGGGTGAGGACATGCAGCTCCATTTTACGGGTCTGGAATGGCAGGTGATCTCAGTGGACAAAGAAAAGGAAAAGCATCTCTTTTCCACTCCCTTTGAGGTGTTCGGGCCTTCCCTTTACGACCGGATGGCTCACCACGGCGTTGCCATGTCGGTAAGCGAGGAGAGTCTTTTCGGGCACCTCCACCACCTTCACGCGCTCGCCGTAAAGACGGGCATCGAGCTCTCCTTTGACGGTCGTACCGTTGAGCAGGTCTCCTGGGAATTCACGGTCGATGCAACAGGGGGCGCCATAGATTGGTTCGAGATCCGTCCCGAAATAAGGTGCAAGGGGGAGGTTTTACCGAAGGAGTTGTGGGAACAGGCCCTGTCCGGGAAGGGCGTTGTCAGCCACGGCGGTTCGATCCAGATTCTTGATGAGGCAAGCCTCCGCCGCCTTGCGCTTGTTGCCGGCCTCTGGGGCGGGACGAAAAAGGCGGCGGGGCCGAGGCAGGTTACCTCCATTCCCCGGCTCCGCATCATCGATCTTTTCGCCCTCAGGAAGAAAGGTATCTCCGTGCGCCTTAACGCAGAGGATGAGGCGATGATGGCGCGCCTCATCCGGTTCACGGGTATCAAGGAGCGACCGGTGCCTGCCTTGCGGGAAGACCTGAGGCAGTACCAGAGGGAGGGGTACCATTGGCTCGCCTTTCTTTATGAACACGGGTTCGGCGCTTGTCTGGCTGACGATATGGGCTTGGGCAAGACCGTGCAGGCAATCTGCCTCCTTGCTGCCCTGAAGGAGGGGAAGGTTACGCCTCCCGGTTCTGCGCCCGCCGGGCTCAAATCCCTGGTCATCGTGCCGCCGAGCCTCATATTCAACTGGGAGCGGGAGATCGAGCGGTTCTATCCGAACTTGAACGTCCGTGTTTACAGGGGCAGGGGGCGATCGGCCGGGACAGGGGAGTATGACGTGCTCATCGCCAGCTACGGCCTCGTCCGGAGAGATATTGCAAGACTGAAGCAGCTCCGGTTTAACGTGATCATATTCGACGAGGCCCAGGTGATCAAGAATATTTTTGCCGATACGACGCACGCGGTCCGGCAGTTGAAGGCGCTCTTCAAGATCGCCCTCACGGGGACGCCCGTAGAGAACCACGTGGGCGAATACTTCTCCATCATGGACACCGTCCTGCCCGGCCTCCTCGGCGACTACCGGGAGTTCCAGGGCCGTGCAAGGGCCGACGCGGCAAGCGTTCTCCCCGTGCTGAAAGAGCGGACGAGACCATTCGTTCTGCGCCGCACGAAGGAGCGCATACTCAAGGAGCTCCCGCCGAAGATCGAGCGGGACGTCTATCTGGAACTGACGGAAGAACAGAAGAGGTTCTACAACAGGACGGTGCTCGAGGTGCGCTCGACGGTAGATGCGGCCTACCGTATGAAGGCGGCAGAGCAGGCGAGGATCATCGCGCTTACGGCGATCATGAAATTAAGGCAGATATGTCTCACGCCCAGGCTTCTCGTGGAGGAGTTGAAGGAGCCGGCGCCGAAGATAGAGTTCCTGAAGGAGAAATTGGGCGAGCTGTGCGACGCATCCCACAGCTCCCTCGTCTTCTCCCAGTTTACCTCTTTCCTCGACCTCGTGGAGGAGGAACTCCGGACGAAAGGCCTCCCCCTTTTTCGCCTGGACGGATCGACGCAGGTGAGCAAGAGGAAGGGGATTGTCGATGGGTTCCAGGAGAGCCGGGCACCTGCTGTCTTCCTCCTGAGCCTGAAGGTGGGCGGCCGGGGACTCAACCTCACGCGCGGGGCCTACGTGTTCCATCTCGATCCATGGTGGAACCCCGCGGTCGAGAACCAGGCGTCCGACCGGTCCCACAGGATAGGCCAGGAGAACAAGGTGATCGTGACCCGGCTCCTCATGCGCCACACGATAGAGGAGAAGATGACCACCCTGAAGAACCGAAAGCTCAGCCTCTACCGCGCTCTTTTGGATGGGCCCGGAGGATGCGGAGACAGGGCGATTACAAGGGAGGATTTTGAGTTTTTGCTGGGGTAGCCACAAGCTCATCATGGCTTAATCCGAGAGGACGCCGGTTCGGAGAAATCACGCCGTCTGCGCGCGGCGTGAGACGTACCCGGAGTTTCCGTTTTGCGCGGGGTTATGGTATAAGTAGGGATGGGAAACACGGAGCGTGCAAAGGTGAGGTGGGTCGATATCGTGCCCACGATGCACAACGGCATGGAGATGTTTCTCATCCGGGACCCGGAAGGGCTTGCGGGTGACTCGCTCCTCGTCTCGAGGGACGTCCTGTTCCTCATCTCCCTGATGGACGGGAAAAAGACGGTGCTCGATATCCAGGAGGCATATATGAGGGCCTCCGGTGGTGCCCTGGTGCCGGCTGACCGCATCATCTCGGTGATCGAAGCGATGGACACCCAGTTTCTCCTTCAGAACGACAGGTACGAGGGGCACGTGGCTGCGCTCAAGGACGCGTACGCGGCCTTGTCCTGCCGGACTGCATTCCTGGCGGGCAGGAGCTATCCCGACGATGAAGCGGGGCTTCGCGCCTTCATGGAGGGGATGCTCAGGCAGGGGCGGGCGCCGGCTGGAAAGGACCACGTCAAGGGGATTATTGCCCCCCATATCGATTACGGGCGGGGCGCGGACGTGTACCGCCGGGCGTACAGGTTTCTTCCGGTGGATGAGAATACGCTGTTTGTCATCTTCGGCACCTGCCACAAACCGGCCCCCAGGGTGTGGAACATTGCGCTGAGGGACCTGCGGACGCCCCTAGGCACGGTGAAGGGCGCGGCTGAGGTGGGGAGGCTTTTGAGAGAGGACGCGCTGCTCGGGGCCTATGTGGATGAATGGCCGCACCGGAACGAGCATTCGATAGAGCTGCAACTGCCCATCATCCAGTCTCTTCTGGGGCATGGGCGGTTCGAGGTGCTTTCTATCCTTACCGGTTCCTTTCACGAGTATATGGAGGGGGACAGGTCGCCGAGCCTTGGGGAAGCGGCCGAGCTGGCCGAAAGGCTTAAGGAAATACTCAAGGCGCACGAAGGGCCGTGCGTCGTTATCGCGGGCGCGGACCTGGCCCATATCGGCGCGCAATTCGGTGATCCCCCACCGCTCGACGCTTCCACGCTGGAGGAGTCGAGGCAAAAAGACGGCACCCTTCTTGAGACGGTGGCGCGGGTGGATGCAGCCGGCTTCTTTGAAGCGGTGCGCGGCGAAGGCGACAGGAGGAGGATCTGCGGGCTCGCGCCGATCTATTTCCTTCTCTCCATGCTCGATCCCTGCGGGGGAGAAGTCGTCGGCTATGATCAATGGACTGACGGGGCGTCATCGGTGAGCTTCGCGGGGGTCGTCTTTTCCTGATCGTTTTTTGTCCCGCGCCCTAAAAACCTATTCCCCCGTGATCTGGAGTATCACCTCTCTCTCCCGCGGCCGGTTGTCGAACTCGGCCAGTACGACTTGCTGCCACGTGCCCAAAAGCAGCCTGCCTTCCTCGAAAGGGACAGTCAGTGAGGGGCCGGTAAAGGAGGCCCTGATATGGCTGAAACCGTTTGCGTCACCCCAGGTGTCGTCGTGATAGTAATGTTTGCCTGACGGCGCGATCTGCTTATAGAATCCCTTCATATCGGCGATGAGGCCGGGCTCGTACTCAAAGGTGGTGATGGCCGCGGTGGACCCGACCACAAAAACCAGCACGTTCCCTGTCCGCAACCCGGACACCTCCACCGCCCCGGCCGCATCCTGGGTGATGTCGATCATGTCGCCGGCGCCTTTCGTATGCAGCCTGACGCGTGTGTTCACGATTTTCACTGCTCACCGCACTATGGTTAAGGAAGACTCGGGGAAAAAAATCGGGACGACTGGACTTGAACCAGCGGCCCCAGCGTCCCGAACGCTGTGCTCTACCATGCTGAGCTACGTCCCGTATAAGTAAACTACCAAACTTCGACGAAAAATTCCATTACTTTCGTGGCGCGTGCTTTTGTATTCATGATCTTGGATGATCTTGTACCAAGTCGCTTATCGAAGCCACATCTTTGTTGGTGCATCAAAGCTCTCCTTTCACACTGGCCGAAGGCTGTAATAGTTGAAAAAGGGGCGTGTTTCAAAGTATCATAACGGATGGGACAGATCGTTTTTACTATCGGATCGAAAGAGAATTTCTTCGAGGACGTCAATCTCCTCGCCTTGAGGTGGTCGCGAGAGCCCCGGATCGTCACCCTGACAGAGCCGGCGATCAGGCAGGCAGTGACGGAAAAAGCTTCCGCCCTCTTTATCGAAGCTGGCCTCGTCCTCGCGCTGCTCGACCCTTCAAAAGAGGTGATCCGCCAGATCGAGGCGGGGCTGCGGGTGTTGAAGGAGAAAGCGGGGGTCATCATCTATTCCACGTCAGACGACCCCGGCCTTCCGCAGTCTCTCGGCGCAGTCAGGGTAGACCTGGAGCAGGAAAAGGAGAAGCGGATCGAAGGGCGTGTCCGGGCGGCGGTAAGGGCGGACGGCAAGAAGATGTCCCACAAGGCCTTTGCCCTTTTGAAGGAGCGCATACGCGACGAGGCGCTCATGGAAGGGGAATTGGCAAAGGTGATCAGCTACGTGGGAGACAAAGAGGTCATTGAGGCCAAGGACGTCGCGGCCGTGGTGACGGAGGAGTTGCACGAGGAGGATCTCATCGCCCTTTCCGACGCGATGGCGCGGAGGAACAAGAAAGAAATACTAGCGATCCTTGAGACCCTCCTGGGTCAGGGTATGAATATGCTTGCCATACACGGCTTTATGACGCGCTATATGGGTCTCCTGCTCCAGGCGAAGGACAGGGAAGGGCTCTTCATTGGCGTGCCAGATTTTCGCGCATTTTCCAAGGCCTTCGGGAACTTGAAGGAAGACCTCGATGGCGTGCCGCTGGAAAAGAGACACTACCTGGCCTTCCAGAAGCCCTTCTATGCCTTCAATCTTTTCAGGGCGAGCCGGAAATATACGAGGGAAGATCTCCTTTCTTTCCTGGACATGCTCGTGCGTTTCGACGCCAAAGTGAAAAAGGGGACCAGGCACGACCGCACCAGCTTCGAGGCAGGGTTTCTAGAGGTCTAAGTGGTCAAGCGAACGTTCCTGCACATCATCCTGTTTGTACTCACGGTCCTCTCTACCATTTGGGTGGGAGGGCGCTTGTACAGCCTTGCGATCATGACAATACTCCTGTCTCACGAGATGGGCCACTACCTCACGAGCAGGCGATACGGTGTGCCTTCCAGTCTGCCTTATTTCATCCCTTTCCCCTACTTCCCCTTCGGGACGTTCGGGGCGGTGATCAAGATGAGAGGGGTGATCTTCGACAAACGGTCCCTCTTCGATATAGGCGCGAGCGGTCCGCTGGCCGGCTTCATTCTTTCGTTTGTCTGTGCGTGTATCGGCATAAAACTATCGGTGGCCGTAAAGGTGAGCGCCGCCGCGAGCGCCGGGTTGATAGAGCTCGGCGACCCCTTGCTCTTCAAGGCCCTGGAGTGGGTCATCGTGGGGAGCCTCCCGACGAACTTTGAGCTGGTGCTGCATCCCGTCGCATACGCCGCCTGGGTCGGACTCTTCGTGACCGCCCTGAACCTGCTTCCTGTCGGCCAGCTCGATGGGGGGCACATAGCCTATGCGGTCCTCGGCAGGAAGAGCATATGGGTGTACCGGGTGCTCCTCCCTCTCCTCGTGCTCCTTGCGATTTTCTACAGCGCCGGGTGGCTGGTCCTTACGATACTCCTTTCGGTCTTCGGCATACACCATCCTCAGCCCGTCGACAGCGTCACCCCTCTCGATAAGAGACGGAGGGTCCTGGCCGTGGTGATGCTCTTCGTTTTCATCTTCTCTTTTGTGCCGGCCCCTTTTCCGGGGGGCAGCCTGATCGAGCTGTTCAGCACACTGCTCGGAAGGTAGGCCTGTCCCTCCCCCGTCGCCCTGTATGCAATGAATGTTTTTGGTCGCGCTGCTCTCTTGATCGGTTTCCTGTACTCGTTATTTTGTGCCGCAAGCCGCTTGCGCAACCTTTCATCCGGAAATGCACGGAACCCTCTCCCCGTTATGACCGGTTGGGGCACGTAGTTGAAAAAGTTACGTGACGCCGAAAAGAGGGGTGAGGGGGAACGTGTGCCCGGCTCACAGCACGCGTCCGAGGTCCGTCTGATCGGGCGCCTTATCCCGAAGGCCCGACTCACGCCACCCTTTGGTTTTAAGGACTTTTACCAGGGCATCCGCTGCCTCGGGGGCATAAAGTATGGCCCTGTTGCCGATGATTTCCTCCAAGGCGGCATCGATACCGAGTGCGGGCCGATAAGGGCGATGGGACGACATGGACTCGGTCACATCGGCAACCGCGAGTATCTTTGCCTCCATCATAATCCGATCACCGGGAAGGCCCAGGGGGTATCCCGAGCCGTTCAGACGCTCGTGATGCTGGAGCACTGCGGTCGCAACGGGCCACGGGAACTGTATTTCTTTCAAAATATCGTACCCTGCCTGGGAATGGGCCTTGATAAAGAGAAATTCATAATCGGTAAGCCCGCTCGGCTTCGTGAGAATTTCGGCCGGAACGATGATTTTCCCTATGTCGTGAAGCAGGCCCATCACCCTGACCCCTTCCAACCGGTCTTCCGAGAAATCCAGCTCCCGCGCGATGCGGGTTGCCAGCTCGCTGACCCGCATTTGATGGCCGGCCGTATAGGGATCTCTCATTTCCACCGCCCGCGCCAGGGCAACCACCGTCCCGTTCAACGTCTGCGTGAGGACTTCGTTTGCCCTCTTTCGCTCTGCAACCTCCTGTTCAAGAGACAAAGTTTTTTCTCGTATCCGTTCCTCGAGGCGATCATTGGTCGACTTTAACTCCTGCCTCGTCAGGCTGAGTTCCCGGTTGTGGAAAACAAGGTTTTCAAAGGTGGAGAAGAGAAAGTTGACTACCTGCTGGGGATCCGCGGTGATGCGCTCCCTCTTTCCCCTTGTATTTACCTCAAATGTATGAGCCCCGTTCCTTGCCTTCGATGAGTCCCGATCTGCAATGATGGAGTTGACCATGGAGAGGAGCAGGCCCTTACTGTAAGGCTTTGTAAGGTAGTAGTCGGCGCCGGCGTTGAGCCCCTCCACGATGTCTTTCGGCTCTGATAGTGACGTGAGGAGGATGACGGGGATATGGGCAAGCTCCCTATCCTTCTTGAGGGCATTGCAGAACCCGTAGCCATCGAGCTTCGGCATCCATATATCGCTGATGATGAGATCAGGTTTCGATCTCGTGAGCGTGCGAAGCCCCTCCATCCCATCCCCGGCAGCGATAACCGAGTAGCCTCTCTCCCTGAGTATCCCCATGAGCCTTTGCGCCTGGGGCTTGCTGTCCTCCAGGACAAGGATTTTCCCCTGCCCTTTGGCGGTCCGCTCTTGTGGAAGCCCGTTATCCATGATTCAGGATCATCCTCGCTATATGATCGAGGGGCACGACGCTGTCCACCGCCCCGAGCTTGATCGCCTCCTTCGGCATGCCGAATACCACACAGGAGTTTTCGTCCTGGGCAACAGTGAACGCCCCGGCCTCCTTCATCTCGAGCATCCCCCTGGCGCCGTCGTCGCCCATACCGGTCATGATGACCCCGATGCCGTTCCTGCCCGCATACCTGGCTGCGGAGCGGAAGAGGACATCCACGGAAGGTCTGTGCCGGCACACAAGTGGGCCATCTCTGACTTCTACGTAGTAACGGGCGCCGCTCCTTTTGAGAAGGGTGTGCTTATTCCCGGGTGCGATCAAGACCCGCCCCCGCAGCACGGTATCATCGTTCTCCGCCTCTTTGACCGAGACCCTGCACATACCGTCAAGCCTGTTTGCGAAGGCGCGGGTAAAGTGCTCAGGCATATGCTGGACGATGACCGTGCCGGGTGCGTCTTCCGGGAGGGCTTCCAGGAATACCTTCAGGGCCTCCGTTCCACCGGTGGATGCGCCTATCGCCACCACTCTCTCGGTGGTCTGCACCATAGCCTTGCTTGTCGGCTTAGGCATAACTGCATCTGCGGTGAGCTTGGGCTGTACGTGGAAGGGTTTCGGGGCGGCCTTTTTCATGCGTGCCCTGGAAGCTGCCTTCACCGCGTCGCAGATGATGATCCTGGATTCCTCGAGGAACTGTTTTACCCCGATCCTGGGCTTCTGGATGATATCCACCGCGCCGTATTCCAGCGCTTTAAACGTGGTCTCCGATCCATTTTCCGTTAAAGAGGAAACCATCACCACAGGTAACGGGTACTGGGACATGAGCTTCTGGAGGAAGGTGATACCGTCCATACGGGGCATCTCCACATCGAGGGTGATCACATCAGGGATTACCTCTTTCATCCTCTCCACTGCCAGAAAGGGGTCTCTGGCCGCTCCTACTACCTCAATAGAAGGATCCGACGAGAGTATATCCGTCATTGCCTGACGGACAACTGCCGAGTCATCGACGATGAGGACCTTGATCTCGTTCATCCTAACCTCACTTTCGAGTCGTGCTCGCAAAGATCATGCCTGTGCCTCCCAACACTCCCGTTCTCTGCTCGACCGGTCCCGCCATGCGTTTGAGGAGCACCTCGCCCGTATGGGTATAAAAATGAAGCTTCCTTCCCACCTTGCCGCCCACGTCGGACACAATGAGCCGGAGACCCGCCTCGCGGATTGTCTCTAGGGCGATTTCTACGTTTTGCCGACCCACCGATATGCCGTTTTGGTTACGGTATTCGAGCACGTCGGCCCCGCCGAAAAGCTTCACTTCCATTTCACCCTTTCTGACGCCGAGGGCCCGGAACCTCCGCACCATATACAAAATGGAGCTATCCACGAAGTGAAAGGTCTCCCCTCCGCGTGGGGATGGATTTCTGGGGAGCATGGCGTGACAGATGCTGCCGACCCTCGTCCCCGGATTGAACATGGTGACGGCAACGCATGAACCCAGGATCGTGGAAACCACGCTCGGACTCTCCGCATGGCAGAGATTTCCGGGTTTCAGGTAGATAGAAGACGCTCTCACGGCAGCTTCCGGTAGACGGTCGGGGCGACCTGCACAAGGGGTACGTCCATGCCGAGAAGCGTTTCCGAATGGCCCATGAAGAGATATCCGTCCGGCGAAAGATAGCCGCAAAATCTGTTCAGAAGTCTTTCCTGTGTCTGTTTGTCGAAATAGATGATCACGTTCCGGCAGAAAATGACGTCCATGGTTTCTCTAAATCCAAAATCGCTGTCCATGAAGTTGAGCCGTCTGAACCTGGTGCGCTCCCTCAATTCGGGGATGATGCGATACACCTTTGGCACGGCATCCTTGCTTTTCAAAAGGTACTTCTTTCGCAGCTCATCAGGGATTGGGCCGATGCGCTCTTCGTCGTAGACGGCCAGTTTTGCTTTTTCGAGTACGTTTGTAGAGATATCGGTAGCAAGAATCAGGAAATCGATTCCGCTCCGCTCCGCGATAAACTCCTTCAAAACCATCGCCAGCGTATAGGGTTCTTCCCCGCTCGAACATCCGGCACTCCAGACCGTGATAGTTCTCCTGCCGCTGCTCTGTCGCAGCATCTCTGGAAGGGCCTTGCGCACAAGGTAGTGAAAATGGGCGGGCTCTCTGAAAAAATCCGTCTTGTTCGTGGTAATCACGTTGATAAGATGAACCAGTTCCTCTTCCATCCCGCGCGGCCCGAAGAGGTAATCGCAATAGCGGGAGAACGATGTGAGACCCAGCCCCCGTAACCGCTTCTGGAGACGGGCCTCGACCATCGTTCTCTTGGCTTCGGTGATCTTGATCCCGCACTCGTGATAGATAAACTCCTTGAGGCGCGAAAACTCCTTGTCGGAGAGGGGCGTCGATCGTTGCCGCTCTCCGAGCCCCGAACCGTCATCGATCGTTGAAGCTGAATCCGCCTGTCTATCCATTCCCCGCCATCTTCATGGTGTCGCCCATTTCCTTATCCAGGACCGTCGCGAGCTCCTCGGAGGAAAAGACCTTGTCTATGTTGAGGATAATAATGAAATGGTTCTCCTTTTTACCCATGCCCACGATAAACTCCGTCTTCAGTTGGGTACCTATCCTGGGCGCCGGCTCTATCTGCTCCGGCTCCAGCTCGAACACCTCCTGGACGGAATCGACCAGGGCGCCTATGATCGTACGCTCATCTTCAAAGGATACCTCCACCACGATGATGCACGTGTTGACCGTCTTCTCCGTCCGGGTGAAACCGAACTTCAATCTCATATCCAGAACGGGTACGACACTGCCCCTCAGGTTGATGACGCCCCGCATGTAATCAGGGGTCTTCGGCACCTTTGTTACGGTCGTAAACTCCAGTATCTCCCTCACGTGGGAGACGTCGAGGGCGAAGACCTCTTCTTCCAGCTGGAATGTCAGGTACTGCCGTGTATCGGTTATTGAGGTGATGCTCATCGCTGCTTCTCCTTTTCAAAACAGGGGACCAGGCGCTGAATGAACTAAACGAACCGCGCCGGCCTGCGCACCCGAGCCCCCGGTTTCATTAGAATTTCTCAAACTCCTCGTCAAGCTTGTCTTTGCCGTCAGCCAGATTCAGGGTGAGCCCACGCTCCCGGCCGGCGCCGTTTCCCGCCCGCGCATGGGTCTTCTGAACCACCCGCGCCGTTGCCGCGTTGCCCTGCCTGTATACGTTCCTGGCATGTTTTTCTCTGTCGCCGCTTTCCCCGATCTTGAAGAAGCCGACCGTATCCTGGAGCTGCTCGCCCTGAGAGGAGAGCTCTTCGCAGGTGGAGGCCATCTCTTCCGTCGACGCCGCATTCTCCTGGATCACTTTGTCGAGCTGCTGGATCGCTTTATTGATCTGCTCGGCGCCGGTGTTCTGTTCGTTGCTGGCCGCGTTGATCTCGCTCACCAACTCCGCGGTCCTCTGAATGTCGGGTACGATCTTGGTGAGCATCTCACCTGCTTTTTCCGCGATCTCTACGCTCGTGCCCGAGAGCTTGTTGATCTCCCCGGCGGCGAATTGGCTTCTTTCCGCAAGCTTTCGTACTTCAGTCGCGACTACGGCAAATCCCTTTCCGTGCTCTCCTGCCCTGGCTGCCTCAATGGCCGCGTTCAGGGCGAGGAGATTGGTCTGCCTCGCTATCTCTTCGATGATGGATATCTTCGTGGCGATCTCCTTCATGGCCTGAACCGTTTCGGTGACCGCCTTCCCGCCTTCCCGTGCATCCTGGGCCGCCTTGAGGGCGATCTTCTCCGTCTGCTGGGCATTATCGGCATTCTGTTTTATATTTGATACCATCTGCTCCATGGATGAAGAGACTTCTTCCGCGGAGGCGGCCTGCTCCGTTGCGCCCTGGGACATTTTCTGTGAGCTTCCACTCATCTCCTGGCTTCCCGATGCAACGTTATCCGCGGCAGTCTTCACTTCATTGACGACCTCGATAAGCTTGCCGACCATGGCAGCGAGGGCCTTCATCAGCTCATCCTGGCCGGATCGCTCTTTGGCGGTCACCATCAGGTTGCCGTTCGCAATCTCCTGGGCAACCTTCGTGATCTCGTTCATCGAATCGATGAGGACGTTCAGGTTGTTCTTGATCGCGTTGAAATCGCCGTTGTAGGAGTCGGTGATCTTCGGCGGGATGTCCCCTTTGGAGATCCTGTCCACATATTCCGCCGCCACGTTGAGGGGTCCTATGACCGCATCGAGGGTCCTGTTGACCCCTTCAACGATCGTTCGGTAATCGCCCTGGTGCTTCGATGCGTCCGCCCTGGTAGCCAGTTTGCCCTGGATTGCGGCCTCGACGAGAATCTCAGCGTCATCGACGAGGGCCTGTACGTTTTCCATCATATTGGTAACGGCGGGCACGAGCGTATCGTTCTCCGAGCGTTTCCCAAGCTTCCTGCAATCGTCCAGATCGGAAAGGTCGCCCGCGGATACCTTCCTTACGATGCCGATGACGTGAAGAATCCTCTCCCGGACCGTGTTGACGCTCGCGCATGTTTTTGCAAAAATACCCTGGTACTGACCCTCTGTGCCCTTCGTATAATCGTTCACCGCCATGTGCTCAAGGACCTGGCCGGCCTCTACCAGCCCCCCCAGGCCATCGATGCAGTTGTTCAGGTTGTTCTTGATCTCGTTGAAATCGCCGTTGTAGGAGTCGGTGATCTTCGGCGGGATGTCCCCTTTGGAGATCCTGTCCACATATTCCGCCGCCACGTTGAGGGGTCCTATGACCGCATCGAGGGTCCTGTTGACCCCTTCAACGATCGTCCGGTAATCGCCCTGGTGCTTCGATGCGTCCGCCCTGGTAGCCAGTTTGCCCTGGACTGCGGAGTCTACGAGGATCCCGGTGTCGTCAACGAGCGCCTTTACGTTCTCCATCATGCTGGTAAAGGCGGGCACGAGTTTATCGTTCTCCGAGCGTTTCCCGATCTTCCTGTAATCGGCCAAATCGGAAAGGTCGCCCATAGATACCTTAGTCGAGGTGTCTATGACGTGAAGAATCCTCTCCCGGACCGTGTTGACACTCGCACATGTTTTTGCAAAAACACCATGGTACTGACCCTCTACGCGCTTCGTATAATCGTTCACCGCCATGTGCTCAAGGACCTGGCCGGCCTCGACCAGTCCTCCCAGGCCATCGATGCAGTTGTTCAGGTTGGTCTTGAGGGTATCGAAATCACCTTTGTACGCATCGGTGATCTTCTCGGGCACCTCACCTCTGCCGATCCTGTCCACATATTCCGCCGCCACCTTCAAGGGACCAATGACCGCATCGAGGGTATCGTTGAAGCCTCGCAGGATCTTTCTGTATACCCCCTGAACCTTCTCGGTGTCGGCCCTGCCGTCAAGCCTGCCTTCAACGGCTGCCCTGATGATGACCCCCGTCTCATCAACGAGGGTACCGAATGTACTTATACACTGGTTGAGACTGTTTTTGAGCTCGTTGAAGTCTCCCCTGTATTCATCCGTAATCAACTGCGGCGTGTCTCCCTTGCCGATACGGCCCACATACTCCGCCGCCGCCTTGAGCGGCCCTGCGATCGCATCGACGGTGTCGTTCACCCCCTGGACCATCTCTCTATACCGTCCGGTAAATTTCTCAGGATCGCCCCGTGTAGCAAGCTTCCCTTCCATGACCCCTTTATGGAGCATGCCCGCTTCCGCCACGAGGGCATCCAAGGGCTTCGTGAAGCTTTCTATGATGCCGTTTACGGCGTTTACGAGCGGTTTGAATTTCTCATCCACTTTGTCTGTATTGCAGCGCTCGTTTAGGTTGCCACCTGCAATGGCATTGCGGACCCGTTCACATTCCTCCTGAAACAATGTAAGTGCTTTGCTGCTTAACATGCTACTCCCTCCATTTTCGTTTTCAGTCTGCTCTACTACCGTCCATAATGAAAATCAAAGTTCCTCCTTATATACACCCTACACTTACACTGCCCCGACATACTTCAGGCTCTTTCCATTAAGACACATTACTTTCATCGAGAAATCTCAACTTTTCTGAATACCTGCCCGTCGCAGGCTACCCGTTCAAAAAGAGGAGCTATCTCGGGAGGCATTTTTTGTGTCTGCTCTGTTGCAAAATAGCCCATGGGGGCAAGGGTCTTGTGAAACATGGATATGACTTTGCTTCGTTCCCCCGGTTGAAAGTGAAGAAGGACGTTCTTGCACAGCACGAAGCTGAAATCGTTCCCGATAGGTTTGAGAGAGAGGAGGTCGTGCCGCTGGAAAACTACCCGCTCCCGTATGGAATCGGTTATCTGAAAGAACCCCGGTCTCGAATCGGGTTTAAAATATTTGGCGAATATATCCTCCGGGACCCTCTTTAGCTCATCCCACGGATAAACGCCCTTCCTGACGATGGTTCCGAACGTGTCCTGCTCGTCAATGTCGGTTGCATAGATGGTAAGGTTCTTGAATGCGAACTGTCCCATGTGCTCCGCAAACATCATCGCCAGAGAGTACAGTTCCGGTCCCATAGCGCACCCGGCATCCCAGACCTTAATTCGGCTCCTCCCTATTGCGTAGGGGATTACATGTTTGATGGCAAGTTCCAGGATCTGCATGTCCCTGAAGAAGAAGGTGAAGGCCATATCAGTTAAATGCTGCCTCCGCCAGCTCCACGCTTTTTACCACCTTGGCCACATCCACGATGAGCGCGACCGTGCCGTCGCCCAATATGGTGGCCCCCGATACGGAGTCCACGTGCTTGTAGACCTTGCCGAGGCTCTTTATCACCGTCTGATGCTCCCCTATCACATGGTCCACCACAAAGCCTATTCTATCCCCTCCCGCCTCGGTAATAATGATCTGCTCCACATGCGGGAGACCACCCTCGATACCGAAGGTCTCCCGCAAGCGGATATAGGGGACGAGCTGTCCCCGCACGTTGACCAGACAATTGCCGTTTCTCTTTTCATCCGTCTTGTGGACGAGCTCAATGCATTCCTCCACCGTGGAGAGGGGCAGGACAAAGAAATTGTCGCCCACTTTGGTGAGAAGCCCGTCAATAATGGCGAGAGTGAGAGGGAGTTTCAAAGTGACCAAGGTCCCCGAACCCCGCTCACTCTCCACCTCAATGACGCCCCTGAGCATGTCGATGGTCTTTCTCACCACGTCCATGCCAACCCCTCGGCCCGACACATTGGTCACGCTCTTCGCAGTAGAAAAACCGGGGGCGAAGATGAGGGAAAACAATTCCTTCTTTGTCGGCTCCGCATTCGGGGAGAGCAGGCCCTTCTCGATCGCCTTCTCCCGTATCGCGTCCACGTCGAGGCCGGCGCCGTCGTCCCTCACGGTGACCAGCACAGATGCCCCCGAGTATGAGGCGGAGAGGCGGATAGTACCCTTTCCAGGCTTGCCTTGCGCCTCCCTGACGGAGGGCAGCTCAATGCCATGGTCGATCGAATTTCGTATGATATGGACTAAAGGATCGTTCAGGCGGTCGATAACGGTTTTATCGAGCTCCGTTTCCGCGCCTTCGGTGACGAGCTCGATCTCTTTCCCCAGGTCCTGGGAGAGATCGCGGATCAGTCTCTTGAACCGGCCGAAGGTGGTGCCTATCGGGAGCATGCGGATATTTAAGGTGGTGTCTCTCAGCTCTCCTGTTAATCGTTCCACTTCCTCTGCTATGGCGGCAAGCTCATTGTCATGGGAAACCGACGCGGTCTGGGTAAGTCTCGCCTGGACGGTGACAAGCTCCCCCACGAGGTTGACGAGGCTGTCCAGCTTTTCCGCAGGCACCCTGATGCTCGCCGCCGACTCTTCATTTGCACGGGACTTCTCCCTGACCCTTCGCACATGTTCCTGTTCGATCAAAGCCGATTCTACCTTGTCAGGGGTGATAACGCCTTTCTCTACCAGCATCTCCCCGAGGTACTTTTTTTCGGTGAGCACCTTACCGAGCTCTGCCTTCTCTATATCACCTCGCTCGACGAGTATCTCGCCCAGTTTCTTGTACTCCGGTTCCGTATCTCCCCGAGACCCGGTATCTATCGTATCTATCGTCAGAACGCATTCGTCCTCTACAAAGATGAAGACGTCCTTTACGGCATCGATCCCCTGGTCGGTAGTGAGGATAATATCCCAGTACGTGTAGCACTTTTCCGGATCGATATCCTTCAACGAGGGGATCTTGTCGAGCTGCGCCCTCGTGTCGCATTCTCCCAAAAAACGGAGTTCATTCAAGAGGAGGAGCGGGTTGCTCCCCGTGAGAAAGATATCGGGCGAAGGTGTGAACCTGATCCGGTACGTGACCTTATCATGCCTTATGCCGATCCCCGGGCCTTCTTTGCCGGTCGGTTTTCCGTCAGGGAAGGGGGCGGGAACTCCCCCTCCCGGGGTCAATCCTTTAAGACCGGCGACTATCTCCGACGGCGTCAACCCCTCCCCAACCTCGCCCCCGGGAAGACCATCCAACATGAGCTTGATTCGGTCCCTGGCCCGCAGGGTGAGGTTAATCAGCTCCTTTGTCACGGGTATTTGTCCGCCCCGCACCTTGTCGTAGATGCTTTCCACTTCGTGGGTAAAAACGGCAATATCGTCAAAACCGAACATGGCACCGGATCCCTTTATCGTATGCATGGCCCGGAATATACTTCCGATCAGCTCCGCATCATCCGGCGCTTGTTCGAGTTCGAGCAACTGGTTCTCCAGCTCTGCGAGGAGCTCTTGGGCCTCCTCTAAAAAAAGTTGCCTATGGTTGTCGTTCATCCCAGCACCTTCCTTACGACGGCCACGAGTTGCTCCGGCTTGAATGGTTTCACGATCCACCCCGTGGCGCCCGCCGCCTTGCCTTCCTGTTTCTTTGCATCCTGAGATTCCGTGGTGAGCATGATAACAGGAATAAACCGGTAGGATTGATGCACCCGTAAACCCCTAATCAACCCTATGCCGTCCAGATTGGGCATGTTCAGGTCGGTAAGCACCATGTGGATTCCGCTTCCCTCCAGTTTCGTGAGGGCATCCTTTCCGTCGATTGCCTCGACAATCTCGTAGCCCGCCTGCTTCAGGGTGAAGCTCACCATCTGCCGCACACTGGCCGAATCGTCTACCGTCATGATCCGCTTACTCACGGTATCTCTCCTCTTTCCATATGCACTGGTTGTCTGTGTCGAGCACGCATCCGCTGGAACGTGCATAGCCTGCACTTCTTACCGTGCGTTTGAACGAACCGACGCCACTGTCGCGGAGCCCGAAAAACTTGCCCAGGTGTTTCGATGTCCTGTGGGCGGAGCAGAAGAGCTGTAGGCAGGCGAGATCGGTTTCCTCTACCGAGGCGAGATCGATTTCGATGTGCTCCGCCGCTTTCAGGGATTCAAGAAGTGCCGATTTCACCTCGTCCGCCCGCGCGATGGTCAGGTCTCCGGTGAGATGAATGATTCTTACACCCATCTTGTCTTCTGTGATACAATCAGTCATAGAGTGCCCCCAATCTGTCGTCAAAAAAGCTCCACATTGTCTCCGAAATCGCTGTCCTTGGCCTGTCCTGGCGCGCCATGGGTTCCGGAAAGATACGATTGGTGTATGTGGCGTTCCCGGTCCATGGTATAGCGGTCCGCGAGCAGTTCCAGATAGCCGTTCTCTGTAGTGCCTCCTGCATGATCCATCACTTCTGAGCTGCATGCGAGAAGCCGCTCCAGGCTTTGAACGATGCCGCCCATTACCGTGTTCGCCCTGACATGGGCGGTTATTCCTCGCACCGCCGTTTCTATGGCGCGGGTGAGCCCCAACGATCTCTTGTCGAGATCGTCAAGGCAGCAAACAAGGGTTTGATGTGACCGGCCTAGCGCCTCAAGCAGATCCCGCATCCGTTCCTCTATGGGGCGTATGTTTCGGCCGGCGCTCCCCTCCCCGCTCTCAAGCGCGTCCAGCTCCAGGGCGGCATCCCTGACCCCCTTCAAGGCATCCGTCATAATCGACGTCTGGGAGCCGGCATCATCGGAGAGGTTTCGGATGGCCCCGGCAAGTACCCCGAGGGCGCCGCCATCCTCCTCCTTGTGAGACGCCTTAATCTGGGCATTGAGGGCGATCAATTCTATCTCCGAGCCTATCTCTTCGATATCGTCTACGAACGCCGTAAGCTTCTCAACCATGCCCGTCACCGACCTTACGGCGGCAGACAGACCTCTGCCGGTTTCCTCGTTGGCAACGAAAGAGCCCATGACGAGCGATAAAGAGTCGTTCAGTTCGGACAAAAACGATTTGCCGCCGTTGCCGGCGACGCCGGTCAGGTTCGCGGCATCTTTGGACATATCAGCCAGAAGAGACGCTATCCGGTGAAGGCCCGCTATCACCCTCTCTATGGCCGATCCCAATTCGTCCTTCGCGTGTTTGAGCTGATCGATCTGGAGCCCCCCGACATGCCTTAGGGCATTCATGGCGGCACACGTGGCGCTGTTACCCGATTGCCCGGTTCCTATTTCGTCGAAAATATCGGCTACGTGCTCTATCTGCTGACGGGTGATATCGTGAAACTGGAGCGACGAAACAACCTCCGATATGCCCCTGGATACCTCGTCCGACCTTGCGGTGAGAGTGGAGACAGCCCGGAGCGATGAGGAACGTTTTTCAGAAAGCATTGAGAGATTCGTTGAAAGGTTGCGCAGCATAAGTTCCGTGCGCTCCTCCATGGAAGCCCTGGATGTAATGGTTTTTCCGGCAGTCTCTTTTATCGTTTCCTGCAAGGAAGTCAAACCTCCGAGAAAGCTCTCCGATTTGAGGGCTATCATAACCGAAAGTTTTTCAACATTTTCGGCCAGGACATCGAAGCTGTTATCGTTATCGGCGAGGCGGGCATTTTCTATCCGTGTGGAAACACTCAGCATGCGGAGGTGTTTCACGATCTTTCGAAAAGCCGAGAGGGGCCTGTGCGCATCATTCACTATCTCTCCCATGTGGCGAAGGGGATCGTGACCGCGGTCCATTTTGACCCGGGATTGACGGAAGTGCTCGTCCAGCGAATCGAAGAGGTCCCGGAATCTCGAAGTGTCCCTCTCGACATCTTCGTTTGTCACCAGCTCCACGACAGATGCCGCCAGGGCAGAGACGTTTTGCGCTTCCGATGAAACCGTGCCGAGGGAAAGACCGAGAGAAAGGAAGTCCTGTTCCGTTGCAGCATTCAGGGCCCTGAGCTCCCGCGCGTAGTCGACAATCGCCTTTTGCGCGGTATGGATCGAACGTGTATCCACAGCAGGGGCTACAAGGCTCCTTGAGCTTTCAGGTCCGTCATACATGCATGGGTGATCGGCTCGGGGAGGAGGGTCTTAAGGTCGAGGACCGCAGGGTTTTTCTATGGTTAATCTAGGGTTGACCCTATATATGATCCCTAGGGCGAAACCGGTTCTCATCTTACATGGAGGAAAGGTAGGAGTGGAGGTTGGTCTTCTTATTGCTCAAGCCAAGCTTTTTTCTGATGCTGTTCCTGTGGCCTTCAATAGTCCCCGTGCAGACGTGAAGCAGTTTCGCTATCTCCTTGCTCGTCTTACCGCTCCGGATCATATCGGCGACCTGGATTTCCGTGGGGGTGAAACGGGAGTATGCGCCCGTCATCTTCTGCAAGAAGGGTGAAATGACGTGGTTGAGGCTCGACTCGATAATATCCATATAGGCAGCCTGGCTCTCGGTGAGGCGTCCGTTCCTCACTCTTTGAAGATACGGGAAAACCAGTTCCTTGATGTTGGTCAGGATCGCATTCCGGAGTGTATCATTGTCTTGATTGCGATAACGCTCCGGCGTTGCCTTTGTCTCCTCTTCCACCCGTATACCTTCCGGGACCGCTGTTTTGTTCGGAAGGCAGGAAAAAGGTGCCTTGTCTTCGGGTGCGCCTTCAATGATCGACTTTACCTGTTCCGGTCTTATGACGCCGTCTTTCGAGGTAAGGACGGCCCTTCTGACCGTATTTTCGAGCTCTCTCACGTTACCGGGCCACGAGTGATGCATCAACAGATCTATCGTGTCCTCGTCCAGCTCGTGGACCTGCCGATTCAGCTCTATCGAGGCCTTCCACAGGAATTTAACGGCCAGGAAGCGCACGTCTTCCATCCTCTCTCTCAGCGGGGGGAGGGTAATGACGGGTCCGCTCAGATGGTGACGCAGGCCTTCGGTCAGCTTTTTCCTTCTCACCAATGTTGTGAGGTCCGTAGTGGTGCCCATGATCATACGCACATCAACCTCGACCGGCGTGGACGCGTCCGCAGGGTATATCCGCCGTTCCTCCATGATTTTGAGGAGTTTGTCCTGTACCGCCCAAGGTATGTATCCCAGGCCGTCGATAAAGACCGTGCCGCCCCTGGCGGATTCGATGACCCCTTTTCTCGCGCCCTCGCGGCCCTCTGCCTCTCCTTTGCCCCGGCCGAATAACTCTGTTTCAACGAGAGGCTCGGAAATGGCGCCTATTTTGATCGGTTGAAACGGCAGGTGCGCCCTCTTGCTCAGGTTGTGAATGACCTGGGCGGTCACCGATTTGCCGGTACCCGTCTCGCCATGGATAACTATCACCGCATTGCCCCATGCGATTTGGCGTATCTGTTGAATGACCCCCCTCATGGCTGCGCTCTCTCCGAAGATCCACTCCAGGGATGTCTGAAGCTGCCTTATCGATCTGCGAAGCTCGGACCGTTCCAGCCCTCCCTGAATCACCTGGATCAGCTTGTTCATCTGAAGGGGCTTTGTAATGAAATCGTAGGCCCCTATCTTGACCGCCTGAACCGCGGTGGAAACGTCACCCCGTCCGGTCATCATTATGACGGGCATATCGGGATCGATGTGGTGCAGCTCAAGGAGCGTCTCCATGCCGTCGGGTCCGGGCATGACCAGGTCGAGGAGTATGAGATCGAGATCAAGACTCTTTACGGCCGTGATTGCCTCGGCTCCACCCGATACCTCATAAGGCGCAAACCCGTATTTGCTCAAGAGCTGCTTGAGCGTGTATCTCACTGCCTCCTCGTCGTCGACGATCAGGATTCTGTACATAAATGCCTCCCCGAGGACCAGGCTGGAAACGAAGGTTAAAGAATAGCATATGGATGACCTTTAGGCA
>Ga0326727_10003481_pt1 | contig 50225 bp, 45 predicted proteins | sample MB2enrmetagenome_FD_207643 | JGI IMG/M metagenome (GOLD analysis project Ga0326727, IMG submission 207643) | Lab enriched peat soil microbial communities from McLean, Ithaca, NY, United States - MB29MY | ecosystem: Environmental > Terrestrial > Soil > Wetlands > Peat | place: USA: New York... | reverse complement strand
ACCCTATTAGCAGCCCATGAGGAGGCGAGATGCTCCCGATGAGGAAACCAGCGACTGGAGAGCCGTGTGCGGGAGATCCGCCAGCACGGTTCGGAGGGCGGGGAGGAAACTTCCCGACCCCTATCGATCTTTCGGCTTGGCCATGATGTTTTTTCCAGCCAAGCCGTGATGTTTCTTCCGCCGGAGCACGACCCTCCGGCCGGAACGCCCACCGCGCTCAAGTGATGCGCTACCGGGGAACCCCCTGCACGCCGCCACCGTTCGGCCGCCATGGCAAATCCCCGGACCTTGCGGCGTTTGGCGTTCGTCGGCGTGCCGATCGCTCTGATCGTCGTCCTGGCGGCGGTCTGGAACTGGGATTGGTTCATCCCGATCGTGCAGTCGCAAGCATCGTCCGCGCTGGGGCGGCCGGTATCCATCGGGCATCTGCATGTGCGGCTGCGGCGTCACATAGAAGTCGTCGCGGACGACGTGGTGCTGGGAAACCCGCCGGGCTGGCCGAGCGGCGAGCCGCCCTTCGTTTCCCTCGGCAGCCTGACGATCCAGGCCGAGGTGCTACCTTACCTCGAAGGCCGCGGCCTCATCCTGCCGCTGATCGGCATCGACAAGCCCCGGGTTTACGCTGCCGAAACACGCGACGGCGCGGCCAACTTCCGCCTGTCCGCCGGCAGCGGAGGCGGCGGTCCGGCGGTGAAAATCGGCGATCTGCGCATCGACGATGGCGAGGCGCATGTCGTCATGCCGAAGCTGAAAACCGATTTCAACGCCCGGATCGCCACCCAAGGCCAGGGCAACGACGCCAGGATCGTCATCGATGCCAAGGGCACCTATGCGGCGCAGCCGATAACCGCGCGGCTGCTCGGCGGCGCGCTGCTGTCGCTGCGGGATCATGAGCACCCGTGGCCGATCGAGCTGGAGTTGGCCAACGGGCCGACGAAGGTGGCGCTGAACGGCACGCTCGAAGATCCGCTGGCGTTCAAGGGCGCCAATGTGCGCCTGCGGTTCAGCGGTCCGGACATGGGTCTTCTGGAGCCGCTCGTGGGATTCCCGATCCCGAAGACGCCGGCTTACCAGATCGCCGGGAAACTCAATCTGGAAGGCCTCCAGAACATCCGCTTTGACGATCTCCAGGGCCGTCTCGGCGATTCCGATATCGCCGGCTCGATCCTCGAACGCCCGAGCGGAACCGAGGTCAATGGCAAGGACAGGCCGGAGGTGACGCTGAACCTGCGGTCCAACCGCGTCGACCTGACCGACCTGAACGGCTTCATCGGGGGCGCCCCGGGCCGGGCGACGACCGCGTACGCGACGCCGCAGGAGCGGGAAGCGGCGGCGAAGGCGCGGGCAAGCAGCAAGCTGCTGCCGGATACGCCGATAAGCGTGCCCCGGCTGAACTGGGCCGACATTCACCTGAAGTATCGCGGCGCGCATATCGAGGGCCGCGACGTCCCGCTGGATGACGTCACGGTCGCGCTGGACGTCGTCAACGGGCGCATCTCCGTCCATCCGGTCAGTTTCGGCGTCGGCAAGGGGCGGCTGCTCAGCAATATCGACCTGACGCCGACCTCAGGGAGGAACCTGCACGCCCGCGCCGACGTGCGGATGCAGAACCTGGACGTGTCGCGGCTGATGGCGGCGACCCACACCTTCCAGGGCGCGGGATCGATCAGCGGTGTCGGCGCGATCGACTCCACCGGCGATTCGCTCGCCACGCTGGTTGGCGACGGCAATGGCGAGATCAAGATGGCGATGGCCGGCGGCAACCTGTCATCGGTGTTGGTCGACCTCACGGGCCTCGAGTTCGGTAAGGCGCTGCTGTCCGCGCTTGGCTTTCCGGAAAAGACCCCGGTGGAGTGCTTCGTCGGCGATCTTGGCCTGAGGCAGGGATTACTCGAATTCAAGGTGATGACGATGGACACCGGCGAGGCGCTCGTGAACGTCAGTGGCGACGTGAATCTGAGCAAGGAGACGATCGATCTCGCGCTGAAAACCAACTCCAAGCATTTCAGCATCGGTTCGCTGCCGACGAACATCGACATCGGCGGCACGTTCAAGGATCCGTCGATCCGCCCCGGCGCCGAGGCCGCGGCCCGTGTCGGCGCCGCGGCGGGTCTGGCCGTGCTGTTCGCGCCGCTGGCGATCCTGCCGACGATCCAGTTCGGCACGTCCGACGCCCAGGACGCGCGCTGCGGCGAGTTGTTGCAACAGGCCCGGGCGAGTGCGGGCGGCAAGGCCCTGCCCGCCGCGCGGCCCGGGGCTTCGGCCGAGCGGTAGTTGCATCCGGACAGGCGGCGTGGCTTCCTTGGGATAGCGGTCAGGAGACAACCGATGGCATTCTACGAACTGCGTCAATACAAAGTGCTGGCGGGCAAGCTGGATGCCTGGGTGAAGCTGATGGAAGAGGAGATCATTCCGTTCCAAATCTCCAAGGGCATGGTCATCACCGGCAGCTTCCGCGGCGAGGCCGATCCGTCGGTTTATGTGTGGCTGCGGCGTTTCGAGAGCGAGGAACAGCGGGAGGAGCTGTACAAGGCGGTTTACGAGTCGGATCACTGGAAAACACACATAGCCCCGCGAATCCCCGACTATCTCGATCGATCGGCTATCGTCGTCACCAGGATCGTCCCGACGCCGAGGTCGACGGTTCAGTAAGGATGCGGGACGCGCGACGGATCCACGGCCGCGCGACTTTGTTATTTAGCCGGACAGGCCTATGATCGTGCAGGACAATGCGGCTGTATTTTCGCGACGTCTTCGTTGCGGCTGGCGATCCGCACCGCCGGATCGAGGCACGGCAGGCCGGCAGGAATGTTTCAGATCGAAACCGGAATCCCGATTGTACGGAAAGTGACTAGGTAGATTCCGAGGCTATCAATCGCGCGGCCGTGAGGGTTATGAATGTTTCCGCAAGACCGCTGGCAGTGCCCGCGTTCATGGCCCGACTAGGGTGGTTTTTCCGACCCTTTTTGGACGTTTCCTCCCTCTATCAACTATGCCCCGGCTCTCATGCCGGGGCGTTTTTTTGTCGGCAGCGCTGAAGCGGCTCCCGGGGGCAAAGTCTTGATTCCGGCCCCGCCTCCTGCGAAAGAGTGGCGGAAACCGAGGAACCGACGTGCAACCGATCAAGCCATTGACCGAGGGCCAGCGTGCCTACGAAGCCAAACGAGCCGCCAAGGCTGGCATGAGCCTGGATAAGTGGCTCGCCCTGAAGCAGCGCGAGCAGGAAGCCGAGGCGAAGGCGAAGCTGAAGCTCGCCGAAGCGGCGAAGCCGCCAAAGCCTCCCGGCTTCTTCACCCGCCTGCTGGACCGCGCCCACCGGCCGCTTGGGAGCTGACCTCGCCGCCCACGCGGACTGGAGCGTCGATCCGCGCAAGCGCTGGATCACCGTCGCGCGGCGCGGCGGTCCGGGCTGGACGGTAACCGCGTCGCGCCCCGTGGGCGACGTCGCCACATTGCTGTCGCGCCTGACCCGCGAAGCAAGCGGCGGCGCGGTCGCCCTCGGCGCGGACCTGCCCATCGGCTTGCCGCGGGCCTATGCGGCGGGACGGGCGGAGGCCGATTTCCCGGCGTTCCTGCGCGCCATCCGTGGTCTGCCGGATTTCTTCGCCGTTTGCGGCAGCCTGGACGACGTCGGACCCGGCCGGCCGTTTTATCCGGCGCGCGGGGTGGCCGGGATGACCCGGCTGTCGCACGCGCTGGCGCTCGGACTGGGGGATGCCGCCGCGCTGTGCCGCGCATGCGACCGGGCGACGGCGGAACGGCCGGCCGGGGCGCCGCTGTTCTGGACGCTGGGCGCCAACCAGTCCGGCAAAGCCGCCATCGCCGCGTGGCAAACCCTGATCCTGCCCGCGCTGGAAACCCCCGGCCGGCTGCGGCTGTGGCCGTTCGAGGGGCCATTCCTGTCGCTGCTTTCCCCGGGCTCGGTTGCGATGGCCGAAACCTACCCGGCCGAGGCTCTCCGCCATCTCGGCATCCGCCTGCGTGGGAGCAAGCGGCGGCAGGCGGACCGAGGCGCAGCCGCGGGCGCCTTGCTGGCTGCGATGGACCTGTTGTCGGCGATGCCGGACGATCCGATGCGCCGCGCCGTTCTCGATGGCTTCGGTCTGGACGCTGCCGGCGAGGACCGGTTCGACAGCGTTCTGGGGCTGCTATGCGTGCTGAACGTGCTCGCGGGGAACCGGCCGGACACCGCGCCTGACGATCCATGGATACAACGGTGGGAGGGCTGGGTGCTGGGCCAGACCGCACTGCCGGCGGTTCGGGACACGCGCGGATAGGCGGGTATCCCCCCTCGTCATGCCGACGGAGGTCGGCATCCACGCCTTTGCCTCTACCGTCACCGTATGGCGTGGATGGTGCGCCCACGCGCACCATGACGAGGATGCGGCATAGGCCCGCAAAGCCAGTTCATTTAGCGCCGATGCCCCTACGGCCAGCGGACCTCCGGCGGCAGGCTCATGAGAATCGCCTCCACATTCCCGCCCGTCTGAAGCCCGAACAGCGTGCCGCGGTCGTGGATCAGGTTGAACTCCACATACCGCCCGCGGCGGACCAGTTGGTGGTCGCGGTCCGCCTGAGTCCATGGCTCCGCCATGCGCCGGCGGACGATCTTCGGGTAGGCATCCAGGAACGCCTCCCCGACATCCCGGGTGAAGGCGAAATCCGACTCGGCATTGCCGGTGAAGTGCTGGTCGAAAAAAATGCCCCCTGCCCCGCGCGGCTCCTGCCGGTGCGGCAGATAGAAATATCGGTCGCACCATGCCTTGAAACGGTCATAATACCCGGGGTCATGCCGGTCGCAGGCAGCCTTGAAGGCGGCGTGGATCGTGGCGGCGTCCTCGATGGCTTCCGGAGTCTCCAGCCGCATCGGCGTCAGATCGCCGCCGCCGCCGAACCAGCCCTTCGTCGTCACCAGCATGCGCGTGTTGAAATGCGCCGCCGGCACCTTCGGGCTTTGCATATGCGCCACCAGGCTGATGCCGCTCGCCCAGAACCGCGGATCGGCCTCCGCCCCGGGAATCTGCGCGCGGAAGCCCGGGCTGAACTCGCCGGTCACGGTGGAGACGTTGACGCCGACTTTCTCGAACACCCGTCCGCGCATGACACTCATGACTCCACCGCCGCCCTCGGAGCCATCCTCGGTCGGGCGGCTCCAGGCCTGGCGTTCGAAACGGCCGGCCGGACGGTCGCCGGTTCCGAGATCTTCGATCGCCTCGAACGCCGCGCAGATCCGGTCGCGCAGGCTCTCGAACCAGGCCCTGGCAGCCGGCTTCAGAGATTCATGCGGCGGCTTGGAAATTTTTTCCGGCATCGGGGCTTGTTCCTGCGCTGTAGTCGGGATAACCCCTCGCTGCCTTCATGTTGCGTTGCAAGGGAATTGGTCAGTCACTAGACTGCCCGCGTCCCGGGGCCGGAGCAACCCGGCAGGTAACAGGCAGGTGCTCCGAGCCGGTCGCGGGACTGGCTCGCGGTTAGCCGCGCGCGCGTGCTGACTGTAACGCTAGTTCGAGGGAAAGAATGGCTGACTCCTCTGCCGCTTCCACCCATCCCGGCCCGGCCGGCGAGGTGACAAAGCGCGATATGCTCACTCTTGTCACCACGGCCGCCGTGGCAATCGGGGTCGGTGCCGTCGCCTGGCCGTTCATCGATTTCATGAACCCGTCCAAAGACGTGCTGGCGCTGGCTTCGGTGGAGGTTGATCTGTCCCCCATCGAGGTCGGCCAGGGCATCACCATCCTCTGGCAGGGCAAGCCGATCTTCGTGCGCCATCGCACGCCGACGGAGATCAAGGAAGCGGTGGACGTGCCGCTGGCCTCACTGATCGAGCCGCAGCCGGACTCCGAGCGCACCAAGGCGGGCCACGACCAGTGGATCATCCTGATCGGCATCTGCACCCATCTCGGCTGCGTGCCGTTGGGCAACAAGCCTTCGGACCCGCGCGGCGACTGGGGCGGCTGGTTCTGCCCTTGCCACGGAAGCCAGTACGACACCTCGGGCCGCGTGCGGCATGGGCCGGCGCCGGCGAACCTGGCAGTCCCCCCTTACGCATTCGCGTCTGATACCAAAGTCAAGATCGGCTGATCTCGTCAGCCCTCGCCCGCGACAGGGAACAAACCATGGTCGGCCTGCACAAGAGTGAGTTTACTAATCCAGTGATAAACTGGATCGACACCCGCCTGCCCGTCTTCACGATGATCCAGAAGGAGTATGGGGAGTTTCCGACCCCGAAAAACTTCAACTATTTCTGGAACTTCGGCGCGTTGGCGATGGTGAACCTGGTGATCATGATCGCCACCGGCATCTTCCTGGCGATGAACTACCAGCCGAACTCCGAACTGGCGTTCGGGTCCATCCAGCACATCATGCGCGACGTGAACTACGGCTGGCTGCTCCGCTACATCCACCAGAACGGCGCATCGACGTTCTTTATCGTCACCTACATCCACATCTTCCGCGGTCTGTATTACGGCTCCTACAAGGCCCCGCGTGAGCTGCTGTGGATCCTGGGCGTGGTAATCCTGATCATCATGATGGCCACGGCGTTCATGGGCTACGTGCTGCCCTGGGGCCAGATGTCCTACTGGGGCGCGACCGTCATCACCAACCTGTTCTCGGCCTTCCCGGTCGTCGGACCGAAGATCGTCACCCTGCTGTGGGGTGGCTTCAGCGTCGATAATCCGACGCTGAACCGTTTTTTCTCCTTGCACTATCTGCTGCCGTTCCTGCTGGTTGGCGTGATCTTCCTGCACGTCATCGCGCTGCACCTGACGGGATCGAACAACCCGCTGGGCATCGACGTGAAGTCGCCGCAGGACACGCTGCCGTTCCATCCGTACTACACGGCCAAGGACTCCGTCGGCATCTGCGTCTTCCTGATCGTCCTGTCGGTGCTGGTGTTCTTCGCCCCGAACTACCTGGGCGATCCGAACAACTTCATCCCGGCCAACCCGCTGCAAACGCCGGCCGACATCGTGCCGGAGTGGTACTTCCTGCCGTACTACGCGATCCTTCGCTCGGTGCCGGACAAGCTGTTGGGCGTGTGCCTGATGTTCGGCTCGCTGCTGGTGCTGTTCGTGCTGCCCTGGCTCGACACGTCGAAGGTTCGTAGCGTTCGGTTCCGGCCGATATACCGCGTCACCCTGCTCGTCTGGGTGGTCGCCGTGTTCGTCCTGGGCGCTTGCGGCGCGCACAAGCCGGAAGGCATCTGGGTCACGCTCAGCCGCATCGGAACGCTGTATTACTTCGCGCAGTTCCTGGTCATCCTGCCGATCCTCGGCAAGCTGGAGCGGCCGCTGCCGCTGCCGGAAAGCATCAGTCATCCTGTTATCGGCGGACGCGGCGGCGGACCCTTGCCGACTGGCGCGGCGGCGAAGCCGATGGAGAAAGCGTGATGCGCACGATGCGTTCCTTAATGGCGGGCGCCTTCGCCGCCACCCTGCTTGCCGCGACTGCGATCGCGCAGGAAACTGAGCTGCCGAACCAGAAATGGAGCTTTGAGAACCCGTTCGGGACATACGACCTCGCGGCCGCCCAGCGCGGCTTCCAGATCTATTCCCAGGTTTGCTCGAACTGCCACTCCTTGCAGTATCTGCATTACCGCGATCTGGCTGGCATCGGGCTGGATGTCGAACAGATCAAGGCGATTGCCGCCAATGTGACGGTGCCGGACGGGACGGACGATCAGGGGCAGCCGAAGGAAGGTCCGGCGACCCCGGCCAGCCAGTTCCGCTCGCCGTTCCCGAACGCCAAGGCGGCCGCCGCGGCAAATAACGGCGGCATACCGCCCGACCTGTCGCTGATCGTCAACGCCCGTGAGGGCGGCCCGAACTATGTGTACGGGATACTGACCGGCTACACCGATCCGCCCGAGGGATTCAAGGTCGGGGATGGCCTGTACTACAACAAGACGTTCCCCGGGCATCAGATCCACATGCCTCAGCCGTTGCGCGAAGGCACGGTCGATTACACCGACGGCACCGGGAACAGCCTTGAGCAGGAGGCACATGACGTCGTCACCTTCCTGTCCTGGGCGGCCAATCCGGAAGCGGTCGAGCGCAAGCAGATGGGCGTGCGCATCGTGCTGTTCCTGGTATTCCTGACCGGCCTGACCTACGCGGTGAAGCGCAAGGTCTGGGCCGACGTCGAGCATTGATGTCATGGGATCGCCGGTGATCCAGCCTGTTATCGGGATCATCGGCGGTTCCGGCCTGTACGACATCGACGGGCTGGAAGATCAATCCTGGCGTCAGGTAGACACGCCGTGGGGAGCGCCGTCTGACAGGCTGCTGTTCGGTCGGCTGGGCGGTATCCAGTGCGTGTTCCTGCCGCGGCATGGGCGGGGCCATCCGACCTCCCCGAGCCATCTGAACTACCGGGCAAATATCGACGCGCTGAAGCGCTCCGGCGTGACCGACGTGCTGTCGCTGTCCGCCGTCGGTAGCCTGAAAGCCGAACTGCCGCCGGGCCATTTCGTCGTGGTGGACCAGTTTATCGACCGCAGCTTCGCGCGGGAGAAAAGCTTCTTCGGCGACGGCATCGTCGCGCACGTGTCGATGGCGCATCCGGTCTGCAATCGTCTGGGGGATGCGCTGCATACGGCGGCGAGTTCGCTGTCTCTGCCGGTGACGCGAGGCGGGACCTACCTGGTGATGGAGGGCCCGCAATTCTCTACCAAGGCGGAAAGCGAACTGTATCGCACCTGGGGCTGCAGCGTTATCGGCATGACCAACATGCCGGAAGCCAAGCTCGCCCGGGAGGCGGAGCTTTGCTACGCAACCTTGGCGATGGTGACGGATTACGACTGCTGGCATCCGGACCACGACCACGTCACGGTCGAGGCCATTGTGAAGGTGCTGGTTAGCAACGCCGACAACGCCCGCAGCCTGGTAAAAGCGATCGTGCCGGACATCGGCCGCCAGCGCCCGCTGTGTCCCTGCGGGTGCGACCGCGCGTTGGAAAATGCGGTGATCACCGCCGAACCGATGCGCGACCCGGAGCTTCTGGTCAAACTGTCGGCTGTCGCCGGGCGCGTGCTGTAGTCAGCGGTCCGCGGCCTCGGCGGTTTTCGGCGCGGCCAGTTCCTTGGTCACCGCGGTCGCGTCCTTGATCTCCTGCTGATTGGCATCGGCCGCGCCGGAGCCGAGTTTGACGCCGCCATCCGGCTCCGGAATGGTAACCGGCTTGACCTCCACCGGGGCGACGCCCTTGCCCTTGATATCCAGATCGTCCGCGACCTTGGGCGTCAGATCGACCACGCGGCCGTTTATGTAGGGGCCGCGGTCCTCGATCTTCACCGTGGCGGTCTTGCCGTTATCCAGGTTGGTCACCTTCGCCACGCTACCCAGTGGCAGCGTCTTGCTCGCCGCGATGTTGGAATTGGGGTTCATCCGGTGCCCGTCCGCCATCTTCTTGTTGTTGAAGCTCTTGGCATAGAACGATCCGCGACCCTTCTGGGTGCGGCCCGAATGGTCGATGTGGCCGGGGCCGGCCGGAGGAAGCGGGGGCAAGCTGTCGAGGCGCTCGGCTTCATGCTTCGCAGCGGCGGAGTCGGGCGGCGGCGACGCGGCTGCCGCCACACCGGTATGAAGGCCAAACAGCACCGCCGAAACCATGATCTGCCGGATTTCCATCGCCCGCCCCAGTTTTACATACGGTGTAACACTTCGGCGGAGGGATGGTTCCGACCCAACCGCGACGGCACAAGATTCCGTGACAGACGGGATTTCGAATCGCTATAGGTGACCGGAGGTTGGCTGCACTCTGCCCGGCCCGGGAGGCGTTTTTCATGCTTGATACGGCTGGAATCCTGTTGAGCACGGTCATGATGATGGTCGTGATTGTCCAGGCGGTGCGACTGGATCGGGTCCAGGCGTGGTTCCAGGCGATCAAGCCGAAGGACCAGCCGGGGCTGCAACGCCGGCCATGGAACCGCGACCGCTGAGGCGCTCGGCGAGACAGCCCGGTGCGCAGCCTTTGGCTTCTGTCTATTTATGTCGCGTTAGCCGCGCTGGGCACGAGCGTGCCCTTTGTTGCAACGCTGGGCTATGTCTGGGTCGACACGTTTCGTCCGCAAGAGGTCGCCTTCATCATTCTGAACCAGATCCCGGTCGCGATGATCATGGGCGTGCTTGCCGTCTTCAGCTACTTGCTGATCGACCGGCGCTCCCCGCCGCGCCCCTCGCTTGAAACCGGCGTGATGCTTGCAATGGCGGCCTGGATTACGATATCGATGACCTGGGCGGAAGTTCCCGACGCCGGGTGGGTCAAGTGGAACGTGGCGATCAAGACCATCATCTTCGCCGTATTTGTTCCCTATTCAATCCGATCTCGGGTGCAGATCGAAGCCTTTGCGCAGACTTACGTGCTATCGCTGGCGGCGAATTTCGTCCCGTTCGGTGTCAAGACGATCTTTTCGGGTGGCGGTTACGGCCAAAATCTTGGCCTGGAGCAGGGCAATACAGGCCTGAGCGAGGGTGGCTTGCTGTCAACTGTCTGCCTTATGGCAGTCCCGCTGGCAATTCATCTGTCGAAACACAGCCAGCTTATTCCTCGTATAAAGCAGATCGGCTGGGGCTACTGGGTCGCCGCCGCGCTGGCCATCGTAACGGCTGTCGGCACTTTCGAACGAAGTGCTTTGATCGGCATGCTGGTTCTTGGCACGTATATGTGGATGCGCAGTAAGCACAAGCTCTCGTTCGGGATCGCGGCCATGCTGATGGCCGGTGTGGTGGCTTACACCACATCGAGCGCCTGGACCGAGCGAATCTCGACCATCGGTACTTTCAGAACCGAAAACTCCGCCTATGTCAGAATACTGGTTTGGCAATGGACGCTCGACTATACCGCAGCGCATCCATTGGGCGGCGGCTTCATGGCTTATTTGATTGATCATGTGGACGTCCCGGGGACGGTGGATAGTCCCGGCTTTACTGAATTCGGCCGCGCATTCCACTCAATCTACTTTGAAGTACTGGGCGAGCAAGGCTATCCCGGTCTGATGATGTTTCTTCTTTTGGCCGGTTCGACGCTTTACAAACTGAGACGGCTGTCACGCAATGTGCGGGCCTATCCCGAGCTGGAGTGGGTGGGATCGCTTTCGGACGCGCTGCAAAGCGGTCTGGCGGTGTTCCTGACGGCCGGTGCATTCGTCGGAATCGCGTTTCAGCCGATGTTCTGGTATTTCATTGCTATGGGCGTGAGTCTGAACGCTTATGTCTGGCGGGTCGAACACCCGGAGAAGAAGCGGGCCAGGGCGTTGGGAGCAGGAGACGGGTTGCCCCAATCGTCCGTGCCGGACCCAACGGGCCGCTTTTCGAAGTCGGCCTCGAAACCCTGGATTCCGGGGCGCTAGAGCATTCACGTGCGTTTCCCGTCAGCCTTGAACCGCTCCGGGCAGAGAGAGCTGCACCTGCGCACCCCCATGCGTCCGAAACTTCAGGCGATGTGCCTGGCAAAGAACTCGAGGGTCCGTTTCTGCGCCAGATCGTAGTCCGGCTGGCTGAAACTGCCACGTTCATCGCAGCCAAACCCGTGCTGCGCGCCCTCATAGACGTAAATCTCGGCTTTCGGCTGCGCCGCGCGAACCGCATCGACGTCCTGCGGAGGAATTGACGCATCCTTTTCGCCGAAATGAAACTGCACCGGGGCATTGGGCCGCTCATCCCTGGTTCCGGCGACACCGCCGCCATACCACGCGGACACGGCGGCGAACTTCGTCGTCCGGGTTGCCCCCCACCACGCCACCGTGCCGCCGAAGCAATAGCCGACGATTCCCAGCTTCTTGCCGGACAGATGCTCCGCCGCGGCTTCGATGTCCTTGATAACGTCCGCGTCGGTCAGCTTCATCCGATACCCGCGGCCCGTGTCGATGTCGGCCTGTGTATAGCCCAGTTCCACGCCCCGCTCGACGCGGTCGAACAGCGCCGGCGCCACGACAGCATAGCCCTGTGCCGCGAAACGGTCGGCCACGGCGCGGATGTGGTGATTGACGCCGAAGATCTCCTGCACCACGACGATGCCTTTGGCGGCATCGGCCGGACCCGCCACATAGGCCGACAGGTTGAAGCCGTCGGCCGCCTTCAACTGGATCGTCTCGCCCATTCCATTCCTCCATCCGGATGTTCAAGCTCAGACGGCCAGCTTGGCCAGAATAGCCGAACCGTCAACCGTGCCGGTGTGACGGGTGGTTCAACTCCCTACCGAGACGACGTCGCTGAACGGCAGCGTCAGCCCGCCCATTTGCAGATCGACCGTGCCGCTGTTGTTGGTCACCGCGGTTGCCGTCCCGGTCACCGTGAACGGCACCGAGGTTGTCGTTCCATTCGACCCGAGCGTCATGACCGACACGGTGTAGGCGCCGTCCGGCTCGGTGCTCCCGTTGCCGGAGTTGCCGTTCCACGTCCAGGTGTTGGATCCGGCCTTGCTGGTCAGCGTGGCGCTGGAGACCTGCGCGCCCGAGGCGTTGGTGACGGAGATCGCGATCGGCTCGGCGTTCGTCGTGTTGAAGTTGATCGACGCGCTGCCGTTCTGCAGTGAAAGCTGCGTGCTGTTGACGGTTACCTGCTTGCCGAGCATCGCCGACGACTGCTCGACCTGGCTGGCCTGCGTAAGCTGGATAAGCTGCGTCAGGTCGCTGTTGGTGTTGATCTGCTGCTCCACCGAGGAGAACTGGACCAGTTCGCTGGTGAACTGGTTTGAGTCCATCGGCGACGACGGGTCCTGGTTCTGAAGCTGGGTCATGAGCAGCGTCAGGAAGTCGGAGAAATTGCTGCTCAGGCTGTTCAGCGCGGCGCTGCCGGTCTGGGCGGCGACGCTGCCGGATGAGGCCGAGGCGGTGGTGCCGGCGGTTGGCGTTATGCTTCCACTCATGACGAATGCTCCTGCTGACGACTATGCCACTATGTCTATTCCAACGCGGAACGATATCGCGGCGGGCGCGACCGCCCTCTCCGCGGATGGGCGGCTTTGCCGGCGGCCGGCGGTGTCGCCTCCGGGTTCGCCGCCGCCGTATCCACCCTTGCCGCTGCCCTGGGCGCTATTGCCACTCGTTGTCCCTGCCCCGCCCTGTTGGGATGTCAGGGACCCGGAGCCGTTGCCGCCTGCCGCCGCGGACTGCACCGGGGCGGTGTGGAAGGTGATGGTGCGGCCGGCGGCGGGCACCCCGGCATCGTCGAGCGCGCGCTGAAGCTGCGGCTGGTCTCGCAGCAGAACCTGCATGGTATCCGCCTTTTCGGCGGTGATCTCGACATGCGCCGCCCCCGTATCGCTACGGCCGATTTGGACCTGCACCACGCCGAGTTCGGCAGGGTGCAGCCGCAATGTGATCTGCTGGCTGCCATCCGCGGCGGGGCCGAGGGTCAGCAGCGCCGAACCGATCTGCGCCACGGGGGGCGCGACCGCGGGCGGCGATGCATGAGCTGCGGCAGCAGGCGCGGACACCGCAGGCGTGGCCGCAGCGGGCTCCGGCGGCAAAGCGGACGGCGTGATCGCCAAATCAGGCGACGGCGCCGTGGCCGGAGCACGCTGTTCGACGGCCGGTGGAAGTGCCCGGTTCGGCCGGCTGGTTTCCGCCGGGGCGGCCGAACCGCCGGCCTCCGCCGCGCCGGCCCCCGGAGCAGCGACCGCCGCTGCTTCGCGGCCGGTTTGCCGATCGGCGGCACCGGTCGCAGCGGTGCTGACGGTGGTGGTTTCGGTAGCGCCGCCGGTTGCGGCGGCTTGCTGCAACGCCGCCGGGTTGGCCGGAGGTTCAGCGAGTATCGGCTGCGGCACGGCGACCGGAAGCGGCGCTATGCCGGAGAGGCTCGTATCGGTCGCGGGGCCCGTGACCGGTTCGGCGGCCGGGCTCGGCTTGGCAGGACGGCCGGTTTTCGGCACAGGCGCACCGGTGCCTTCCGCCTCCTCCCTCGCGGGCGCTGCCGGCGGCCCGGCATCCGCCGTTTCCGAAGCGGTGTCCGACTGGCCTGCTTCCGCCGGGACGACAGCCCCCTGCTCCGCCGCCGCGCTGTCAGCGGTGCGCAGAAGCTGCAAGAACGCATCCCCGCCTGAAACCGGAGACGACGTCGCTCGGCTGGTCGGGGCAACCGGGCCATTCGATGGCACGGTCGCGATGGCGGCTGGCAAAACCGGTTCTCCTGCCACGCGGATTTTCCTTCGGAGCTTTCAAGCAATGTTCGGGCCAAGCGTGAACACCGACAAAGACCCGTTGTCCGCCCGATGAACAGGCAAATACTGCCGGGACCTTTCTGCCGGTTATACCAGGTCTGCCGCCGCCCGGTTCGGCGCAAGTCAAGGACTCTCCGTTACTTCCCGCCTGGCACGCTTCGTGCTGACGGACCGGTCCATCCAGACCAGGAGGGTCCCCGGCGATGTCCTTGTTCGGCGCAATCAACACCGCGATCAGCGGTCTCGGCGCGCAATCCACCGCATTCGGCAATATCAGCGAAGACGTCGCCAACAGCCAGACCGTCGGCTTCAAACGCGTCGACACCAACTTCGTCAACTACCTGACGACCAGCACGCCGACGGAAAACGAGCCTGGCTCGGTTGTCGCCACGCCGGACTACGTCAACAACGTCCAGGGCACCATTACACAGACCGACAATCCCCTGGGAATGGCCATCGCCGGCCAGGGCTTCTTCGCGGTGTCGCAGGCCACCAGCGACGTGAACAACGTGCCGACCTTCAGTCCTCAGCAATACTATACGCGGGCTGGCGATTTCACGATGAACGCCGCCGGCTATCTGGTCAACAGCGCCGGGAACTACCTCAACGGCTGGTCGGTCAATCCGGCGACCGGCGTCGCCGATCAGAATGCGCTGACGCCGATTCAGGTCAGCCAGTCCACTTATAACCCGGTGGCAACATCGTCGGTTACCCTGGCGGCAAATCTGCCTGCCACCCCTGCCACCGGCACCGCGACGACCGCCTCTCCGCTGTCCTCCGACATCACTGTCTACGATTCGCTCGGGACAGCCCATACCGTTACTTTGAACTGGACGCAGAACACCACGGGCGACTGGAACGTGCAGGTCAGCGCCGCCGACAATACCACCGGCACCACCGACCTCGGCGCGGCCGACGTACAATTCGGCTCGGTGAGCGGCAATGCCGTGGCGGACGGCACGATCGGATCGGTTGCCGCATCGGCAACCGACCCCGGCACGGTGACGACCAGCAGCTTCAGCGCGGGCCAGCCGGCGACACTCACTTTCGACGTGAACTTCGGCACCGGCAGCCAGGCGATCACGGTCAATCTGGGGGATTACGGCGGCACCAACGGCGTTACCCAATACGCCGGTACCACCTACAGCTTGCGCGGCCTGACCCAGAACGGGATTCCCCCCGGCAGTTTCTCCGGCGTCACGACACAGTCCAACGGCGACGTCGTGGTCAATTACGACAACGGCCAGAGCCGGACGATCGCGCAAATCCCGATCGTGACCTTCAACGCACCCGACGCGTTGCAGAGCCAGAACGGGCAGGCATTCACCGCCACCACCGACAGCGGCACGCCGCTGGCCACTACCGCCAGCACGAACGGGGCCGGCAATATCGTAACCGGTTCGGTCGAGGGGTCCAACGTCGATATCGCCACGGAATTCTCCAGCCTGATCGTGGCGCAGCAGGCCTATTCGGCCAACGCCAAGGTGGTGACGACCGCAGACCAGATGCTGCAAACCACGCTGTCGATGATGACGTAACCGCATGAGCCTCGACTCGGCGCTTTCCATCGCCACCGGGGGGCTGGCGAACATCAATGCGCAGTTCGCGCTGATCTCCCAGAACGTCGCGAACGCCGCCACGCCGTCCTATGCCGTCGAGGTCGGCACCCAGACCGCGTTGACCGCGGACGGCGTCGGCCTGGGCGTGCAGACCGGCCCGGCGACGCTGCAAATCAACCAGACACTGCAATCGGCGTCGCTGCAGCAGAACGCCACGGTCACCGGCCTGACAACCACGCAAACGGCGCTACAGGCGATCGACACCGTGCTCGGCACGCCCGGATCGGGCACCGATATCGGCACCCTGCTGGGCAACCTGAAGAACAGCTTCTCGACCCTGCTGACGGACCCGGGCAGCCAGACGCAGCAAAGCGCCGTGGTGTCCTCGGCGGCGACCTTGGCGCAGGGCATCAACGGCCTCAGCGCCGCCTACACCGCGCAGCGCCAGGCGGCGCAAACCGATCTGGGTTCGGCGGTGACCACGCTGAACGCCACGCTGGCGACCATCGGGCAGCTCAACAGCCGGATCGTGACCATGCAGCAGGCGGGGCAGAGCACAGCGGACCTGGAGAACCAGCGCAACGCCTCCGTCGCCACCTTGTCGCAACTGATCAACGTCCAGACGGTGCAGCAGCCCGACGGCAGCATCGACCTGTACACTGCCAGCGGCCTCAGCCTGCCGACGCAAGGCGCCAGCTCCACCGGCACGGGCGGCCCGCTCTCCATTGCCGGAGGCAACGCCCAGCCAGGCGCCTACTACCCCGGCGGCGGCCTGCCGGGCATCAGCCTGAACGGCGCCGATGTCACCAGCCAGATGCAGGGTGGCCGCATCGGCGCCGACATCACGCTGCGGGACACCACGCTGCCGACGGACCAGGCGGAGCTGGACGAGTTCTCCTACGGACTGGCCAGCCAGTTTGCCGCCCAGGGCCTGACCCTGTTCACCGACCCGAGCGGCAACGTGCCAACCGGCGGAGGCGCCCCGGCGCAGTCGGGCTATGTCGGCTTCGCGGCGACGATCCAGGTGAACCCGGCGGTGACCGCCGCGCCGAACCTGGTGCGCGACGGGACCAACGCCATCGCCGGCAGCGCCACCGGGGCATCCGCGTTTACGCCCAATGATCCCACCACCGGCCAGGCCGGCTTCACCACGCTGATCAACCGGGTGCTGAACTACACCTTCGGCACGCAGGTGCAGGCCGGAGTCAGCCAGCCGGCGCTGAACACCAGCGGCCTCGGCGCCACCGGCACCCTGTCGGCGCCGTTCAGCTCGCCGCAGTCGCTGTCGGACTACGCGACCGACCTGGTTTCCTCCCAGGCGCAGACCAGCGCCACCACCACCAGCAACCTGACCACCGAGCAGACGATGCAGACCAGCCTGAACGCCAAGATATCCTCCGTCAGCGGAGTCAACATGGACACCGAGATGTCGCAGATGATCGGCCTTCAGAACGCCTATGGCGCGAATGCGAGGGTGATTGCCGCCGTGCAGGCGATGTACCAGCAACTGCTGCAGGCCATCCAATGAGCGGCAGCATCGGCGGCATCGGCACCGGATACGGCTTCCTCGACACGCTGATCGCCAACGCCAACACAGTGCATCAGCAACTGAACACCCTGACCGCGCAGGCCAGCACAGGCCTGGTGTCGCAGACCTATGCCGGCCTCGGCAGCGGCGCCTCCGTCTCGCTGAGCCTGAACCCGCAACTGACCGCGCTGCAAACCTGGCAGAGCAACATCAGCCAGGCGACCGGGACGATGCAGGTGACGCAGACGGCGATGACCCAGTTGCAGCAGATCGCCTCCACCTTCGCCGCGGACATGCCGACCTTGACCGCCGGCAACGCGCAGGAGGTGGACAGCATCGCATCGCAGGCGCAGACTGCCCTGGTGCAGGTCGCGGGGCTGCTGGATACGCAGGACTCCGGGGTTTATGTATTCGGCGGCCAGGACACGTCAAACCCGCCGGTTCCGTCACCGGATTCGATCCTGAGCTCCGGCTTCTACGTCCAGATCAACACCGCGGTCTCTGCCCTGTCGGCCAACGGCGCCGCCGTCACCGCCGCGACGACGCTTGCGATCGCCGGGTCGAACGCGACCGGGACCTCGCCGTTTTCAGCCTACATGTCCCAGTCCGCCGCAGGCATCGGCCAGCAGGTCGTCCAGACCGGTGACGGCACGACCGTGACCATCGGCCTGCTGGCGAGCGCCAATTCCAATGTGCAATCCACGGGAACGTCCACCACCGGATCCTATATGCGCGACCTGATGCGCGCCCTCGCCACCATCGGCTCCCTGACGGGCGCGCAGACAACCGATCCGAATTTTACCGCCCTGGTACAGGACACCACGACCAGCCTGAACGGCGCGGTGTCCGCCATGGCGGCGGATGTTGGCGTTTTGGGCAATACCCAGTCGTCGCTGACCGCCACACAGACCCGGCTATCGGACACGGCGACGGCCCTGACCGGACAGCTTTCATCGGTTCAGGACGCCGACGAGGCAACCACCTTGTCTGACCTCAGCGCGATACAAACGCAATTGCAGGCGTCATACAGGATGATCACGAGCGAAGGGACGCTTTCACTCGCAAATTTCTTGCCCGCCTAGCAAAAAAACTTCGTTCGATTCATAAACTGTTAACTTTCATGCGTCATGATTTCTTCGACCCCGCAAAAAGCGGGAACATGTTTCAACCCAAAGGGTAGCTGTCATGACCTTGAATTCAGTCAACACCAACATGGGCGCGATGGTCGCGCTGCAGTCGTTGAACGCCACCGAAGCTCAGCTTGCCTCGACCCAAAAGCAAATCTCGACGGGCTATCGCGTCGCGGACGCCACCGACGACGGTGCTGCGTTCGCCATCGCCCAGGGCATCCGCTCCACAGTCGGCTCCCTGACCACCGCCAATCAGCAGCTTGGCAATGTTCAGGGCCTGCTGTCCACGACATCGTCGGCGCTGAACAACGTCAACACCACGATGGCCAGCATGCGCAACGTTCTGGTCGATCTGGCAACCAGCAGCGTGACCGGCGACCAGCGGACGGAATACGAGAACCAATACCAGTCGATGCTTTCCAACGTCCAGAGTTTCATCCAGGACGCCTCCTACGAAGGCAAGACACTGATCGGAAACATCACCGGCGGCTCCGGGACGTTCGGCTCCGCTGCGGTAACGCGCAATGAATCCGGTGATCTGTACACGATCGCCACGATCGGCGGCTCCGCGCTATACGGGTCGATCAACGTCGGCACCAGCGTGCTCGCCAGCGCGACCCAGGTCCAGGCGCTGCTGACCACCACCGGCATCTTCCTGAACATTCAGGCCAAGATCGGCGAGGCGCTGAATACCGTCGGCAATTCCGTCAACTACGTGAACAACCAGATCACCTACAACAACACCAAGATCGACGCACTGAACAGCGGATTGGGGTCTCTGGTCGATGCCAACCTGGCGCAGGAATCGGCGCAGCTTACGGCGCTGCAGATTCGCCAGCAGCTCGGCACGCAGGCCCTGTCGCTGGCGAACCAGGCGCCGCAGACCCTGCTCAGCCTGTTCAAGTAACCAAGGCGCGGATGCGGCGGATTCGCGATGGGGTCCGCCGTTCATCTCCGGCGAAGTCAAGGCCGCGGCCATGACGTCTGTCATGTGCTCCACGGAAGGGACACCATGTCTAATCTCGTTCTGGAGCTCCGCCAAGGCGAAGTCATGATCGTCAACGGCGCCCCGATCCGCTTCCGCACCCGGTCGCGCATCGAACTGACCGCCAAGGCGCGGTTTTTGTTCGGCAAGCAGATCATGCCCCCCGACCAGGCCGACAGCCCGGCACGGCGGATCTATTTCGCGCTGCAATCCGCCTATATCGGCAGCGAGACCGAGCGCGAGGCGGGCCTGGTATCGGCACGCCATTTCATTGCTGAGTTCCAGGAAGCAACGACCTCGGACCTGGTCCGGATGATCCTGGACCAGGCGCTGGTCGCCGCCGAGGAAGACGATTGCTACCAGGCCCTGAAGCTGGTGCGGCGCATCATCCAGTACGAGGACTCGGTGCTCGGCAAGACCGCGGACGTCACACAACCGAAAGGGAGACAGGAGTGCCATGCCGACCACGATGCAAGCCATCCAGGCCTATAGGGCCACCAACCGGTTCCGCTCCCAGCGGGAGCAGGAGGCGGACGTTTTCCGCACGGTGACCGCCGCGCTGAAGGCCGCCCGCGACGGTTCGGCCATCCAGCAGGTCCGCGCCCTGGCCGATAACCGGCGGCTGTGGACCATGGTGGTGGACCTGATGGCCGATTCGCGGAACGCGCTGCCGGAACCGCTGCGCGCGTCGATCGTGTCGGTCGGCATGACCGTTCGGCGGGAGATGGACGGGGATGCCCCGGACTTCGACTTTCTGATCTCCATCAATGAGAACATCGCCGCCGGTCTGGCCGGGCAGCCCTGACCCGGGGAACACGCCGCCATGAGCACATCCTTGAGCTACCTGACCACGCTCTACAGCACCACCACATCCGATGCCGGCACCAGCTTGCTTGATACGATCTATGGCATCGGCACCTCATCATCATCCGCATCGGGACAAGACCCCGTTCAGACGCTGCAATACGCCGAGCAGAACCAGACTCAGGACATCAAGGCAACAGCGGCCGAGCCGCAGGTCAAGGTCGCGATCGCGGCCTTTACTCAGGCCGTCAAGTCCGCCACCAGCGTGACGCAGCTTCTCTCCAATCCCGCCGTCATGAACGTTCTGCTCACCGCCAACGGCATGAGCGACCAGATCGGCTATACTGCTCTCGCAACAAAGGCGCTCACCTCGAATCTCAGCGATTCGAACTCGCTGGCGAACACGTTGACCGACACGCGGTGGAAAACCCTGGCGGAGACTTACAACTTCTACGCCAACGGACTGTCGTCGATCCAGAATTCCGCCGCCATCGCCTCGATCGCCAACGCCTATGCGACGGCTACGTGGCAGAACAATGAGGACCAGGTGACGCCCGGCCTGTCCAACGCGCTGTCGTTCAAGGCACAGGCATCGACAATCACGTCCGTGGACCAGATCCTCGGCAACCCGACGATGCGCACCGTCGTCACCACCGCGCTCGGCATACCGGTACAGATCGCGTTCCAGCCGCTGGAGGCGCAGGAAAAAGCGATTAGCAGCCAGGTGGACATCAGCCAGTTCAAAAGCCCGGCCTTCGTCGAAAGCTTCATCCAGCGCTACCTGATCGCCAACGCCGGCACCACGTCCGCCTCCTCCACGTCCTCAACCGACCTGACGTCGCTGGCGATTTCGGCGCAGGGCCTGCTTGCCTGACTGTTTCTTCAACGGCTCAAAAGGAGCCCCGTTCCATGGATACCATCGAAGTCACGGCCGACGGCCAAACGCTTTGCCGGCGCGTCGGGCAGCTCATCGACGGCGGCCGCTTCGGCGCCGCCCGGCCGCTTCTGGCGGCGGCGCGCCGCCTGTCCCCCCCATCGCCCGAGCTGACCATACTCGGCGCCCGGCTGGCCGTCAGCGAAGGCGTGCCGGAGCTGGCAACGGCCGAGTTGGACGCCGGCATCGCGATATGGCCGTCCCACGCCGGCTTGCACAAAGCCCGCGCCACTGCGCGCGGCGAGACCGGCGATATCGAGGGCGCGGCGCGCGATGCCGCCGAAGCCGTGATCTTCGACCCGTCCGACGCGCAAGCCAAGGCAATCCTGGGCGCCGCGCTGCTGGCGCTCGGCCGCGCGGCGGATGCGGCGGCCTGCCTGTCGGAAGCGGTCGAAGCAGGTTCGGCGCCGGTGATTTACCGCGAGACCCTGGCCAAGGCGCTGGAAGCGGCCGGCGATGCCGGCGCCGCATTGCGGGTTCTGTCCGAAGGCATCGCGCTGTCGCCCGGCAGCGTCGCCTTGCGCAATGCCGCCATCCTGCTGTGCCTGCACCGCCGCGACTTCACCGGTGCGCATCGGCTGGCGGAACAGGCACGGACCGTGGGGATCGCCGATGCATGCACGTTCGGCATGAATGGCCACGCTTTGTCCAGCCTCGGCCGTCATGATGAGGCCGCCGCGGCCTACCAGGATGCCTACAAGCTCGGCCCGCACGACCCGTATGTGCGGCACCTCGTGACCGCGTCGGGCGCGCTGCCCGGCGCCAGGCGCGCGCCCCCCGAGTATGTCGGCACAATCTTCGACGGCTATGCGGAACGCTTCGAAGCGCATCTGATCTCGCTCGGCTACAGCATTCCGGGCGCGATCCGCGCGGTGCTGGTGACGCATCCGAAGGTGGCGCGCGGTTTGCCGGCCGGGCCGACGCTGGATCTGGGGTGCGGCACCGGACTCGTTGCGCTGACCACCAGCGACCTGCCCATCGGCCCGTTCACGGGTGTGGACCTGTCGCGCAAGATGCTCGACCACGCCCGCGCCAAGCAACTTTATGACGAGCTGCGGGAGGCCGATGTCCTGGCCGATCTCGCGGCCGGGACGCAAATCTGGCCGCTGGTGCTGGCCGCCGACGTGCTGTGCTATTTCGGCGCGTTGGAGGATCTGTTCGCGCTGGTGCACGCCCGGCTGGCCCCCGGCGGCTGGTTCATCTTCTCGGTCGAGGAACCGCTGCCGGACTACGACGGCATCGTGCCCGGCAATGGAAACTGGGCGCTTCAGCGCATGGGACGCTACGCGCACGCCTCGGACTATGTGCATGAGGCCGCCATCGCCGCCGGTTTCCGCATCCTGCGCACCGACCGTCCCGTCATCAGGCGGGAAGCCGGGGCCGCCGTTCCGGGCATCATGCTGACCCTTGAGCGCCCCGGCCATGACGGTTGACGTCATGCCGGACCGCGGCGCCCGGCTCGCGGCCGATGGCGTCGCCTTCCTGGCGGACGGCCGGTTCGAGGACGCGCTGGCCCCGCTGCGCCTCGCTTTGTCGCTCGGCGATGCGCAGCCGGCGACGATGCTCAACCTGGCGATCGCCGAAGATCGCGCCGGTGCGCCGCACCACGCCCGCCGCCTGATGCGCGCCGTGGCCATCCGCCTGCCGGATTGGGACGAGCCGTGGCTGCGCCTCGCCGAAAGCTTCCGCGCCACCGGCGAACAGGCTGCCGCCGAGGACGCCTACCGGCAGGTTCTCGAGCTCAATCCGACGCGGACGGAGGCGCTGATCGCCCTCGGCGGCCTGTTGCTGATGCGCGCACGGCCGGAGGAAGCCCGCGACCTTCTGCTGCGCTGCTGCGGCACCGATCCCGATAGCGCCGAGGCATGGAACACGCTCGGCCTGGCGTGCAAGGCCATGGGAGACCCGGGCACGGCTTTGACCGCGTTCGTCCGGGCGCAGACGCTACAGCCATCGGTGGCGGCGTATTGGTTCAACGGCGCGGATGTCAGCGTTGAGGCAGGTGAGGCCGAGGCTGAAATGGCCCGCCTGGCGGTTGCCTGCGAACAGCATCCGCTGAATCCCGCGGTCCATATCGGACTGGGTATGCTGCTCGATCACATGGGGCGGCGGTCGGAGGCGATCGATGCGCTGGAAGCCGCGACCGAACTGGCCCCCGGTGCGCCCGGGCCGTTGACGCTTCTGGCCGCGGTGCTGGCGCGAACGAGCCGGACGAAGCAGGCGGAGGCGGTGCTGCGGCGGTTGAGCGCGCTGGCGCCCGGTAATGTGGCGGTGCAAAACGACCATGCCGCCGTTTTGATGCGTCTGCACCGCCATCCGGAAGCGCGGGCGCTGCTGCTGGACGTGCTCGATCGCTCGGACCCGACCGTGGTGCTGCTGAGCAATTTGGCGAACGCGACCGCCTGCGTCGGCTTGCAGGAGGAAGCGGCCGCCGTGGCGCGCCGGGCCATCGGCCTCGATCCGGCGGCCGTGCTGCCGCGGCGGGTGCTGTGCAACACCCTGCCCTATCGGAACGGCGTCACGGGCGAGGAATTGCTAGCCGCTATGCGCGACTGTTCCGCCGTGCTGCCGCGCACGACGCTGCCGCCGCCGACCAACCGCGCCGATGCGGACCGGCATCTGACAGTGGGTCTGCTGTCAGGCACGCTGCGGGCGCACCCGGTGGGATGGCTGACGGTGGCAGGGATCGAGACGCTCGATCCCGAACGGTTCAGTGTCGTGTGCCTGTCGCAGCAGACGGTGCCGGACGATCCCTTCGCCCGCCGGTTCCGCGCGGTGGCGCGGGAATGGATTGAGATCGACGGCATGAGCGACCTCGCTTTGGCGGAAGCCGCGCGGGCGCACGGGATCGACATCCTGATCGACCTCGGCGGCTACGGCGACGCCGCCCGCATGATCGCCTGCGCCAACCGCCTCGCCCCGGTGCAGATCAAGTGGGTGGGCATGCAATCGCACTCGACCGGCATGCCGGAGATGGACTGGTTCCTGACCGACCGGTGGGAGACGCCGGAGGGGTTCGAGCGGTTCTACAGCGAGAAACTGCTGCGGCTGCCGGATGGGTATGTCTGCTACAGCCCGCCGCCGTATGCGCCGGATGTGGTCTCGTTGCCCGCGCTGGCGAACGGTCATGTGACGTTCGGGTGCTTCAACAACCTGGCGAAGATCACCCCCCGGGTGATCGCGACCTGGGCGGAGATCCTGCGGCGGGTCCCGCAGTCGCGGCTGATGCTGAAGACGCATCAGTTCAGCGATATCGCAACGGCCAACGCGTTCGCCGCCGCCTTTGCCGCCGAGGGCGTCCCAGCGCATCGGCTGGAGTTCCGCGGCCCGTCGGGGCACCGGGCGTTCATGGCGGAGTATGGCGACATCGACATCGTGCTCGACCCGTTCCCCTATTCGGGCGGGCTGACGACCTGCGAGGCGCTGTGGATGGGGGTGCCGACGATTGCTCTACCGGGGGAAATTTTTGCGTCACGGCACTCGGCCAGCCACTTGAGCAATGCCGGGCTGTCGGATTGGGTCAACGGCTCGGTCGATGCGTATATCGCGATGGCTGCTGCGCGTGCGTCGGATGTCAAGGCGCTGGCCGCATTGCGGGCGGGACTGCGGGAGCGGGTCCGGCGTAGCCCGCTGTGCGATGCGCCGCGGTTCGGCAGGAACCTCGGGACGGCGCTGCGCCATGCGTGGTGGGCGTGGTGCGCAGGGGGATGACAAAATGTCAAATCTTGGCGCGGTCGGCCCTGCGGGATCGGAAAGATTCGAACAATGGCAGATGGTTTGCTAGAAGACTCACAGTTGGGGAGTGCGGATGTGGCGTTGCAGCTTGGTGCCCTGAGAGACGCATTGGTTGATGCAGGCGCGTCGCAGGCGTCGGCGGCCAAAGCCGCCGAGGAAGTCGCCGGATATGATAACCGGATCGCGGCAATCGACACGCGGCTGGCCGTTTTGATGGTGATGGTTGGCGGTTTCTACGTCATCGGCGGCCCCGCCGTCTGGCTGATCGTACGCGTCGCATTCAAGGTTGGCGCGCTGGGTTAAGACAGGATAGCCGCCTGACGAACCGGGTGCGCGACCTGGAAACAGCGGCCGAACCAAAGATAAGGTGAGGTCAAGGTTTTTGGCCGACCGCTAAACCTCCATCTCTACGCACACCGGCACATGGTCCGAACTTTGCGGCCAATCGCGCGCATCCTTCAGGATCGTCTGGCTTTTCAGCCCCGCCTCCAGGTCCGGCGTCACCCAGACATGATCCAGCCGCCGCCCGCGGTCCGATATGCGCCAGTCGCGGTTGCGATACGACCACCACGTGTACAACTTCCGGTCCGCCGGCACGAAATGCCGCACCGCATCGACGAAGCCGGCGTTCATCCAGCCGAGCAGCCCTTCCGTCTCCGGCGGCGTGTGGCTGACCACGTCCAGCAACTGCTTGTGGCTCCAGACATCGTTCTCCAGCGGCGCGATGTTCAGGTCCCCGACCAGAACCGACCGCGCCAACCCGGTCCGCGCCGCGAACCACAGCTTCGTCTCGGCGATGAAGTCCAGCTTGTGGCCGTATTTCGGATTCTCGGCGCGATCCGGCACGTCGCCGCCCGCCGGGACGTAGAAATTGTGCACCTCCACCGGCCCGCCGGGGGTTTGCAGCGCCGCCGCGACGTGCCGGCAGTCGCCCTTGGCGCACCAGTCGGGTGCGGCGTCATGCACCTCCAGCGGGACGCGCGACAGGATGGCGACGCCGTTGTAGCCTTTCATCCCGCGGAACACTGTATGCGGAAACCCGAGCGGCCGCAGCGCTTCGGCCGGGAACAAAAGGTCCGGAACCTTCGTCTCCTGCAAGCAAATCACGTCGGGCCGCAGCGCCTCCACCAGCCGATCGAGCAAGCCGACACGAAGGCGCAACGAGTTGATGTTCCAGGTCGCGATGCGAAGTGACGGCATCAGACGATGCGCGTCCTGACCGTGCCGACGCTCTCGACAACACCCTCCAGCAGGTCGCCCCGCTGCACCGCCGCGACATTCTCCGGCGTGCCGGTAAAGATCAGGTCGCCGGGCGCCAAAGTCACCAGCCGGGACAGATAGGCGATCGTCTCCGGCACGGACCAGATCATCTTCGACAGGTCGGAGGTCTGGCGGACCGTCCCGTTTACCTTCAACTCGATCAGACCGCTGGCGGGATGGCCGATGCGGGAAGCCGGCGCCATCAGGCCGATGGGGGCGGAGTGGTCGAAGCCCTTGCCCATGTCCCAGGGCTTGCCCTCCTTCTTGGCGGCGTTCTGCAAGTCGCGGCGAGTCATGTCCAGGCCGGCCGCGTAGCCCCAGACGTGGTTCAGTGCATCCGCTTCGGCAATGTTCGCACCGCCGGCGCCGATGCCGACAACAAGCTCCATCTCGTGATGCAACTGCGTGCTTTGCGGCGGATACGGCATGTCGGCGTCGTTCAGCAGCAGCGCATCGGCGGGCTTCATGAAGAAGAACGGCGGTTCACGGTTCGGATCGCTGCCCATTTCGCGCGCGTGCTCGGCATAGTTGCGACCAACACAAAACACACGGCGGACGGGAAATAGAGCGCCTTCGGCAACAAGCACCGACGCAATACCGGGCGGAGCGAAGACATAATCAATCATTCAGTTACACCTTGTATTTAATCTGCACATCGGCGACGGTATCGCCCGGTTGCCAATAAGCGATACGAGGAAAACGGACAATGGCAGGCACAACGTCTAAATCCGCCAAAGGGCTTTACATACAGGTTATCATCGGAGTCGTCCTGGGCGCCACGCTAGGGCATTTCGTGCCCGATCTTGCGGTGAAGATGCAGCCGCTCGGCGACGCCTTCATCAAGCTGGTGCGGATGATCATCGCGCCGATCGTGTTCGTCACGGTGGTCGTCGGCATCGCCAAGCTGTCGGACGCCAAGGAAGTCGGCCGCATCGGCATCAAGGCGGTTGTCTACTTCGAGGTCATGACAACCATCGCCATGTTCATCGGCCTGGTCGTCGCGCATGTCTTCCAGCCCGGCGCCGGGCTGAACATCAACCCCGCAACCCTCGACGCCAAGGCCGTCGAGAAATACGCCAACGCGCCGCACCAGGATGTCGTCACCTTCCTGATGAACATCATCCCGAACACGGTCGTCGACGCATTTTCCAAGGGCGAGATTCTCCAGGTGCTGCTGTTCGCCGTGCTGTTCGGCCTCGGCCTGTCGCGGCTGGGGGAGCGCGGGCGGACGGTGGTGCACTTCCTGGACGAGGCCGGGGCCGCGCTGTTCGGGGTGATCGCGATCATCATGCGCGTCGCGCCGCTCGGGGCGTTCGGCGCCATGGCCTTCACCATCGGCAAATACGGCATCGGCGCGCTGGCGCAGCTCGGCTTCCTGATGCTGTGCTTCTATCTGACCTGCATCATCTTCATCATCGTCGCGATGGGCGGCGTCGCCGCCATCATGGGACTGAACATCTTCAAGATCCTGAGGTTCGTGAAGGAGGAGTTCCTGATCGTGCTCGGCACGTCTTCGTCGGAGGCGGCGATGCCGACACTGATGGAGAAGCTGGAACTGCTGGGCTGCGGCAAGTCGCTGGTGGGCCTGACCGTGCCGCTGGGCTATGCCTTTAACCTGGACGGCTCGTCGATCTACTTCACCATGGCGATCGCCTTCATCGCCCAGGCGCTGAACATCGACCTGAGCTGGTCGGATTACCTGCTGATCCTGGGCGTGCTGCTGCTGACGTCGAAGGGCGCGGCCACCGTGACGGGCGGCGGGTTCATCACCCTGGCGGCAACCCTGGCGACGATGAACGGCAAGGTGCCGGTGGCGGGCATGGTCCTGGTGCTCGGCATCGACCGCTTCATGAGCGAGGCCCGCGCCATCACCAACCTGTTCGGCAACACCGTGGCGACGATCTTCGTCTCCTGGTGGGAGGGTTCGCTCGACCTCAAACACGTCCGCGCCGTGCTCGATCGGCCCGCGGGAGTCGAGGCCGCGGTGCTGGAGCCGCGGCGAAAGGCAGCCTGAAAGATAACGGTGACCCTCTGCCTGCGCCGCTTCGTCATGCCGACGAAGGTCGGCATCCACGCCTTGCGGTTTAGATCAACCCAAAGGCGTGGATGGCGGGCCTTCGCCCGCCATGACGACTGGCCAAGCCCAAACTTTCCGGTCAGGCGGAGGCGCCCTGTATCAGGTCGCCAAACAGATCCCAGGTCTTGCCGGTCCAGCGCATGAGCTGGAGCTGGCGGATCGGGTGATAGTTCGTCGGGCTGGTGTTGATCCTGATGCCCGGCAGCAGCAACGGGTTTTCCAGATCGTGCAGGCTGGTGGCCTGCTTCATCATGTTTTCCCGCGACAGGTCCTCGCCGCAGGCTTTCAGCACGGTGAGCATCGTGTGGGTCAGCGCGAAGCCGGTCACATTGCCCAGGTCCTTGAGGTCCCCGTCGGGATAGTATTTCGCCATGAAGGCGCGCCATTCCTTCATGCCCGCGTCGTTGCCCCAGCGCGGGTCCGTCGGGTCCTTGCTCCAGGCCGAACTGACGATGCCGATGCCGTTCTCCGGGCCGGCCGGAATCATGACGGCGCCAACTGATACTGACACGCTGGTCAATACGTGCAACGGCTTCCACTTCATGTCCGCCACCTTGCGGATCGACTGGGCAGCGAATTTCGGCGAGGCGATGGTCATCAGCGCGTCGACGCCGGCGGATTGCAGGCTCACAAGCTGGCTGTCGATCGTCGGGTCGGTTACTTCGTAGGAGGCGCTGGTGACCTGGTTGTCGTAGCGATCCTTCAGGATGTCTCGCACGCCACGCAGGTAGTCTTTGCCGAAGTCGTCGTTCTGGTAAAGAATGCCGATCTTCGCGGCGGGGTTTTGGGCGAGGATGTATTTGGCGTAGACTTGGGCGTCGGTGATGTAGCTCGGCTGATAGCCGATAGTCCAGGGATGCTCCTTGTAGTCGCCCCATTTGTCGGCGCCGGTCGCCACGAACAGATGCGGCACCTTCTTCTGGTTGACGTAGCGCACGATGGCCGAGTTCGTCGGCGTTCCCAGTGGCGCGAACAAGGCGGCAACTTTGTCGTCCTCGATCAGGCGGCGGGTCTGCTCGACGGTCTTCGGTGGGCTGTAGCCGTCGTCATAGGAAATGAAATTGACTTTGCGTCCGGCGAAGCCGCCGTCATCGTTTGCCATGCGGAACCGGGCCGCGATCGCCTTGCCGATGGTGCCATAGGCGGAGGCCGGACCGCTGTACGGCATGGTGTTGCCGATGCGGATTTCGGTCGCGGTGACGCCGGGCGTTTCGGCGGCGCGGAGAATGGCGGGCGCGGCGGGGACGAAACCCGCGGCGGCGGCTGTGGTCAGCAGTGCGCGTCTGTGCAGCATGGTGTTGTCTCTCCCTGTGTGCGGCCTGTGTTTTCCGGCCTGCACGGGAAAGCGTATGGCTGGCGGTTGGGGGCCCACAAACCAATTTGTCGCAAGCTCCGTCCCCGCGCCCGGGGACGCCGGGTCATTTCGCGATCAGCAGCAGAAGCGCCCGGGCGCACAAGGCGTAAGTCGTCCCCTGCCCGCCGACGAGGCTTTCGCTGCCGGGGGCGGCGGCGGTGTCGGGACCGTCGGCCCAGTTGCAGGTATCGGTCACCCGGTACCAGCTCTTGCCGTTTCCCGGCGACGGCAGGGTGAAAGTCACACCACCGGACCAGCCGTTATAGGCAACGTAGATGGCGGAGGCGGGATCGCCGAACTCCGTGCCGTCTATCTCCCGGGCGATCGCGTGGTTGCCGGCATCAGCCCAATACGCCTGGTCCGCAACGGTCCCGTTCGGCGCATACCACTGGAGCTGCGTCATTCCGTTGCCGTTGGTGTCGGACCCGGAATACCAGGTCTGCGGGCGCAGCGCCGGATGCGCCTTGCGGAATGCGATCATGCGCTTGGCGAACGTATCGAAATTCGTCTGGTCCGCGGTGAAGCTGTAGCTCAGCCAGTTGCCGGCGGAGTCAAGATCATAGGGATTGTTATTGCATTGCAGCGACCGCAGATGCTCATCGCCGCCGGTGATCATCGGCGTTCCAGCGGACAACATCAGGAACGCCAACCCGGTCCGGGCGGCGCGGCGCTCATCCGCCGGGGCGCCGCCCTGGTCCCAGCTATTGTTGCTGGTGCTGCCGCCGTCGGAGGGTCCGAACGGCCACGGCTGATTGTTGTTCGGGCTGTTGCAGGAATACAGGTCCTTCAGGGTGAAGCCGTCATGCGCCACCATGAAATTGACGGAGTTCCAGGGTTGGCGGCCATTGTTCTGATACAGGTCCGATGATCCGGAAAACCGCGTCGCCAGGGTGGCCACGGTGACCGGAACGACGCCAAGCTCGTTCTGCGCCTCACGCATCGAGTCGCGATACAATCCGTTCCATTCCGACCAGCCCGACGGGAAGCCGCCGACCTGAAAGGAGTTGCCGCCGATGGCCCAGGGTTCGGCGATCAGGTCGACTCCGGAACCGCCGGCCGCCGGACGCGGCTTCAGCTCGCGCACGATCCGATTGAGCGCGGTGTTCGGATCCATCTTGTCGAAGTTGTAGCACCCGTGCTGACAGGTGTTGCCGAGCACGGAGGCAAGATCGAAGCGAAACCCGTCGATGCCGATGACGTCACGCCAATACGCCAGCGAATCGACGATCAGGTTCTGGGCGATCGGGTCATAGGTGTTGAAATTGCCCCCCACGCCCGTATTGTCCCAGGAATACTGCATATCGGCTGTCAGCGAGTAGTACGTCGGATTGTCAAGTCCGCGAAACGAATACAGGTTGTAGGTGGTCTTGTCGTTACTGCTCCACGCGCCGCCTTCGCCGGTGTGGTTGTAGACCGCGTCGATGAAGACCTTGATCCCCGCATCGTGGAACGCCTTGACCATCGCCTTCACCTCGCGCGTCGGGCCGCCGGGCGAACGATCGTACGCGTAGCGGCGGTCCGGCGCGAAGTAGTTCAGCGTTTCGTAGCCCCAGTAGTTGACTCCGTCCGTCGAACCCGGCTTGACATCGTTGGCGTCGTTCTGGGTTTCCTGAAGTGGCAGAAACTCCACCGCGGTGACGCCGAGGCCGGCGAGATACCCGGCTTTCAGAGCGGCCCCCCGATAGGTGCCGCGATAGGCGGCCGGAACGTCCGGATCGTTTTCCGTCAGGCCGCGCACATGCACTTCGTAGATGATGTCGTCCTTTTGCGCCCCGGTGGGCCTGGTGCCGACGCTCGACGTATCGATCGGCAGCACGATCCCCTTTGGCGCCACGGATCCGCTATCGAGCGTGCGATAGTTGGCGCCTGAAGCGAACACCGTGGCGTCGCTGTTGTTCGGATTGATCGGGTCGTGGCTGAGTTCCAGCGCGTAAGGATCGAACAGCAGCTTGTTCGGGTTGAAACGATTTCCCGCCGCATCGACATCGCTGATGAAGCCCGCGGCCGAACCCCTTGTCCAGGCCGGATCGTACGGCCAGTTCGGACCCCAGGCGCGATAGCCGTAATAGACGGTCCCGGCGACGCCCGCGGCGCGCAGGGCGGAGACCGGGACCGTGGCCGACCATACGTCGTTGGCATCCTGCGTCAGGATGTAGGTCGCGACCGCCGGTGCGCCGAAGGCCCCGGCGTAGATATCGAGTTCGATGCGCGTCGCACGTGCCGAATAGACGCGGAAGACGATGTTGCCCCTTGTGGCATCGTACCGTCCGCCAAGATGCTGGCTGCCGATGTCGGCGCGCGCGGGCGCAACCGGTGCGGCGAGACCGGCGATGGCCAGCAGCGCGTAGGCAGCTTTGCGTAGGTGCATCACCGCTGAGGCCGCCTTCGGGATTGGCTCACCATGACCGTATCCTTCCAAATACAAACCCGTTCTGCATCACGTGACATCGATACGGAGAGGCCACCGGTGACGCGGGTCACACCGCGCCCGCTCCGGCCGATCGCTGGTCGTACAAATTCTGTTTACCGGTCACGGTGTCCAGCGCATAGGGGTCAACCGCGGCCGGGCGGCGCGGCGGCAGGAGCCCGGTCATTTTGCGATGGCTGAGTTCGACGCCTTTCGCGCCGCTGCTGCTCGGCGGCCAAATCCGCCAGTCCTAGGCACCGATCTGGTCAAATCATCGGCTATGTGGGACAGGCTCGGCAGATCCTGCGCTGCGCGGGTCTGAGACGATACACCCTTTCAGGAAGGTGCGTTATGACCAACCCTTTCGTTTATGTCGAACTCAAAACGGCTGATCTCGGCCGCGCGAAGGATTTCTATGGATCGCTGTTCGGGTGGCAGTTCGACGACGTGGCGGAGTCACCCCGCGAGCCCTATACGATGATCCGCCCGGGCGCGGGCACGGGCGGTGGCATGCTGCTGCAGCCCGGTTCGGCCGGACCGTCGCAGTGGATCGCCTATGTCGGCGTCGACGACATTCGTGCCGCCACCGAAAAAGCGCGCGCGCTCGGCGCGGATGTCGTTACGGAGCCGACGGAGATGAAGCATGCCGGGTGGCTGGCCGTGATCCGTGATCCGGCGGGTGCGATACTCGGCCTGTGGCAAGACAACGCGGCGCAACCCGACGATTTGCCGATCGAGGCCGGCGTCTGAAGCGAAATTCGCCATGCGCGGGGTCTGGACGCGGCACAAGCTGCTCCGCCGGAACGGTTGAGCTTTTCATCCATCCGCCTTTGGTAGAGAACGGCGGCCATCTATCCCTGGTCGCCGCGGCTGGTTGAGGTCAATGAGGCAGCGGCATGGGGCTCATCCGCCGAAAGGACAACGACACGTGACTGAACCGACTTACGATATCCTGGGCATCGGCAACGCCATCGTCGATGTCGTGGCGCAGGCCGAGGAGGGCTTCCTGTCGCGCCACGACATGCACAAGGGCGCCATGCAGCTCATCGACGCTGCCACGGCCGATGCGCTGTATGCCGCGATGCCGCCCGGGCTGGAGAGCAGCGGCGGGTCGGTTGCGAACTCCTGCGCCGTCGCCGCCGCGCTGGGGGCGCGGGTCGCCTATATCGGCAAGGTCGCGGACGACCAGCTCGGGCAGGTGTTCCGGCACGACATCAAGGCGGTGGGGGTGCATTTCCCGACCGAGCCGCTTGTCGGCGGCGCACCGACGGCGCGCTGCCTGATCCTGGTGACGCCGGACGGCCAGCGCACGATGAACACGTTCCTCGGCGCCTGCGTCACGCTGGACCCGGCGGATGTGCGTTCGCAGCTCGTCGCCTCGGCCAAGGTGACGTATCTGGAGGGCTACCTGTTCGATCCCCCGGCGGCGCAGGCGGCGTTCTACAAGGCGGCGGGGGCGGCGCATGCGGCCGGGCGGCAGGTGGCGCTGTCGCTGTCGGATGCGTTCTGCGTCAACCGCCATCGCGAGGCGTTCCGTACGCTGGTGGCTGGGCATGTGGACGTCCTGTTCGCCAACGAGGTCGAGATTACCAGCCTGTATGAGAAGGACACGTTCGAGGAAGCGGCCGAACTGGCGCGCGCCGATGTTGGGTTGGCTGTGCTGACCCGCAGCGAGGACGGCAGCATGATCCTGCGCGGGGCGCAGACCGTGACGGTCGAGGCGGTGCCGGCGCGGGTGATCGACACGACGGGTGCCGGGGATGCGTATGCCGCCGGGTTCCTGACCGGGCTAACCGCCGGCAAGTCGCTCGCCGATTGCGGTCGGCTGGGCAGCATCGCGGCGGCGGAGGTAATCAGCCATTACGGCGCGCGGCCGGAGGCGGATTTGAAGCTGCTGGCGGCGGACGCCGGGTTGGGCTGAGGAGCTTACACCCCCGTCATGGCCGGACTTGGCCCGGCCACGACTTTGGTTGGTTCGGCACCGCAAGTCGTGGATGGCCGGGACAAGCCCGGCCATGACACAAATGCAGCGGCCCGTAACGGACACCTTATGTTAGCACCTATGGACCCGGTCCGGCCATCATGCTTGGCCGTGCGCGGCATGGCGACGCGGCGACGTGCGATTGGCGGTATTGGTATAGGGCGCAAGGGAAGCCTAACCCGCGGCGGACGCCCGCTCATTGCCGGTTGATTCGGCGTCGGTATTCGGCGCAAGGGCGTATTCCTGCGCCAGCACGGCGACCGGCAGCGATAGCCGCACGGCGAGCCGGCGAATCATAGGCAGCGTCAGAGGCCGCTTGCGACTCATGATCAGGGACGCGGATGCCTTATTGCCGAACGCATCCAGCAGGTCGGTTTGCTGCAATCCGAGATCGTTCATGCGCGACTGGATCGCAAAAATGGGATCCGGCAGGTCCAAAGCCCAATGTGCATCTTCGTAGCTACGGATCAGAACGGCCAGGACGCCGAGGTGGCTATCCTCGGCCGGGCTGCGGTTCGTTTCCTTTTCCAACAGCCGACCCATCTCGGCCTGCGCCGCATCCAGATCAGTTTCGTTGGTGATCAGTCTGATACTGTCCATAATTCGGCCTCACAATTTGTTGTATTCAGCGTGGGAGCCAATCCACACGAGGTAAACGATCTCATGTCTGTAATCGATATTGGCGATGATCCGCCATTTGTTGCCGCCGATGTCGAAACACACCGTTTCGCGCGATAAGTGATCGGTCGCGGGGAACGTCGCTTTCACGTCAACCAGAGTACGCCATGTGCTGTGCTCCAGGGTAGCTGCCCAAACCAGCATCGGCTCTCTGGCCAGGGCATTCTTCGGCTGGTCGATATATTCCCGTAAGCGCTTGCGGGTCATCAATCGCATCGTCAAAGGTGTTTATGTGACCCAATCCCTGCGAGTTTGCAATATGTAAACCCGTCCGTCACACGCCGGGTTACCAGGCACCTGGTATCAGGCACAAATGCAGCTTCTCGTCCGGGCCATGACGGTGGGGAGTCGCCCCGGGTCGCCGCCCCCTTGCGCAACGCCGCAGCCTGCCGATGCTGCTGTCCGCACCCCGCATCGCACGAAGCCACGCATGATCCTCAACGCCATCCAATCCGGAGAAGGTCCGCCCGTTGTGCTGCTGCACGGCCTGTTCGGTTCGGCCCGCAATTTCGGCGCCATCCAGCGCGCCCTGGCGCCGCGGTTCCGCGTCATCGCGCTGGACATGCGCAACCACGGCGACAGCCCGCACGAAGCCGGCATGCGCTACCCGGCCCTGGCGGCCGACGTGCAGGCGACCCTGCGCGGAATCGGGGTCGAACAAGCCGCCGTCATCGGCCACTCCATGGGCGGCAAGGCGGCCATGGCGCTCGCCCTGACCACCCCCGGCGTCGTGAACCGGCTGCTGGTCGCCGACATCGCTCCCGTGCCCTATCAGCACGGCAACACCGGCGTCGCCGAGGCGATGCAAGCGATCAGCCTCACCCCTGCCCTGACCCGCCAGCAAGCCGCCGCTGCGCTGGAACCAGCCGTCCCCCGCCCGGACGTCCGCGCCTTCCTGCTGCAAAACCTCCGCTTCGGCGCCTCCCCGCGCTGGCGCATCGGCCTAAAAGAAATCGCCGCCGCAATCCCCGACCTCGAAGGCTGGGACCCCATCCCCGGCACCTACGAAGGCCCGGCGCTGTTCGTCTCCGGCGCGAACTCCGACTACCTGCTGCCGGAGCACCGGCCGACAATCAAGGCGCAATTCCCGGCCGCCCGGTTCGTCGCGGTGAAAAACGCCGGACATTGGGTCCATGCCGATAATCAAGCTGGCTTTTTGGCGGTGTTGGAGGCATACCTCCGCAACTGGCGGTGACCGACGCGCCCGCACTCAGATGACGGTTCTGCGAAGCATGGCAGAAACGCGCGGTGTCCCTCGTTTTTCGCTCGTATCACGTCGGCTTACCGCCTAAGTGTGCGACGCATCATACCCACAAAGCTAGGCTCCTATGCAAATTCGGAACGTCGCCATCATTGCCCATGTCGACCATGGCAAGACCACCCTCGTGGACAAGCTGCTCAGTCAGTCGGGCGCGTTCCGTGAGCATCAGGCCGTGACCGACCGCGCACTGGACCGTAACGACCTCGAAAAGGAGCGCGGGATCACCATCCTGGCGAAATGCGCGTCGGTGGTGTGGAAAGACACCCGCATCAACATCGTCGACACCCCGGGCCACGCCGATTTCGGCGGCGAGGTCGAGCGCATCCTGAACATGGTGGACGGCGCCCTTGTCCTGGTCGACGCGGCGGAAGGCGTGCTGCCGCAAACAAAATTCGTCGTCGGCAAGGCGCTGGCGCGCGGCATCCATCCGATCGTCATCGTCAACAAGGTGGACCGCCAGGACGCCCGCCCGGACGAGGTGCATACCGAGATCTTCGACCTGTTCGCCGCCTTGGGCGCCTCCGACAGCCAGCTCGATTTCCCGATGCTGTATGCCTCGGGCCGCAACGGCTGGGCGGACCCGACGCTGGACGGGCCGCGCAAGGATCTGTCCGCGCTGTTCGACCTTGTGCTGTCGCACGTGCCGGAACCCACGGTGAAGCCCGACGCCCCCTTCGCCATGGTCGCCAGCATCCTGGAGTATGACAACTTCCTCGGCCGCGTGCTGACCGGTCGCGTCGAGCAGGGCACCGGCCGCATCAACATGCAGGTCAAGGTGCTGCGCCAGGACGGCAGCGTCGTCGAGACCGGCCGCCTGACCAAGCTGCTGTCGTTCCGCGGCCTGGACCGGGTGCCGGTGGAGGAGGTCGCGGCGGGCGACATCATCGCCGTGGCCGGACTGTCCGACAGCACCATTCCCGATACCATCGGCGCGCCGGAACTGACCGCTCCGCTGGAAGCCATCCCGGTCGACCCGCCGACATTGGCGATGACCTTCCGCATCAACGACAGCCCGCTGGCCGGACGTGAGGGCAAGAAGGTCACGTCGCGGCAGATCCGCGAGCGGCTGTTCCGCGAGTCCGAGGGCAACGTCGCCATCAAGGTGACCGATTCGAACGAAACCGACGCGTTCGAGGTCGCCGGCCGCGGCGAACTCCAGCTCGGCGTGCTGATCGAGCAGATGCGGCGCGAGGGGTTCGAACTCACCATCGGCCGCCCGCGCGTGCTGACACGGCGCAACCCGGAGACGAATGAACGGGAAGAGCCGATGGAGGAGGTGCTGGTCGATGTCGACGAGCCCTACACCGGCATCGTGGTGGAGAAGCTCGCCCGGCGCAAAGGCGACATGCGCGACATGCGTCCGTCCGGCGGCGGCAAGGTGCGCATGACCTTCAACATCCCCAGCCGCGGGCTCATCGGCTACCACAATGAATTCCTGACGGACACGCGCGGCACCGGTATCATGAACAGGCTGTTCGCCGGCTACGGCCCGTGGAAGGGGCAGATCGAGGGCCGCCGCGCCGGATCGCTGATCTCGACGGAGGCGGGCGAGGCTGTGCAGTACGCGCTGTGGTACATCCAGGAGCGCGGGACGATGTTCGTCTCCCCCGGCGAGAAGGTCTACCAGGGCATGATCCTGGGCGAGCACTCGCGGGAATCCGATCTGGAAGTCAACCCGATCAAGGAGAAGAAGCTGACCAACATCCGCGCCGCCGGCAAGGATGAAGCGATGCTGCTGATCCCGCCGCGGAAAATGAGCCTTGAGCAGGCCATCGCCTATGTCGAGGACGACGAGTTCGTCGAGGTGACGCCCTCGGCCATCCGGCTGCGCAAGCGCTACCTGGACCCGAACGAGCGCAAGCGGTACGAGCGAAAGATCGACGCCGACGCCGCAGCCTGAAGCGGAGCCGACCCGCGCGTCCGGCGCCTGCGGATGCCCCGCAATGAAGGGGGCGGCCGCCCGTGCAGTCCCGGTTCTCGTTCCGGGACGATCCGCCGGTGTGGCTGAAGCGTGCCCACCGGGTCAGGGCGTCGGGCTGCCACGCCGCGTTCATTAAGTGAGGGCCACCGAGCGTACAGGGAGGTGGCGCGGAATAGCGACGCAGCGCCAACCCACATTCTCCGTGTCCTCTGTGGCCCTCAGCTTTGTCTCTGTGTCAAATCGCGGTGGCCAATCTGCCGCCGACCCAGGCGCTCCATCCCCCTTCCCTGATACGCGCGCGGCTCGTCCCGGCCATGACGGTGGGCACGCAGTCCCCCCATCATCTGGTGCACCGCTTTACGGCCACGGGATCCGATCGCGCCCGGCGTCCCGGCGAAGCCGGCGCTCCTGACCGGCGTGGCAACACGCATTCGCAATAGTCTCGACCTGTCCCAATTCCCGGTCTAAGATAGTTACGATGGAGTTCCTGGCACAAAGCTTCTCCGGAATTTGGGACGCGACCTGCGCGCAGCCGCTTCTGATCGCGGCCTGCGCCGTCGCCGGCCTGTTCGTGTCCTTGCGACGGCCGCGGGGATAGCGCGTCATGCCCCTGCGGCAGGCCGCCAGGGCGTCCCGCCTGCTCGCGCGGGCCGGAGTGTGGCACGTCCTGCTCGTCGGCTTCACCCTGGCGCTGACCTGGATATTCCTGGTCACCGACCTGCGCGAGGAATACCGCGACGCGATCGACGGCGCGCAACGGGAGACCGCCGCCCTGGCGCGCGGCCTCGGCGAGACCACCCTCGCCTCCTTCGACACCATCGACCAGACGCTGAAGGACCTGCGCGAAGCCTATGCCCGCGATCCGGCGCATTTCGACCTCCGCACCTGGTTCGCGGATCACCGGTTCGGCACGGGACTGATCATCCAGGCGTCGATCATCGGGCCGGACGGCATCGTGCTGCAAAGCAACCTGCCTCTCCCGGCCCGAACCGATCTTTCCGACCGCGAGCATGTCCGGTTCCAGAAGGACTCCACCGGCGACGAGATGTTCATCAGCAAGCCGGTGCTCGGCCGCGTCTCCAACCGCAAGTCCCTCAACGTCACCCGCAAGATGATCGCGCCCGACGGCAGCTATGCCGGCACCGTCGTCGTCTCCGCCGGGCTCGACTACCTGACCCGCTTCTACGAATCGCTCTCCGCCCGCGGCGTGATCGCCCTGATCGGCAGCACCGACGGCATCATCCGCTCCCGCGCACCGGCCGATAACGAGCTTATCGGCTCCCGCGACCCGGACATCGACCGCATGCTGGCCGGCAGCGCCAACGGATCCTTGCGCACCGACACCGCCGGCGGCGCAGTGGACCGCATCGCCAGCTACCGCGTGCTGCCGAAGTATCCCTTGGTTGTCGAGGTCGCGCTGGACGCCGCCGAAGTGTTCGACCAGTACAACCGCGACCGCAAGCGCTACGCCATCGCGGGCAGCATCCTGACGGTGGTTTTCCTGGTTGTCGGCACATTGCTGGTGCGCCAGCGCCGCCGCCTGCTCGCCAGCAGCGGCGCGTTGACGGCCACGCTGGAGAACATCTCGCAGGGCATCCTGATGGTGGATGCCGCCGGCAACGTGCCCGTCATCAACCGCCGTGCGATCGAGCTGCTCGGGCTGCCGGCGTCGCTGATGGACCGCAAACCGTCGTTCCAGGAAATCCTGGCTTATCAGCTCGCGACAAACGAGTTCGGCCGCGGCGAGGACGTCAACCCCGACTTCATCCACTTCGTCGCGTCCGGCGGCATCTCGGGCGACATGCCGTTCTACGAACGTGTCCGCGCGGACGGCACCGCGCTGGAGATCCGCACCCAGCAGCTTGCCGACGGCGCCGCGGTGCGCACCTATACCGACGTCACCGAGCGTAAGCGCAACGAGGTCACGCTGGCGGCCGCCCGGGATGCCGCGGAAGCCGGCGCCCGCGCCCGCGCCGAGTTCATCGCCGTCATGAGCCACGAGATCCGCACCCCGCTGAACGGCATCCTCGGCGTCGCGGAGCTGCTTCAGGGCCTCGAACTGCCGCCGGCGGCCATCGAGTATGCCAACGTGATCACCGCCAGCGGCACCCACCTGCTGCAGATCATCAACGACATCCTCGACTTCTCCAGCCTCGACGCCGCCCGGCTCGACCTGGAGGAGGGCGTGTTCGACATCCGCGAGGTCGTGCGCCAGGCGATTGCGCTGCTCGGCCACCAGGCGAAGCAGAAAGGACTGGAGCTGACGTTGGACGTCGCCGCCGACGTGCCCGGGCGGGTGTTCGGCGATGCCCAGCGGCTGCGTCAGATCGTCTTCAACCTCGCCGGCAACGGCGTGAAGTTCACGCTGCAAGGGTCGGTTGCGATCGCCATCCGCAAGCTGCGCGACGAACTCGATGGCGTGCGCATCGGCTTCAGCATTGCCGACACCGGCATCGGCATCAGCGCCGAGGCGCAGGGAAAGCTGTTCAACGAGTTCACCCAGGGCGACAGCTCGATCCGGCGGCGCTTCGGCGGCAGCGGCCTCGGCCTGGCGATCACCAGGCGGCTGGTCGAGCTGATGGACGGCCATGTCAGCGTCGAAAGCATGCCCGGCGCCGGCAGCACCTTCCGCTTCGACCTGCGGCTGCGCAATCCGCCGCACGATGCCGCGCCGGCGCCGGAGCGGGTGACGGCAAAGCCGGCGATCGCCGCCCCGCTGCCGTTGCCGGCGCCCGCGCCGAACGCAGCTCCGGCAGTTGCGCAGCAACCGGCCCCGGCGGTTGCGGAGCAACCGGCTGCCGCCGGGGGCTTGCGCATCCTGCTGGCGGAAGACAACGCCACCAACCGGTTCGTCGCCACCCGCATGCTGGAGCGCCTCGGCCATGACGTGCAGAGCGTGGTGGACGGGCAGGCGGCGGTGGATGCGGTGAAGGCGGGGGAGCATGACCTCGTGCTGATGGACATGATGATGCCGGAGATGGACGGGCTGACCGCGACCCGGGTGATCCGCGCGATGGACGGCCCGAAATCCCGCATCCCGATCATCGGGCTGACCGCCAACGCGATGGAGGCGGATGCGCAAGCCTGCCGCGACGCCGGGATGGACGGGTTTGTCACCAAGCCGGTCAAGGCGGCGCGGCTGGAGGAGGCGATGCGCGAGGTGATGAACGAGCGCGTCGGGGGGTGAAGTCGCGGCCACCCCTCATGGCCGGGAGCAGGATTTTGCGCCACAGCCGATGGGCTTAACGCTTGGCGGGGATGCGATCGGTGTCGATTTCCTGAAAGTTCCAGAAACTATCCAGCGCAATCCGCAGCCGGTTCGGTTTCGGCGGCAGCCGGAAGCCGTCCGTGCGGCTGACATCCGTATGCGGCGACAGCACCGTCCGCCAGAAATCGGCCGTCAGCACGCGATCGTCGATCGAGACATGCTGATCCGCCGCCGCCGCGTCGCCCCGCCACGCCAATCGAACCGGCAGAGGCGCCAGGGTATGGACGGCCTTGCCGAAATACGCCGCCTCATAGGCGGCGCCGGAATTGACCGTCAGCACGGCGGCGATCTGCGGCGCCGACAGCAGCCGGTACAGGTTGTCGCGGGTCGCGAACAGGACGTTGCGGGCAACGCCGGCGGCGACCCGCATCAGGCTGTGATCCGCCTCCTGCGGATGCGGCTTCAGCAGAACGCCCCGGTGTCCGGCGCACAGGGCAGCGATCGTGTCCGCGTGATCCATGGCGTCGAAAAAGCCGCCGCCGGCGATCTGCGACGAATCCATCGGCCGCTGTCCGAGCACGAGCAGCGTATCGCCCGCCACGGATGTCTCGCCGATAAGCTGGCACATCGCCTCCCGCAGGCCGGCGGTCGCGATCGCCTCGGCCTCGGCCACCGCCATGCCGGGCAGCGCGGCGCGGGTGGCGGCGTCGGATGCCCGCACGGCGAACAGCAGGTCGTCGAGGAACCGCACCGGATGGATCCGCAGATCGATGAACGGTATGCCGGCGCTTTCGAGGATCGCTGCCAGGTAGGGCGGCAGTTCCCAGCCGGCGACGAACCGCTCCCGCAGATGCGGCATGACGATGCGGTCGAAAGCCGCGGTTTCGGCCAGCCGGTGATAACGGGCGGCCCAGAACCGGGCGCTGGCGCGCGGCGGCCGTTGAGCTTCAAGCCAGGCGCGCCATTCGGGCAGGTGCCGGCTGCTGATGATACCGGCTGACTGGCCGCTGGCCAGGGCGATCTGACGCTTGACCGCGTTTAACAGCCAGATCGTCTGCGCGTCCGAGCCGCCGGGATCGCCGGCCCCGGTCGGGCGCAACAGATCGCCGATGATCGCGACCCCGCGGATCACCGGAAGACGCCCCGGGCGCGATGACATGCCTGCATAAACCGGTCATAGCCGCCAAAAGTTTACAATTGGTGAACGCGTCGCAAGTCTTTCCGCGCGCCGGCGCCTCAGCCGGGTCCGCGGCCAGGCCCATACCGAGGCTCCCGCCGCCGGCCCGGCCCGGAGGCGTCCGGAGCCGCGCTGACCAATGGCGCCCCCTGCAACTTGCCCAGCGATTGGCGCGCGCCGCGTCGCATTTTGCGAATCGCGGGGCCGACAGGCTGGCACACACCTTGCGGACCATCCCCGGTATCGAACCCGAACAAGGAGTGCCCGCCATGTGCGGCATCGTCGGAATGGTCAACGGGCATCCCGTCGCGCGTGACATCGTGACCGCGCTCGGGCGGCTGGATTATCGCGGATACGACTCCGCCGGGATCGCCGTCGCCGGGCCCGGATTCGATCTGCGCAAGGTCGCCGGCGGTGTGTCGGTCCTCATGGACAGCATCGGCAACGGCTTCGCCGGTCAGGCCGGCATCGGCCGCACGAGCTGGGCCACGCACGGCCGCGCCGATGCACGCCACGCCCATCCGCATGTCTGGGGCGGCGTCGCGGTCGTGCATAACGGCATCATCGAGAACTACCGCAGCCTGCGCAACGGCCTGCTCGCCCGCGGCGAAACCCTGGAAAGCGAAACCGACAGCGAGGTGATCCCGCATCTGATCGCAGCCGCCCGGGCCTCCGGCGCCGCGCCGCTGGATGCGGTGCGCGGCGCCTGCGCGGCGATGCAAGGCGATTATGCCATCGCGGTGCTATTCGAGGATGCCCCCGACCGCATCATCGTCGCCCGCCAGGGCAGCCCGGTGATGGTCGCCCGCGGCGCGCGAACCTCCGCCGCCGCCTCCGATCCGGCTGCGCTCTCGGCCGTGTGCGCCGACTACGCGGCGCTGGAGGACGGCGACATGGCGGAACTCTCGGCAGACGGTGTCACCATTTTCGACTCCGACGGCTGCCTGACGAACCGCTACTGGCGGAAGCTCGAAGGCGCCGAGGAGGACGGCCTCGTGCATGCCTATGGCTCGTTCACCCGCGCCGAGATCGCCACCCAGCCGGTGGCGCTGCGGCAGACCGATGTCAGGCTGCGCGACCTGGTCATTCCGGCGCAAGTCGGCGAGGCGGAGCGACTGGTGCTGATTGGCTGCGGCAGCTCGCTGCACGCCGCCGCCGCGGCCCGGTCATGGCTGGAATGTCTCATCGGCATCCCCTGCGACGTGGAGGCCGCCAGCGAATACCGCACCCGCGAGGCGCCGCTGTCGCGCGGCACCGCCGGCGTGCTGGTTTCGCGGTCCGGCGAAACCGCCGACATGCTGGGGGTGATGGCGATGCTCCAGGCGCGCGATATGCCTGTCGTCTCGGTGGTGAACGTGCAGCATTCGCAATTGGCGCGCGGCGCGGACCTGCTGTGGCCGACGGAGGCCGGGCGCGAGCAGGGTCTCGGCGCGACGAAAAGCTTCACCTGCCAGGTGCTGGCGCTGATCCGCTTCGGCCTGGCGATGGGCCTGCATCGCGGGACCGTGTCGCTCGACACCCTGATCGCGGTGGAGCGGGAACTGGCCGGGGTCGCTTCCGTCTGCACCCGGGCCGAGGCGCTGGAGTCGCAGTTCGAATCGATCGCCGAGCGGCTGGTCCGGGAAGGCGAGACGCTGTTCACCGGGCGCGGTTCAGCCGCCGCGATCGCCGCCGAGGGCGCGCTGAAGCTGAAGGAACTGCCGGGCCTGCGAGCCGAATCCTGCGCCGCGGGCGAGCTCAAGCATGGGCCGCTTACCACAATCCGCGAGGACTCGCCGGTGATCGTCTGCGCCGGCGCCGGGCAATACGCGGACAAGACCTTGTCCGACGTCGCAGAGGTCCGCGCCCGCGGCGGCTATGTGATCGCCCTGGTGGACGACGCTACGGCGGCGGCGTTCGCTCCCGTCGCCGATGAACTGGTGGTGCTGCCGGGCGCCGGCCTGGGGACGGTGTTCGCGCAGGCCGTGGCGATCCAGTTGATCGCGGTGCATGCGGCGACACTGCTGGATCATCCGTTGGACCGTCCGCGCAGCCCCGGAAAATCTGTTACTGTGGAATGATACGATTTCGGCTACGATGCCTCATCGTCATGGCCCGGCTTGTCCGGGCCACCTATGCCAGCAGGTGCCGCGACAGGTGGCCCGGACAAGCCGGGCCATGACGCCGAAAATAGGACGCGCCGGCCAACCCCGCACAAGCGAGCCAGCCAATGTCAGCCGCCGCCATGAAAGCCTGGATCAAGTCGCGTGAAACTCCGCTGTCCCGGTTCGCCTATTGCGCTTTCACCACCCTAAGGACCCTGCGGGTCCCGGTGATCCGCCCGCTGCACCGGACGCTTTATGCGCTCCATCTGGCGGTGCGGGACGCAGTCCAGGAGTCGGCCCGCATCCTCTGGTACACGCCGCTGTTCGCCAGCCGGCTGGAGACCCCGGCGCCCGGCCTGCTGCTGTATAGCGGCATGCCGCAGGTTATCGGACCGCTGCGCATCCGCGTCGGCCGCGGCAGCCGCATCAGCGGCATATCGACGTTCATCGGACGCTCCGGCACCGCCGCCCCGTTGCTGGATATCGGCGACAATGTCGATATCGGCTGGCAGAGCACGATCTCCGTCGGCACCAGGATCGAAATCGGCGACAATGTCCGCCTCGCCGGCAAGTGCATGCTGGCGGGCTTCCCGGGGCACCCGATGGACCCCGCGGACCGCGCCGCCGGCCTGCCCGACACGGCAGACCAGATTGGCGACATCGTGCTGGAGCGCGATGTCTGGCTGGCGACGGGCGTGACGGTCCTGGCGGGCGTGCGCATCGGCGCCGCCACGGTGGTCGCCACCGGCAGCGTGGTCACGCGCGACCTGCCGCCGGGCGTCCTGGCGGCCGGGGTCCCCGCCAGGGTCATCCGCTCGCTGGCGGCGGCGGATGCGGCGGCATGACCGACCTGATCGTCTTCGGCGAGGATTGGGGCGCGCACCCGTCCTCTACCCAGCACCTGGTGTCGCATCTGCCCGGCGAGCGCCGGGTCGTCTGGGTCAACTCCATCGGCCTGCGCCGCCCGCGGTTTACCCTCGGGGATGCCGGGCGGGTGTTCCGCAAGCTGGCATCGTCGCTTCGGCCCGCGGCGAAGCCTGAGCGCGCATCGGGTCCCCCGGCGCCCGGTCCGGTGGTCCAGCCGATCATCTGGCCGATGGCGCGGGGTGCGTTGGCGCGCGGCCTGAACCGCAGGCTGCTGGCGCGCAAGATCGGCGCCGCGGCGCGGGCGGCGCGGCTTGACCGGCCGGTGCTGTGGATCTCGCTGCCCTCCGCCATCGATGCCGTCGGCGCGTTGGACGAGTCGGCGGTGATCTATTACTGCGGCGACGATTTCGGCGCTCTGGCCGGAGTGGATCACGCGCGCTGCCTGGAGATGGAGTCGGAACTGGCCGCCCGGGCGGATTTGATTCTGGCGGCCAGCCCGGCGATGGCGGCGCATTTTCCGGCGGCAAAGACGCACGTGGTGCCGCACGGAGTCGACCTTGACCTGTTCGGCACGCCGGCGCCGCGTGCGAAGGATTTGCCGGACGGGCCGGTGGCGGGGTTCTACGGGACCCTGGCGGAATGGCTGGACTACGAACTGATCGCTGCCACCGCCCGTCTCCTGCCGGAGTGGCGGTTCGTGTTGGTCGGTCCGGCCGCGGCGGATGTTTCCGCCATCGCGGGATTGGCGAACGTGTCGCTGCTGGGCGCCCGGCCGCATGCGGCGCTGCCGTCCTATGCGCAGCACTGGACGGCCGGGCTGATCCCGTTCCTCGACAACGCCCAGATCCGGGCGTCCAACCCGCTGAAGCTGCGCGAGTACTTGGCGGCCGGGCGGCCCATCGTGGCGACGCCGTTCCCGGCGATGCTGCCCTATGCGGAGCATATCGCGGTGGCGGCCACGCCCGAGGCGTTTGCCGCCGCGCTGCGCGCGACGCTGCTCGATCCCCCCGGCGCCGCGGCCGCCCGGCGGGCTTCGGTGGCGGGTGAAAGCTGGGACGCGCGGGCGGCGGCGGCGGCGGCGCTGATCGACGCGATCGGGCGATGACGGCGATGCTGCCGGTTAATCCATCCGCGACGCGGGGAAACACGATCGTGACCTTGGCGCAAACGTTGAAAAACTGACGCTGGTACATTAATGATATAATGTGCGTTGCGGTACCGGTGCGGGGGCCCGCATCATGCCGTTGCCGCGGCGCCTCCGGCTGGAGCGGAAACGATGCGCTGGCCTTCCCGTCGCCAGATCCTTTCACAAGCAACCACCCGGACGTTGCCCTGGATCATGGCGGCGCTGGCTGCGGCATGCTCGCACGATCCGATCCGCTACATTCCCGAAACCGACCGGGCGATGCTGCAAACCCAGGATCGGCTGGGCAACGGGGACGTGTCCGGCCAGCCGATAAGCGTGGACGAGATGCTGCGGCGGGCCAAATCCGCACCGGAGAACAAGGCGGCGCCGTCCCGCGTGGTGATCCGGTTCGACGGCGATGCGGTGCAGCCGGACGCCGCCCAGCGCGACACGCTGCGCCGCTTCGCCGAACAGGCGCATACCGGCTCGCTGACCGTCACCAGCCATCCGGGCAGCTTCGACGATCCCGGCTCGCCGGTGCTGGGGCAGCGGCGCGCCATTGCGGTTTCGCGCGAACTGTCGGGCGTCGTGGCCGACGTGCAGATGCGGTTCGAGCCGGAACTGCCGCCCGGTGTCGTGGTGGTTTCGCTCGGGCGCCCGGCGGTGCGGGCCGCCGAGCCGGATAACCCGGCACCATGAACAACCTGGCGACCGTCCCGATAGCGGGCCTGTCCACCCCCGCCCCCGCAAGCCCGCCGATTGCCGAAACGCTTCAGGTGCTGCTGACCGCGGCGTGGCGGCAGCGCTACCTGATCGTGACGCCGATGCTGTTCCTCCCGGTGCTGGGCGGCATCGCGGGGCACTTCGCGCCGAAGACCTACGAAACCAAGATGACGATCCTGATCCAGGAGCCGGGCAAGCTGAACCCGTTCCTGGAGGATCTGAGTGTCAAGACCAACCTGAAGGACCGCATGCCGGCGCTGTCGTCGCTGCTGACCAGCCGGCACGTGATGCAGTCGGTTGCGGCCGATCTGGGGATGATCCACCCGGATTCGAAGGAGAAGCTGATCGACGATGTCGTGGCTGATCTTGCCTCTGCCGTATCGGTCCAGTTGATCGGTCAGGAACTGGTGGAGCTGCGCTACAAGGCCGCCACGCCGGCCGACATCGACAAGGTGCTGATGCGGATCGGCGAGCGCTTCATGGAGCGGGTCGAGGCGCCGGAGGACAGTTCGATGCGGAACTCGGTTTCGTTTCTTGACAAGGAACTGACCGACGCCAGAAAGCGGCTGGAGGACGCCGAAGCGGCGGTGGCGGAGTACCGCGCGAAGAATTCGCAGTCGCTGCCCGACCAGCGGGCCGGCAACCTTCAGCGGCTGACCACCCTGCGCGACTCGCTTGCCGAACATGAGGTGAAGCTGGTTGGCGCGCAGACCGATTTCGACACGACCCGCGCGCGGCTGTCGCAAACCGACCCGGTCATCGGCAGGCTGGAGCAGGACATCGTCACCGCGCGCGGTGACCTGGCGGTGCTGCGCAGCCGCTACACCGATGAGCATTCCAAGGTGCAGGCGAAGCTGCGCGAGCTGCAACGGCTGGAGGACGAGCGCGCCCGCCTCGTCGCCGCCGGGCAGCAGGCGCCTCCGGCCGACATCGAGCGCATGTGGAACATGGCGGCGGTGGCGCACAAGGAAGGCGACGGGTCGCAGCCGCTGCTGGTGTCGCAGGTGGCGATGCTTGAGGCGGCGCGCACGCGGCTTCAGGAGGTGCAGAGCGAGACCGAGAACCTGCGCCGCTCGGTCGCCGAACTGTCCGCCGCCGTGGAAGCGTCCGGCGACGTGGAGCGCGAGCTGGACAAGCGCCAGCGCACCGTGACCGAGACATTGGACCTCGTGCAGTCGCTGCAGAAGCGCTTCGAAATGGCCAAGGTCACCGGGGAGCTGTCGCGGTTCCAGGCGCCGGAGCGGATCAAGGTGATCGACAAGCCGACGGTGCCGACGAAGCCGATGAAGCCGCTGACGATCCTGTTCGCGGTGGGCGGGCTGGTGGGCGGGCTGTTCCTCGGGGCCGGCCTGGCGGTGCTGATCGAGATGTCGGACACCACGGTGCGGCGTATCCGGCAAATGGAGAAGCTGACGGGCGTGCCGGTCCTGGGGCGGCTGGCGGTGGCCGAGGGCGAAGCGGCGATGGCCTCGCCGGGCGCAGCGGACTCCGTCTTGGATGGACGCCGATGGACGGCGGCACGTGCTGGGTTGTCCGGCCGGATGGCGGGCTTCCGCGCCTCTGCGAGACGGCTGACGAGCCGAGCCCTGTCGCGGCATGCTTTGGCGCGGTTCGGGGCGATGGCTGGTGCGGCGGTATCGGAGGCCGGGCGGCTTGCCAAGACAATCCGGTCGCGAATATTCCGTTGTCGATAAGATCGTGTTGAGTAACGCCGTCCCCCTTCCGTCATGGCCCGGCTCGTCCGGGCCACCTAACGCGGCACCTGCTGGCATAGGTGGCCCTAACAAACCGAGCCATCACGATTTCGGGGGCGCTTGCCGCCGGCATGAAGGGACCAGCGCATGAGCTTCGACACCAAGATAGGTCCGATCGTTCACGTCGTGCAGCATCTGCGCCCGGGGGGCCTGGAGGTGATGGCGCTGGAACTGGCGCGCGTGCAGACGCGCATCCATCCGACCCTGGTCGTCAGCCTGGACGGCGATCTGGAAACCACGCTGGAGTGCTGGCCGCGGCTACAGGCGCAGCGGGACCAGTTGATCTTCATGGGCAAGGAATCGGGAGTCGATGCCGCGCTGCCGCTGCGCCTGCGGTCGCTGTTCCGGCGCCTCGGCGCCATCGGCGTGCATACGCATCATGTCGGCCCGCTGCTGTATGCGGGACCGGCCGCGCGGCTGGCCGGGGTCGCGCGCCGGGTCCACACCGAGCATGACGCCTGGCATTTGCAGGATGCGAAACGGCGCCGCATCGTGAGGTTCGCCCTGGCGGCGGCGAAGCCGGTGCTGATCGCCGATGCACCGTATGTGGCCGAAGCCGTGGCGCGCGCTCTGTCCCGCCCGCCGCCGCGCGTCATCCTGAACGGGGTGGATACCGACCGATTTTCGCCGGGCGACCGCATCGCGGCGCGGCGCGCGCTGGGACTGCCTGACCAGGGGCGGATCATCGGCATCGCCGCGCGGTTGGAGCGGGTCAAAGGCGTCGATCTCGCCATCGACGCGCTGGCATCGGTTCCAGATGCGCTACTGGCGATCGCCGGCGGCGGCTCGGAGCGCGAAAATCTTCAGGCGCAGGCTGCATCGCTGGGGCTGGCGGAGCGAGTCCGGTTCCTTGGCCACCTCGATGACACGGTGCGGCTGTATCGCGCGATCGACGTGCTGTGCCTGCCATCGCGGGCCGAAGGCTTGCCGCTGGCGCTGCTGGAGGCGCAGTCAACCGGCGCCCGGGTGGTGGCGATGCGGGTGGGTGGTGTGCCCGCCGGGGTCGATCCGGTGACCGGCATGCTGGTCGATCCGGAGCGGCCGGGCGCCTTGGCACGAGCTTTGCTGTCTCCCCCTGGAGATGCCACCGGCAGCCCCAGGGCGTTCGTGGAACGCACCGCCAGCCTGAACGCGATGGCCTCGGCCTACACCGACCTTATTCTGGGAGCCGCGCCATGAACCGCACGATCGCCGCCGTGACGAATTTCGCTTCCGCCGGGACAGTTCGCGCCGCCCTGCCGATTGCGTTTGCGCTCAGCCTGATCGGCTCGATGTGGCTTGCCGGCGGTTCGGAGGTCTTCGCGACACTGGCGGCGATGCAGGTCGCGTTGCTTGCCGGTGCCGCGGCCGGGCGGCTGGCCGGAAACCGCCGGCCGGCATTCGCGCGCTAGTACCTCGTCACAGTGATTTCGACTCTTTGGCGACGTCCGGATAGGCCCGCGCCAGCTTTGTGCGGGCCTTCTCGGTGGTGAACCGCCAATTGATCCGTGCGCCGGAAGCGTTGCGCTGCCG
>Ga0326727_10003478_pt1 | contig 50254 bp, 32 predicted proteins | sample MB2enrmetagenome_FD_207643 | JGI IMG/M metagenome (GOLD analysis project Ga0326727, IMG submission 207643) | Lab enriched peat soil microbial communities from McLean, Ithaca, NY, United States - MB29MY | ecosystem: Environmental > Terrestrial > Soil > Wetlands > Peat | place: USA: New York... | reverse complement strand
GCGGTGACCCGTGACGTCCTCGGCTACGACGACACCGTCATCGACCGCCTCTTCGCCGAGGCGCGCTCGGAACTGAACGCCGAGACCGACACGAACCTTTACAACCAGATCGACACGCTGCTCTGGCAGGACCTGCCGACGTTGCCCCTCTTCCAGGCGCCGACGGCGCTGGTGCGACAGGTCAGGATCGTGAACGTCGCCGACACGCCGACGCCGGCCGGGCCGATGTGGAACGCGCAGGACTGGGCGATTCAGGTGAGCCCGCCCCCGACGACGTCGACGACGACCCCGGGGAGCTGACGGGCGTCGCCGCAGCCCGCCCGGTTGCGAACGGTGGCGGAGGCGCGATCGGGGTCGCGCTAGTCTTTCGTGCCTGGTGGGGACGCATCCCCGCCGAGTCGGAGTGGCGGAATAGGCAGACGCGCCAGCTTGAGGGGCTGGTGCCCGCAAGGGCGTAGGGGTTCAAGTCCCCTCTCCGACACCAACGTTATTCCTGCTCAGCGGCCATGTCCTGGCAGCTACCCTCGCCTGACGGTGCTACCCACTAGTGTCCTGGACACGAACTGGACACGAAGTGTCGGTAGGTTGATCGAAACCGACGTGATGGAGCATCCAGCCGATGGCTCAGAACGTAGGGAGACGCGGGGGCACGTGGTTTTACCGGTTGGACTTGCCGCCGGGACCGGACGGGCACCGCCACCAGAAGCGAGTCAGCGGGTTTCGCACTGAGCGCGAGGCGAGAAACGCCCTGGCGAATGCGTCGGTAGCGAAGGCCGAAGGTCGCTTGCGCCACACACAGGCGAAAACATTTCGCGACCTCGCCTCTGAGTGGCTGGTTGCCGTTGAGCCAAACCGCAAGCGGACGACGATGTCCAATTATCGGTTCATCGTCGATACGTACCTGACGCCGCGCATCGGAACGGTACATCTCGATCGCTTGAGCACGCCGCTCATCCAGCAACTGTATGTGGACCTTCGCTCCGGTGGCCGCCGCGATGGGCGGTCGTTGTCTGGAACTCAAGTAGGCAACATCCATCGTGTGCTGCACAACGTGCTCAGCTATGCGCAACACATGGGGTACCTCTCTGTCAACCCGGCGGATCGCGTCGAGCGGCCCCGGGATGACACGGAGGAGCGCCCTGTATACACGCCTGAGCAGGTCAGGGTGCTGCTCGAGACTGCCAAGGCGGATCGTCTACATGCCCTTTGGTACTTGGCTATCTCGACGGGGTTGCGTCGATCAGAACTCGCTGGCCTGAAGTGGGAGGACATCGATTCAAGAAGCTCCCAACCAGTGTTGATGGTCAGGCGCACTCGAACGATGGCTGACAACCGAGTCGTCGATTCGACCCCGAAGACCCGAGCTGGGCGGCGCACGATCGTGCTCGATCAGGGAACGGTCGCTCTCTTGGTCGAACATCGTGAGCTGATGGCTTCTGAGGCAAGAAAGCGTGGCGACGCGCGCGCCCCCGATCACGTATTCGTCGACGATTTGGGCGAGCCCTACATACCTATACGACTGACACGCTTACTCCATGCTTTGCAGCGCCGAGCTGGCCTGCCTCAGTTGACGCTTCATGACATGAGACACACGTCAGCGACCGTCGCGCTCCTCGCGGGCGTGCATCCGAAGGTGGTGTCTGAAAGACATGGCCACGCTTCGACTCAGATCACGCTGGACCGCTACAGCCACGTCATCGAATCGATGCAAGTTGCGGCGGCGCAATCGATCGACCGGTTCCTTAGCTCTGACCGTTGACGCTGCGCGCGACAGGAGGCCGGCGCGGCACCCAGTCAGAGGGTGGGGCTAGAAAGTCGCGGTCGTTGACAACGACAGCTTCCTGCCTGGGAGGGGTGGCTCAGCCTGGCGAGAGAAGCTGGCTCGTCTTCCGTCGTTCCGCCTCCGAGGCTGACGTCTGGGAGCCCTGCTCTACGCCGGCCGATCCAACTGACAACTACTCCCCTCCCCACCACACCCCGCTAGATCGCGGGGAGCCACTAATCCTGGAGAAGTGCGAGACTCAACGTGGCAACTAACTAGACCCGCCTTAGTACCTTGTAGGTCGTCACTGATATCGGGTCAGCCATTGACTCGACTTTGCCCCACCCGCCACGATTAATGCCTAAGGCGACGACAGCGGGAATATACGCGCCGCTGGTCTCCGTACATTCGAACGTGATTAGGATATTTGAGCCCCTTCTGGCACCAAGCCTTGAAGCCAGACTCAGTAAACGCAAGGAGTAGCTCTTGCCGCGGACCTTATTGTCACTAACAATGCCCGGGAAGATTGCGATGTTATTGCTATCATAGTATTCAGAGTACCACCGCTTATAGTACTGCCTATTGAACCATGGACAATAATCAAAGTCGTAAACAAGAAGGCACATTGTCGTGATAGCACTATTGACCCGGTGAACTATCTTGGTAACTGCAGGATTTGCCAGTAGCCCCAATAGTTGTTCTTTGGTGAAACCAGCGTTCATGGGATGTTCTTTGGTCAGCTCATCGAACGGGGTCTCGTATATTTGCCAGATTTCCTCAGCTTCTTCCCCTTCTATGATTGCCGCAAGGGCAACACCATTATGGGGATCTGCCCTAATTTCTCCCCTTTCGATGCACTCACGATAGACCTCGTACAGCGACGGGGCCTCTCTAATTGCGTTCACTCCTTCAAAATTGACCGATCCCACAAAGACCTCTCCGGCCCTTTGAATGTCACCACCGCCGAGGTTGTCGAGTCTATAATGGCTATCAATGGAAGACACGATGTCCTCAAGTATGCCGCCCGCTTGGCTGATGTAGTGATCGGTGAAGATAATTGCCCCGCGGTCCATCATCTCTTGTAGCACAGCGGCTATTATGGCCTGAGACTGTGGAGAATCCGGCACTGGCGGATGGGCATAGTAATAGAAGTCTTTGCCAAAGCCATAGGTACGATTCAGCAGATCCATGTTGTACCAAGCGAGGTCTTTCGCTGGCACAAGGAGGGGCGAAAAGCTGCTTCCCTCGCCTTCTCTGGCTGCCTTGTATTCAAGCAGTATGCTCGATGGATTCTCATAGGCCGCGCTAAGGTCTTCGCCATAGAGCCCGATCTTGACCGCTTCGTCCTGTTGATCTCGAAATGTTGTGTAACGGGCAGCTGAGCGTTCCGTTTGCTCACGGGTGAGACGTGCTCCGGGCACCGCACCGCTGACATCGCCGAATGGTTGAGGCAGGGATTCGTCTGACGTTCGATTAAGCAACAGTCACATCCTCGTTTATCCAGGGCGGCGTGATCATAACCGCGCAGCCATCCAGGGCTGTTGCTGTCTTCGCTTCGCGGCGTTCGTTTCAATAGCCGCGGTGAATACGAAGGAGAGGAGACCCTTCTGGCCACAAGAGCTTCTCCGAGTGGCGCTGAACGCGGTTCGGACGTCCCCAGCTTTCGAGCTCAGATCCCGGACCCGATTGCCGTCAACATTGGTCGTGCTGTCAGTCACGTCCGAAACTTACTGTGACACGAGGTTTGCGGCCAGGGAGTCCCGGCGCTGGGCGATGCGTTCCGTTCAGGCACGGAGAGCGGATCGCCGGGCGCATATGCCACCGCCGGGAATGTCGACGCCCTCGTAGCCACCGCTACAGGCCGGGACAGGAGAGCGGTGTTGGTGTCGACGATCTGACAGTGCATCGTCGAATCCCAGCGATGTGACGATGCTCATCCGGGTGGGGTCGTCATCGACGGGGTCTTCCTCGCAGGCCACGACTGCGCTGTTGACGGTATGCCATGAGCAGCCGAGCTCGTTGGCGGCCCGGCGACGCCAGGCCCATTGCGGCCGACCTGCCAGGTGACCCATAGTCCGGGCCGATCGGTCAAGGCGTGTCGGGGAGCGGCGATCCACTCGTCATCCCAGGTCCAAGTGACCATTTCGCAGCCTGCGTCGAGGCATTCGAAGCGAACCTTGTGTCAGCACAGCCGGGATCGCCTGTCCGCGTAAGGAAGATCGATCAGCTCCACCACCGGACGATCTTTCACGACTGGCGCTGTCCCGCAACAAAGAAAGCAAAAGCGATCTCCGTCTTGTTGAACATGTACCGCTACAACCCCACCGGGGCGTTCTTCGATACCGACGAGGACCACATGGCAGTCCGATCAGCAATTCGGTCGGGTGTCTGGGTCAACGGTCGCAGGGGCCCCTCCAACTCTGAAATTGGTGTGGAAACCGTCAGAGTGGTGGAGCCCCTGTGCGCGCGGGTGGACCCTTACAAGCTCAGCCGCGGTCATTCGCGGAGACCCGGCAAACAGGCGTAAGGGGAGGCCGCCGCAGGGGGGTCATACTTCAGTCGCCGTTGACAGGGAAGCCTCATGTAGCATCACTGTCCATCAAGTTCCTTTCGAGCCGAAGCTCAAGAGAAACCGTGGGGACAGAGACGAGTGTTTCGGCCTGAACCGGTCTACGAGGCCGGCACATGAAGCAGTGCCGGATCCCAACTCCCCGTTACGACCTCAGCGCAGTCGAGTTGGCGCCGCTGGAAGCGCAACTCGCGCATCGAACTGCTGAGCGACTCACCGATCCAGTGGTGGGCGCTGTTTGGATCCGAAACGATGACCCATGTGCAAACGTGATCCGCACGCTGGAAGGTCGGTACTTTCCTGAGGCCCAAGAGGTAACGATGGCGGACGAGGAGCAATCAATGTTCCTCGCCCTCATGGATGGACGGGAGGAAGGCTTCCGCCTAGTCCAGGGCGCGACCATGTGTGGTGTCAAACGTGCATTCGACGGAGGTCCCTCCGTTTCCCTCGCCCGATCTGAAGGTTCAACCGGCTTCATTTGTGTGGATCAGTTGATCGAGTTGGGGAACTTCTCTAGGGAGGACTTCGTCGACTACTACGGCTCGCAAGGCGTCGACCTAGATACCTGCGTCAGCGTTGAGACGCACGTGAGCGCGCGCAAGAGAGTTCCACCATGGAATGGCCTGTCGATGAGCGGCGTGTTCTATGTCTGCGTGTTCGGCGCGCTAAAGGCGAGTGGCGGGACGGTCGATCGGTCGCTCGTCATCGCATCAATCAATCGGCTAGAGACAAGGTCGTTCGAACGGGTTGGGCTGCGATTCGAACCACTGATGGGAAGGACCGATCTGGAGGTTCCCGAGGCGCTTGTAGGGAGATCGTCGCTGCCAGTGGTAATTCACTACGACGACTTCCTCGTAGGTCTGGCTGCGTCGATGGAGTTCCCACTGCACAGGTGCATGCTCTGATGGAATCGTGGGTTGAGTCCTCACGGTACATAGAGCGCGAACGCGTCGCGATCCCAACGTTCCCAGAATTCATTGATGTTGCCAGCGTCACTCGTGAGGCCTACAACTCCGCACTGCCAGCGCACGAGGAAGCCTCTGATTTTCAATGGTTCAGTCTGCGTTCCTGGATTCCGAGTGCTCGGTGCTCACTCTTCGGCGACTCGTTTGTGATTGACTTCGCTGATTACCACGACTCAGATCGGCGGTTCCTGAGCTTCAGTGGCGGCATGAACCCCGATGAGGTTGCTCATTCACTACTGGATTGGTCGCTTGACGCAGGGTATGGCTCCACATTGGAGCTTGTCCCAGAGTCTGTCGCGCTCAAGCTTTCTGACTCGTTCGTGATTCATGAGGACCATGAGAATCACGATTATCTCTACTCATCGTCGATGACCTCCGAGGCAGTGCATCCGAGGTACAAGCGATTTCGGCGCGTGAGGTCGTCGATCGAGCGCAATTTCGGGCCACGTGTCAGATTTGTCGCACTGTTACCATTGTCGAACTACATGACTCGAATAGTGGAGATCACTGAGAAGTGGGCTTCCGACCAAGGTTATGACGTCGACGCCGTGGATGAACTAGAGGCAGTGGGGAGGTTCTTGGGGGTAGTCCGTGAAGAAGGTGAGCCGGACACCATCCGTGCCTCGGGACTACTTCTGGATGATGAATTGGTCGCGTACTCCATTGACGAGGTGATAAGAGCCAGCTTCGCTGTTGGCCATTTTGGGCACGCTGTGAGGAGCATTCCCAATGGTTCTACCTATCTGCATTGGAAGGTACTGGATTCTCTCAACAGAGCAGGAGTCCAGTGGCTGAACGATGAACAAGATCTTGGCCAGCCTGGGCTTCGGACGCACAAGACCATGCTTCAGCCGGAGAGAATGGTCCGGAAGTTCCGAGTAAGCCGGCAGACCGAGTCCGTGTGATCCTGGTGCCTTTGGAGCTGACTCCGGGGGGCGATTGGGCAATTCGTTGCAACTGAGGGGTTGGCACGGCCCCTGTCTCCGAGCGCCGGTTGGGTGGGGCAGGTTGGGTGGGGCGCGGTTCGGGCCCGTTCAAGCGCCGGGTGGTTGCTCTCGCGAGCGCCAGACCCCGCTCATTTCCGAAGAGACGCTTTCCTGATGGCACCCGGCTCATCGTCCGGTGAGAGCCGCTCCACCCCGGCGCAAAGCGGAGCTTGCTCCCGACGCTCGGATTCCGCCACTGGGTTCACTGCACGGATCGCGAGGGCGACCCGGTCACCCTCGACGCCGACATGCGCCCTTACGCGCAGAGCGAGGAGCACGTCGGCCGTCTGAAGAACTCCGGCCTGTTGCGCTTCCCGTTCTCCAACCTCGAGGCGAACCGCAATTGGCTTCTCCTCGTCACTTCAGCCGCGGACCTCGTGCACTGGTTCCAGCTGCTGCGTCTCGATGGTACCCTCGTGGCGATCTCCCGAAGACCCTTCGCTGGTCGCTCTTCCACGCGTCGGGGCGGCTCGTGCGATCTACGCGACGCGAGATCGTGCGTGTCCTCGACGCCTGGCGCGCCGCGAGCGCTCTCCTCGACGCGTATCGCCGCATCGTGCTGCTCGCCTGAACGACGAGACTCCCGTGAGTGGTGGCGAGGACGCGTATGAACAAGCCCTAGCGACAGTCAAGCGGCACCCCGAGCGACCCAATGCGTACTGCAGCTCCGCACACAGTGGACGAATCGATGGGAGCGCCGTCGGGTTGATCTAATCAATCACCGACGACGGTGGTCAGGGGAATTCGTGAAGGATCGAGACTAGTTGAGCACTACCACTGCGATGCCAGTGTATAGGGCGACAAAGCCAATTGCGAAGATAAGGGAAGAAACCAATGCCAGTGGTCTAATTCGTTGTCTCCTGCCCGCCAGCCGGGCTAGCAAGATGGTCAGCGGACCACCTAGGAGAACGCTGGAACCGACAAAGCCGATTATCCTCCCTGTGCCGAATATGCGCCGTCCCAATGCACCACGCCGTGTCGATATTTGTCTATTTATCCATGTCTCAAAACGCGTCGGGCGTCCTGTCGAGAACCGAGTGTACGCACGGTCTACAGCCATCGAGAGCAAAAAACCGATCGCCGAGTAAGGCACCACCATTGACCCGAACGCGATCCAGGGGGAGGTCCACTTGGTAACTGCTACGACGGGCGCTGCTGTAAGAGCTTCGTCAGAAATGACGATGGCGACTGCCACGATAGCCGCGCTGCAACGCTTGATGGTTTGCGTATTCACTTGGATTGCGATCGTTCAACTGGGTCCCGGTCGCACCGGGCGCCCTGGAGCCATCGTCGCGTTCAAGCCCATTGTTCTGTCGCGAAACTTGCACTCACAACGGCACAGATCGGCCGGCCGGTGCAGGTGCCGCCAATCACCACGGACTCGACCGGATTCCAGTTGCCGCTTCGGGCTCTTGTCATGTCAGAAAGTGTGTCTGAGAGCTGAAGGCGAACTTCAGACTCGCTGGATCCCATGGCCTCAGCGAAGAATCCACGACCGGTGGCCGCATCCTGCACCCAACCGAGTCCAGCCCAAACTTGATGACCGACTACGGAAGTGCGTGTCTGAGACATCACGCAGTAGAGCCGGTCTCCCCAAGCTGATTCTTCGAGGTCGGCCGGTCCGCGAATGACTCGTGCGCCCGGCGGGATAACGGACGAAAGGTACAGGAGGTTGAGATTGCCGATGCCTGTCTTCAGCAGGCACGCGTCAAACGCCGCGAGTTCCGTACTGGCTTCGGAAACAGCGCCAGCCACCCAGATGTTCATTGACAACCGATACTGCCCCCGACGACGTCCCGCCAAGTGGCGGAGAAGTGATCTCCGAAACACTCAGCTTGTCATGCTCGACCGCCAGCCGTCACTGTTCTTCTTCATAACGAGCGCGCGCTCGGGCGATCGCCGCTTCGGGGGAGTCGCCTCGGCCGTATTCCCGGAGGATGTTAGACCGCCAACTTTCACGCAGCCAATCAGCCACACATCATGCGGGCGAGCGCCTCCCTCGGTACGAGGATCCTCCTTCCGAGGCGCAGCGTTGGGATCTCCCCCCGAGCCGCGAGCTCGTAAGCATGCGCACGCGATATTCCGAGTGATCGCGCCGCCTCTTCGACGGTGAGCGTGAGTCGCTCGGGCCTATGGTTGCCTCCCATGACGATGCCGTGCGCGTGGCCGTCATCTCGTTCTGAGGGAGCTGTCGGCACGTTCAGCAGATCCGCGTCGTCATCAGCCAGGACCGCAGCGAGTTCGAGCAATGACCGGGCGACCCTCTGACTGGTCCGTTCCGGATGAACGACTTGGCTCATCGTCGTTCCTCTTCTCTGTCCAAGAACTCGACGACGATCCTCGTGGGGCTGTCGGCGCTTCTCGCCTGTTCGCCGATCGTCGCTCGCCGCACGAAGTCGAGCGAGGCGATGACTTCAGTGCGAAGCTCCCAGGCCCGTGCCGTTCCGACCGGCCGATCCTCGACGTCGCGGTGCTGTCCGTGCTGACAGGCGACGAGGCCACCTCCGAGCCAGCCGCGCATGCGCTCGTAGAAGGAGGGAAGGGTGTAGCTGTGCCAGTACTGCGCTCCGCCGATCGAAGCGTGCGGCGACTCGAAGGCGTGCCAACGTGCCCAGAAAAGCGTCGTCAGCTCCTCGACGAGCGCGCCGTGCTCTGCCCAGCACGGCGGGATTCGCTGCTCGGGACACTGGCCATAGCGGGCGTTGAAGTAGGCGACAAAGCCCGAGAGGAGCGCGAAGAGCTTGTCGGCATCCTCGGCGTCGAGCTCCATCCAGTTCCACGGCCGGGTCGCCGAGGAGAAGCTGAACCTGCCGGCGAACCCCCGAGCCTCGCCGGTCCAGCACCTCGGCACCTCGTCCCGTTCTGCCGGGTCGACGATTGTCGCCTCGATGATCGTGCTCACAGGCGAGCTCCTCTCACTTGGTCGTTGGCGGCCTTCGCCGCGGCTTCGTCTGCTGCGATCAGTTGTGTGTCCTTCCCCTCCCAGGTGCCGGGCGCGTAGGCGAGCACCGGTCGCAGCCGCCCCCAGAAGAGCAGCAACTCGCCGTCGCCGAGCATGTGGATCTCCGCGGGTGTGAGGACGGCCTCGTCGACCTGCGAGGTCGAGACGCTCGTCCGGTCTCCCGCCGATCCTTCGTTGAACGTTCGACGCGGTACGCGTCGGGTGCCCGAGAGGCGCGAAAGCTCCTCGAGGTCCGAGGCCACCGACAACCCGCCGAAGACCGCGGTGACGGTCACCGCATTGCTGATCGTCGCCGCGCCGGTTGATCCCCAACGCGCAGTCGCCTGGGAGAACGACTGCATCGACAGCACCGTCGTGATGCCGCGGCCTCGCCCGTCGGCGACGAGGTTCGGCAAACCCGGGAGGGGCACGATCGAGGGTGCCTCGTCCAACAGGGCGAGGAGCGGTGGGTCGAGTCGGCGGCCGGGACGCTTCGCCGCTTCACGCTCTGCTGCGACGACGAGCTCGTCGCAGAACGCCGTGATCAGTGGTCCCGCGCCGACGGAGGCCGATCCCCGGTCCTTCGCCAGCGCGTAGATCGTCGTCGGGCACGAGAGCGCCGCGGCGATGTCGAAGGAGTGCCCGGCATCGACGGCGCAGCGCTCGAGCACCTCGTCGTGCTGGAAGGGCGCCAACGCGAGGTCGACCGAGCGCATCACCCCCGATGTCGTCTCTGCGGCTCCGGAGGTGTGCTGGTGGAGCCGCGCCCCCCAGTTGACGCGCCCGTCGAGGTGCTCGGAAAGGATGCGGAGCGGCGCCGGGTCGGAGGGACTGCCGGCCCAGGTAACGACGTCGGCGATCGTCGCGCCGTCGAGGGCCGCGGCGTGGAGGTAGGCGGCAAGGACGGTGATCGCCGAGCGGCGGAAGAAGCTCGCCGAACGGAGGTCGCCCGCCTCTCCCGCGGCCGCGACGAGCGCCCCGGCGCGACGCTCGGCGACCGCCGAGTCCTCACAGCCGACGACCGGCGACCAACGAAGCGGCTTGGCCGCTGGCGCGAGCCCGTCCGGGTCGAGGGCGAACACGGGACCGAGGCGTTCGCGTGCCTTGGCGCTCACCTCGTAGAGGTCGGGCTTCGTTGCCGTCGCGAGGCACGGGCCCGGGTGCTGACGGAGGATGCGGGCGAGGACCCGTAAGGTCTTGCCGGCGCCTGGGGGAGCGACGAGCTCGAGCGAGGTTTCCCAGGAGGCTACGAGCTCCACCCCGCGAGGCCGGCGAGAGATGCCGAGGGGATAGCCGACCTGTTCGCGTGTCAGCTCCTTCGGCGGGAGCGACGGACGGGTGACCGCCGCTTGGCGCCGCGCCGCCTCGGCACCGGCCACCGCCGTGAGCTCGGCTCTCGAGGCGAACCCGTCCGAAGCAGTCGCGCCGCGTCGCACGACACGGAGGAGGAAACCGCTCGCGACGATCGCGAGCGCGAGGAGGACGCCGAAAACCGACCAGTAGACGGGCGTGTCGAGTGAGGCGCCGCGCCGAGCTGGTGGCGCCCCGAGCGCGCCCGGCCTCTCGAGACTTTGAACGAGAAAGCGCGCTGACGAACCGACCGAGAGGAGCCCGAAATCGCCTCTATGGATTCCGAGCGCGACACAGCGCGCCACGTCCGCCGCGAGAATCGCGAGGGCGAACCCGACCAGCGCGATGCCAAGGCCAACGGCGTCTCTCGGGAACCTCGCCGTGCCGTCGAACTCGTCTCCTCGGGCCGGTGTCATCCGGACAACCTCGCGTTGGTGTCGGTGAAGGTCTCTTCGTAGGGGCTGCGGACGTGGCGGACGAACGCCGAACGTCCGCGGATTCTCCAAAGGGCGGTCGCCTTCGGCAGGCGAGAGAGCATCTCGGCCTCGGGGGAAGAGAGCCCGAGCGAGCGCTGCGTCTCAGCGAGGACGTGGGAGGATGTGCGGAAGAGAACTTGCGTCTGGGTGTCGGCGATGAGTCCGTCGCCGATCTTCGAGGTCGAGGACGCGCTGTCGGCCTGCGCGCCGAGGTCGGTGACTCGGTGGCAGACGGCGACGTTGGCGACGCCCCGGGCGCGGGCGAGCTTCCAGTTCTCCTGCAAAAAGCGCGCCGCCTCGTCCTGGCCCAGAAGCGACCAGCACTCGTCGACGACGAAGAAGCGCCGCGGCACCGACCACTCGTCGCTCGCGTCGCCGACGAGGTAGCAGGCCTGGAGGACCGAGATCGCGGCGAGCATGACCAAGCGCAAGAGCGCCTTGTCGGAAAAGACCGCCGAGACGTCCAAGACAATGCCGGTCCCGGTGGCGGCGATCCCACCGAGTGCCTCGCGCCCGTCGAACATGCCGGCGAGATCGCGCCGGACGAGCTTGTCGAGAAGCAGCCAGAGCGGTCGCGCGAGGAGTTCGAGTTCACGGCGCGAGGTCGCCCCGCGGGCCGCCATCGCCTCGGAGGGCGACTCGAGCAACGCGGCGAGATCGGTGAGCGAGGCGCTCTTCTCGCGTGGGCGGTTCTCCTCGGCGGTACCGATCGCTTCGAGTGCCCAGCCGAGGACCGCGTCCTCGGCCCGGTCGAGGGCGTGCCCCGCCAGCGAAGCGAGGAGCGCCGCCATCAGGTGGTGGCGACGGAGAAGTCGCTCGGCCGCGGTCTCTGTCGAACCCGGCACGGTCCCGAGTGGGTTCATCGCGTGCGGCCCTCCGGGACGAAGCTCGAGCCTGGTCATCGAGAGCGCCTCGGCGAGCCCTTCGTACTCCCGCTTCGGGTCGACGATGAAGGCCTGCCGGCCGACTCCTCCCCGTCCCAGCAGACCGACGTGCCGGGCGAGGAGGCACTTTACGGCGGCGGACTTTCCGCTCCCGGGCTCGCCGAAGACCATCACGTTCGGGTTGTCGAGCGCGCCGTCGGCGTGGAGGGCGAACGGGTCGTAGAAGTAGAGCGCGCCGGCGGGCCAGGTCGTGCCCATGAGGATGCCGCGGGGTCCGAGCCCGGAGTCGGCCTGGAAGGGGTAGAGCGAGCAGCACTGCGCCGTCGTCATCTGCTGTCTGCCGAGGCGCAGAAGGCGGGGCTTTCCTGCCGACGAAGCCTGGTCGCCGAGCAGGGCGCTTTGTCCGTGACGACCATCGACGAGGCGGGCGTGTCGGCTGCCGACGGCGCTCATCGTGCCCGTCCTGGGATGACACGCCCGAGGGGAAGCGCGGCGACGAGTGCCTCGGCGTGCCGGAGGTCGAGCGGGCGGAGCTCCATCCCGACGTTCGCCGCCGACTGGCAGGTGCGCTCGCACTGCCCGTCGAGCTCGCCCGGACTCTCGGCGGTGACGTCGACGAGACCGGCGACGAGCTCCATCTCGGCGCCGGATTCGAGCTCCTCGTCGAGGGCCTCGGCGGCGAGCTGGGCGCGGCGCTCCTCGGCGCCGACCCTCCGGCCCTTCAGCTCGCGTTCGTCGATGCTCGCGCCCACGCGGGTTGCCACCGCGAGCGCCTGGCGGCGCGCCAGGCGGCGCCCGAGCGGGGTGTAGATGACCGTGAAGCTCCGCGTCACGTCCTGGTCGCAAAGGAATCCGGCGAGCCAGTCCGCCCGCACCGAGAGTCGCGGCCACTCGGCGACGCGGAAGATCCGGTGGACACTCCCGTCGGTCGCGACGAAGCGTCGGTGCTCCTCGACTGAGAGCGGGAAGCCGTTCTCCGGGGTGACGAGCCCGGCGAGGTCGGCAAGACTCCGTCCGCGTCGCTCGAGATGACGCCTGGCCGTCGGGTCGAGGCGGTCCCGGAGCGCGCGTGCGAGCGCGCCGGCCGGCAGCGGGCCGACGGCGAAGAGCCCCGCCCGGGCGAGTGCGGTCGAGAAGAGCTCGGCCTCGTCGAGGAGGCGCTCGATCGCCGAAGAGAAGTGGTCGCTCGTCTCGCCGCGACCCAGGCGTGCGCGTCCGATGGCGACGGTGAGCGTGACGAGCACTTCGGAGGAGACCGCCCGCCGAGCGGTGTCTTTGAGGAGGTCGCCGTAGGAGGAGGCGACCATTTCGTCGGGTTCGGCGCGACTCGTCTGGGCGAGGTAGGCGAAGTGCCCGCCGAGTGGGGCCGGTGCGACGAGCTGAGACCAGGTGACGCGGGAGACCGGGCTCTCCTCGCGGGCGAGGCTCGCCAGCGCGTCGCCGAAGGCGGCGAGCCGGGCGTCTTTCTCCGCGGCGTCGGTGAGGAGGAACCCCTCGCCGTGGACGCGAAGAACGAGGGAGAGCGATCCGTCTGCCCGATCGGCGACGAGCCCGACCCGTCCGGGCTCCCGACCGAGGGCGCGCGCGGCATCGAAGTCGTAGAGGGTGATGCCGGCGAACAGGGGAGGGAGCCCGGCCCCGCGCCACGGCGCGAGCGCGGCCGACCACCGGTGGCGACCGGTCACGCGGCGCGCGCTGGAGCGCGCGAACGGCCCAGCGAGCGAGACGAGGTCCTCTCCACCCGGAGTCCGACCAGCCCCGGCTCCGACGAGCAGCAGCCCGGCGACGGCGAGCGCCAGGCGCCCGCGGATACCGGCGCCCGTCACGACGAGGCCGAGGAGCCCGAGGCCGATCCCGGCACAGCAGATCGCGAACTGTGTCGCGGAACGGTGGTGGATGAAACCAAGTCCGTTCGGACGGGTGAGGCGGTAGTGGCGTGCCGCGGTCGGGTCGTTCATTGCCACTCCTGTGCCGATCTCCTCGAGGACGGCAAGGAGCTCGGACTCCGCAGGTCGCCGCCACGATGACGAGGTGGCGTCGCGTCCCGTTGCGCTCCAGGCGACGCGCTGGTCGGAGGGGCGTCGGAGGTGCGCGGGTGCGGGCTCACGGGCCGCGGCGCGGCGGCGGCGTGTGAACTCGGTCGTGGAGCTCCCGCGCCCGCGGACCCCGCAGGACGAGACGGAGCGGGACGTGGGGAGGTGGGGCCGCGCGGCGGTGACGTGGACGGCGGTCCCGACGGCGAGGCGCCCGTCGGGGGAGAACCCGGGCTCCCGCCTCCAGGTGTCGCGCCGGCGCCGGTGAGACCGCGAGCCATCGACGAGAACCCGCCGACCGACGAGGCGGCGCCGACCGCCGAGAGCGCCGCCCGGGCCGGTCGGCGCTCGAGGCCTTCGGCGGCGATGATCGCCTCGGCGCCGAGCAGCAGGCGGAGCAGCACGAAGGGCGCAAAGCACGCGACGAGCAACACGGCGAGCGCTTCTAGAAGCGCGCCGGTCGCGGCGGCGAAGGAGGACGAGTGTCCGAGACCGGAGAGCATCGCCGAGCCGGTCGCGAGCGCGAGGGCGACGACGATCTTCGAGCAGATGAGCGCGAGCCCTCCTTCGACGTACCGCCGGCGAAGCCCGACCGCCGACGGGTGGACGCTTGCCGCGAAGATGAGCGGACCCGCCAGCACCGCCAGGTAGATGAGGGCGCTCCGGCACAAGAGCTCTGCCCAGATGCCGAGCGCGGCGAGGATGACGAGCGCGCCGGCGATCAGCCCGACGATTCCCGTCCCCGCGATCGCGCCGGCGAGCTCGCCCGAGACGAAGGTCGAGAGCGAGCCGCTCGCCCCCTTGGCGATCTCGGCCGAGATCTCGTCGCTTGCCGAGACGAGCGCCGCCGTTACCCCGACAAGAAGCGCCATCTCGAGCACGGCGATCGGGAGGCGGAGCGCGGCCCGGGCGAGGAGGCCGTGGTCGGCGGAGAGGAGTGCCGTGATGATCGAGCACATGAAGGCGAGGGCGAGGAGCGAACCTGAGACGGCCAGCACCCGCTCGAACACCGCCATGCCCGAGGAGGACCACCAGCCCCCGGAGAAGACCGGATCGCTCGTCGTCTTCACGAATCCCAAGAGCGCGCCGACGACCGAGGCGGCGCCCTGCCCGAACAGGGCCAGAGCCGCGGAGAAGATGGCGTTGGCGATGTCCTTGGCGAGGGTGAGCGGGTTGAGCGTGATCCCCAAGAAGGCGAGGACCGGGGCGGAGGAGACGGCCATCTCAGTGGATCGCCGTCAGGCCGTTCACGATCGTCGGCGTGAGCCCGAGGCCGAGGGCGCCGAGGAGCCCCAGGATCGCGACCGACTTGCCGTGGTTCGCGCCTTGGAAGCTCTGCTGGGAATGCGAGATCCCCATCTTGGCGAAGCCGAACATCGCCGTCCCGGCGCAGGCGATCGCCCCGCCGTAGAGGGTCCAGTTCAAAAGGTCCTGGAGACCGTTCGCCCCGGGCGGCGCGACCGGGCTCGCCGAGACAGCGACGGCGGTTCCCTCGATGACGAGAAGGGCCCATCCCGCGACGAGGAGCGCGGCGGCGGCCTGTCCCAGGCGGGCGAGGCGACGGCGCTTGACGCTTGCACGCCTGTCGGTCGCGAGCGGACAGGGATCGGTCGCTGAGCGGTGGAACTCTCGCATCGGATGCCTCCTTCGTCGGCCCCCTTTGGGGCGTTCGGCGAAAGTGTGTGCGGGGCGGCTGCCAAACAAGCTCCCGATTCGGCTCCCTTTTCGAAATCGACCTCCCGAACAAGCTCCCGATCCGGTTCCCTTTTCGAAACAGAGCTCCCGAACGGGCCTCCCGGTCGGCGGTCAAGCTCCCGATTCGAGATCGTCTCCCTTGTCAAAGCTCCGTCGCGCTCTCGTCCGGCGAACGCGTCGAATGGAGATGTCCCTTTGGGGCAGTTCGGAGGCGGGCGAGCTCTTCGTCAGATCGGGATCAGCGACGCGACGGTGCGCGCAGACCCGTACCGGCGAGCTTCGGCTCTTGGTATTCGAGCTCACCGAGGTCGGGAAGGAGCGGGCGGGCCTTGGCGATCGCCCAACGAGTGAGCTCTTCGGAGCCGCCCTCGGCTTCCAAGCTCGCGAGCTCGCGAGCGGCGTTCGCGACCGCAAAGGCGATGTTCGAGAGCACACCCTCGGTGTCAAGCCAGAGGAAGCGCCGAGAGGCGAGCCCGGGAACGCCGTCCACGAGCTCGAGGGCGTCGACTAGGGCCTCGCGCCGGCGCTCCGGATCGGAGGCGGCCGACCGGGAGATGCCGACGAGCGCCTGAAAGCGTGTCCAGTCGCAGCTCACCTTGTCCGACAACAGATAGAGCTGGTTGCCCGACGCGGCGGGGACGAGATCGGGACCGATCGCTCGTCGCGCCGCTCCGGCCGCGGTCCACACCGACTTTCCCGATCGCGAGGCCTGCGAGCGCGGGGTACCGAGCGTCTCCTTGAGGCGTGATGGCGCCGCCCGGTAGCCGTGAAGCGCGAGGTAGGCGACAAACTCGACCGCACCCGGAGTCGGCTCCTCGTGGAGCTCGCCGACCAGGTCGGGAACCTCGCGAAGGATCCGCACCTCGACCGATCCCGGCGGGACGAGGGGAGCAGGAGCCGATCGCTCGATCTTCGCCGGTACGTCCTCTGTGTCAAGGGCCAATGCCTCGACGTCTTCAGCCCCCACATCTTTCGTCTCGGGCTCCGGGTGGTGAACGGGAGTGCTCGGGGCTTCTGCAGGCGGTTCGGGCGGGGGCGGCAGGGGTGACTCCGGCGAGAGGGGGAGCGGAATGCCGTAGGGCTCGACAAGGAGTTGCTCGCCACGCTCGACGACGACGAGCGGCGCACCGAACAGCCTCATCGACGTCGCCTGCCGATCACCCGAAGCGAACGAGGGGAGCTCGTCGTGGAGCTCCCCGGGTCCCTCGTCGTCGAGACGGAGCGTCACGATGCCGCCATTGCGTGCGAAGTAGCTCCCTTCTTCGTCGGTGCCGATCTCGACGAGCGGTGCGGGCTCTGCGTCAGGCGAGAGCCGAACACGCCGGCCGAGATCGATCAGATCCTCGAGCTCGACGGACGGGTCGAGCGACCAGACCAAGCCTCCGGCGCTGGGCCGAAACGGTGCCGGCGCGACCGGACACGGCGCGTGGAGGAGGAGCTCGACTCCGGCGGCACCGACGCGGACAACGGCAATGTCCGGACCCTCGTGATCGTCACCGGTGGGGCTGATCGCGGCTAGCGCCCGAAGCGTCCCCTCGGCCCAGCGCGCCCGCTCATCGGAATCGACCGGCCGCACCGGGTTCGGGGTGTCAGCCGAACAAGGCGGATCTGGCTGTTCGCCGGCTGGCCGAGCAGTCCCGTCTGAGCCCAAGGGCCGCGTGGCGATCACGCCGGCGATGCAAACGACGAATAAGCCGATCCCGATGTCGTAGCAGGCGTGATAAGCGGCCGTTCCCGGTCGCGAACGAAAGAACGCGAACGCCCAGGGGGCCAAGGCGACACTGAACGCGCGACGTGCCGTCCGCCAGCGGTCCAGGCGTCGCTCCTGCGCTGACGCGGCGCGAACCGGGGCGCTTCTTCGCACAAGGCGAGGATCCATTGTGCGTCTCCCGTTCCGCCTCCCGCCCCGGGAACCGTCCACGCCTCGAGGGGCGGTCGAACGAGAAAGGCACCTGTTCGCACGGCCGCCGGACGGTGTCAAGGGTCGCTGCGGGCCTCCGCTTCGCTCCGGTTCTCGCTCGGGCTTCGCCCGCCCCCTGACGCCGCCCGGCGGCCGTGCGAGGGCTCTTCCAGGCCAGCAAGGCGGGGGCCTTGCCGGCCCAGCCGACACGAAGGAGGACGTTATGACCACATCGGACAGGCTCGCGGAGACCCACGAAAAACTCGTCGAGGCGATCGAGTCGCTGACGAGCGGCGAGGACTGGCAGCGCATGCTCGACCTCGCGGGACGGTTCCACACCTACAGCGCGAACAACGTGTTCTTGATCCTCAGCCAGCGCCCCGACGCGACCCGAGTCGCCGGGTACAAGACCTGGGGGACGCTCGGCCGGCAGGTGTGCAAAGGGGAGCACGGCATCGCGATCCTCGCCCCGTGCGTCTACCGGGCCCGCCCGGTCGACGAGAGCGACGAACGGGAGCGCCCCGCGCTCGCCCGGATCCTCCGGGGGTTCCGGGTCGTGCACGTCTTCGACGTCGCCCAGACCGAGGGAGAACGCCTCCCGGACGTCGCGCCGACCCTCCTCGAGGACGACGCGCCGGTGGCGCTCTGGGGACGGCTCGCCGAGCAGCTCGAAGCGGCGGGGTTTTCGCTGGTCCGCGGCGACTGCCGGCCGGCGAACGGGACGACCGACTACCTCGCCCGCACGGTCGTCGTCCGAGACGACCTCGCAGCCACCCAGGCGACCAAGACCCTCGCCCACGAGCTCGCCCACACGATGCTCCACGACGGGAACGAAAACAGAAGCTGCCGCGGGGTTGTCGAGACCGAGGCGGAGTCGGTCGCCTACCTTGTCTGCCAGTCCGTCGGCATCACGACCGACTCCTATTCCTTCCCGTACATCGCACGCTGGTCGAACGGCGACCTCGACGTCGTGCGGGCGACCGCCGAACGGGTGATCAGCTGCGCCCGGGCGATCCTTCAGACCGCAGGTCTCGAGTCCGTCGCCGAGGCACGCCATTGAGCGTCGTGGGTAGTCGGCTCGTCCGACTGCCCACATTCCAGCCGCCGCGCCACGCGTCGGTGGTCACGACCACCTCGACTCGCAAGCCTCGGTCCACGTGGAGGCGGGCATCTCGACCGTGGCGAGCTCGACGAGCGCGGCCGCCCCCTCGGTGGCGAGTGCCTCGACGAGCTCCTCGTGGAAGGGAAAGGCGCCAAAGAGCGCCCCACAGGACGCGCAGCCGTTCGAGAGGTAGGCGGAGCCGGCCGTCCTCGAGTGACGCCGCCGCACCTCTCCGACCCGCCACCGCTCGCGCGCCTCGGCTGGGAGGTACTGCCAGGCGAGCGCGAGCTCTTCCTCGTCCTCGCAGATGACGAGCTCCTCGGAATGGACGTCGGCGCCTGGCTCGGCCATCCCGACGATCGGCGTCGAGACGTCACCGCAGCGCCAGCACCGGTAGGGGAGGCCGAGAAGCACAACGTCGACGAGTGGCTCGACGGTTGCCTCGTTGAACCTCGCTCGGGCGAGGTCTAAGAGCATCGAGTTCGTCGTCACCTCGCCATTCGATGCTTCGTCTGTCCCATTGACTCTTCGCTTTATGAGCCATCCCGTTCGCATGCCCTCACAACTACCAGTCGGCTCTCTCGCTCTCCCTCTTGTGCCTACGCTCTCGTACCTCTGTCGTTCTTGAGTGCAAGGCTGCTCTCGTCTTTTGGTCTCTTGAGTTGAGCTAACCCGTACGAGTCCGGCTTAGACACCCTTGGAGATACCGGCCTTCGGCCGGTATCTCCGCCGTCGTGCTCCTTTCGCACTCTTTTCGCAACGCCTTCGTAATGCCTCGTTCCTACCGTCATCCCGATGATTCTTTCGGTCACGGTCCTCGGCTCGAACGACGGCACGCCGCTCTCGGTGATCGGCCAACGCATCGTCGAGTACCTGGAAGGCGGGCGTTCGGTCGTCGGCGGGCGCCGTCCGGGCACGCTCGTCGAGCTCCCTTCGCCCGAGGGCGGCACCGTCGCCTACTACGCCGACTCCGCGGGGCTTCGACCGGGACAGTGGGTGCTCGGGAGGTCGGGCGAAGTCGACCCGGCCGAGCTCGCTCTGCTCCTCGCCGGTGTCGATCCCGCGACCGGAGAACCGCTTATCTCGGCGCGGGGATCATCTGGGCGGGCCGAGCGCTGGCGTCGCCTCGCCCTGGCGCCGACCCGATTCGACAAGGAGTGGTACTCGACCAAGGAGGCCGCCTCGGTCCTTGGGATCACCCCTTCCTATCTCCGCCGTCTACTCCGGGCGCAAGTCGTCAGTGATGACGACGCCGACGGCATCAAGATCAACAGTTCAGGCGCTTGGCAGATCAACAAGGACGCGGTGGTGCGCATCTCCGAGCACCGCGAGCCGCCGAAGGTCGTCGCCGGCTACGACCTCACCTTCTCGGTCCCGAAGTCGGTGAGCGTGCTCTGGGCGGGAGCGGACGATATGACGCGCGCCGCGGTCCTCGAGGCGCTCGACGAGGCCGTCGCCGGGGGACTGCGCTACCTGGAGCGACAGGCGTTCAAGGTGAGCGTGAGGAAGCGCCCGCTCCCGGCGAGCGGCATCGTGGCAGCGGACTACCTCCACACGACCTCGCGCGCCCTCGAGCCACAGCTCCACCACCACGTCGTCGTCGCCAACTTCGGCGTCGGCCCGGACGATGTGGCCCGCGCCCTCGACGCGCGCTTCGTCTTTCACCATGCCAAGACGGCGAGCTTTCTCGCTGCAGCCGAGCTGCGCCACCAGCTGACCGCCCGGCTCGGCGTCACCTGGACACAGGTCGAAAACGGCATCGCCGAGATCGAGGGCGTCCCCGCCGCGGCGCTCGAAGAGATGAGCTCGCGAGCCCGCGAGATCGCCGAAGCGACCGGGGCGCTCGGAGTCTCCTCGGCCCGGGCCCGTCAGGTCGCGGCCTGGGACACCCGCGCCGCCAAGGAGCATGGCGTCGACCTCGACGCCCTCTTCGCCTCCTGGGACGAGCGCCTCACCGTCGCCGGTTACGGTCCGGAGGCGCGTGCGAACGTTCTCGACCGCGTCGACGGACCCGGGATCTTCACCGCCGAGGAAAGGGTGCGGCGATTCCGTGAGCTCCTCCGCTCCGACGGCCTCACCGAGCATGAGGCGGTCTTCGACCGCCGTCGCGTCGTCCAGCGCCTTTCGGAGATCGCCGGGGACCGGCTGTCCGCTGACGCGATCGATGCGCTCGCTGAGGAGCTCATCACCCACCCCGACCTCGTCGAGCTGAGAGCGACCCGCGAGAAATCGGTGAAGCGGGTCATCCGCCGCACCGATGGGCGCGTTGTCAAGTTGCCGGGGGAGCGGATCTACTCGACCACGTCGATGCTCGCCCTTGAGCACCGCGCCCTTGCCGCCTACGAGCGCGGTCGCCAGGCGGGAACGGGGATCGTGCCGGCGGAGTGCACGCAACAGGTTCTCGGGACGGAGCGCTTCGCTCGGCTTTCCGAAGAGCAGCGAGGTTTCGTCGAGTCGCTCACCTCCTCGGGGATGCGCATCCAGGCCGGTGTCGGGGCGGCGGGGAGCGGGAAGACGACCGCTCTCGAAGCCGCCGTCGCCTGCTGGCAGGCGGGGGGCTACCGGGTGCTCGGCGCGGCGGTGGGCGGCACCCAGGCGGTCGTTCTCTCCGAAGAGACCGGGGTCGAGGGTCGCACTGTCGCCTCGGTGCTGGCCCGCTACTTCGACCGCGGTGACCTCTCAAGTATTGACGCGCGCACCGTGCTCTTGGTCGACGAGGCGAGCCTCGTCTCGACGCGCGACTTCGTCGCCCTCGCAAGAGCAACCGAGGAGACGGGCGCGATCCTCCGCCTCGTCGGCGATCCCGCCCAGCACTCGGCGGTCGCGGCTGGCGGGATCTTCCGCTACCTCACCGAACGCTACCCGGACGAGACTCCCGCCCTCAGCCACCTCTATCGCCAGCAGGGCCCCGAGATGGCAGAGGTTCGTCTCGCTAACGCCGAGTACCGGGAAGGAAAGATCAGCGAGGCGCTCGAGCGGTTGCGGCGCGACGGTCGGATCACCGAAGCCGAGTCTGCCGACGAGGCCTACGACCTGCTCACCTGTGCCTGGTACGCGGAGCGGCGGCAGCGCGTTGGTGAGCCGGAGCGCCGGTGGAGCGCGATGACTGCCGAGCACCACTTCGAGCGCCGCGAACTGAACGCCCGCGCCCGGGCGCTCTTGACCGAGGACGGCACGCTCAAAGGACCGGAGCTCACCGCCGCCGAGCTCTCGTTCCGGTCCGGCGATGAGGTGATCGCCCGGGTCACCGATCGCTCGCTGCGGGCAGAGGGCGCGGCGCGCAACTCCTACGTCCGCAACGGCTCGCTCGGAACCGTGGCCGAGGTTCACGAGCACGGCGTCGTGATCGATTTCGAGCGCTGGGGACGGGTCGCCGTCCCCCTCTCCTACCTCGAGCGCAAGGTCTCAGCGGGCATCGTCGGTGGCCTGCAGCACGCTTACGCCCTGACGTCACACGCGGCCCAAGGCAAGACGTTCGCCGTCGCCGCGCCCCTTGTCACCGACGCCTCGAGCCCCGAGGGCGTCTACGTCGGGATCACGAGAGGCCAGTTCGATCTTCAGGCCGTGGCGATCAGGCGACGGGATCTCTCGCAACCGCTCACCGACGACGCGCTCCCAGTCCTGCGTGACGAGACGGGCGCGCTGGCTGAGACGGAGCGTCGCCTTCGAGCGAACGGCCCGGAGCTGCTCGCAAGTGAACTCGCGGTCATGCGCGAGCGGCGCGGTGAAGCAGCGGCGCAGAGGGGTCAGGACATGGAGTCGATGGAGGAAGGGAGAACCACAAGTGGATTCTCGGAAGACGACTCCCTCGTCGATTCCGTTCAGGAAGCACAGCGACGAGGGCCAGATCCGGGCGAGGAGTGGGGGACGGTCGAGACGGTCCGGGCCATCGCGACGTCGTCGGGACCGGTTATGCGGTGGTAGCCGGCTCAAGGCTGAACGAAGTCAGGGCGACTAACAAGATCCAGCATCGGAGAAGGGCATCTCGCTGGGGCTGACTGGCTGTGTACAAGTCGGGGACGCGCGCAACGAGGGCTTCGGCTCCTGTTGGTTACTGACAAACAAACCGGACAATCTCTCGTTCGGTAACCGGCGCGTTGAGCGTTTCTGCGTGCCAGTCAGTCAGTGCCAGTGCTCGCCTCGACGAGGCTTCGCGCACAGAATGGAGCAAGAGCACCCGTTCATTGGTGCAGTACATCGCTACGACAGTCTCGTCAGCCGACTTGGAGATCCAGGTTCGCCAAGCGGCAGCCACCCCTTCACGCACCGGCCGGGCAAGGTCCGGCGGGAGAATATCCAGTGGATCGTCAGTTTTCGGCGTGCGACCGGCCCCTTCGGTGGCACCAGCCGCGTCGTAGCGCCACGTGGAATGCTCGATACCACCTGAACCACCCAGCCGGCTGAGTTGGCCTTCCACTCTCCACGGTTCCGCGGGTCGAAACTGTCGCTCACCTATCTGCTCCATGTCGCGGCGGTATTCGATCCGCAGGAGTCTCGTCTCATCCCCCCAGAAAGCCTCGCCAATCTCGAAAAAGGTACCGTCCGCACGACGCTTCACGAGCGGATCGAAGCCAGCGGCGGCAAGGGCTTGGGAACCGATGAGAGACCGTGACCGAAGTGCTTTCCTAATTTGCATGGGGACGACATCAAATCCGACGTCGTCCGCTGCCTCGTATGCGAGTTGGCCGGAACCGTGTCGATCGAGTGAGCGGCTTGCCCCGGATACCGGGAGTCGCCCTCCGCTAGGAACAATCGGCTTACCCATTTGCGACCCTATCTCCGACGACGCGGTCGACGGCGCGACGAACCGGTTTGCGAAAGAACTGCGAAGATGCCAACTACGAGAGTTCTAACGCCCTTGAGTGCAACTGGCAATCCGGCACTCAGCTCGTCACCGAGAAGAGCGACGCCGCTGTGGGGTGCAGCAGCCGACTGTACGGGGATGAATCGGGAGAGAGCATCGCGATCCCACAAATCCACGTTATTGCTCGCCGCTAACACGATCGCTGTCCGGGTGAAGTACGAGTTCGTAACGACCACTGCTCGGTGGACCGAGTAATAGGCTCGCGCGGCAGCTGCTTCCCTGACCGCCGGCTGCCCAACTCGGGCGGCTTGTCGTTTCGTTTGCACCACGGCTCGAAAACCAGCCTTCTCAACGATCAGGTCAGAGCCGAAGTCCCCGGTTCCTCCGACGTGCCAAACCTGGTAACCAGTTCGCAGGAACGCCTCTACCAAACGGAGTTCAAACTCTGCGCCCGTCATGAGCTCGATATCGAGGACAGCTGCGCGCCGCTGACTGTCCCGCGCAACTACTCGTCGGTGGCCAAGGAGGCCCGCTGCTCCGAGCAGGGCGACAATAAAGCCGACGAACGCAATGCCGGGGGCGCCAGCGCCCGCTTGGGTTCCAATCATGATGAGTAGAAAGCCAGCGCCGCAGACCACTGCGGATGGATGTCTCGCGAACAGGTTCGGTGGCGCCCACGGATTGGAGACCTGCGCCGATGGCGGAGGCGAGGCCTCACGGCGCTGCGCATCGCTGGGTGGTGGTGGTGGTGGTGCGGAACTCCCCGGGCTACCGGACGCAGGTGGCTCTCGTCGATAAGCGCCTGCCGGAGAGTCATCGTCCACTCTTCGCCACCCGGGAGCGTTGTCGTCGAATCCCGAACCGGTCGAACCAGTCCTGAGCTGACGGTCGTACACTGCGCGTGAGTCAGGATTGGACAGAGTTTCATACGCAGCTTGCACCTGGCGGAACAGAGCATCCGTGCCGCCCTTGTCTGTGTGCACTTGATGAACGAGTCGGCGATGAGCGGCTCGGATCTCGTCGGGCGTCGCGTCCTTTGCCACTCCTAGGACCTCGTAGTGGTTGGGCGCATCCACGCTGATCATCATCGCGCCAGGCTTGGACAATCAGCCCGTACACCTCCAGGTGCAAGAAACCTGGCGCGACCGCTTCGACTCCTAAGTCCGACGACCTGCCTCTTGCAGTTCCTGGAGGTCGAGGCGCAGGCATGACTCATCGAACTCCGTCGTCCTCGGCCGCCGCACGCACCCAGATCCGATGGATGGAGGCCCGCGATTCGCTCGACCGTGTCCAGGACGCGGCCAGTGAGGCCTCTTACCGCGCGTCTAAGGCAGCGGCCGATACTTACCACAGGGTGGTTGATGGGAACTGAGGACGCTCTCGGCGATGAATTCATGGCTGAGATCGTCCGCAATCTGGATCGGGCCTATGCCCGTACGTCGCCCATCGCGCCGCCTGGCGCCAGCGAACCTGTCGGGGCAGTCTCGTAGGATGTCACCGGTGAGGATCGGCCTGGTCGGGTGCGTGAAGTCCAAACGACAACACCCGTCTCCCGCCCGGGACATGTACACGTCGCCGATGTTCCGCGGGCGCATGCGGGCGGTCGAATTAGGGTGCGACACCTGGTTCGTGCTGTCCGCAAAGCACGGCCTGCTTGATCCGAGTGAAGTCATCGAGCCGTACGACGTCGCTCTAAAGAATCTGCCTTCGGATGCCCGACGGGCGTGGTCAAGGAAAGTACTTGGCGCTCTGCTCGACCGTTTCGGCGACCTATCTGGAAAGGTCTTCGAAATCCATGCCGGCTCCGCGTACCGGGACAACGGCCTCGTATCGGGGCTCAAGGCCGCGGGAGCGACGGTCGAGAACCCGACCGAAGGTCTGAACCGCGGTCAGCAACTCGCTTTCTACACGGGCCGCCCCGCGTCATCTTTCAAACCTGTGACCCGCAGACGAGCTCGGCCACGTGCCAGCTACGGCCGGATCGGAGAAACACTCAACCAAGGCGACGAAGAATCGGTCACAGTCTCGTTCGCCAAAGTAGAGGACATTCTCGGGAGACCCCTCCCAGCATCGGCAAGGAAATATGCGCCGTGGTGGGGGAATACCGATCTCTCGCCCCAAGGCCGAGGGTGGCTCGACTACGGATGGCGAGTGGGACAGATTCGCATGGTTAACGAGGAAGTCCGATTTGACCGACTCAGCCGACACGCAGGCCGGGCCGAGGAACGGACCCGACTTCACGCCGCCAACGGAGAACCGCCAAACGGCGGACGCCCGACGGTGCGTGACGATATTCAGCTCGAGAATATTCATCCGATCGACCTGTTCACCTATCGCTGGCCAGCTGCGACAGAAACCTTCGATCGCGGATGGGAGGCAACGATCGTTGCCGGCGGAGCCCGACACCTCCTCCGGCATGGCATTGGCGGGCGCGTGGTTTTTGGCTCGTGGCGTCCTCACACGGTGACGTTCCTCGACGGCCAACCGGCCGTGGAGGCGGCGGCTGAGGACGCCTATGAGCAGACCCGAAAGCTCGTGAGCCTCATCAAGGGGGCCGACCGCCGCGATATCCAAGGGGTCGCCGATCTGCCTGCCGGTTACGAGAATTTCGAGATCCACCGACAGAAAGACGCGATCGACGCTCCGCACGCGCGCTCGTCACTGGTCGTTCGCCTCACCGAGGACGATCTCGAAGGGTGGGCGCGCCATGCCCTTCTCCGCGTGGCGCTTCGCCGTTCCGGGGGAGGTGCTGGGCCAGCCACAACAACGGCGCTTCCTAAATCGGAGCCGTCGCAACGGCCCGTGGTTACGCAAAGCCCGGCCGGTACCATCGCCATCGTCGCGGCACTACTCGACCACGGCGCCCTGATCGCGGCGCGCCCCTCGGGCCAGCCGGTCAGCTTCACCCCGAGCGTCGAGGCGAATCAGTTCGTGATCGACAACCAGCTCGCTTTCCTCCTCGCCGTCATCTGCGACCAAGGCATCAAAGCCGAGCGAGCCTGGGCCGTGCCGTGGGAGCTGCGGCACCGTCTCGGGCACCTCGACCCGTATCGGCTCGCCAGTGAGCCGGAGAACGTCGTTGCCGCGTTCTGTCGGCGGCCCATGCTCCACCGGCTTGTCAACGTCGTGCCGGCGTGGATCGTGGACGCGGCCCGACGGGTAGTGGCCGAGTACGGGGGGGACGCCGCCCGGATCTGGGCCGGCAGGCCGAGCGCTGTCGCTCTGCAGGCAAGACTCCTCGCCTTCGAGGGCATCGGTCAGAAGAAGGCGGCGATGGCGGTCGAGATCCTCGAACGGGACCTCGGTGTCCCGATCAGTGATCTCGCCGGGAGTGATGTGGCTTACGACGTCCACGTCCGGCGGGTCTTCCTGCGCACGGGCCTGGCCGAGGCTGACGACGTCGGCGAGATGGTCGCAGACGCCCGGATGCTCAATCCCGATCGCCCGGGGAGTCTGGACTTCCCCGCGTGGGACATCGGTCGGCGCTGGTGTCGCCCAGTCGGTCCAAGGTGCAGTGAGTGCGCGCTCAGCGACGTTTGCCCCAAGTTGATCGATCGCGCCGACAGCGTCCGGGGGATGTGACGCAAACGCAGAAAACTATCTCGTGGCGTTCACCGGGCTCTTTGCAGCGAGGTCCGGCTGGGAATCGCGGCGGTTGAAAGTCTGTGCCAAGACATGCAGTCAGGTCACGATGCCAACTTAACGTGCAACAGGTCCCTCCGTCGCCTTCGAGAGGAAGTTCTTCCGAGCGAGTTCAAGGATGCCACCTCGCCGGCGACGAGATCATGAGCTTCCCCGCGGGCTTTCATTGATCTAGCGGTCGATTGCGTCCTTACCCACGCCCAGGAACATGTTCAACCGATCGGCGATGAGCTCTCGCCGTCGGGCTATGAACTGATCGTAATTGTCGGTTTCAAGCATGTCGTCGTCCGTCGGGATGCATTGAGCCATGAACATCTGCGTTCCGACCGCGTCCCGGAGCTTCTTCAGATAAATGCTCGGTGCCTTGTCGCTGATCTTTTGGTTAGTTATTCCGCTGATGAAGGCGAGATTCGCGATGTCGTCTTCGTCACGGGCGGTGCGTCCCACACCGCTAAGTAGAGCTTTGGGGAAGATGTGGTGAAACTGCAGCTTGTCCTGCGAGCCAGAGTGGTCGAGCGCAATCGCAAGGTTCGAGTTCCAGTCTTTAGCGCCGCCCTCCCGAAAGGCGAGGAACATCGTCTTGAACAGGGCACTACGTTGATTGCGTCCGGCCAGTTCTGCTGGCGTGACATCCAGTCGGCCGACCTGCTGCCGGAGGCGCTCGATGAGCGCATCAGCACCACCACCGTCTCTCAGCGTGGCGAGGTCTTGATCTAGCAGCGTTTCGCTGGAACCGCGCGAGAAGCGGCCCTTCGCGTTCGCCGTCAAAGCCCAGTACCGGAACCGGCCGGATTCCTCCGGGGTGATCTCGTACTTGTGCTGGTAACCGAAGTAGGCGATTGCGACGAGAAGGAAGGGCGACGAGAGCAGCACCGGGCTGTCGATGCCGAGGTTGCTCTTTAGATAGCTGATCGCAAATTCCATTCCCCGCCGGCAGTCGGCCCATGCGTACTCGAGAGTGGCCAGAGGAAGGCTGCCTATGGATTGAAATCGTGACTGGCCTGTGGCAAAGGCGACGAGGTTTTTCAGGTGCACGCTGAGATCGACCTCGAAACCGTCCTTTGCACACCTCCGCTCGAAGTCTTGGAAGACAGCCAGAGCACCGCGCCACTTGGCGGTGATCTGGGCCAGCGCTAGGTCCGAACTCCGGAGCTTTGCTCCCAGCGAGTTGACCCGGACGAAGATCTCAGTCACTTCGCCGTACGTCATCGACCGCTCCAGGACGTCCATCCGGTACATGTACCGCCGGACGTCACGCAGCCTGCTTAGCCGTCGGCTGTACTTCGTGTATCGAGGATCGGCCACCTTCTCGATGCCGGCCCGCTCTAGGAATGGTGCGTCCTCGTTCACCCGGAAGACGTCCGAGACCTTCACCCACTGAGGCAAACGGGCCAACTTCTGGGTACCGACCACAAAGGTCATTCGATCGAACCGACGCTGCAACTCGTCTACTGTCGAATCGGCCTCGTCTTCGACCAGATCATCGTCCGAGTTCTCGTTCACTTCGGTGACGATGCCCGGTTCATCGGGGTGTTCTAGGTTGAAGAGAAGCTCGATCGGCCTCTGGCGGCCTCGCACGCTTACGGGCTCACCGCGTATCACCGCGAAGAGTGATGTCAGTCGCTGCTGGCCGTCCAGCAGCAGCCGCGTGCTGGCGTACGGATTGCGCTCCTGGATGACCGCGAACTCCTGGAGGGGAACGTCCTCGTCCGTCTCCCAGAGCAGGATGGCCCCTGACGGGTATCCCCGGTAGAGAGAGTCGAGCAGATCCCGTACCCGAGTGGCGCGCCATATATACCTACGCTGCATCTCGGGAAGGCGCAGCTCACCTCGCTGAATCATGCCGACCAGCTCTTCGACGCTGGCCTCGGCTTTGGCCATCTGAGCCCTCCCTGGTATCACGAGCAATCGTGCTGGAAGGGTACCGCCCCACCGGTTGGCCTTCCCGTAACGACCGCTAGCCGAGCCACGGACTCGACACCAAGGCCCTCGTCTCGCCAAAGCCAGGCCTTTGCCGGCACGGGCGGCGGCACGCCCAAGTGGTGGGAGGTGCTCGAGGCCCCGGGAGTGCCGTGACCTTGGGGATTCTTCGGACCTGGAGCGCTGTCTCGCCGCTCACCCACTGGACCGCTCTTCGCTCGCACTACGGGCACGAATAAAGATGCAGCTAGCCGGGTCAGAAGCGAGCACATGGGCAGGTGGGGGGCCTTGGGCGTAGCTTCATGTCCGTGAGATCTTCGGTACCGCAGGGCACAGAACTGCTAGAGCCTGCGGTAGCGGCACAGAAGCTGGGCCAAATAGCAAGAGTCTCTCGGCTGCGCCCAGACGAAGCGGTCCTCGCCCTGGCGGCTGACGCAGTTGCCTGGCGTTCCGAGCACGACTCGATACCTCTGCCACCGTATCTGCAGGAACTCCACTCCGCTGTCCCGCGCCTACCACCTGTCCCTGCTGAGATGCTGCACCTTCAGCGGGCATGGCTCGCCGAGGCAGCCGACAACGATCTGCAGGAGTACATCCCGGATCTCGTTCGCGCGTGTAGCTGGAATCCTGACGAGACCGAAAATCTGTCCTCCGCACCAATGGTCGAGGTCACGGCGGCGGCCCTTTCGGCTGGTGTCGAGCATCAAGGCAAACAAGGGTCGGTTGTCATCTATGACCCTGCGTGCGGCGCGGGTGGAATGCTTTCGGCAGTAGGCAAGTCTCTTGAAGCCGCCGGATTCGACGTTTCCCTCTATGGACAGGATCTCAACCCTTGGTCGGCTTTCGTCTGCGGGTGCTCAATCTGGCTCAGCAGATGGGAGGGTCGAACCGTCACGGCGAATTCGCTTGCAGCAGACTCGATGGCTGATCTGCGCTACGACTTCGCTGTAGCCGAGCCACCATTCGGACTCTCGTGGCAGAGCTTCGCCGAGGCCGTGCATGCGGGTTTCGAAGCCGGACTTTTCCCCGGTGGGTTACCCCAGACCTCGGACAGCACCCTGCTCTTCGTCCAGCACCTCGTGACGAAGATGCGGCCTCCGGATGAGGGCGGCGGGCGGGCTGTGATTCTTACAGCCCCGAGCGCGCTGCGTTCAGCAGGAGGTGAGGAGATCAGGCGCTGGCTTCTCGACAGGGACCTGCTCGAAGCCGTTATAGGTTTGCCGGAGGGGATGGCATCGCGTACGAACATCAGGCTCAACGCACTCGTCCTTACAAACAACCGCAGTGAGCGTCGGCGGAAGCGGGTGCAACTCGTGAATCTTCGAGGCGCTTTCGAAGATGATCCCGGGTCCAGCTTGTCTCTACGGCGACTCCGTCCCGACGCGCTGGATTCTCTCAAGCAGGCGCTGTCCTCTGTGCGATCCGGGCCGATCAGTCGGACAGTTCACACCGACCGCTTTTTGTACCGCACCGTCACTGTCTTGTCAGGACGGCCAGATGGGCAGGAGCATCTCTGGAAGCTCTTGCTCCCGGCGACGGAAGAGCCGCAAGCTTTTCTTGATCGTCACGTCAAGGTTCCACCATCGCGGGTTGCGGAGGTCAGTGACACTCCATTCTGCCGGGTCGACCTCGACGAGGTCTTCAATCGCGATGCGGATGCCACCAAAGCATGGATCCGAGAAAGGCACTGGGCAGCCACCAGGCTGGCTGCGGTGGCGAGCAGCCAGTTCTACGTAAGGTCGGCCGCGGCTGAGACCCGTGAAGAAGCCTTAGCGGGGCTGCCGGCCGGACCTGTCGTGATGCTGCCGGTGGAGCCGAACCGTGCCGCCCAGTACGGCGACCCCGCCGAGGCCGCCCCCGATGGCCGTTTCTTCGCCTTAACACTCTACGACCAGGTGATGCCCGCGTTCATCGTGGGATATCTCAATTCTCGCATCGGTGTCGTTGCCCGGCGCGTAGCCCTTGAAGCGCTCGGAGGAACGTCTCCGTCCCCACGAACCCTTTCGAAGTCAGATATCGAGACGCTGTTCGCAACCCTGGTGATCCCCGTTCCAGATCTGGAGACACAACAGCGGCTCGTGGATGCGGGCACGGTCCTTCAAGCGGCCGCCACCCTCGCCGCTCACACCGCCGAGGGGCTGTGGCGATGCCCCGAGCAAAGCGCCGAGCTGGTGAGGCGGGTGGCCCGAATTGGCCAACGTCCATCGCTGGTCGAGTGGGCCCGGGAGTTGCCCTATCCGCTCGCAACAGCCCTGTGGGCATGTGAGGCACAGCGCTCCAACCCTTATGCAGCCAACCAGCAGCTCTTCCTGTTTTGGGAGGCAACGGCGGAGTTCATAGGTACCGTCCTGCTGTCGGCCCTCAACCAGGACGAGTCGTTGCGCGAGGGCGAAATGCAGTCTCTCCGGGCGGCCCTCGCCTCCCAACACCTGTCGATGCACCGGGCGACCCTAGGCGTCTGGATGGTCCTGGTTCAGCGACTTGGTAGCCGATTCCGAACCATGCTCGACACCGACGAGTCGGACGAGCGGGCCCGAGTCATCGACCTCTTCGGCGGCGCGCCAGAGGACCTTCTGCGTGCTCTGTGCGGATCCGATCTAGTCGGCGTACTTAGCCGCGTTACTCAACGGCGCAACGATTGGAGCGGCCACGGTGGGGCCGTAACCGAGCCGGAGCTCGCAGATCGAAATGCGATTCTCTTCGACGAGATCGAAACCCTGCGCGCGCTTTTCGGGGATGCCTGGAGTGATGCACCCCTTGTTCGTGCCGGGCGCTCGGCCTACAAGGACGGGGCCTTTACCCATGACGTCGAGCGTGCGATGGGCCTCAACACACCTTTTCTTCCCGAGAAGGTCACTGTCAGTTCACCGATGGACATCGGAGCGCTCTATGTGGTCAGGGATGGGGCACAACGAGGGCTTGCTGTAGTGCCCTTCGTACAGCTGCGGGAGAGCCCAGCCAACGCGAAGTTCACCTGCTACTTCTACAACCGTTTGGAAAGCGAAGGAGCCAGGCTTGTCTCCTACCACTTGGGGGTCCACGATGGAGACGTTGTTGAACCATCGCCCGAACTCTCAGTGCTAGTTGCCGGGTTCGATGCAGGGGATGTTTGACAACCCTCGCGTTTGACGATCAGGTCACTTGGCTCCCTTACGAGTATCTGTCCCGTCTCGAGCACGAGAGCGCGGCGGAGGATCGCCTCGGTGACCGCTTCCTGGGCCCGGGAGTCACTCGAGAAGACGAGCTTCCCGACCTCAAGCGGCCGGTGGTGCCTCGCCGTATGTCCAGTTGAAGACCGTATCGGAGAGCCACCTTCGGAACGACTCGTTATCGCTGAACTGCTTGAATAGCTCCGTATCATCTCTGAGCACTGCTGTCATAACTCGACTAAGCGCTTTGTCGTGTTCGATACGCGCATTGCCCTTGTCGCTGTTGCGCTGCGCATTTTGATACTTCTTGTCCGCCGCGACGTCGGCAGGAATGTCCTCCGTGATCAGACGCCGTACCCGATCAGCGTTGCTCCATTCGATATTGCCAAACTGGTCGTTGAAGGCCTTGAGAATATTGGAGAGCCGTTCAAGTTCCGGCTCAGGCTTGAGACCTCCACCCGTCATTGGAACGGGGCCGATCTCGCCATCCTCGTCTGGTAGGGCGATCTGCATCGCCGCCTTCTTCTCGACGCGGTAACTGTCCATGTCGATCGTTTCAAGAATTCCTCGAGCAAGGTCCTCCTCTTTAGGGGCGGGCAGCTTGGGGATCAGAAAGTTGAGGAAGATCGAGAGCTTCTCCCACTCGGCATTCGAGTATGGAAGCACGGAAGCAAGGAAACCGTACGTGCGAGTGAAGGATTTTGCCATGCCCTTGAAGTCGACCTGACCGTCCTCGTCGAGGTCTTCCTTGTAGACAGCGACGCACGCATCGAGAATCGGATCGAGCTGATCACGGTCGGCGTTGCCGAGGTACAACGTAACGAAGCTATCAATCTGCTCGTCGTCGTAGACCTGGTAGGCGTCAAGTTCGCCCTTGAGATCATGGAGCTTGTTGGGGTCCGTCTCTTCGGCCAGGATCGTCGTGCGATAGTACGGGGCGAAAGCTTGCTCGATGACGTCGGTACTGTTCATAAAATCCAGCACCGCTACGTCGTGCTTCTGTGGGTGTGCACGATTAAGCCGAGAGAGCGTCTGAACAGCTTTGACTCCGGCGAGTGGCTTGTCGACGTACATGGTATGGAGCAGCGGCTCGTCGTAGCCTGTCTGGAACTTGTCGGCACACACGAGGAACCGATACGGGTGTTCTTGAATCTTGTCGGCAATCTCCCTGCTCGGGAAGTCGTTGAGGGATGCCTCTGACACGCCCTGGCCCTTGAATTCCGGTGTGCCGGAGAACGCGACTATGGCCCGATATGGACTTTTCCGTTCCGTCAGGTACTCCTGGATCGCGAAGAAATACTGGATGGCTCGCTCCACGGAGCCAGTCACGATCATTGCTCGGGCCTGTCCTCCGATCTTCTTCAGTGCGAGGACCTGGTCATGGAAGTGGTCCACCATGATCTCGGCCTTGAGACGAATCGCGTGGTCGTTGCTCTCGACGTAATGGCGCAGCTTCTTGGAGGCACGCCGAACATCGAACTCGGGGTCGGCTTCCACCGTCTTGACGAGCTTGTAGTAGCTGTTGACCGGCATGTAACTCTTCAGAACATCGAGGATGAATCCTTCCTCGATGGCCTGCTTCATCGTGTAGCTGTGGAAGGGCCGGTGCTTGGTGTCTCCATCACCCGGGACCGGCTCGCCGAAGATTTCCAGCGTCTTGTTCTTGGGAGTTGCCGTGAATGCGTAGTAGCTAGCATTCGGCAGCATCCTTCGAGCCTCCATGATGCGGTTGATCGCATCCTCGGGCGACTCGTCCTCCTCCTCGGCACCGACCACAGACAGGGCCCTGCTCATGGCTGCGCTCGTCTTGCCACCCTGGCTGGAGTGTGCCTCATCGATCAAGATGGCGAACGTGCGTGTTCGGTGTTCGCTCCCGATGTCCTTCAGGATGAAGGGGAACTTCTGGACGGTCGTGATGATGATCTTCTTGCCGCCCTCAATGAACTTGCGAAGGTCACCAGAGCGTTCGGCGTGGCCCACCGTCGCTTCGACTTGGGCGAACTGCTTGATCGTGTCCTTGATCTGCGTGTCGAGGATGCGGCGGTCGGTGACAACGATGATCGAGTCGAAGACTCGGGAACCCTCATGCTCCAACGCGATCAACTGGTGCGCAAGCCACGCGATGGAGTTGGACTTGCCGCTTCCGGCAGAGTGCTGGATCAGGTAGCGACGGCCGGCTCCGTGCTCACGAGCGTCGGCGAGCAACTTCCGAACCAGGTCGAGCTGGTGGAAGCGAGGGAAGACCTGTCTTGACGTCTTCTTGCCGGTCTTGGGGTTCTTCTCGACCACGATCTGGGCGTAGTTCTCAAGGATGTCGGTCAGGCCAGTAGGTGTGAGGCTCTCCTTCCAGAGGTAGTCAGTCTTGAGCCCATCGGGATTCGGTGGATTCCCGGCGCCGTCCTTCCAGCCCTTGTCGAAGGGGAGGAACCAGGCTGACTTACCAGTCAGATGGGTGCAGTAGCGCACTGACTGGTCATCGACGGCGAAGTGAGCGATGCAGCGGCCGAACTGGAAGAGCGGCTCCCGAGGGTCGCGATCTCGCTTGTACTGTTCCACTGCATCCTCGACCGTTTGCTTCGTGAGGTTGTTCTTCAATTCGAAGGTGGCGATGGGCAGTCCATTGATGAACGTGCCCAAATCGAGTGCCAGCTGCGTTTCGTCACGGCTGTAGCGAAGCTGTCGGGTGACACTGAACCGGTTGTTCTCGTACTGCTGCTCGGCCTTCTCGTTGCCGGGCGATGGTGTCCCGTAGAACAGCGTGATGTCGTGCGGACCGTGCCGGATGCCATGCCTCAAGACATCAATCGTGCCCCGCTTGGTGACCTCCCCCTGCAGACGTGACAAGAGCTTGCGCCTTGTAGGGGTGTCGTTGTCGAGATCCAACACCTCCGACACCTCAGGCTGCGTAGTCCGCAGGAAGGTGGTTAGCTGCTTCAGGTCTAGGCAGTACTCGCGGTTGTAATCGGAGGGAACACCGCCAATCCATCCGCCAGCCTCGCTTGTCATGTCACGCACGATGAGCGTTTCAAGGCCCCGTTCGGTGGTATCGCTCGTCATGCGTCCACCTCCTCTAACTCAGCCGCAACAGTGGAGCCGTCTTCCTCCAGGCCGTATTCGGTCATTGGCTCCGTCTCTACGAGAAGCGAATCTTCCTGACCGCTTTCATCAGGAAGGCTGGCCGCCACCTCGCGCACGTCGAGCTTGCCGGTTACGACGTCGGCGATCAGCCTGGAGCGGAATTCCCGAAGCAGGGACACTTCACGTGCAGCGGCCCCTATTCCACCGTTGATGCGCTTCAACAGACCATCAAGATGGATGACGATGCGATCCTGTTCGGCTCGGGGTGGTACAAAGATCAAGAGCGCTTTGACATCGGATACGTTGATACGTGGAAATGTCGATCCCACGAGCAGTGCTGCCAACTGGCGGTCCATGACTGGACTGTGCAGAAAGTAATTTAGGTATCTCTGGTTCTCGTTGAGAGAACTAATCAGACAAACGTCCTGGCCCATGGCGAATTGTTCATCGGTGTCGACGAAGGCAGCCGCACCGACGCCAACATTTCGGCAGTAGATGAGGTCACCCCGTCGAGGCTTGCGACCGCCTTCGACCAGAGTTGCGTACCAGTCGACCGTGGTTCGATTGGCGTCTGCTAGCGAGAGGTCGAAATTCTGTGCCTCTCGTACGCTGGCCAGAGGGATACCTTCTTCCACGAACGGAACTGTTAGGTGCTTGCAGTCCGTAACACGCCATCGTCTCCTGAGCGGTACAACGTCCCAATGAGCGGGCAATCTCCCTAACGACTCCACTCCGGAGGACTTAAGCTGGCTATCACCATCAAGACTCCGCGTGACCGCGCGATGGATGACGGTCTGCTTCTGTTCCTCTAACAGCTTGATCAGCTTCTGCTTCGCACGGACGTGGCTTCGAATACGTCGGTCCACATAATCGAGAAACCGAACGATGGCAGACTGTTCAACGAGCGGCGGCACGACCACACTTAGATTGAGAAGGTCGTTTGGACCGAGCGTCGAACGAACCCCTGCTCCGAGCTGGTTGTATATTCCACGTTGATAGAGATCGAAATACTGCTGGAAGAAGAATCGAATGTTTCCGCCTGTCTGTGGACTCAATCGAACGTAGGCGGAGCTCATGATTCCATCCTCGTGGACCAGTCCCACTCGGCTGGTTCTGAGGTTCTCCAAGTCGATCAGCTTGAAGACAAGATCGCCTTTGCGAAACAGCTGATACGTTGCGTAGTCAGCTGGGACCAATCCTTCCGGATTGTTAGGATCGTTATTCACAACGCCACGCAAGGTTAGAGACAGCACGTTGGAGCTAACGCGATCCACATTGATCTGCTTCCGATGGCGGAATAGCCACTTGCCCCGCTGTACTTCCCAGTGTTCCGGCACCTTCCCAATCCACGGCACGCCCGACTCCTTCATCCGGGGATAGGGCTTGAGGTCATGGTTCACCGGGCTGAACCCCCGATTATCTCGCTCAACAGGCCTGCGGTCTCTTCTTCCAGGGCGACAATGTCGGCAGCGATCTCCTCAAGCGTCCGCAGCGGTTGTGGCTTATAGAAGTGGCGGGTGAAGCTGATTTCGTATCCCGTCTTGAGGCTGTCGGGGACGTACCAGGCGTCAGGAACGTATGGCAGGACCTCGTGCACCAGGAAAGACTCGACACCGCCATCCTCTAAGAGCGGCACTTGTTCGGTGTCGCGGAGATCCGGATCGGGTTCGTACTCGACGACGCAGTGCTGCCCAGCGACGTCGGCCTCGAAAAGTCCTCGAAGTGGATCAGCCTGGACGTTCCTCTTATGAATCTTGCGGATGACGGGCGGAGCATCGTCAGCGTGTTCCGCGCTCTCCTTTAGCTCCTTCACTTCTTTCGAGCTGTAGGCGCGATTCGCATCGATTCCCGCCAGGCGCAGAGGTCGCTCGACGGCTACCTTCCAGTAGCCAAAGGACTCGTTGGGAAAGATCTTTGACTGCTCGGTTTCCTTGAAGTCGAGAAAGACTTGGCAGACTCGTTGGATGTCATTGTCAGAGAGTTCGCAGTTCTTCTTGCCGAGGTTCTTACGGAGTGGCTTGAACCATTGCGTGGCGTCGATTAGTTGCACCTCGCCCTTGCGGTGCTCGGGCTTGCGGTTGGTCACCACCCAGATGTAGGTGGCGATCCCTGTGTTGTAGAACATGTTCAGCGGCAGGGCAACGACGGCTTCGAGCCAGTCGTTCTCAATGATCCATCGTCGGATGTTGCTCTCACCCTGGCCAGCATCGCCAGTGAAGAGAGACGAGCCGTTATGCACTTCAGCGATTCGGCTGCCGAGTCGCGTGTCGTGCTTCATCTTCGAGACCATGTTGGCAAGGAAAAGCATTTGGCCGTCGCTGGAACGTGTGACGAGGGAGAACTCGGGATCGCCAGCATGGTCAATGAGGAAGCGGGGGTCTTTGAGGCCGCCCTTCCCGCCCATGCGCTCAAGGTCGCTCTTCCAGCTCTTGCCATAGGGTGGATTCGACAGCATGAAATCGAACTCGCGGGACGGAAAAGCGTCGTTCGAGAGGGTGGAGTATTCTGGACCTCCAACGACATTGTCAGCGGCTTCGCCGTCTCCCTTGAGCAGGAGATCGGCTTTACAGATGGCATACGTCTCGGAGTTGATCTCCTGACCGTAGAGGTGTGTTGCCACCTCTTTGCCGTGTTGCGCAGCTAGCTCCTGCAGTGTTTCCTCTGCCACGGTGAGCATGCCGCCTGTACCCAATGCACCGTCGTAGAGGAGGTAGGTCCCTGATTCGATCTGGTCGGCGATGGGCAGGAACATGAGTCGAGCCATGAGCCGGACCGCATCTCGGGGGGTCCAGTGCTCCCCGGCTTCTTCGTTGTTCTCCTCGTTGAAGCGACGAACCAGCTCCTCGAAGATCGTTCCCATCCCGTGGTTGTCAAGGCCAGGATGCTTCTGACTACCGTCAGGGCTAAGTACCGGGTTAGGACTCAGGTTGATGCTGGGGTCAAGGAGCCTCTCGATGAGGCCACCCAAGGCATCGGCTTTTGACAGGCGCGGAATCTGATTCCGGAACTCGAATTTCTCAAGGATGTCTTGGACGTTGGGCGAGAAACCGTCCAAGTAGGCCTCAAAGTCGGCCTTGAGCTGTTGCTGGCTGGCACGGGCCTTGAGATCGCGGAGGGTGAAACGTGACGTGTTGTAGAAGTCGAGCCCGGCCGCTTGGCGCAATGCTGCGTCTTGGTTGGTGATGTTCGCCTTGTCCAGTGACTCCTTCATTTCAAGGACGTCTTGCTTTGTCAGTTCCAGCACAGCGTCGAGGCGTCGCAACACGGTCATCGGCAGGATGACATCCCGGTACTTGCCACGTACGTAGAGGTCTCGGAGCACATCGTCCGCGATGCCCCAGATGTAGTTGGTAATCCAGTTCAGATTCCCGTTGCTGGCTACGTTGTTCTCTGCCATGGTTACCCTTCAGTCCTCCGTGAGCGTGACGTCGGGTCGGCACTCTCCGTGGCAATCCTGTTCGACAACGTGCTTGACATGGACTGATGGTACGACAGGGATGCCCTGTCAGTCCGAGAAGCAGCTCACGGCCTGCCGAGGAAGGCCGGAGCTGAAGGCACCGGAGCCGACCACGACCACGTGATCGACGACAGCCAGCCCGTACCGTCTGCACGCTGCAGCGCTTGTCCCGTCGCACCGCTACATCGTGTCGCCCGTGGCGGTGGTCCCCGTCAACCTCCCCGAGTGGCTTCCGCCCCGGGGGGTAGGGGTTTCTCCTGGTCCTGAGATCCCTTCGGTGACCCGGAAGGGACGTGTCCAGATACTTGAGCGTGGGCGTGGCCGGAGATTCTCGTGTAAACGTGGCCGCTCCCGGGTCGATCGGTCGCCGACCACTAGCGTGACCGGTTGTGGCAGTGCCCGAGAGCACGATATGGGATTGCGATCCTCACACTGAAGCGAAGCATCAAGTGCTCGCTGGCTACTTCGATGCCTGGTACCCGATCATGCTCCGCACTTGGCCTCGGCTCACCGTCTTCGAGGGCTACGCGGGTCCTGGGGAACATACAAAGGGCGAGGAGGGCTCGCCGATCATTGCGCTACGTCGCCTTCTGGATAGACCGGAGCTCGTCAACCTCGGGAAGGAGGTTCGCTTTGTCTTCGTGGAGAAGAGGGCTGATCGCCTGGAACATCTGCGCGAACTCGTCGCGGAGAAGTTTCCCGACCTTCCGAGCCACGTAGCGGTCGACTTCGTGCCCGGATCGTGTGAAGAAGTCTGGAAGGACGCGCTTGCGAGTTCCGGCGTGTGGGGCTGTCCGATCTTCGCCAACCTCGATCCGTTCGGCCCGGGAGTGCCATACGAGCTCGTCGAGAGACTCGGCAGGAACAAAGCTTCAGAGGTACTTGTGACCTTCCCATCCGACTGGCTGCGGCGGTTCGCGTCCGTAGAAGAAATCGACGACGGCGACCGACAATTCGGGAGCAGCGACTGGCGCGAAGTGATCAACCTCGACGATCCACAGCACAAGGAATTGTTCCTGGTCGCGGCATACCGGGAGACCCTCGCCCGCGCTGGGCTCGGACTCTCCGCGCCTTTCCGCCTCTCAGATGAGGGTGGCCACTCGTTTTATCTGATCTTCGCCACCGGTCATCGGTTGGGACTAGAGCGGATGAAGGAGTCGATGTGGAAGATCGACCCAGCAAGAGGCATTCAGTTTCGGGATACGACTGACGCGAACCAGGGAGTGCTCGACTTCGGGAAGCTGGACCCGGACCTATCCGCGCTCGAGCGGCGACTGAAGGACCGGCTCATCGAGGCAGCTCCGAACGCGCTGACGGTCGAGGAGTTGCGTGACTTTGCACTGTTCGAAACGGGCTTCCGCCCACCTCACGCGACAAGGGCAGTCAGGACGATGTTGGCTGTAGGAGAGTTATCCAGAGATCCCGAGAAGGGCCAGCTTTCCGGGAAGATCAGGATCTGCTTGGGCTGACCGGTGCGCGACAGGCACTTGGTCCCACCGTTGGCCGTCGAGTTCTCGACCACCTGCCTTTGGCGTACGACCACCCCACTGCTTGAAGAAGAACGGCACCCCGGCCAACTGACATGAATCACGAACCGCCTGTGCCCACGAGGGATCCATTGCCCTCGCGCCCGCGCCGGACTCACCTCCGACGATCACCCATCCGATGCCCGTTAGGTCAACCTCTACGGGGCCGAGCATCGGCTCGATTGAGAGGAATCGCAGCGCCGCAGGGACACCACGAAGCTGGTCAGCCCGAAATGAGTAGCGCTGGCTTTCTATCGACACGCCCATCCAAACGTTCGGGGGCCATTGGAGTGACGCCGCGATGCGTTGTAGCCGTTGGGAACGCTTCGTCAGGATTTGGTAAGTGTGCATCGGCGTGTCCACCATCACGTCGAAAACGCTGCGAATAAAGCTCTCAGGCACCCGGTCGTGAAAAAGGTCGCTCATCGAGTTCACGAACACGATCCTCGGTGACGACCACCGGTACGGGAGGCGCAGCAGCTCCTCGTGAAGCGTCAGGCCGAATCCAGGTCCGCTCGTTCGCGCGTCACCGTCTGCTTGGTACTTCGACGCCCCCATCGCCTTCAGACGCTTGGACAGGGTGAGTGCGTAGCAGTGATCACAGCCGGGAGAGGTCCGGTCGCAACCTGTCGTGGGATTCCATGTTTCTTCGGTCCACTCAATGGCGCTGCGAGCCATCAGGCCGCTCCCTTCGGTAACAAGCTGAACAGTACGAGACGGACATGCAATCGTCACCCCGTGTCTGTTTCACGAGACCTCCCCCGCGCTTTCACTACGAGCAGATCGAGATCGCAGGGGGTGGCCCTCCAAGTAAGCCCTCCAGCTCATGACTATCCAAGCTGCCAGAACCCGGGGAATGGAAACGCCGACGCTCGGATTCTCGACGTGGCATCGAGTGCTCGCAGCTGATCGCGCTATCGCCGCCACTGCACCTTCGAACTGGCAGAGAACGAAATACGCGTCGCGGTCGATTACCGGGGCAACAACGCACCAAGGACGGGGTCCACCTGGTGCCAGATCTGCCTGGCTGTTCGGTGCCGTTCGGTTGATCGAACGGCCCCACGAAACCGTCTGCGTCGCCACGGTCCACACGTCAGGCGATCTCCGCCAATCGATCAGCTGCCCTGGACAGCACCATCGAGAGAGATACATCCTGGCCGCTGATCAGATCGAAGCCGACATCCGAGAGAGGCTGTTGCACCTCCGATACAGAGAGCGCCGCCAATTCGTCACTGGCCAGTCGCTCAATCTCCCGGGAGATTGGCGCGCCGCTGTTAAGAAGGAGGTTGAACAACGAGATACGGCGAGACGGGGATGCGGACCGATCGAGGACGACCGAGCCTGCGGCTTCTCTTACCCCACCGTCTCGTCGAAATCTTGCCGCGAGCGCACGATGCCGGGCGCGAAGACTTGGCGGGTAGACGCGCCTTCCTTCGGTGATGCGACCATCCAACCAGATCATCAACTGATCCGTGTCGCCCCGGGTCGCCCAGAGACTCGCTCGGGCGCCCTCGGCGTAGTCGATGTCGGCCTCGTCGGCTTCGCGAACGTAGTCCCAGACGATGTCGAGCAGATCGCTCTCGGGCCATCCTTCGGCGAGCGCGCAGATCACCGCGCTCGAAAATGCCCACCATGGACGGCGGGGTGACGGTTGAACGAGCTCCCGGACCTCTCTCAGCACGTCGTCCTGACCACCAAAGTGGCTGCCGAGCAATTCGGCCGCGTATTCCTCGGCTTGCCAACTCCCGAGATCCCTCCCAGATTGCGTCACGAGCGGTACGCAGAACTGGCGTAGGACGGCGCCGCGTGGATCAGCTCGGGCCAGGAAGGCGAGCACTTCAGGGGACTGATGATTCGGTGGTGGTGTTGGGCCACGGTTGACGAGATAGTCCAGCGCTTCTGACCGCAGGTTCGGGAACTCGTCGACCGCGACGACGAGTTCGGCCCAGAGCGAGTCCATGTCGCCGTCGTAGTTGCTCAGACGATTAGAGAACTGGTCGCCGAGGAGTTGGTGGAGTTCCTTCCACCGGGAGAGGACACCTCGCACGAGCGCGACATTCGGCGTTCCAAAGTTTCCGACGCGGACTGACACGAGGCGCTCAGGGTTCCACGCGTACTTGGCGTCGACGATTACCTCAGGAATGCCGAGATCGAGTGCAGCGGCAAACGCTGTCTGAGCATGCCGATCGTGGGTTGGCCCGGTAGCTCCCACCTCAGCGGTCAGTGTGGTCCGCACCCCTTCGAGGCCTGATCGACGCGCCTCGATTTGGAAGTAACCAATCGCAGCGACAGTGGCGACGTTGAGGTCTTCGTCCGCGACATAGTCGGAACAGACGCCGCGCGCGTCGTCCTCTGGTGCGCTTGGGCGCAACAGGGACTGAATCAAGGCGCCTCGGCCATAAGCATCTAGTGGCGTAAGACGGGAGATGACTGCCGAACGGATCTCCAAGTCTTTAGGAAACGCATACGCGGCCATCGCCCAGTTCCCTTCGGGATCGCGCAACAACTCCAGCGCAATGTCTCTCGATCGGGGCTCCCAGGGCATTGTGACCATCGCCAGCTCGGCGAGTTCCCGCTTCCAGGAGGGCGCGCTCATCAGCGCGAACACTGACTCGATCACCTCATGATCCTCCCGCTCGATGCCGATCTCCTGGAGGCCCTGCAGCACGAAGTCCAGGTGAAGTGACGAGTGATCATGAAGGATCTCGAGGAGACGTCTCCTTGCGAGCGTCCTATCTTGCTCCAATTCAGGAATGAGGTGTGCGATCTCCGAAGCTCGCTTGCGCGGTCCGGCAAACAGGTCTAGGTAGGCGGCGTGGACCTCCGAGTCGTCTGCCCCCCAGCCTTTGAGCAACGCGTTCATCGCCCAGTGAGGCCACGACTCCGTGAGTGCGTCGAGCAGAACCTGCTTTGCGATGGGTGTCCGTCCGATGAGCGCGGCATAGGACGTCTCAATGACGGCGTGTCGGCCGCTCTTGGGCAACCAGACGTCGGCCGCGGCGACAAGCGCTGCGTCGTCTCGAAAATTCCTCGCGAACAGTTCCCAGATGACTTGGCGGCCGAACAACGTGCTGAAGGGATGGTCTTCCTGGAACTGTGCCGCGAGGAATTCGCCCACGACCGGATCACCCGGGAACGCACTCGCGAGGAGGACGTTGATCACGGACAGACTCAACTCGCCATGGTGAACTGCTCCGTTCGCGGCCGGCATCCCCATGAGGAGGTCGCGTAATGCCTCATCGCCCTTCCACCCCTGGATCAACGCGTCGCTGGCGAATCCAGCCCATCCGTCTTCGACGGGCGCCTCCTCGGCCAGTACCTGAAGCAGCACGTCGCGCGCCTCCTCGTCGTGCTCTCCATTCCGCACCCGATGCTCCGCGGCGACCAATCGGAGCGAGAGGGAACTCGAGGTTCGTGCGGCCTCGAGCAGATCGACTGCCATCTCCGGAGCGTTTCGCTCGAGCGCCAACAACGAGGTTGCTCTCCTCGTGGCATCGACATCTCGCGCCGCGAGCTCGCGGAGGAATGAGCGATCGATCAAGCTCGCGTTGAAGGCGTTTGTCAGCGAGTTTGCCGCCGCAAAACGGCCCTGGGCGTCTCGTCCGAGGAGGGCACGCTTGAGGCAATTCGCCACCGCGGCGTCCGGCTCCCATTGGGCGATGAGCCGGAACGCGTCTCGTTGCCAGTACGCGCGAGCGGGAAACCAGCCACGGATGACGCCTCGCGCGACTTCAGCCGTGTCACTACGAAGCGCCTGAACTATCGCCTCGACGATTCTCGGTCGGTCCGGGATCCAGTGGCGCTCCTCGACCACCGACGCCGCGCGCCGGAGCAGCGCGATCCGATCGGCGGTGTCGAGATTGCTTGCGCTTGTCGCGGCTTCCGCCAACAGCACTTCAAGCGAACCGAGGTAGGGACGGGCGTCTGCGAATGCCCGGACCTCGTCGACCAACTCCTTCGCGTGCTCCCTCTCGCTCAGGACGAGCATTGATCGGACAGTTTGCTGCCAAGACTCGTGGCGAAGGTTCTGACGAACAACGCCGATCCGTTGGTCAGTTGGGGCCTCAAGCAGGGCACGGGCGCAGAGGTACTCCTGCATCGACCTATGAAAGAAGCCGAAGTCGTCACTCCCCACCTGCAGGAGCACGCCCTGGCGATCGACCAGCTCCTTCCGGAGGAGTCGACTGATTCGCCGGCGTTCGGGAGCACTCATCGCGTCGTCAAACAGCTCCTCCATCGACGACACAAACGACTTCTCCACCTCGGCTTGCGACCGACTCACCGCATGCACCAACTGCATGTCGAGGGCGAGTCGAGACATGACACGGACGCGCTCCCCGTCGTTGAGCTCTTCACGCGACAGCTCGGGAACTCGTTGCGAAGCTCGATCTCGGACTTCGGTGTGGGATTTCAGAAGTAGCCAAAGGACGGCTTCCTGAACTGCTGGCCGCGTCGCCGGAAGCGATCGATTCACGATCCAGAGATCGACGAGGTACGAGAGGAAGAGGGGCGTCTCAGCGAGGTCGTTGAGTTCCGGTCGTCCGTCGAGCTCATCGAGCATCTGCCTCGCGATGAACTCATCCGCACGAACTGACGCGCACTGTCGGCAGACGAGGTCGGACTGCTGGGCGAGGCTGAGCGGAGCGATTCGCCCTGATCGCCAGCCGATCCCCCCGACGATCAACGCGTCGATCGCCTGGGGCCTACCGGTAGCGATAAGGGCGTACGGGCGATCGCTGACGTGAACCACGAGGGACCTCAGCGCCGCGTTCGCGGCAATTAGATCGCTGTACTCATCCAAGCCATCGACCAAGAGCAGGAGCCGCTCATCGGCGAGCGCCTGATCGATTAGATCTTGAAGATGGCCGCGACCGAGCGAGCTCAACCAGCGCTTGGTCAGCTCGACAAGGCCCTGATCGGCAAGGTCATCTGACGCGGCGCTCTTCGCCAACGAGGCGAAGGGGACCCAGACAGGAATTCGATCGCCGAACCGCTCAGCAATCGCCCCAAGCTTCGGTTCGTCCGAGAGCAGATCCAACGCAATCGCGCGAAGCAGAGTGCTCTTTCCTGACCCGGTATCGCCGAGAATAAGATTCGGTGCCTTCGAGGATCCGATCCATCGGAGTACCGATTGTCGTCGGAACTCTGGTGATGACTGAGGCGGAAGCGGTGCAGGGGGACTGGTCAAAGAGTCGCGATCGACGGCGACTGGGGCCATTCTCTGGTCCAGTTCCGCATCCTGACCTCGCGTCGGCAGCCACGCGCTAGGTACGTCCTGCACGTCCCGTTCGACGATGTCCAAGTCGATGAAACGCTCATCCAAAGGGGCCGAACTGCTTGCGAGGTCGCGTGCGTCGAACTGGAAGACCGCCGAATAGAGCTGCTTCAAATCTCTTCTTAGTTTCTGGAGCGCCGTCGTCTCGATCCGCTTCCCCAGACCTTCGGTCGCTTCTGTGCCACAGAAATCGACCGCAAGATTCCTCCCGAAGAAGTCAAAAACGAGTCGTGGATGGTCCTTGAGTGCAATCAGAATGTCTTCTCGACCCATCGTCTCGAAGGCGATATTGCGCTCCGCGAGCTGGTGCCGAGACGTCACGATCTGCTCTTGGAGCTTTCTGTCGGACAGATTGTGCGAGCAGCAGAAGACGAAGCGATCGGACCTCTCTGCCCACGGTCCATTGAGGAACTTTGCGACCGCCGATCGGATAGTGCCCTCAGTGACTCTCTTAATCCTTTTGCATTGGTAGGTGGTGTACTTGCCCACCCCGTCAAAGGCGTAGAAGTCGATCCCAGCCTGGGTCTGGCCGCGCGTGCCGTACAGCGCGCACTGGCGGACGGAGCCGCTCGCAAGGACTAGCCGAAGGCAGATCCGTTCGTAGTCTTCCCACTGCATACGTTCGACTGGAAGCTCTTGCGCGCGAGGCATCGGGCTCGCGGGAGCTGCGGTGACTCTGCCTGGTCCGCGAAAAAGCGCAGGTGGCGGCGCATCCAGAATCTCTTCCGACATACGGGAACGATTCTGCTCGACCAACGCGCCGTCCGCGCGTCTTGCTAGCGTTTGGACCTGATTTCGTCGTGCTCGATCGACACGCGACGTCGCTGTGGGCTCATCTCGCCTCAACGACGGTGATGGCCCTGCCGAAGAAACTCGGGTTGACCACGACCTCTCTCGCGCTGCCGATCGGAAGGTCGAACAAACTGTCGTCGGGCCGAAACAACACCGCGAGGATCGCTTCGGGAACTACCCGCGCCTTCCAGATCGTGAAACGGCCCCAGTTGTCGTGCTTAGGAAGGAACCGTTCGGCCATCCGACGGTGAGTGCACCACGACATTCCTTGATTACGGTCAGGCGGCGCCGCTCGGTAGAGTTCGATCGGCTCGGTGGCGACTGTCGTTGGCGGCCCCTGGACAAAGAACCCAGCGAAACCGAAGACCTCGGTCCATTCGGCAGGCGCCAATGGTCCAAGCGGTCCGGCCGGAGGGTCGAGTCGCAACCAGATGTCCGGGATTAGGTCCTGTGCGTCGGTACACGAGAGTTGGCTGGTCCGGCAGGACTCGAGAAGGAGGCGCGCGGCATCAGCACGGTGTCCACTGCCCGCGAGAACTCGGATATCGCGAGAAACGTCGATCGGATCCACTCTCACAGCAGAGCACGCCACGCGCCACCACTCGCTAGCCCGAGGCGCGATCGGCTCGGAGTGAACATCGGGACGGCACAATCCGTCGACAAGGACACCCAAGGTCTATCTTCTGGGAGCGATACAAGAGGACTTTGAGAGTGGACCCGACATGCGACGCTCCTCGAGCGAACACGAACTAGCCAGCTTGTGAACGAAGCGATTGCTGCATGTTGACCTTCCCGGCCGACACTCCGCATGACGTATTTGTCCTTGGCGCCGGATTTTCAAAGGCGCTGTCAAACGCTATGCCACTGACCGACGAACTCGGGGATGCAGTCCTGCCCCTTATCCGCAAACGGTCGCGGCTCCCGCTTCCGCGGCGATTTCGCCGAGGTCAGTTCGAGAGTTGGTTGTCAAGACTGAGCGAGGACCAGCCGGACCTTGACGAAGTAGAGAATCTTGCGAACCGCTTGCTTTTCCAACTTGCCAGCGAAGCCCTGGCGGCCGTGATCACCGATCGAGTCCTCGCAGCTCGAGAAGAAGTAAGTGCGTCAGAGTCAATTCGTGACCTGCTCGGTGCGATGCACATTCGGCGGGCGACCGCCATCACATTCAATCAGGACACCCTGATGGAGATTGCTGCCACGTCAGGAAGGTATTTCTCGTGGACAGGCAGAACCCCGCAGAGCGCCCTACCGGAGATCACCTGGTGGGATGTGCTGAACGGTCAGCCCCAACGGCCGCCGACTGAATATGACGCGTGGCCTCCGTTGGCACCAACGTTTCACCTTCTCAAGCTTCACGGCTCCATCCACTGGTATTGGCAACCCGGCGATGCCAGCGGGGCTACCGTCGCCTCGTGGTCTCCCCAGGGAATTAGGTCCCCTGACCCGATCAGCCCAGAAGAGATCGCTGCCATCAGCCGCTGGCTCCCTGGACGAGTGCCCCTCATTGTCCCGCCAGCGTCAGGTAAGAGCACGTTCTACCGAGTTCCGCTCCTCGCGCAGCTGTGGCAGGACGCACGAAAAGCTCTTCTCGCAGCAGGCGTTCGAGTGAGCTTGCTCGGCTACTCGATCCCAGTGACCGACCAGGTGACGTCTGGAATGCTGAAGGAGTCCCTGGGCGGTCGACGCGACGTCACCGTTGATGTGGTGAACCCACGCCCACGACCCGTCAGCAAGAACCTGCGGGCGCTTGGCGTACCGGGGCATCAAATTCACGAAGTGACGACGGTCGACGCCTTCATCGCCGAATATCTGGATCGTTCGGCGGCTGAACTCGTTGACGCCTTCCGAGGATTCACCGGCGAACCAGACGAGAGCCGTCTTCTGGTGGGATCTGGCCTTGATGGCAGTCTCAAGGTGGAGGGAATTGTTGTCACAGGGGATGAGATCGAGCTCGTTCTGCAACCAGACGAACCTCCATTCACTGGGACGAATGTCTCAAGGGCAGACGGTCCCGCCCTCGCGACGCTGGTGGACCTTCTTCAGGCGGTCGGTACCGGGAGCCCACGAAGGATCGTTGCTGTCGGACGGAGTGGCCAACGGCACATCGTCGTCGGTTCAACCGAACTGGTATCGGCCACAGGTGCCGGTAACGGCTACTGGCAGGTCCTGCTGACCACTCGTTCACCTGGGCGCCAGCTCAACTAGGGACTTCTCGGCGCTTAGGATGACGGACGCGAAATGGGGTCGAACTTCGGACCTCGGCGACCATTAGAGAAGCCCGTCCCGTCGGACACGAAGTGGACACGAACCGTCTCGTTCCCTGCGGACGGAAGGGCACGGAGCGGACCGCGTCCACCAACAATCCCTAGTCAGGGCCTCGCGGCAGATCTGGGGGAACTGAGCAGACGACACCGGTCAGCTTGAGGGGCTGGTGCCCGCAAGGGCGTAGGCGTTCAAGTCCCCTCTCCGACACCACCTCTGAACTGCTGAAACGTGCTCAGGATCCAACTGCAGACACTCGACATGGCCCTCCCCCAATCGGTGTCCAACTCAACCGGGTGCGCGCCACAGGGCTAGACGCGGCGCGTTACGTACATCTCCTCGTCAGAGACCCACTCGTCGCGCTGCTCGTCGAACACCTCGGCGGTCCAGCGGAAGGAGTCTCTGGAAATGTCGCGGAAGCACCAGCGTTCCGCAGGATTGGCCTCGATCTCGTCGAGGACGATATCGGCCCCATCCGGATGGCCGAGAAAGCGACGGACGCGGCCGTGAAAAGGCTCGATCCAGGTCGACTGCCAGGCGTCGATCTTCGGGTCGTAGAAACGCACTGTCGTGCCGTGGAAGGAGCCGAGCTCCGGAGGGGCAGGTTGGGAAGGCACCCGCCACACGTCCTGCAGAGCTCGGCCACCCAGAATCCACCCGAAGCTCAGCTCGCCGACCGAGCTGGCGGGCTTCCCCGCGTTGTCAGTGCCCTTCCATACGACGTCCCAGTCGCCGACGAACTGGCCGAACAACTCCAACTTCTCGGCGAACTCGGGGTGAGGCCCGTCGGAGCCAAGGGCGTCGAACAGATCGCTCGTGACGTGTCGACTTCCGGTCGAATCGTTCATGAGGCGAGCTTAGAACGTGCGCGGAAAAGCACCGTGATCGCTCCCACCGGTTCCGCCGTCGGCCGTGTAGCAGTGGGCGGCGCGCCTGACAACGCTGATCAGGCGGGCGGCAGCGAGTGGTTGCTCCGCGCGGCGTCATCGATCCTGTGCATCGAGACCCACCCGGACCGGCCGCGCGGACAGCGTCTGCCGAACGGGCCTTGCCAATCACGTGCTAAGCAACGGCACGGACTTGGGCATCCTGGGACGGACTGGTTGGCCACTATCGGGGCCCTGACTAGGCGGCATGCGGCGCGGTACTACTGCGTAATCGGTTCTGGGGGGGCTTGAGGGGCTGGTGTCCGCAAGGGCGTAGGGGCTCAAGTCCCCGCTCCGACACCCACTTAGCTCCTCTCAATGGCCAAGTCCCGGCGGTTACCTCTCGCCCACACGTCTGTCTCGGGGCGGTCGCGCCGAGCCAGTTCGCCAACTTGCTGCGGGTCGCGAAGGCATCCGAGTGGTTGGGGCCGAGGACGCGGGTCCCGTCGAGGTTGGAGGGAGCGGAACTCGCCGATCGCCGCCTTGAGCTGCCCGGACATGCACTAGACGCTGTATCGTCGCGACGGCATGGCCCGTGCCAGCTAGAAGGGGGGGCGAGATGAACGTCGCTCTTCATCCGCGTAGGGAGCACCGGCGCGCGACACCCCGGAGGAGCCGGCACCGCCTGCGGCTGGTCGGAGAGTTGGCCGCGGCGTTGGCAATCCTGACCCCTTTGCAAGCCGTCGGGGCGGTCGCGCCGTCTGCCCGGCCGTCGGGCGACCTCCGAGCCGCCCTCGCCAAGTCGAACCAGCTCACCCAG
>Ga0326727_10003477_pt1 | contig 50262 bp, 54 predicted proteins | sample MB2enrmetagenome_FD_207643 | JGI IMG/M metagenome (GOLD analysis project Ga0326727, IMG submission 207643) | Lab enriched peat soil microbial communities from McLean, Ithaca, NY, United States - MB29MY | ecosystem: Environmental > Terrestrial > Soil > Wetlands > Peat | place: USA: New York... | reverse complement strand
CGCGAAGGATTCAGAGCAACTCGCTTTCGCGCTCTGAAACAACGATCCAAAGAGCCGGATGCGAGGCCCGCATGTCCGGTTCTGTGAGAGGCGCGGAGGAGCAATCCTCTGCGCCTACTCGACACAGCCGCAAAACCTCGGAAACAAGAGGCTTCCATGCCGGTCGACGGCGCCCTCCGCCGAACCGCGGCCAGGGCCTCCGCGACGCATCGAGCATGAACGCCCGAGCCCGCGAACCCTGTCGCGATTTGACCAACTTGACCAACTCGCTCGCCGCGCCTATCTTGGCGGCATGACGCGCACGATCAATCTTTACGAGGCCAAGACCCATCTCTCCGCGCTGGTTGACTCCGCCGAGCGCGGCGAGGAAATCGTGATCGCCAAGAACGGCGTCGCCAAAGCGCGGCTCGTTCCCGCTGACCACGCGACGCGCCAACGCAAGCCGTCGGGGTTGTTGCGCATCCGCCATATCGCCGACGATTTCGACGCGCCCGACGCCGAGATCATCCGCTCGTTCGAAGGCGACGCGTGAGCCTGCTTGTCGACACCCATGTCTTCCTGTGGTTCGAGAGCGGATCAGCCAAACTCAACCAAGCGTTGCGCAAGACGATCGCGCGATCCGATGAGCGCGTCTTCATCAGCGCGGCGTCATTCTGGGAGATCGCCATCAAGCGCCGGAGCGGCAAGCTCATTCTCGACGGCTCGCCCCGCGCCGCGGCCGCCGCGGCCGGTTTCCTGGAGCTGCCGATCGAGGCGGCCGACGCCGAAACGGCGGGCGCGCTCGACTGGGAGCATCGCGATCCCTTCGATCGCATGCTCGTCGCCCAATGCCTCAACCGCGCGATGACGCTCGTCACTGCCGACGCCGCGTTGCGCACGCGCTCCGACATCGCGGTGATCTGGGCGGGATAGCGCGCTCGAAGGAACGATCCGCGGCGCGACCCCTCATCCCAAGGCGAATGCGGAGCATTCGTCCGCGGCCGGCTCCGCCGGCTGCGTTCTCCCGCAAGGGGAGAAGGGGGCGCGCGCTTCGCCGCTCGCCCTTCCCCGCCATTGACATCCGCCGCGCCGGCGAAGAAACCCTCCCGGCGCAAAAACTCTGGAAACCCTGATGTCCGACTTGAAGCTGCAGGCCCTCATCGAACAGGCTTACGAGGATCGCGCCGCGATCAACGCGGAGACGCGCGGCGTCGTGCGCGACGCGGTCGAGCGGGCGCTGACGCTGCTCGACGGCGGCAAGGCGCGGGTGGCGGAGAAAATTCCCGGCGCGAGCGGGCCGAATTCGTGGAAGGTCAATCAGTGGCTGAAGAAGGCGGCGCTGCTGTCGTTCCGTCTCAATGACAACGCGGTCATCCCGGGCGGGCCCGGCGGCGCGGCGTGGTGGGACAAGGTTCCCTCGAAGTTCGCCGGTTGGGATGAGGCCACGTTCCGCGCCGCCGGCTTTCGCGCCGTGCCCGGCTGCATCGTGCGCCGCTCCGCCTACATCGCGCCCGACGCGGTGCTGATGCCCTGTTTCGTCAACCTCGGCGCCTACGTCGACGCCAAGACCATGGTCGACACCTGGGTCACCGTCGGCTCCTGCGCGCAGATCGGCAAGAACGTGCACCTGTCGGGCGGCGTCGGGATCGGCGGCGTGCTCGAGCCGCTGCAGGCCAACCCGACCATCATCGAGGACGATTGCTTCATCGGCGCGCGCTCGGAAGTGGTCGAGGGCGTCATCGTCGGCGAGGGTTCGGTGGTGTCGATGGGCGTGTTCATCGGCGCGTCGACCAAGATCGTCGATCGCGCCACCGGCAAGGTGCACATCGGCTATGTCCCGCCCTATTCGGTGGTCGTCTCCGGCTCGCTGCCGGGCAAGCCGCTGCCCGACGGCTCGCCCGGCCCCTCGCTCTATTGCGCCGTCATCGTCAAGACGGTCGACGCGAAAACGCGTTCCAAGACGAGCATCAACGAGCTGCTGAGGGAGTGACGGGACGGGCGCGAAGCGCCTTTTCTCGCCGCCGACCCACCGCGCCGTCGACGTCATGGAAGCCTTCTTTTCCGAAGCCTTTCCCCCGTCAAGGTTCGAAGACCGCCTGCGGCGGCGCGCCGAAGGCGCGTCCTTGACAGGGGAAAGGCTTCGGAAGTCTTCGTTTCCATGAGGCCGACGGCGCCCTCCGCCGATTGCGGGCGCGACGATGCCGGCGATTTGCCCCGACCCCTCGCGGCATGGCCTAACACGCTGATCCCCTTAGCTTAATTCCGGCGTCGGGACGCGCGGCCGCAACAATTTCTTGCCGCGTTACGCCGCTTGAGGCATAGTTGGGCACAGTGGCGATGACGCGCTCTCGTGCGCCCGCCGCTTTTTCCCGACATTGCAGGGTTGTTCCATGCCGCCAGCCGTCGCGCCCGCCCGCGCGCCCAACGCCGCGCGCCCGATCGCGGCGCGGAAGTTCGCGACGTGAGCGCGAGCGCAAAGGCCGAGCGCAGGCCGAGCGCGACGCGCGGGCGGGGCTGGAGAGGCCGCGCCTCCGGCGACGCGGCGATGCGGCGCAACATCGGCGTGCTGCTGGAGCTGACGCCGGCGGAGCGCGCCAGGCTGCTCGGCGGACTCGGCCAGAAGCAATGCGACGAGCTGTTCCACGACTGGTCGCTATGGGCGCGGCCCGAGCAGACGCCGCCGCCGGGCGACTGGGTCTATTGGCTGATCCTGGCCGGCCGCGGCGCCGGCAAGACGCGCGCCGGCGCCGAGGCGGTGCGCGAATGGATCAAGACTTTCGCCATCGTCAACCTAATCGGCGCGACGCACGACGACGTGCGCGAAATCATGGTGCTCGGCGAGTCGGGGCTGCTGGCGATCTGCCCGAAGGGGGAGCGGCCGCGCTATGCCCGCGCCTCCGCCCGCCTCGCCTGGCCCAACGGCGCCGTCTCGCAATTGTTCTCCGCCGAGGAGCCCGACCGGCTGCGGGGCAAGCAACATATGAAGCTGTGGTGCGACGAGCTCGCGGCGTGGCGTTATCCCGACGCTTTCGAGCAGGCGCTGCTCGGTCTGCGTCTCGGCGCCAAGCCGCAGGCGGTGATCACCACCACGCCGCGGCCGACCAAGATCATCAAGCATCTCATCGACGACAAGGACGCGATCGTCACTCGCGGCTCGACCTTCGACAACGTCCACCATCTCGCGCGGGCGTTCATCGAGCGCATCGCCGCGCGCTACGCCGGCCGCGCGATCGGCCGCCAGGAATTGTTCGCCGAGATCGTCGAGGAGGCGCCGGGCGCGCTGTGGACGCGCGCGCTGATCGAGCGCCAGCGCCTCGCGGCGGGCGCCGCGTCCGCCGCCTACAGCGAGATCGTCGTCGGCGTCGATCCGCCGGCGCGGTCCGGCCCCAAGGCGGACGAATGCGGCGTCGTCGTCGCCGGCAAGACGACGCAAGGCGCGATCCACGTCATCGCCGACCTTTCGAGCCAGGGCGACACCCCGGGCCAATGGGCGGCGCGCGTCGCCTCCGCGTTTCGGCGCTTCAAGGCCAACCGCGTCGTCGCCGAAATCAACAACGGCGGCGAGATGGTCACCGAGGTGCTGCGCCAGAGCGAGCCGAACCTGCCGGTGCGCACGGTGACCGCGACGCGCGGCAAGTTCCTGCGCGCCGAGCCGGTCGCGGCGGCCTACGAGCGCGGCATCGTCTTTCACCTCGGCGCCTTCGGCAAGCTCGAGGACCAGCTCTGCGCGCTGACGCCCGACTTCGACGCGAAGAGCTCCGGCTTCTCGCCCGACCGCGCCGACGCGCTGGTGTGGGCGGTCGCCGACCTCATCGCGCTCGACCGCGCCGGTCCGCAGGACATGATCGAGTTCTACGCCGAGGCGGCGAAGGGAGGGTGAGGCGTCACCGCCGCGGCGCGAATTCGGGCGCGTCGACTTCGTGCAGCGCGCGGCCGAGCTTGCGGTTGAACTCGGCCGCGGTGAATTGCGCGTTGACGGCCTCGGTCCTGTCTTCGTTGGGCAGCGGACATTGCGCGACCGCGCCGACGACGCCCTGGCCTTTCAGAAGGCTCTTCAGATCCGCTTCGAGGCGCTCGCGATCGCGGCTCGCGGCGAAGACGTCGGTGATCCAGACGTCTTGGTCGCCCGGCGCCGCGGCGACGCAAAACGTCCAGCCAGCGCGCGCCGGCAAAGGCGCGGCGGCGAGCAGCAGCGCAAGCGCTATCGGCGTCGCAGTCGAACGCATCGCGGCGGGCTCCCGTTCGCCCCCGCCTTAAGGACGAGCGCGCGCCGAGGCAAGCGCGCATCGCCGGTTCGCCCTCCGTCTGTCCGAGCGACGACAACGGATTCCATCATCGTTTGCTTGGCGGAGCGAGGCGCGCCAGCCGCCGCTGGCGACGACGCGCTCGACCCGCTGCAGTAGGCGCAAACGCCGAGGCGAGCGGCGCAAAAGAACAAATAGAGAACATTTTCTTGCCTCGTTACGCCGTTCGCGGCATAATGCTCGACAATGGGGAAATGGCGCCAAGGCGGCCGCGGCGCCGCCGCGAGCGGCGCGCCGCTTCCCCGCGCTTTTCCCCTTCATCCCCTGTCCATGGAGCCTGCGACGCATGTCGACGCTTGATCTCTTTTTGCCGCTCGCCAAGGTCGATTGCGACCACCGCATCGTCCAAGGCGTCGTCACCGCCGAGGCGCCCGATCGCGTCGGCGAGATCTGCGACTACGCCTCGACCAAACCCTATTTCGAGGCCTGGTCGGCCGAGGCGCTCAGCGCCAGCGGCGGCAAGTCGCTCGGCGCGGTGCGCGCGATGCACGGCCGCGTCGCCGCCGGCAAGCTCACCGACATCGCCTTCGACGACGAAGGCAAGCGCATATTGGTGGCGGCGAAGATCGTCGACGACGACGAGTGGCTGAAGGTGACCGAGGGCGTCTACACCGGCTTCAGCCAAGGCGGCCGCTACGTCGAGCGCTGGCCCGATCCGCAGAGCGGCCTGACCCGTTACACCGCGGAGCCGAGCGAAATCTCGCTGGTCGACCTGCCCTGCCTGCCCGGCGCGACCTTCGAAGTGATCAAGGACGGCGTCGTCGAGAAGCGCGCCTTCGCGGCGCGCGCGGCCGAGCCAGGCGCGACGCCCCGCGCGCCCGGCGAGCCGCCGCTCGAGAACGCCCATGGCGCGGCCGTCGCCGCCGCGCCCGCCAGCGCCGAGACGCCGCCGGCGGCCGAGGCCCCCTCCCCCTCGGACGCGCTCGCCAAGGCGGCCTCGGCGCTGGCGCAGGCGGCCCATAAGCTCGAACGCGCCGCCGCCGAGAACGAAGCGCTGCGCAAGACGCTGGCGGCGCTGACGCCGGAGGTCGAAGCGCTGCGGCGGCGCGTCGGCGCGCTGGAAGCCCAGCCGCTGCCCGCCAGGGCCGCGCTGCGCGCGGTGCCGAAGAGCGCCGACGCTTTCAGCGAGCTCGGCGGCGGCGTCGACGAAGCGATCATGCGCCTCGCCGCGCTCACGCCGGAAGCGCGCGCGCTGGCGCTGACCAAGCTCAGCCTTGCCAATCCCGTCCACCCGCGCTTCTAATCCGGGAGCGCCGCTATGCTGGTCGAGACGCTGCGCGCGGATTGGACCGCGCGCGGGGCGAACGCGCGCTTCCGCGCTCTGCCGGAGTTCGACGGCGGCGCGCTGACGCTCGGCGCCGGGACGAAGATCGTCGAGGCTCGCGGCGATCGGCGCGACGAAGCGGCGGAAGGCGAGCGCGCCGTCGCGCTGGTCTCGGTCGCTCTCGGCCGCCCGCTCGACGCTTCGGCCGCGACGCACGTGCGCCGCGCGCTGGCGAAGGCCCGCGAGGGCGACGCGCCGCTCGCCTTGACCCATCTCGCGCTCGCCGGCGCCGGCCGCCTTGACGACCCGCGCGACGACGCGCGGCGCCTGTTCATCGCCGACGGCCTGATGAAGGCCGGCGTCCCGCCGGCGACCATCCTCGCCGCGCTCGGCGACGCGACGCCGCCAGCCGATCTCGACCGCGCCTACAACCCCGACCAGCCGCGCGTGCCCGCTGGCAATGGGCGGGAGAGCGGGCAGTGGACGAGCGGGGATTCTGCGGGTGAAGCTAGCGATGACCGCGCGGCCCGAGCGTCGGACGACCAAGCCACGGATTCCTCTTCGACGCAGGATCGCGCAGTCAGGTCCGACGCTTCCTCAACGTCGGCGGCGCCCTCCACACCAGATACGCCTTCAACCATGCAGTCGCTGTTGACGGGCTTGTGGAACGCCCTTCCGGGAACTCATTACAGCGCCCTTGCCGTCCAGGCCTGGCACAGCGGCGATTACCTCAACTTCGCCCTCTATGAAGGCGCTGCGACGCTCGAAGCCGTCCTCATTCTCGTCCCCGCCGCCCGCATCGCTTCAACCGGAGCGGAGGTCGTCTCGGTCTCGGCAAGCGCCGCGTTACAAACGTTGACGCTCGGCGACCGGCGCGCAATTCAATTGGCGGCGAACAAGCTCGCAGGCGAGGCGTTCGAAGGTCAGGTTGGAGACGAGTTTGAAGCCTTTGGGGTCGAAGCGGACAACGAATTGACCTTGCAGACCCAGAGCGGCGTCAAATCGCGTTTGGATTATTTGTTCCGCGATCCGACGACCAATGCGATCCGTTGCATCGAATGCAAAGCGTCAGAGACGGCGCCCTTGACGCCCAATCAAGAAGCGGCGTTTCCTGAAATCGAGTCGAGCGGGGCGACAATCGTCGGCGCAGGAGAGCCGGGGTTTCCCGGCGGAACGATCATTCCTCCGACCAGGGTCGAAGTGATCCGTCCATCGAACCTGGATGATTTGAACTTCTGGACGCCGCCATGACCATCGAAGACATCGACAAAGTCGACAAGATATTCATTGAACATGCAACGGGAAAGGCCGTGCTGATCATCAGCGATCACTTGCCTTGGGACGTCGACGAGGGCAGACACCTGGAGTTGTTGCAGACGAAGGTCTACCGACAGCTCGACGGGATCGAATCCGGGGAGTTGTATCAGCGCGTGCCCCTGACGAATGGACGCCCCTTCGCAATCGTCATCTATTCGCTTTTCGAGCTGAGCCAAGACGGACGAAACCTGGTCAACAATCTCACACATTATCTTGCCGGCATGGGAATCGAACTGCGCTGGATCCGCTTCGATCCCAACGCCACGCCGGACAAACCAACTCGTCCGAATTGACGGCGCCAAACTCTAGTGCGCGGTCGCCGAGAACAACGCGCTGCGCAAATCGATCGCCGCGCTTGCGTTAGAAGTTGCGGTGCGCATAGCCGCGCTCGAGTTGTAGCCGTAGCCCGCCCGCCCTAATCCGGTCGACTGACGTCGACTGCCTTCTGCCACAAGCCCATACGTTAACTTGCGATCGCTATGGCTGTTCCTTAGGCTGTGGAGCGCTGGCGTCGAAGTGCGCCTGCATCCCTACCCCGGCGGCGCGGATTTCCTTTGAAGGCGATTCTCATGAAAGCGCCGCTTCCTCCGCCCTCAGACGCGCAAGCGCCTCATCGCCAGTCCGAAGCCGATGCGGCGACAACGTCGGCCAAGGAGTCACGGACGCCTGCCGGTTCGATCAACGGCCCGCTTCGGGTCGTTTCGCGCTCGGCGCCCGAGGCGCAGCGCGTTTGGGCGGCTCGCTTGCTACGCGCCATTGCTCCAGCCGTCGACGCGCTGTCGGCAATTGGCGAGAGCCAAGACCCGAACGTCAAGCCGGAGAATCGCTCGGCCAACGCCGTCCCGACGTGGTTCGCCGGCGAGACGAAACCGGTCGACGCCGCCCCAGTCTTGGACGGCGCGCTTGAGCGCGTCGGCTACGCGCCCTGCGGCCAGATGACGGACAAGAAGTTGAGTCTCCTCGGCTACCGCGCGGATTGGAGCTCGTCCGAGATCGAGCATCTCCTCACGCTCAAAATCTTGGGACAGCCGAACCAGTTCGTCAGCGCCGAATGCAGTTTGCGCCATCCGCCGGCCGAAGCCTTTGCCAACGAAACGATGCTTCGGTACCTCCCAGACGCTTTCCGGACAATCTATGCGCACATGTTCCCCTGGGAATGTGGGCTTCGCTTCGATCTCGGCAAATCGGCCGGATGGCCTGAAGGGCGCCTCGACGCTCCGAAGCAGACTCCCCAGGAACTCGGCCGAACGATCGACGCCGCGGTTCGCAAATTCGCTGTCGCCAAATATCAAAGCGTCCGCGACTGCGCTGCGCTGTTCGAGTTGGCGATCGCCGACGAAACGCCGTTTCGCTGGCAGTCGTGGGGCGATAGCCGACGCGTCGCGATGACGATCTATCTCGGCCGCAAACTCGGCCACCCTTCGGCGTCACTGAAATCAGCGCTCGCCTCGCACGTGGGAACATTCAAGTCGCCGCCGGACAAGTCGGCGCCGTCGGCGGCGGAGTTCGTCGATCGCGCGCTGACGGAAGCCGACGCGGCGCTGACGCGACGATGACCGGATCAGTCCTCCGACCAAGGCTGAGGCGATCCGTCCTTCGAATCTCGATGATCTGAGCTTTTGGATGCCTCCATGACGATCGAAGAGCTGGATAAGATTGATCGATCCTACCGTGATCCCGATACCGGTCATGCCGTGCTGGTGATCACCGATCACTTGCCCTGGGACATCGACGAAGGGCGCCATCTCGAACTCTTGCAGGCGAAGGTCTACCGTCAGCTTGACGCGATCGAATCGGGAGAGGTCGCAGAGAAGATTCCTTTCGCGCGCGGGCGTCCCTTCGCCATCCTCATTTATTCCCTTTTTGAGCTGAGCCAGGACTGCCGGAACCTGGTCGCCAACCTCACCGACTACCTCGCTGGCATGGGAATCGAATTGCGTTGGGTTCTTTTCGAGAAGGACGAGGCTCCTTCCAAGCCGGTCCCTCCCAACTGACGGCGGCCGCGCCCGCCGACGTTGAAGCGGCGCCGGCGCCCAGTTGAGGCGATCCGCTTATCGCGCGTCTCGCGCAATGCGAACTTTCGCCGACCCATAGCTTTGTCGCAAGCGCGCTGACGCATCGTCACCGGCGATATTAGCGTCGCCGCTCCCGATCCAACTGCGCCGTCCAACATCGGAGCCCGACGATGCTCGTCGAGACGCTGCGCGCGGAATGGACCGCGCGCGAACCGAACGCGCGCGTCCGCCCTCTGCCGGAATTCGACGGCGGGGCGCTGACGCTTGGCGCAGGAACGCGGCTCGCCGACTCGAGCGCGCCCGACCGAGACGCGGAGGCGGGGCGCGCCGTCGCGCTCGTTTCGGTCGCTTGCGGGCGCCCGCTCGACGCTTCGGCCGCGACGCACGTGCGCCGCGCGCTGGCGAAAGCCAGCGAGGGCGACACGCCGCTGGCGCTGACCCATCTCGCGCTCGCCGGCGCCGGCCGCCTAACCGAGCCGCGCGACGACGCGCGCCGCTTGTTCATCGCCGACGGCCTGATGAAGGCCGGCGTTCCGCCGCGCACGATCCTCGCGGCGCTCGGCGAGGCGCCGCCGCCCGACGCCCTCGACCGCGCCTACAACCCCGACCAGCCGCGCGTGCCCGCCGGCAGCGGGCGGCCGAGCGGGCAGTGGACGCGTGGAGATTGGAGCGAGGAAGGCGCGCAAGGCGGCGACGAGGCTCCAAGCCCAAACCCCAGGCCTCCGGCAGGGGCGGGCGCTGGCGTCCAGATCGCTGACGCCTCTTCCAATTTCGCGCAATACCTCAGTCCCATCGGCGAGGCCCAAGCCGCGAATTGGGATGATCCATCGGGCAAGCCGCCGAACACCCGGCACGACGTCGGCGTCGCATTGACCGTCCAGAAGTACCGCGACGACGGGTTTCTCATCCTGTCTGAGGGCGCGGTGGCGGTCAGCGTTCCGGGCTTTGCGACGCCTCGCATTTATGACTGCCTAGTTCTCGATCCCGGAACCGGCCTTGTCATTGCTGACGAGGAGAAGACGACGATATACGATGTTGTTTTCCTGAAAGAGGAGCAGGTCGCCAAGGACGTCGCAGTGGTTCAGCTTGGCGGATTTGCGCGAAGCCTCGCTGGTGGCGTCCGAGTTGACCGCGTCGCCTATTCGGCGCACTGCTTTGGCTGCGATATGATCGATCTGCGCCCGTTGCGCCTTTGGAGCGAATTGCGCGAGGCTGGCATCAACATCTGGTTCGACTATCTTCCGAACCGTCTGGACTACCACTGAGATCGTGGAGCCTCGACCTTGACCAATCAGTCGAAGAATGGGGCGCCGGTCCCCGAACAGCCTTCGGAGGGCACGAGCCTTCGACCGCCCTTTGCGCCTGGTCACATCGCGATCGCGGTCCGCGCGCCGCCAGGCGCACGGCCCGCGCAAGGCTCCGCGGAGCTGGCGCAGATGGCGGCGACGCTGTTCGCGGCCATTCGCCGCGATCCTTCCGTTCCGCCGGACTGGACACCCTACTCTGACGACGATCCGAACATCCCGATCAGGAACCCTGACGGGTCAACTACTCCACTCGACGACGTTCTCGCCAAGGCGCTCGCGCCGATCGGCTATGCGCGCGTCGAGAAGCTGACCTATCGCGCGGATTGGAGCACGCAAGACGTCGAACAGATTCTGTGGTTCGACACTTACGGCAACCCGAAAGAGTTCCTCGTCGGCGACGCCGGTCTTCGCAACGCGAAGGCGGAGACCTTCGCGAAACAATGTCGGCAGCATTACGCCAGCCCCCTGATTCTGCAATGCTTGAACCAAGAGAGCGGCAAGCAATCGCCGTGGTTCTGCCCGTTGCATTTTTCGGTCGGCTCGCTGCTCCGCTGGGGCCTGCGCTCCTCGCTGAGCCTAGCGCGCTGCACGCCCGAACAGATCACGACATCGCTTGCGCCAGGGGTGCGCTCAAAGCTCCTGCCGCTGATTGGCGACATTCGAACGAGCGCCGCCTTGCTCGACTTTCTTGAGCGTGATGGCGAGCCGCTTCCTTGGCTAATCAGCGGCACATACTACCGCGCGGCGTTGGTCGCCTATCTCGCTGCGAAACTAGGCCGTCCTCAGGAGGAGACGAAAGCGCTTCTGATGCGGCACGCCGCGTTCTTCGCCAACGGCATCGACATGACGCGGCTAACGCCGGAAAGTTACATCGACCATATCGTCGACGATGCGGAAGCCGCAGTGGCGCAAGCGGCGACCTAGTGCACAGACGCCAACAAAAGATTCAGGCGCGTCGGATTGTGTTGGATTCTCAGGGCGCTGGCGCTAGCGACCAGACTACCTCGGCGAAACTGGTCAGATCGTGTTGCGGTTTGTCCGCGCAGCGGCGGTTCCAAATTGACGCGTCCTCGGTCGATTGCCCATTGACGACCGCTAGCTTCTTTAAGATCAGGGCGTTGAACGCATTGCGCGCTCGGAACTCTGCACAGACGATTGACCCGTCATCGTTCGCGGTGACCAGATTCCATTCCATCGAACCAGGGTCGTTCAAGCCACGCTTAAGGGCGACGGCAAGTGCTGTGACAGCGAGCTCTCGATTGCGCTCGGGATCGCTCGCGGCCTGATTGTCTTCGCCCTTCACCGCAGGTCTCTTCGCCGAATTTGCTGCGTCTTCCGCTGCCTTGCGCGCGAGTTCCTCAGAGCGTTTACGCTCGGTAGCTTCGGCCGCTGCCCGCTCTGCCCGTGTCTGGCTTGCAAAATCGCTATATCCGGCTTCTTGCGCCGCGCGCTCGAAAAAAGACAAGCTGGAAAACCAGCGGCAAAGAAACCGACAAACCCAGCGAGAGCCGACCATTTCGCTATCCGCCGGGCCGACTTCACGAACAAGGCAAAGAGAGACCCAATGAACACCGCTAATGACAAAATGCTGAGCGCTGTGAGCGAGTTTGCAAAATAGATCATGGCCGCCTCACTAAGGAGTGCGATGGCCGCGCATTTAAGGCCCAAGCGCCGCGCTCAGCAAGGGTCTGACACAGAGCGTCGCCGTCATAGGCGCGGCGCTCAGGGGTTGTCGCGACCACGTAGCAAATGAGCCGCGCGCGAACCCTCTGACTGAGTCGGCGCACTAGCTCCCGCCGCGCGAAACCCACGCGGCTCACGCCCTTCCAACCCCAGCTCGCCGCTCCTCCGCGACGCCCGCCGGCGCCGCGGCCGACGGCGCGCGCCCTTTTTCCACGCCCCCTCCAACCCCAGCAGGAAACCCCCATGAACATTGCCCAGACCACGCAAGAGACCCTCGGCCTGATGAAGGAATCGCTGACCAAGGCCGTCACCCTCGCCACCGGCCTGACCGCCTACGATCTTCAGGCGCCGGCCAAGAACCTCTACCCCGTCATCACGCCGCTGCGGAATTCGCTGCCGCGCGTCGCGCGCCTCAATCCCGGCGACGCCGCGCGCTGGCGCACCATCACGTCGGTCACCGGCTCGGGCTACGACGCGATGGGCTGGGTGCCTGAAGGCCAGCGCACCGCGAGCATGTCCTATGCCGCGCAGCTCCAGGTCGCGCCCTACCTGACGCTCGGCGAAGAAGACACGGTGACCTTCGAAGCCGAAGCCGCCGCGCAAGGCTACGAGGACATCGACTCGACGGCGACGCTGCGCCTGTTGCAGAAGACGATGCGCAAGGAGGAGACCGCGCTGCTCGGCGGCAACAATGCGCTGGCGCTGGGCGCGCCCGGCGCGCCGACGCTCTCCGCCTCGGGCACGGGGGCGACGCTGCCTGCCGCAACTTACTCGGTGATTGTCGTCGCGCTGACCTTCGAAGGCTATCGCAATTCGAGCGTTTCGGGCGGCGTCGCCACGACCAAGACCATCACCGGCAACGACGGCGCCACCTACACGCTGAACGGCGGCTCCTCGAACAAGTCGAGCAATACGACGCAGGCCGTGACGCTAGGCCAGACGCTCTACGCGAGCGCCCCGATCGTCAACGGCGCGGTCGCCTACGCCTGGTATGTCGGCGCCGCCGGCTCGGAGACTCTGCAGGCGATCAGCACCATCAACAGCACAGCTTTTTCCGCGCCGCTCGCCTCGGGCCAGCAGGCGGCGAGCGTCATCGCCGCCGACAATTCGTGCAACGCGACGCTCGCCTTCAACGGTCTGCTCACCGTCGGCTTCAACCCGGCCAACTCCGCCTACGTCCAGGCGCTGGCGTCGGGAACGGCGGGGACCGGCACGTTCCTCACCGCCTCGGGCCGCGGCTCGGTCAATGAGATCGACGCCATGCTGGTCGCAATGTGGAACACGTATCGGCTTTCGCCCACCGTGCTCTACGTCAACGCGCAGGAGCAGAAGAACATCACCAACAAGTGCCTGACCAACGCCTCGGGCCCGCTGATCCGTTACAACGTCGCCGCCGACAGCGACAACGGCGGCCCCTACGGCGTCTCGGCTTCGGGCGTGGTGCGCTGGTACTACAATCCGTTCAGCGTCGACGGCGGCTTCGACATTCCCGTCAAGGTCCATCCCGACCTGCCGCCGGGCACCATCCTGGCGCTCTGCGAGCGCCTGCCGGTGTGGTACCAGTCGAACCAGACGCCCAACGTCGCGGAGGTTCTCACGCGGCGCGACTATTACCGCATCGACTGGCCGCTGCGCACCCGCCGGCGCGAATTCGGCGTCTACGCCGAAGAAGTGCTGGCCGTCTACGCGCCGTTCGGCGTCGGCATCCTCACCAACATCGGAAACGGATAACGGACGACGGAGGACGGAGGACCGACGAGAATCCGTCCCGCGCTTCCGTTCTCTATTTTCTGTTTTCTGTTTTCTGTCCTCCGTTCTCTGTCCTCTGTCCTCCGAGCCCCCATGTCGCCTTACGATCTCACCAATCTCGCCGCGCTGAAAGCCTGGCTCGGCCTGCCCGCGGGCGCCTCGCCGAACGATGCGACGCTCTCCGCGTTGATCACGGCGGCGAGCCGCGTTATCTATGCCGCGTTGAGCCGTCCGAGCCTGCTGCCGCAAAGCTACAGCGAGGTGATCGACGGCGAGCGCGAACGGCTGTTCCTGCGTCATTGGCCGGTGCTGCGCGTGACGTCGGTGACGCTCGAGGGCGAGGCGATCCCGCCCGCGGTGCCGGCGGGCGCCCTGCGCTCGCTCGGCTATCTCCTGCGGCCCGACGATGGCGCGCCGCCGGGGCGACAGCAGGCGCTCGACATCTTCGGTCGGCATGTTCCTCGGCGGCGACAGAATCTCGTCGTCGACTATGTCGCCGGCTACGCCGTGCAAGGCGAGGCGCAAGTCGTTCCGTCGGCGACGCCGTGGACCCTCGCTGCGCTGGCGCCCTACGGACCCTGGGCGAGCGACATGGGCGTCGTCACCGCCGCGACGGGCGCCGCGCTGAGCGCGGTTCCCGCCGCGCCGACGACGGGCCAATATTGCGTCGTCGGCGGCGCCTACGCCTTCAGCGCCGGCGACGCAGGCGCAGCGGTGGAGATTTCCTACGGATTTATCCCGCAGGACATCGCGCAGGCCGCGCTCGAGCTCGCGGCCGAGCGCTTCCGCGCCGCCGAACGCATCGGCCTGCGCTCGAAGTCGCTCGGCGGCCAGGAGACGATCGCCTACGACGTTTCCGCGATCTCGGCGCCGGTGCTGGCGCTGTTGCAGCCATATCGGCGAGTGGCCGTGTGATGCTCAGCCTGTCGATCGACGGCGCCGACGCGCTGCAAGCGCGGCTCGACGCGTTTCCCGCCGCGCTCGCCGTCGAACTCGCCGCCAAAGCGCAGGCGTTGGGCGAAGCGCTGGCGGACAAGGTCAGGAACGAGAAGCTGTCAGGCCAGGCGTTGAACGCGCGCTCAGGGGCGCTGCGCGACTCGATCGGCGCCGAAGTCTTCAGCGACGGCGAGGACGTCACGGCCTCGGTCGGCTCGTACGGCGACGTCAAATATGCAGCGATCCAGGAATACGGCGGCAAGACGGGCGCGCATGAAATTCTGCCCGAAAAGGCGAAAGTGCTCGCCTTCATCGCCGGCGGCGCCATGCGCTTCGCGCGGCGGGTCGAGCACCCCGGCTCGGTCATCCCCGAGCGCTCGTATCTGAGATCGAGTCTCGACGAAATGAGCGATGAAATCCTCGCCGCGCTCGCGGCGACGCCGACGGAGGCCTGGGAGGACGCATGAGCCGCGAAGCCGCCTTTTCCGCCCTGTTCGCCGCCGTCTCGGCCGCCTACCCCTGGGGCCTCGCTTCGCGCAAGATGAAGCTGTGGAGCGAAGTCCCCGCCGCGCTGCGCCCGGCGCTCTTCCAACTGGAATCCGGGCCGGAGACCTATCAGTGGGCTTCGCCGGCGACGCCGAGGCGCACGCTGGAAGCCAAGCTCTTCCTCTACTTCGACGCGCGCGATCCCGAGACGCCCGGCGCGAGCGCGATCAACGCCGCGCTCGACGCGATCGACGCGGCGCTCGCGCCGAGCGGCGGCGACCTCGCGCTCGGCCGGCAGACGCTCGGCGGCGCGGCGCACGACTGCAAGATCGTCGGCGTCCCCGTGCGCGACAGCGGCGATCTCGACGGCGACGGGCTGGCGGTGGTGAGCGTGCGGCTGGTGGCGCCGTGAGCGAGAGCCGCAATTTCTCTCAGCACGTCGGAAGTGATTCAGTTTGAATTGTCGGCGGTCATCCCTTTTCATGTGGACAGCATTTCGGAGTGAGCGCGTCCGCTTTTGGGCTTGTTAGCTCTGCAATTATGATATGAAAATGTCGCGCCCGTTTTGGGGAATGCGAGTTGACATATAAATCAATTCCTGATTATCTGCAGCAATTGGAGACTGAACGAAAAATCGTGCGTTTCGTCCCCAGAACCAGAGGCCCTTCGGAGCGACGTTTGTATCTGACTGCGGCCGCAGAGATGGAGCGTGAAAATCCGAATTCCGCCGCCAATCTCCTCGTCGGTCGCGGCTTTATCGAAAGCTCTATGACTAGACGGGCGGCCGGCAATCGCATTTTCGCAGACGACAGGGGTAAACCTCGATTCCTGAAGGAACTCGACCCACCGCCCGCGGACATGTGGGAAATCCGCGTCACTGAACCGGACGTCCAAGCGCGTCTGATCGGCGCTTTTGCGGAGCAAGACACGTTGGTCTTGTTGAAATTTTCTACACGCGGGCTTCTCAGAGATAAGGGCTCCCAAGGCTGGAAAGACGCGCTGTCGGAAGCCGAGAGCGCTTGGACCGAATGCTTCGGAACACGGCCCCGTTTCCATGCCGATTGCATCGGCGATTACGTGAGTGAAAATTATGATGCCTTCACGCTCAAGCGTTAGAAAGCGCGGGTCGGACAGGGGGGACTACGGTTTTGCGCGAGTGAGAGACCTCGCGTTTGACGCGGTCGTTTCTTTGTGGCGCAAACGACGCAGTGCGGGAATGAAACAAAGCGATATTGCCGCCATCCTAAACCGCGATCCCGGGTGGGTATCGAAACAGTTCAGGGGACCCGGAAACTGGACGCTTCGGACAATCGGAGAACTGATTGAAGCGATGAACGGCGAATTTGAAATCACGGCATACGGGCTCGAAGAGAAAGTCAGCCCATCTCGCAACTTTGACGCCTACTCCGGTTACGGCGCGGTTACGTCTAATCCAATTGTCACCACAGGAGGAACGCAGACGATATATTTGACTACTCCGATCAGGACGCAAGTCATAACCCCAGTGGCGCGGACTCTATCTCCAATAGTGGAACTCGTCCATTGAAGTATGCCACCATCCTCAACGCAATTATCTGCGAAGACATTCGTCAAGAAGTGTCTGGCAAATTTAGCTTAGCCGGTGTTTACGGTTCTGGCGTCAATGTGACAAACCTACCTGCGATGATGCTTATGGGCGTATTTGCAGAAGTTAGTTTTCACCTAATCGGAGAGTTTGAGCCGAAATTTAGAGTGATAGACGACGCCGGTGCGATATCGATCACCGGCAATATGAAGCTTTCTGTGAACAACCTCGACACTTTCCCGCTTGTGCTTGGTGCCTTTCCCATAAGTGTTACCGGGCCTGGAGAAGTTAAATTCCAATGGAAATTTCCACATTCCGCATGGCAAACAATTAAATCATTTAAGGTTGTCCATAATCCAAACGCTCCGCCTCCTACTCTTCTTACCCTTCCCAACGCTGTGCCACCACCTTCCTTGCAATCTCCGCCCGCCGCTCCAGGCTCATAGTTTTCGCCCGCGCCCGGCCATGCTCCGCCCGGACTTCGTCCAGCTCGAATTTGGGCCGGAGAACTACCAGAGGACTTCGCTCGCGACGCCCAGTCGCAGGTTGGAGTTCAAACTTTTCTTCTATTTCGACGCCCGCGATCCCTCGCCCCGGCGCTGACCGATCTCGCGCTCGGCCGCCAGACGCTCGGCAGCGCACGACTGCAAGATCGTCGGCGTCCCCGTGCGCGACAGTGGCGATCTCGACGGCGGCGGTCTGGCGGTGGTGAGCGTCAGGTTGGTGGCGCCGTGAGCGGAACGGAGCGTCGCCGAGGTCGCCTGGCGCACCCTTGCCGCCTCTCGAAACCGTAGGGCAATATGCCGTGGAGTCCTACTGCTTGAGGATTTCCGATGGCGATCGACCCGACACTCGTGAATCCGCGGTCGACGACAAAAGAGCCGACCCGTGACGCGTCCATGACCGTTCGCGCGGCAATCGGACAGCAATTGATCCCCCGCGACACAGCGCTGGCGATCGGCAAGATGGTGATCATCGACTGGGAAGGCGAGGCCGAGTATGGCGCGCAGCAACCCCTGATCGCCGAAGATGGGATAAACGTCTGGATAATCCGCGGCAGCTTGGTCGTGAAGCCGGGCACCGTTCCTGGCGACCTTGCGCCGATCCAGATGTCGATTTCGAAGTTCGACGGCGCGATCGTATCTCTCACCGAATCGAGTTGCCGAGTGGCGCCAGGCGCGCCGAGCGATCCGGCCTCCCAACAATTTCCGTGGGACAAGCTGTCTTGAGCGACTGGCCGACCCTCATCGCGCTCTCCTGCGCGTGACGCGAGCCTCAGCGGCGCCGCCTTCGGCCGGCAGACGCTCGGCGGCGCGGCGCACGACTGCAAGATCGTCGGCGTCCCCGTGCGCGATCCCGGCGATCTCGACGGCGAAGGCCTGGCGGTGGTGAGCGTCAGACTGGTGGCGGCGTAGCGCCGACCTTCGCCGATCCGCCGAAATGCATGTTCCGCTTCACCCATTTGCGCGAGGAAAAGACGCCATGCCCTCTGGTGGACTGGAAACCCCGCTGCCGCCGAGCCTGTTCGCGCGTCTCGCGCTCGCCGCTCGCTATGCGATCACCGGCGTCTCGCCCGACACGTGGTTCGGGCCGCAGCAGCCGTTGGCGCCGCAGGCCCCGCCCGAGGTCAAGGGCCGGCAGTTCGACTACCCCTTCGGCGTCAACCTCTCCTATGTCCCGCGCGCGACCGGCGGCATCGCCTTCGCCGAACTGCGCGCCCTCGCCGACGCGCTGCCGCTGCTGCGCGCGGTGATCGAAACCCGCAAGGACCAGATCGCCGGCTTGAGCTACGCCGTGCGGGCGCGCGACCCCGCCGCGGCGCAGGACGCCGAGGCGCGCGTCACGGCAGCCCTCGCCTTCCTCGCCCGCCCCGACCGGCGCCACGCCTTCGCCGCCTGGCTGCGCATGCTCGTCGAGGACATGCTGGTCATCGACGCCGCCACCCTCTATCCGCGCTTCGATCGCGGCGGTTCCCTCTACAGCCTCGACGTCATCGACGGCGCGACGATCACGCCGCTGATCGGCGAGGACGGCCGCTCGCCCGAGCCGCCCGACCCGGCCTATCAGCAGATCCTGCACGGCGTCCCCGCGGCGGACTTCTCTTCCGACGAGCTGCTCTATCTCCCGCGCAACGTCCGCGCCCATCGGCTCTATGGGATGAGCCCGGTCGAGCAGATCGCGCTCACCGTCAACATCGCGCTGAGGCGCGACGCGGCGACGCTCGACTATTACCGCGCCGGCTCGACGCCCGACGCCTTCGCGACGCTGCCGAAGGAATGGACGATCGACCAGATCCGCCAGTTCCAGGATTATTTCGACGCGCTGATGTCAGGCAATTCGGCGCGGCGGCGGATGATGAAATTCATGCCGGCGGATTTCCGCCTGATCGAGGCGCGCCAGCCGCCGCTGAAGGACCAGTACGACGAGTGGCTGGCGCGGGTCATCTGCTACGCGTTCTCGGTCCCCGCTTCCGCCTTCGTCAGCCAGGTCAACCGCGCCACCTCGGAGACCCTGCGCATGCAGGCGACCCAAGAGGGCCTGGTGCCGCTCAAGGCGTGGGTGAAGGGCGCGCTCGATCACATCATCCAGGTCTACCTGAACGAGCCCGATCTCGAATTCGTCTGGGTCGGCGACGACGCGGTCGATCCGCTGCAGCAGGCGCAGACGCTGAACATTCTCGTCGGCGCGGGAATCAAGACGCGCGAGGAAGCGCGCGCGGACCTGGGCCTCGCGCCGGAGGGCGGGAAGGCGGAACCGGCGGTCGGCAAGTACAACCATTATCACGACGAGCGCGGACGGTTCGCGACCGCGGACGACGCCGTCGGGCCGGGTGAAGGCCGCGCAAAGACGCCGAAAGGAATTCGCGTCGCGCTCAATGACTCGGCAAGGACGAAGAGCGACGCGGCCGGAGCGGCGGCCGTCGCTCAGCTTCCGCCGGAGGAAGAACCCAAGCCGGAGACCGCGGACGAAGTCGAAGGCGGAACCTACTTTGATCCCACCACTGGGCGTATTGTTACGTTGCCACCTGGTTCCTTGATGCGGCCGGGAAAGGACTGGATCAATCTGCGCGACTTGCCGCGCGGCGGGACCTTCGTACGGCCATCTGCCGCGACCTCCGACGATTCAGTCACTCCTGCCTCTGCTCCGACAGGAAACTTATCCCTCCCTATTGAAATTCAGCCGGGCACGAATTCTCCTGCGTCGGTCGGCGGTACGGATTATAGTGGTCACGCATTGGACAGAATGCAGGGCCGGGGAATTCCCCCTGCTGTTGTCGCGGATACGATCCGCAACGGCCAACCAGCCCCCGGCAACCGGCCCGGAACAACCACCTATTGGAGCGCGACGAACAACGTGACAGTTGTCGTCGATTCTGCCACGGGCGTGGTGATAACCGTCAGAAAAGGCGCGCCTTGAGGAGATGCTAATGGAGTCGAAGCGAACGCCAATCGAGGAAATGCGAACCGCGCTCGACGAATTTGACGCGGGACGCTCAACCTTTCGGCAACTTCTCGATCGCCTCGAGAAGAGCGTAGACGAGTTCGGCGACGCCGACGCTTCTTGGCAGGAAGCATTCAGGCGCCAATGGGGCCGAATGGAAGACACGTACGCCTATGCCGCATTCAAGGGATGGAAAACCATTCCCGAGGGCGACATGTCAGAAACAGCGTCCGCATTGGCGGAAGTGAGGCGCATGGTCACGGAGAAAGCAAGTCCGCCACGTTGAGATCTTCTGCGAAGAGGCAATGACAGCGCGACCGCTGCCGCTTTTCGTTTTCAAACGGCTCAAGAACGGTTTGCGCGGCGAGAAGCCTGGATCAAAGGCGCGCTCGATCATGTGGTCCGGATCTACCTGAACGAGGCCGATCTCGAATTCATCTGGGTCGGCGACGACGTGGTCGACCCGCTGCAGCAGGCGCAGACGCTGAACATTCTGGTCGGCGCGGGGATCAAGACGCGCGACGAGGCGCGCGCCGACCTGGGGCTGGCGCCGGAGGGCGGGAAGAATGGCGAGCTGGGAAAATGGAACTTCGACCCCGACCAGCCGCGTGACGAATGGGGGCGATGGACGACCGATGGCGACGCCGACTCGCCGGGATCGAAACAGCCGCAGGGCGTGCAGGTCGCGTTCAACGGCGCCGCGACGACGATGACGGACGCCGGCGGGCTCGACATTGACCTGACTACAGCGGACGATGCTGCGACTGCTGCGGGACTAAAGGTCGCGTATCCAGAAGGGTGGCAAGCGTGCCACGAAAGGTGTCTGGCCGAAACGGAGGGTGTGTGGCCGCCTTCGGATCGGCCGGGTCTATACCGGAGATGCGTGCGGGCATGCTTAGGAGCCGCAGGGGACAACTATTGACTAGCGCGACTTTCTCCAGAGACTCAAGAGGATGACGATGGACAAGGACGTTGCAAAATCGATCTTATCCCTGGGCAAATCCGTGGATGACATAATTGTGAAATTGTTCGCGGAGGTCGAAAAGATCACCGACAAGAACTTGAAATCGAGATTTAACAAGGCGGTCGGTGACTTGATGGGCGACGTCGCGCGCGACATAATATTTCCAATAGAGAACATATATCCAGACCTGCGCGCTGACGATTGAATGCTTGTTCATTGGGGACTGTCGCGCTGAGACTGGTAGCGCGACAAGGCAAGTGCTAGCGCGTGAACGAAGCGCTCCGATGCCACGGGTTCGGCCAAGCCGCAGACCGAGGACGAAGGCGAAAGCGAGAACTACTTCGATACGGTGACTGGCCGAATGATCACGCTTTCCCCCGGCTCGCCGGTCGGGCCGGGTAGCGGCTGGATCAATCTGCGCGACTTGCCGCAAGGAGAGATGTCTTTTGCGCCGCCTGCGACCTCCACGTGGGGCGACCCGGAGACTCTAGACAGACGTTACATAGAACACGCCGACGACTTCGGCGCGCAAAACTTGGAAGAATATGCTGGGCTCGCCAATGAATTCTTCTTGCGTTCAGTCAAAGAGCGTTACTTGCAAAAGGTCGACCAGAGTGGGATCATTCGCATTTACGACCCAAAATCCAACACGTTTGGCGCCTACAATGCAAACGGGACCACGAGAACATTCTTCAAACCAACTAACCCTTCATACTGGGATCGTCAGTCGGGCGACAGTGGAGGTGATGACAATGAGTGAACCTGTGCGCTTCGTCTGTCCAGTATGCGGTTATCCAGGCCTCAAAGAACCGCCCCGTCCGTCGAGCGGAGGTGGATCATACGAGTTCTGCCCTTGTTGCGATTTCGAGTTTGGCGTGACGGACGACGATCTCGGCATATCCGACGAGGAATGGCGCAAGAAGTGGGCGAGCGAGGGTATGCGTTGGCGTTCTCGATCCCGCAACCCCCCGAAGGATTGGGATCCGATCGAGCAATTGCGCCATCTGCCAAAACCCGAGTAGCGATGTCGCCCACGGCGGGCCGATGTTATTTGTCCGCCTACCGCGGACGAGCTGCTCTATCTCCCGCGCAACGTCCGCGCCCATCGGCTCTATGGCATGAGCCCGGTCGAGCAGATCGCGCTCACCGTCAACATCGCGCTGAGGCGCGACGCGGCGACGCTGGACTATTACCGCGCCGGCTCGACCCCCGACGCCTTCGCGACGCTGCCGAAGGAATGGACGATCGACCAGATCCGCCAGTTCCAGGACTATTTCGACGCGCCGATGTCAGGCAATTCGCCGCGCCGGCGGATGATGAAATTCATGCTCGTCGAATTCCGACTGATTGGACCAGCCGACCGCCGTTGAAGAACCGCTGAACTCACACCGCGGCCGCGCGCTCGACAACGCCGCGCCGTTTCGCATTTCTTTGACTCGAAGACGCTTCCCCCACCGCAGGAGACCTCCCCATGTTCGTATTCGGCTCCGGCGTGCTGATCGGCACGCCGCAAGGCGGAACGCCGATCAATTTCGGCCTCGCGCAGGAAATTTCGCTCAGCGTCGCGACCTCGACCAAGGCGCTCTACGGCCAGTACAACTTTCCCGTCGCGATCGGTTCGGGCGCGCGCAAGATGACCGGCAAGGCCAAGCTCGCGCGCATTTCCGGGCAGGCGTTGGGCTCGCTGTTCTTCGGCGTCGCGCCGAGCGTCGGCGGAACGCAAACGCAATTCGGCGAGGCGGCGAGCGTGCCCTCGTCCTCGCCTTACGCCTACACCACGAGCCTGCACACGACCTTCGTCGCCGACCAGGGCGTCGTCTACGCCGCGAGCGCGCTGCCCTTGAAGCAGGTCGCCTCGAACCCAGCGACGGGGCAATATTCCGTCTCCGACGGCGTCTACACTTTCGCCGCGGGCGACGCGGGCGCGGCGGTGCTGATCTCCTACACCTACACGGTGGCGGCGAGCGGCGAGAGCCTCGCGGTCGCCTCGGCGCTGATCGGCCCGTCGATCACGTTCTCCGCCAATCTCTTCGCCTCCGACCCAACCACCGGCAAGCAGTTCTCGGTGTTGCTCTACAATTGCGTCGCCGACAAGCTGGCGTTCGGCACCAAGCTCGAGGACTTCATGGTTCCCGAGCTGGACTTCGCCTGCTTCGCCAACGCGGCCGGGCAGGTGTGCCAGCTCAACTTCGGAGACGCCGCGTGAGCGAGGAAACCTTTGCGATTGCGCTCGCCGGGCGCCGATGGGCGCTGCCGCATCTGCCGTTCCGCGCCATCAAGGCGATTCAGCCGGCGTTGTTCGAGGTCTACGCCGAGGCCGGCGGCGCCGACGTCTCGGCCGCCAGCGTCGCCCGCCTTGGCGAGGCGCAATACGATTTGCTCGCCGAGGCGACCTGGCGCGCCATCGCCGTCGTCGACCCGGCGCTCGGCTACGAGGAGTTTCTCGACCTGCCGTTCTCGGTCAGCGAGTTGATCCAGGCGTTTCCGGCGCTGGCCAAAGCGGCGGGCCTACGCGCCGTCGAACCGTCGGATGCGACGCGGGAGGCGTCGCCCCAGGCGGGAAAATCGACTTCGACCGTCTGATCGCCCATGTCGTCGCCAGCACCGGCTGGACCTGGGATCAGGCGCTCGATGGCCTGACCGCGCCGCGCTACCTTGCGTTGGCGGCGGAGTGGCGCGTCCATCCGCCGGCGCACTGGCTTCTCGCCGCCGCGCTGAAATATCGCCCCGCCGATCACGACGCTAAGTGGCCGGCGCGTCAGCCGACGGTCGCCGAGCTGCAAGCCGCGTTCCCCCGGGGCAAGCTTTGACGTCACTCCGTAACGAGGCGCGCCCATGACCGACGCCCATATCGCCGTCAGCTTCACCGCTTCGGTCGGCGACCTCGTCGCCGGCGTCGGCGACGCCAAGGACGCGCTGGCGAGCCTTTCCGAGCCGTTCGCGCAACTGAACGGCCAGTATTCCGCGCTCGGCGCCTCGATCGGCGAGGCGTTCGCGCCAACGCGCCTGCAGGCCTTCGACGCCGCGCTCGGCGCCTCGGCTGCGCTCGAAAAGACGCTCGCCGCCGCCCATGCGGAAACCGCCGAGGCGATCCGCACGAGCGACGAGGCCGCGTCCGCCGACGCGATCCGTCGGGCGAAACTGGCGATTTCCGAAGAGATCAAGGCGGTCGAGGACGGCCTCAAGCAAAAGCTCGCGCTCTATGCGGACGAGGCGCGGCAGCACCAGATCACCCAGATGCAGAAGGTCGCGCTGTCGCGTCAGGCCCTCGACGAAGAATTGGCCGCGCAGATTTCGGCGTTGCAGCGTGAGGCCGCTCTCGGCGAGCAGTCGGGCGCGCAAAAGCAACGCATCGACGATCAAATGCTCGACGCCGAGCGGCGCCGCCAGGACCAGGCGACGGCGCTGGTTCGCAACGCGGTCAACGAACAGGAGCGCGAATACCAGGCGTTCGGCAATACGGTCACGCAAGCCTTCAATTCGCAATTGCACGGCCTGCTCTCGGGAACGGAAAACTGGCGCACGGCGTTCAAGAACGTTCTCGAAGACCTGCTGATCAAGTTCATCGAATGGGGCGAAGAGACCGTCGTTCGGCAGATCGCGACCGAGGCTGCCAAGACGGCGGCGACGACCGCCGGCGTGACCGCGCGCACCGGCGCCGAACAGGCGGGCGCGGCGGCTTCGTTGGCGACGCAATCGGCGATCATCGTTCGCTCGATCCTGTCCTCCGCCGCGGAGGCCTTTGCCGGCGTGTTCGGCTTTCTCGCCCCCATCATGGGGCCGTTCGCCGCCGGCCCGGCGACGGCGGCGCAGGCGACGGTCGCCGGGATGGCGGGCGCGGTCGCCTCGGCCGACATCGGCATGTGGCAGGTCCCGCAGGACATGCTGACCCTGGTGCATCACAACGAGCTCGTGATGCCCGCCGTTGAGGCCGGCGCATTTCGCCAAATGCTGTCCGACGAGGCGCCGGCGAGCGGCGCGACTCGGAGCGGCGCGGTGCATATCCATCCCACGACGAATTTTCACGTCTCGGCGGTCGATTCCGGCTCGGTCGCGCAATGGATGAAGGCCAACAGCGCAACGATGATGAAGGCGATCGACGAGGCGGTGCGCCACGGCGCGCACCTCGGACTGAGGCGGCTGGCGGGGACGTGAAGAAGGGCGATAGGCGGTAGGCGGTAGGCATTAAGGCCAGCGCCCCTACTGCCTACTGCCTACTGCCTACTGCCTACTGCCTACTGCCTGCTGCCTACCGCCTACCGCCTACCGCCTGCTACCTGTCGCCGGCCGCGCGCCGCTCGCCGGAGGCTCGCCCATGCCCACCGTTCTCGGCGTTCACCTTCTCCCCTCGACGGGCGAATTTGCTTACGACGCCGTCGCCTACCAGGGCGGGCGCGTCGGCTGCCCGATGCAGCCGATCAACACGTATTTCGCGCCGGGCGGATCGAAGACCGACTATTCCACCGCGATCGACCAATTGCAGGCGGCGCACCCGGAATGCGCAACCGTCTCGATCGTCTGCGCGTGGTTCGCCAATTCGCTCGAGGCCGGCGCCTGCCAAGTCTATCCCTCGACGACGTATATCGGCGGCGAATTTCAGCAAGCGAGCGGCGCGGCGGACGAGTGGCGCGTCTCCGGCCTCAACCAGAATTCACCCGGCCTGATCGCGCCGCCCACGAACGGGGCGAGCTTCGTCTACGGCGGCGCGCCGTCCGACCAGAGCATGGTGCGCTGCATCCGCGATTTGAAGGAGCGCGGCTTCAAGGTCGTCTTCTACCCGTTCCTGCTGATGACCGCCCCAGGCTATCCCTGGCGCGGCCTCATCACGCATTCGCCCGACGTCAGCGCGGCGGCGACGAGCGCGGTCGCCGCCTTCTTGGGGTCCGCGGCGCCGTCGCAGTTCACGCCCGATCCCATCAATCTGACCGTCGCCTACTCCGGCTCGCCGACCGATTATGCGTATCGGCGGATGATCCTGCATTACGCCTGGCTGTGCACGATCGCCGGCGGCGTCAACCTCTTCATGCTCGGGTCGGAACTCCGCGGCCTCGAAACGATCCGCGGGCCGGCCTGGACGCCGGCGGGGACGACCGACGGCGCCGGTCATGCGGTGTGGGATTACCCGTTCGTCGCCGGCCTGGCGCAGCTCGCCGCCGACGTCCGCTCGATTTTCGACGGCCAAGGCCTGACCAAGAATCTCTCGACGCTGACCAACCTCATCGCCTACTCGGCCGACTGGTCGGACTGGATGGGCTATCAGCATCCGGGCGCCAACGGCCAGTGGCCGCATCTCGATTCGCTGTGGGCGTCGCCGAACGTGGATCTCGTCGGCTTCGACAACTATCTGCCGCTCAGCGATTGGACGACCGGCGACGGCGGCCTCGACGCGCTCAACTGGCTCAATCCCGCCCCCTCCGGCGCCTGGCCGCCTTCGGCGTCGGCGATGAGCGGCCTCGGGCTTTCCGGCGCGCCGACGCTCTATTCGCTGCCCTATCTCAAGGCCAACATCGAGGGTGGCGAGAAATTCAATTGGTGGTACGCCGACGGGAGCAACGACGGCCGCGGGCTCGATCCCAACGGCTCCGACCTCGTCGTCTCGTTGCCCGAGGGCGACCGTCTCGCGCAGACCCGTAGCCCCTATTACCCGGGCCAGCAGGCGCTCGCCAACAAGCAGTTGCGCTGGTGGTGGTTGAACGCGCACCAGGCGATCTACGACGACGGCGACGGGACGGGCTGGACGCCGCATGGGCCGGCGACGGAATGGGCGCCGCAATCGAAATCGATCGGCTTCATCGAATATGGCCTCCCCGCCTGTGACAAGGCGACCAACCAGCCCAACGTCTTCTTCGACCCGAAGTCGAGCGACAGCGCAACGCCCTATTGGTCGATCTGGCAGGCGATTCCCGGCGGCGGTTACGAGCCGCAGCGCGACGACACCATCGCCGCCCTCGCGCTGCAAGCGATCTATGAATATTGGTGCGTCGACGGGAACAACGCGACGTCGGCCGCCGGCGTTCCTATGGCGTCGTTCGCGTTTTCCTGCGTGTGGGCCTGGGACGCGCGGCCGTTCCCCACTTTCCCGCTGCGCGCCGATGTGTGGGGCGACGCGGGCGACTGGCCGGCCGGCAATTGGCTTGGCGGCCGCGGGCCGGCGCTGCCCCCCGTCGCGCCCTCGCCGGCGCCGTCGCCAGGCTCATACGCGAACTTCCCGACGCTGGCGACGCTCGGTTGGTCGACGCACGTCAAGCCGCGCTTCGCCACCGACGTCGCCGATCACGTCTCGGGCCGCTCGACGCGCCGCTCGCGCTACGCTGTCGCCTATTACGACGTCGAGCTGACCTATGATGTCCTGCGCGCCGACGCGGCGCACGCCGAATTGCAGGCGGTCGCCGGCTTCTTCGCCGAGATGGGCGGCGCGGCGACGCCGTTCTGGCTCGCGCCGCCGGGGCTTTCGAGCGTCAACGGACAGATCCTCGGCGTCGGCGACGGATCGGCGACGACGTTTGCGCTGGCGCGTTCGTACGGAACCGCCGCCGAGCCGGTCGCGGGAACGTCGGGCGTCGCCGCCGTTTACGAGAACGGCGTCGCACTTTCCGCTTCGCTCTATTCGGTGACCTCGGGATACGCGCCGCAGATCGTTTTCGCCACGGCGCCCGCATCGGGCGTCGTGATCTCTGCCGACTTCGGCGCGCTGTGGCTGTGCCGCTTCGCCGAGGACATCGCCGACCTGGAGAACTTCATGACGCTGCTCTGGGCGTTCCGAACGGTGAAATTGAAGACGGTGCGGCCGTGAGCGGAGGATGGGCGGTAGGCAGTAGGCAGTAGGCAATACGGAGAAATCGCCACTGCCTACTGCCCATTGCCTAGTGCCTCCTTCCATTCGCGCCTCGCCGCTCCACAGGAGCGCCCTATGACTACGCCGCCATCCTTCCCCACGCTTCCCGGCCAGGGCTGGAGCGTCCACAAGAAGCCGACCTTTGCGACGATCGTCGCCAGTCACGTCTCGGGACGCGAGGTGCGCGACGCGCTCTATGTCAATCCGATCTGGCAATTCGAGCTGACCTTCGACGGGATGGATTCGAGTTCGTCGAGCTATCCCGGGCTCGGCGCGGAATCGCTGCAGAGCCTGATGGGGCTCTTCCTGCAATGCCAGGGCCAATGGGGCGCGTTCCTCTATGCCGACCCCACCGACAACGTGGCGACCGCGCAGAATCTCGCCACCGGCGACGGATCGACGACGAGCTTCATGTTCGCGCGCGCGCTTGGGGGATTTCTCGAGCCGGTCGGCTGGGTGACGAGCGTTTCCCAGGTCACCGTCGGCGGCGTCGCGCAGAGTTCGGGCTGGTCGCTCGTCACGCCCAACAGCTTGGTCTTCGCGGCGGCGCCGCCGAACGGCGCGCTGATCGCCGCGTCGTTTTCCTATGCCTTCCAATGCCGCTTCGACGACGATGCGCAAGATTTCGAGCAGTTCATGCAGAACCTGTGGACGTTGCAAAGCCTGAAATTCCGGTCGGTGCGAACGTCGTGACGGGAAGGAGGGCAGTAGGCAGTGGGCAATAGGCAGTAGGACGCCACTGCCTACTGCCTACCGCCTACCGCCTACCGCCTACCGCCTACTGCCTACTGCCTACTGGCCGCCCCTCCGGAGGAGCCGTATGAAAACCGCCTCTGCCGCCCTGATCGCCTTCCTCAACGCCGCGCGCGCCAACCCCGACGCGCCAATCGCGTTCGCCGACTGTTTTACGTTCACGCTGGCGACGGGAACGGTCCTCGCCTACGCCAATGTCGACCAGCCGGTCGTCTATAACGGCCTGACGTTTCGCGCCGACGGCCCGCTGGTGCAGGGGCTCAAATACAAGGCCTCGGTCGGGCTCGAGGTCGACAAGCAGCAGATCGTCATCGCCGCGCGGCCGACCGACCTGATCGCCGGCGCGCCGTTCCTCGAGGCGCTGCGCGACGGCGCCTTCGACGGCGCGACGGTGCAGCGCGACCGTGTTTTCATGACGGCGCTGGGGACGACGCCGATCGGCGGCGTGACGCTGTTTCATGGCCGGGTGTCGACGGTCGACCAAGTCGGGCGCACCAGCGCGACGATCACCGTGGCGTCCGACCTCGTCGTGCTCGATTACGACATGCCGCGCAACCTCTATTCGCCGACCTGCCTGCACACGCTCTACGACTCGGGCTGCGGCGTCCCGCGCGGAACTTATGCGGCGAACGGAACGGTCGGCGCCGGTTCGACGGCGACGCTGATCGCTTTTTCCGGCGCGCAGGCGAGCCATGCGCAGGGCTCGATCGTGTTCGCTTCGGGCGTCAACGCCAACCTGCGCGCAACGGTGAAGAGCGTCGCCGTCGGCGCGTCGCTCAGCCTGATCTATCCCCTGCCCTCGCCGCCGGCTGCCGGCGACGCGTTCACCGTCTACGCCGGCTGCGACCACACCCAGGCGACCTGTTCGTCGCGCTTCGCCAACCTCGCCGCCTTCCGCGGCTTCCCCTTCGTCCCGCCGCCGCAGATCGCCTACTGAGCGGTCCGCAGTTTCCCTCGTGGAGCGCGAAAGAGCGGTCGACGCACGCAGGTACAATGAGCGACGCCAACGCTTTGTCCTCGACGACGCCTATCGGCGCAAGCGCGGCGCCTTCGCGGTCGATCCATCCAAGAATGTGAGATGTGCGATGCTTTTCGAGCAATTGCGCAAGCAATGGGACGCGCACGGTTCGCGCGCACCGCTGCATGCCGCACTGACCTTCGTCGACGACTGGCTGGTGCTCGGCGCCGGAACAAGGCTTGCCTCCGCGAAGCGCGGCGTCCGCTCGCCGGCAATCGACGACGCCCGCGTCAGCGCGTTGCTTTGCGCCGCCTACCAACGACCGCTCGAACCCCGCGCGTTCAGCTATATCAGGCGAGCGATTGTCAAATATAGTGAAGGCGACGCGGCGCTCGCCTCGATGCACCCGGCCATGACCGGCCTGTGGCCGCTGAAACAGCCCAAGCACGCAGCCTATCGGCTGTTCATGGCCGATGGATTGATGAGAGCGGGCATGACGCCACTCGAAGCATCGCGCGCACTTGATCTCGACTCGGCGTCGGTCGATCGGACCGAAAAATATTCTCCCGACCAACCGCGAGTGCCTGCCGGCAACGGGCGACCGAGCGGACAATGGACGCGCGACGGGGTCGGAGACCTAGAAGCTCCGGCTTTGTCTTTTCGTTCGAGAGCGGGACACGAGGGGGCATCAGACACTGAGTCATCGATCGGCAGCGACGCAGGCTTGAGCGATTTGCACGAATCCACCGAGTTTTCGGTGACCCTTCGACAACCGTCTCAACCCGATCAAGTTCTCTGCGACGCCAATCCCGATCCGATCAAGCCGGGAGGGCAATACGCCCAAATTGCGATCGCCAAGGTGCCTCACACTGGCGATCCCCGAATCGACAAGACGACCGACTTGTTGCTGAATACGCTAGCCGCGGTTGACGCGGGTATTCCACGAGGCGTGGGACCGCTCTACGGGACCGCGCTGCATGTGGCGTTCGCCAACGCAGTGCGCGCGCTCAATCTTCCCGGCATTGGAACGGAGGGCGTCGAGCAGAGCTTCAGTCTGCTGGACACAGCGAAATATGGCGCAGCGGGCACGATCAGAACCGACGTCGCGCTCTGGGACGACGCACAGAAGAACGTCATCGCGATCTACGACCTGAAGACGGGCGGTGCCACGCTTTCGGGCGGGAGAGTGCGGGAGTTAATGAGCAGAGTTCCAGGAGGCGCGACCGCCATCGTCTTCGAGATTCGTGCTGACCGCAATTGACGCGAGGTCGACCGGAGCGGCGCTACTGCGCCGTAGTCGGCTTCACCCCCTCGAGGCAATCGGCGAGCGACGGCAGGCGGGCTTGGGCCCGGCGCGCGTCGATGATGCGGCGAACCGCCGAACGAAATTGAGCGGGATCGTCGAGCAGCGCCGCGAGAGCCGCCGCGTCGGACTGCACTTTCGCCTCCCAATCAAAGTTGATGGCGCAATTTTGAATCTGCTGGAACAAGCGACGCGACAGGTCGAATTCGCTATTGAGCCCCGCGGCAATGGCGGCATAACGGATTCGAATATCCGTATATTGTCTCGCGCAAAGATACCAGCTGATCGCGGCGATCGAGGGAAATCTCTCTCTCAGAGCTAGGACTTCCTCCGCCGCGCGAGCCGCCATCTTCTCGACGAGCCGGCCGAACTGCGCCGCATTCTCAAACGGAATAAAATCAGCGCCAGCGACGCGATAGCCAACATTAAACGCCAAGCCTGGTCTCTCGTACCACAACCAGCTTGCACCGACGTTGAGATACGTTCCCTTGGAGAAGCCGCTGGGCTGGAACTCGATCATGATCGCCCAGTAGCGCTGATCGGAAAGCCAGACGCGCGATTGTCCGCGACGCACGCATCCGATCGGCGACAACGCGGCTTTCGCCGCCGCGGCGATCAAACGGCCATGTTCGTTCTGCGTCGCCACAGGCTTTCACCCACGGCCCGATCAGCGGGTGGCGGCAGACTCCATAGCGCCTTTGGAGCGACGCCTCAATACGACAGCCGTTGCTCAAGACATTGCAACCTCGCCGCTTTCCGCGGCTTCCCGTTCGTCCCGCCGCCGCAGATCGCTTACTGAGCGAATGGCGAATGAAGGATATCGCTTTGACCGTCGCCGCGCCTTCCCATTCGCCATGCGCCATTCGCCGCTCGCCCACCGGCGAGGCCGCTGCCCGCGCCGCCATCGTCGCGGCGGCGCGCGAATGGATCGGCACGCCCTATCATCACATGGCCGACGTCAAGGGCGTCGGCTGCGATTGCGCGATGCTGCTGGTGCGGGTGTTTTGCGATCTTAAGTTGGTCGAACCGTTCGATCCGCGCCCCTATGTCAAGGACTGGCACCTGCACCGCGGCGAGGAGCGCTATCTCGATTTCCTGCTGGCGCGCAGCCGCGAGGTCGCCTCGCCGCTGCCCGGCGACGTGATCCTGTTCAAGTACGGCCGTTGCTTCTCCCATGGCGGCATCGTCACGCGAAGCGATCCGTTGGCAATCGTGCACGCGTTTCATCCGGCGCGGGTCGTGCTCGAGGAAGAGATCGCCCGCAACGCCGAGGTCGCCGCGCGGCTGCACGAGGCTAGGTTCGCGAGCTATTTCGGGGAAGAGAGGCAGTAGGCAGCAGGCCGTAAAGAAAGAGCGGCTCTACCGCCTACTGCCTACTGCCTACTGCCTATCGCCTACTGCCCCCTTCGGAGCGCCCAATGAGCTGGTTTCGCCAGAAATCGTTGTCGACCAAGCCCGACTACACCGGGCTGCAGTTGCAGACCTCGGTCAACACGCTGCCGGTTCCGATCGTCTGGGGTCGGACCAAGCTCGCGGCGAACGTGATCTGGTACGCCAATTTCCAGACGCACGGCAGCGGCGGCGGCAAGGGCGGCCTCTTCAAATCGCCGACGAGCGGCTACTCCTACACCGCCGACCTGATCATGGCGCTCAGCGAGGGGCCGGTCTCCGGCATCGGCGTCATCTGGCGCGACCAGTCGACCTATACGCTCGCCCAGCTCGGCCTGACCTTCTTCGACGGCGCGACGCCGCAGACGACGTGGGGTTATCTCCAGGCGAACTATTCGATCGAGGCGCTCGCGTATCAGGGCACGGCCTACGTCTGCGCCGCGAGCTACGCGCTCGGCGACAACGCCGACATCGGCAACCACAATTTCGAGATCGTCGGCGTTCTCGCCGGCGCCGGGATCAACGGCGTCGACGCCGATCCGGCGCTGGTCATCAACGATTTCCTGACCAATCCGCAATATGGCGCGGGCTTCTCGGCCGCCAGCATCGACGCCGCGACGCTGTTCGGCTCGGGCGGCGACGCATCCTTGCAAACCTATTGCAAGGCGCTGGGCGTCGCGTTCAGCCCGTGCCTGACCGACCAGGAACAGGGGTCGAGCATTTTGACGCGCTGGCTGCAGCTCCTCAACTGCGCCGCGGTGTGGAGCGGCGGCCAACTCAAATTCATCCCCTACGGCGACGCGGCGATCAGCGCCGGCAATGTCGCCAAGACGGTGCAGACCGTCGTGCCGACCCCGGCGGAAGAGGGTTCGGGCGTGACGCCGCCGCCCTCGATCCTCGTCTGCGGCGCCGCCGAATTCGTCGCCGACGGCGGGGTGAAATACGCCTTCACCGGCGCCGCGCTGAGCTATGTCGGCGCAAGCGCGCCGTCGGCGGCGGGAACCTACGGAATTTCGCCGGCGGGAACCTATCTCTTCGCTGGCGGCGACGAGAGCCAAGTCGTCTCGATCGCGTTCACCTACGCCGACCCAACGACTTACGTCCCCGATCTGACCCCGATCTACAATCTGACCGATCTCGATTTCGTCGACGAGAAGGGCAATAAGGACCCGGTCCAGGCCTCGCGCGTCGATCCGTTCTCGTTGCCGACCATTCAACGCATCGAATGCCTGTCGCGCACCAATCAGTATGGCGCCATTCCGGTCGAGGCCCGCGATCAATCGCAGATCGAACTTTACGGCCCGCGCGTCGGCTCGACGATCCAGGCGCATGAAATCTGCGACGAGATCGTCATCGGGCCGGTCGTCGCCCAGGCCATCCTGCAGCGTCAGCTCTACGTGCGCGCCCACTTCACCTTCACGCTGTCGTGGGAATACGGCCTCATCGATCCGATGGACGTGGTGACGATCACCGACGCCAATCTCGGGCTCGTCGATTATCCCGTCCGCGTCACTTCGATCGAGGAGGACGACAAAGGCCTGCTGACGATCACGGCGGAAGAGCTGACGGTCGGCGTCTCGACGCCGGTCCTCTATCCGAATTCGGGCTCTTCGGGCTTCCTGCCCAATCAGGGCGTCCCGGCCGATCCCGTCAACACGCCGTTGATCTATGAACCACCGCCGGCGCTCACCGGCGGAACGGCGCAGGTGTGGTTCGGCGCGTCGGGCGGCTCGAATGGCGTCGCCGATCCGAACTGGGGCGGCGCCTACGTTTGGGTCTCGCTCGACGACGTCGCTTATTCGCAAGTCGCCGTCATCGCCCAGCCGCTGCGCCAGGGATTTCTCGTCGCCCCGCTGCCGGCGGCGAGCGGCGGGGATTCGAGCGACGCGTTGAGCGTCAACCTATCGGAAAGCGCGGGCGTCCTCTCGGGGACTTCGCAGGCGTCCGCGCAGCAGGGCGCCACGCGCTGCCTCGTCGACGGCGAACTCCTCGCCTACGAAAGCGCGACCCTGACGGGGACGAACGCCTACAATCTCACGGGATTGCAACGCGGCCTCTACGGCACGACGCCCGCGCCGCATTCGTCCGGAGCGCCGTTCGCGCGGCTCGACGCCGCCGTCGCGACGTACGATCTGCCCGCCAACTACGTCGGCGCGGCGCTGTACTTCAAGTTTCAGAGCTTCAATGTCTTCGGCGTCGGCGTGCAGAGCCTCTCCGACTGCGAGGTTTACGGCTACGCGCCCGCCGGCGCGGGAATCGCCGATCCGATCGCCGCGCAACTCGCCGGCGGGATGCCGCTCGACCTCGGCTTCGTCAACCTCGCTCCGGCCCTCGCCGACGATTTCGGCGCGGTCGGGCCCGGCGCCGTTCTCGGCGCCCTCGATCTCGGGACAGCGTAATGACCGAACAACTGCAGCTTCGACGCGGAACGGCCGCCCAGGTCGCCGCCTTCACCGGCGCGATCGGCGAGATCGTCGTCGACACGACCAACAACCGGCTCGTCGTGCAGGACGGAGCGACGGCGGGCGGCTTTCCAGCGGCCAAGTTGAGCGAGATCGCCGCCAACACGCGCACCGCCGTTTCCGACGCCGTCTACACGGCGCTCGCGACCGACCGCAACATTGCGTTCACCGCGATCACAGCGCCGCGGATTGTGACCTTGCCCGCCGCGAGCGTCTTTCCCACCGGCGCCAGCCTGACCGTGTTCGACGAGTCCGGGTCTTGCTCCGCCGCCAATTCGATCACGCTGACCCCAACGGGCAGTGACAAGATCGACGGCGCGTCGAGCGCGGTCATTTCGAGCGCCTATGGCTACATCGCGCTGCAAAGCAACGGCGCCGGCAAATGGACGATCGTCGACGCGCCCGGCGCCGGCGGCGGGGGCGGCTCCGGCGGCGTGACGAGCGTCGGTCTTTCCCTGCCGCCCATCTTCAACGTTTCCGGCTCGCCGGTGACGTCGAGCGGAATCCTGACGGCCTCGCTCGCCAATGAGAGCGCCAATACCGTTCTCGCCGGCCCGTCGAGCGGCTCCGCCGCTGCGCCGGCGTTCCGGGCGCTGGCGCTTGGCGACCTGCCGGCCGGGGTGATCGTCGGTCAGCGCACCACCGTCGCCGACGCGGCGTATTCCATTCTGACGACTGATCGGCTCGTCGCTTACACCGCGCTGACCGCCGCGCGCGTCGTCACGCTCTGCGCGGCCTCGGCCTATCCGACCGGCACGCGGTTGATGGTCGTCGACGAGAGCGGCAATTGCTCGGCGGCGAAGACGATCGCGGTCTCGCCGAACGGCTCCGATCTGATCGACGGCGCGGCGAGCTTCGTGATCGACGCCGCCTACGGCGGGGTCGAGATCGAATCGAACGGTTCGAGCGCCTGGACGATTCTTGCGCCGAAGCCGAACCTGCAAGCCTCGCTCGTCGGCGTCGGCACGGCGCCCGACCCCAACAACGTGCTTTCCGCCTACGGGGCGAGCGCGCTGTTCAACGGCGCCGGCAACTTCAACTTGACGATCAACAAGGGCGGCTCGGGCGGCGTTCCGGCCGACACCGCCTCGCTCATCTTCGAGGACGGCTTCTCCGGCCGCGCCCAGATGGGCCTCAACGGCAGCGACAATTTCAGCTTCAAGGTGTCGCCGAACGGATCGAGCTGGACGACGGCCATCACCCTCGACGCGACGACCGGCGTCGCGACCCTCGCCAACCAGCGCACCGCCGTCGCCGACGCGGCCTATTCGGCGTTCGTCACCGACCGTCTGATCGCCTACACGGCGCTGACCGCGGCGCGCGTCGTGACGCTGCCGGCGGCGAGCGCCTTTCCTCCCGGCCAATCGCTCACTATCGCCGACGAGAGCGGCGCGTGCTCGGCGAGCAAGACGATCACAATCAGCCGCGCGGGGTCCGATGCGATCGACGGCGCGACGAGCGCCGTCATCGCGACGGCCTATGGCTACATCGCGCTGGAGAGCAACGGCGCCAACGCCTGGACGATCGTCGACCAGAACCAGGTCGCCATGACCGGCGACAGCGGCTCTGGCGGCGCGGCAGGCTACGTTCCCGCGCCGCCGGCGAACTCGGCGCAATACAATGAAGCGCTCGGCGCCGGCGGCGCCTGGGTCGGCCGGATGGCCGGCTTCCGCAATCGCCTCCTCAACGGCGCTTTTGGCGTCGACCAGCGCGGGATTTCGTCGAGCGCGGCGTCGGTCACCGGCTATATCTCGGGCACGACGCTGACGGTGACGGCGGTCGCAAGCGGGGCGCTCGCCGTCGGGCAGGCGCTCAGCGCCACCGGCATGACCGCGGGAACCACGATCACCGCGCTTGGGACGGGAACGGGCGGCGCGGGCACGTACACCGTCAACAATTCGCAGACGCTCTTTTCGTCGGGATCGCCGGGGACGATCACGGGCGCCGGCCAGCAGATCGTCGCCGGCGCCGCGCTCGCCTACACGGTCGATCGCTCCTACGCCTATTGCGCCGGCGCGAACGTCGTCGGCAAGCGGATCGCCGGCTCGGCGCCCGATCAATACCTCTACCAGTTCACGGGCGCGGCGCCGGTCAGCGCGATCGGCTTCGGCCAGCGCATCGAGACCGCCAACAGCCTCGACCTCGCGGGACAGACCGCGACCCTCTCCGTCGAGCTCGCCAATTCGCTGCTGACCACGGTCAACTGGACAGCCTACTACGCCAACTCGACCGACGCCTTCGGCACGCTGGCCAGCCCGACCAAGACGCAGATCGCGACCGGCTCGTTCACCGTCAATTCGACGCTGGCGAAATACAGCGCTCAGATTGCGGTCCCCTCGGCCGCGACGACGGGCGTCGAGATCGTTCTCTCGGTCGGCGCGCAGACCAGCGGAACGTGGACGATCGGCGAGGTCCAGCTCGAGCTCGGGCAAGTCGCGACGCCGTTCGAGCGCCGACTGATCAGCGCCGAGTTGTCGGGCTGCCAAAGGTACTACTGGCAGGTTATTGTCGGCGTTGATAATCTCGGCGTCATAGGGTATACTACGGCCGGCGACTATCTCAATAACTTCTACACGTTGCCGGCGACCATGCGCGCCGCGCCGACAGTGTCGCTGATCGGGACGTGGACCGCGTCGAACTCCTCTGCTTACGGCCTCAGCGTCGACAGCGCGAGCACATTCCATTTCTTCTGCAACGCCACCGCGACCGGCAACGCGAGTTACTTGAGCGGGGCCAATGCCGGCGCAGCGTTCAGCGCGGAGCTTTAATATGACCTATACGCTCCTCGCCAATTCTTCCTGCGTTCGTCGTGACGCCGACGGGGCGTGCATCCCCGCCGATCCCGGCAACATCGACTGGCAAGCCTACCAGGCTTGGCTCGCCGCGGGGAACACGCCCAATCCCGCGCTCGCTCCGCCCACGCCGGTCGCGACCTGCGCGCTGTGGCAGTTGCAGGCCGTGATGACCGCCGCGCAATGGACGGCCGCGCAAGCCGCAATCGCCGCCTTGAACAATCCCGCCGTCTCGGCGTTCTTCGCCCACGGCGCGAACGCCATTCCCGCCGACTCGACGACGCTGCTTTCGCTCGGGGCTTCGATCGGCTTCAGCGCGGCGCAAGTCGCGGCGCTGGTGCAACAGGCCGGCGCGGCCTCCATTCCATGATTCCCGGCCGCTCGCCGCGACGCCGCCTGCGACGCGGAGCATTGATCGATGACCTGCACCTTGACAGCCAAATCAGCCGCGGTCATCCGCGACGCGGATGACGCGTCCATCCCCGGCGATCCCGGCAATGTCGACTGGCGAGCCTGCCAGGCTTGGCGCGCCGCCGGCAATGCGCCGAACCCCGCGCCGTCGCCGCCGGCGCCGGTCCCGTCCTGCGCGCTCTGGCAGTCGCAAGCCGTCATGACCCTGGCGCAACGGACGGCCGTGCAGGGCGCCGTTTCGATTCCGTGAGGGGGCGAATGGCGAGGCGCCAGTAGCGAATGGAAAAACTCTTCCCAGCGCGCCATACGTTATTCGCCCCACTTCTCCGAAAGGCCCCGCCATGCCTTCCCTCGCGTGCGCCGAGCACGCGATCCGATGGCCGTGCGCTCCGACGGCCGAGGCCGAACAGAGAGAGCGCTCGGCGGGGCGGACTTCGTCACGCCGACTTCCGACCAGCGGCAGGTCCTGCGCGGAATCTTCGTCGTGGCGCCCGACACGCCGGAGTCCCTGCCGCCGGGCGATTGCCCTGCGAAGTCCCTGCTTCCCGACAGTTCGGGATCGGCTATATTCGTCGACGGCGATCGGGCCTGCGCCCCGATCGAGGTCGGCAGAGCGGCGATCGAGGTTCTGATGATGGTCGGGTGCGGCGACATCGCGCATGCGGGGCAGCGGCTATGAGGAAAGAGGCGGTAGGCGATAGACAGTGGGCGGGAGAGAGGGGCGGCGCTCGCCGGCGGCGATCCCGCCGCGACTGCCTACTGCCTACCGCCTGTTGCCTTTTCTTCGCCCTCGCGGCCGCCGCTCCCGCGTGCGCTCAAGACGCCGCGCCGTGCACGACGGTCGCCGAGGCCGAGCAGATCGCGACCGTCTTCGGCGGCCAGAGCTTCGTCACGCTGACGCCTGCCCAGGCGGCCATCGCACGCTCCATGTTCTCGATCGCCACGCTCGAATCCGCGCCCGGCGACGAGGTCGCGATATCGCTTCAATCGGACGGAACGGCCTACGTGTATTTTCTCGATCGCGGCCACGACCAGGCTTGCTCACCGATTCGGCTCTTCAAGGACGATGTCGCCGCCGTGATCTCGGCGAAAGGCAAGTAGCAAATACGGCAATAGGCCACAGGCGGCAGGCGATGCGCGGCGGCCAGAGTCCCGCGCCACCGACGACGCAAAGCGGCCAACCCTGGAACGTCGGACCACGGCCGATCGGCGCGAACGTGCATCGCGCCGCGCCGGCGGCACGTTTGCGTCCCGCCTGAGCGTCGGTTCCCCGCTCGCCGCTTAACCGCCGGCTGCCTGCCGCCGACCGAAACCTGGCAAATTCGCCGCTCGCCGCCTCCCTGAAGGCGCTTCCATGACCGCGCACCCGCCGGACATCGCGCTCGCGATTCTCGTCGCGTGGCTCTTCTTCGAACTCGCAAAAAGGATGTGAAGCCATGACCGATTCTCTCGGCCTGCCCCTGCTCAAATGGGTCGCCTCGCCGAACTTTTCCGAGCGCGGCGGCGCGCGCGTCGACCTCGTCGTGGTGCACGACACCGAGGGCGCCTACGCCGGCGCGATCGACTGGTTCGCGCAAAAGCGATCCCAGGTCAGCGCCCACTTCGTGCTGCGCGAAGACGGGGCGGAGGCGACGCAGATGGTCGATCTCGCCAAGAAGGCCTGGCACGTCTGCGCGTTCAATTCACGCTCGGTCGGCCTCGAAATCGCCGGCCGGGAAAGCGCCGGCTTTTCCGACGCGGCGTGGCTCGCCGCCGCGCGCATCGTCGCCTATCTCCTGCACCACTTGCAGATTGCCTGCCGCTTCGCCGAGGGAGGCGTTGGGCCGGGTTTCTGCCGCCACTACGACTTAGGCGCGGCCGGCGGCGGCCACGACGATCCGACGACCGACGCGGCTAAGTGGCAATGGTTCCGCGGCCTTGTCGCCGCCGAATACGCGCGCGGCGACTTGCCGGCGATTTGGGCGCCCGGCGGCAAAGCGCTCGCCTGCTCGCTGACGCCGCGCGAGAGCGCCGCGCCCGGAAGGGCTGCGCCAGCGGCCCCGCCGCCGACCCGCAGACGTCCGTCTCAATCAAGCAGGCGCTGAGCGCCTTCTCGAGCGATCGCCGCGCGCCGGCGCATACCGCACCGGTCGATCTCTCTCTTCCGCCCGTCCTTTTCGGCTGGGCCAACCAAGGAGCGACTCCATGAAACTCACCGCAGATTTTTGGCGCCATCTCGGCATCGGCCTCGCCGGCGCCGTCGGCGCCGCCGCGTTCGGCTTCCTGACGCACCAGGACTGGTCCGCGTTCGGCCCTTGGGCCGCGACGGTCCAGTTCGGCGTTCAGATGGCCGCCGAAGCGGTCAACCAGGCGCTTGCCAAGGCGTCGTGAGCGGCGCCTCGCGTCTCGAATGGCTGCTCGCCGCCGCGCTCGTGATCCTCTTCATCATCGCGTCGGCGATGCGGTTCGGCCTTTCTCTTTCCCAATAGGAATTCATCCCCATGCGCAAGATTCTCGCTTTCGCGGCTTTTGCGGCCGCCATCGCTCTTTCCGGCTGCGCCAACGTCATCGACGCCGCGACCGACGACATCAACAAGGTCGCCGCGGCGCTTTCCTCGCCCGCCGCGACCCAGGCCGCCGCCAATTTCAAGGCGGGTAGCCAAGCGATCGCCTGCGATTTTTCCGCCGTCGCCAACGCGGCCGATCAAATTGCGCTCGCGGTTGCGGCGGGAAAGGCTGTCCAGAAAGACGCGCAGACGGCGCTGGTCGTCTCGGACATCGTCTGCACGTCGTTCGGCGGCGTGCCGATGGGAACGGTCACCGTCCCGGCGTCGTGATGAAGAGGGCGGTGGGCAATAGGCAGTAGGCAAAGTAGCGCCGCCGTCCTCACTGCCCTCTGCCTATTGCCACCTGCCTCCTCAAACTGGAGCAACACATGACCACCGCCACGACTTCCGTCTCGGAAATGCAAACGGCCCTGACGCTCTTCCAATCGGCCTCTTTCTCGGCCGCCATGCAGGCGGTCGAGGCGGCGTTGAAGGCGAGGTTCGAGAACTCGGACGCCGACATCGTCGCGGTCGAGGACGTGCTGTCGGCGCTGGCCGAAGTTCCCGGCCTAACCGAACTCGGCGACGTGTCGGCGGCAATCAAGTTGCTGATGTTCGTCCACGAGTTCGCCCAGCCGCAGCCCAACGGCGGTCTTCTCGGCGCGATCTTCGACTCGCTCGACGACGTCGTGCGCCCGGTCGACGATCCCTCCGGCGCGATCGGCGGCTGACCTCGGCGTTAGACCCAGAGGAGTGCGGCGTCATGGCGGAACCTCTCGAAGCCGCGGTCGCGCGGCTCGACGCCAGACTCACGGGCATCGAACATCGTCTCAATGAGCATTACGAGATCACCAGGGAATCGCGCGCCGCCGTCGACGCGCGCCTGGCGAAATTCGAGGTCATTCTGACCAGGCTGGTGGCGCTGTCGAACGAATGGGCTGGCGTCCGCAAGACGTTGGCGACGGCGGGCGCGATGGTCGCGCTCGTCAGCTCGATTCTCGGAGCGATAGCGGCCTATTTGCGCTACGGGTCGAAGTAGCGAGCTTATGCCAGGTCTCGGAATTGACGACTCGTCGCGCCCGGCCGGAAGTCCTCAGAAATGGTAGAGGTCGCGAAAATCGGGAGGGGTCGCTGCGCGCCGCCGACCCGATCCGACCGGCGCGATCTCGACGGGCGCATCGGTGAACGGCTCGACGCCCTGGCCGCGAAGTTCGACCGTTTCCTCGGTTCCTGGCGCCGCTCGCCGACGCCTAACGCGCCGCGTCGAGCCGCGCCCGCAATTCCCTGGGGATGCGCGTAGCGTGGCCGTTCTTCAGCGCGACGACGCGAACCTTCGCTTCCGCGATTCTTTCGCCGCAGCGAAGAATGACCTGAGAAAACTCGATCGCCGCGCCGCGAATTCCCGTCACGCGCGTTTCGACGCGCAGCAGGTCGTCGATGGCCGCCGGGGCGAGAAACTCGATTTCCAATCTACGCACGGCGAACAGCAGACCTTGTTCGCCCGCAAGCGCGCCGTGCTCGAAGCCGAGCGCGCGCAGCCATTCGGTGCGCCCTCGCTCCATGAAGCGCAAATACGAGGCATGATAGACGCGGCCGGAAAAATCCGTGTCCTCGTAGTACACGCGCAGGTCCAAGTGCTGAGTTGGCGTCGTCATCGGGCTCGCGTTTCTGCCGCGTCGAATGGCGCGGCGCGTCGACGGACCCGGCGAAGGTAGACCGTGCGCGGCCTTGCGCAAAGAGGCGAGGCGTCCTTTGACGCTTCTGGCCGGCGATGATAAGCGCCGCGCCATGCGCATCGTCTTCATGGGCGCCCCCGAATTCGCGACGCCGACCCTGAGGGCCCTCCTCGAGCAGGGCCACGACGTCGTCGCCGTCTACACCCGCGCGCCGAAGCCGGCCGGCCGGCGCGGGCTCGATATCGCCAAGACGCCCGTTCATCGCCTCGCCGATGCGCACGCCTTGCGCGTCGTGACGACCGCCACGCTGCGCACGCTCGAAGCGCAGGACGAGTTCCGCGCTTTCGACGCGGATATTGCGGTCGTCGTCGCCTACGGGCTCATCCTGCCACTCCCCGTGCTCGCCGCGCCGAAGTTCGGCTGTCTCAACGTTCACGCTTCGCTGCTGCCACGTTGGCGCGGCGCGGCGCCGGTGCAGCGCGCGATCATGGCCGGCGACGCCGAGACCGGCGTCGACCTCATGCGTCTGGAGGAAGGCCTCGACACCGGACCCGTAGCGCTCGAGGCGCGCGCGCCGATCCGCGCCGGCGACACCGCCGGAGACCTCACGGCGATCCTCGCCGCGCTCGGCGCCGGGCTGATCGCGCAAGGGCTGCCTGAGCTCGCCGCCGGACGGCTGGATTTCCGCCCGCAGAGCGCGCAGGGCGCGACCTACGCGCACAAGATCGACAAGAGCGAAGCGCCGATCGATTGGACGGCCGACGCGGTCCGCGTGCGCCGCCATATCCACGGTCTCTCCCCCTCGCCCGGCGCCTACGGCGAGATCGAATGCGGCGGACGGACGGAACGGATCCGGATTCTGCGCGCCGCCGTCGTCGACCTCGGCGGGCCGCCCGGCGTCGTCCTCGACGCCGAAATGACCGTCGCCTGCGGGACCGGCGCGATTCGGGTCGTCGAAGCCCAGCGCGCCGGCAGGTCCGCGATGTCCGGCGCAGAACTCATGCGCGGCGCGCGAATCGCCCTGGGAGCGCGGTTCAACCCCGCAGCGACGTCCACATCCGTGCGCTGAGCTTGCGCTTCAATTCCTCCTTGGCGCCTTCCGCCGCGCGCAGGATTTGACCGATGCGGAAAAAATCGAGCACGCCGAATTGCTCGACGGCAGGCCGCACGAGGATGTCCGGGGGGCGCAACTTGAGCTTCTGCGCGGTTATCGCGCCCTGCATGATTTGCGCGGAGCCGAACATCGATTCGAACGGCGTCGGAATCCCGCGCTCCCGCACGCGGCCGCCGAAGGTCACGTCGACCGCGACGACGATATCGGCGCGATCGAACAGGAGATCATAGGGCAATGGATTGACGGCGCCGCCGTCGACAAGGACGCGCCCGTCGACCTCCACCGGCCTTATCAGGCCCGGGATCGCTATCGACCCCGCGACCGCCGGCCCCAGCGCGCCGGCGCCGATGGCGACTTCGCGACGGCCGTGGAAGTCGGTGGCGACGACTTGCAGCGGGATCGACAATTCCTCGAAGAAATCCGGCACGGCTTCCGGCCAGAAAAGTTCGAGGCAGATTTCGCCGTCGAGAAGGACGGGATTGCCGCGGCCGCGCAGCACGAGATCGGAAAAGCGCCCGACACGCGCCCGCAACAGCCTAGCCATGAACTCGGGGCGATTGCGCAGAACGCTTTGCGCGTAGCTGCGAATTTGCTTCGCCTCCATGTGAGCGGCGTAGGCGGCCCCGATGACCGCGCCGATCGAAGTCCCAGAAATCGCGACCGGCGCGACCCCCATCTCGTCGAGCGCTTCGAGCGCTAAAATGTGGCCGAAGCCGCGCGCGCCGCCGCCGCCCAGGGCGATGGCGACCGAGGGCTGCGAGTGCGCCTTGCCGAGCTTTCGCGCCAATTTCACCGCCGTTCAACTCCCGCGTCGTCGTGCGATCGCTCGCCAGCCGATGTCGCGTCGGCAGAAGCCGCCCGGCCAGTCCAGCCGATCCACCGCGGCGTAAGCGCGCGTTTGCGCTTCGATCACGTCGCGGCCGAGCGCGGTGATCGCCAGAACGCGCCCGCCGTCCGAAACGAGTCCTTCGCCTTGGCGGCGCGTCGCCGCGTGGAGGATCGACACGCCCGGCAAGCGCTCCGCCGCCTCGAGACCCATGATCGGCGTTCCCTTCTCGACCGCTCCGGGATAGCCGCGCGCGGCCATCACAACGGTCAGCGCGGTCTCGTCGGAGAACTTCGGCGCGCGGCTCGGCAAGGCGCCTTTGGCGGAGCCCAGCAGGAATGCGAGCAGATCGTCGTCCAACCGAGCCAGAATCGCCTCCGCCTCGGGATCGCCAAAACGGACGTTGAATTCGATGAGCTTGGGGCCGTCGGCGCCGATCATCAACCCGGCGAAAAGGACGCCGCGAAACGGCGCGCCGCGTTTGGCCATGCCGGCGACGGTCGGCGTTACGATTTCCCGCATCACCCGATCGCTCAAAGCGGGCGTCATGATCGGCGGCGGCGAATGGGCGCCCATGCCGCCGGTATTCGGCCCCGCATCGCCCTCGCCGACGCGCTTGTGGTCCTGCGCGCTGGCAAAGGGCGTCGCGCGCGTTCCGTCGCTGAGCGCGAAAAATGAAACTTCCTCGCCCTCCAAATAGTCCTCGACGACGACTTCCGCGCCGGCGGCGCCGAACGCGCCGGCGAACATCGAACGAACCGCGCTCTCCGCCTCGCCAAGCGACGTGGCGACGACGACGCCCTTTCCCGCCGCAAGGCCGTCCGCTTTGACGACAATCGGCGCGCCGTGGGCGCGAACATAAGCGAGCGCAGCCGCTTCGTCACGGAAGCGGCGATAATCGCCGGTGGGGACGCCGAACTCGCGGCAAAAGTCCTTGGTGAAGCCTTTCGAACCTTCGAGCTGCGCCGCCGCCTTGCTCGGCCCGAAACAGAGGACTCCCGCCGCCTCGAGGTCGTCGGCGACGCCGGCGACCAGCGGCGCCTCGGGGCCGACCACGACCAGACGAATCGCGCGCAATCGGCAGAAGTCGATCACCGCGCGGTGATCGCTCGCGTCCAGAGCGACGTTTTCGGCGACGGCGGCGCTGCCGGGATTGCCCGGGGCGACGTAGAGCTCGGTCAGCAGAGGCGACTTCGCAACCGCCGCCGCCAGAGCGTGTTCGCGCGCGCCGGCGCCGAGAATCAAGACGTTCATGGCGAGACCTTACCGAATAACGCTCGACGCGCGAAGGAATTCGATCCGGCGCGGTTTGAGCGCTTTCGCGCGCCGAGGTCAAACCTCGGCGTCCGCGAGCCGATTGAGCCAGGTCTCGACCAGCGGCTCGCCGCCTGGCGGCATCGCCGTGGCCAGCCGGCGGTAGGCGCCGCGCAGGCGCTCACGGCACTCGCACAGCAGCCGCAACCCGGCTTCCGTCGCCTGCGCCCGCCGGATGCGCCCGTGCGTTTCGTGCGCCCGCCGCACGACCCAGCGCTTGCGTTCGAGATTGGCGATGACGAGGCTCGTCGTCTGCGGCGTCAGCCGCTCGATCCTGGCGATGTCCGCGTTGCTGAGACCGGGCGCCTCGGCGATGATTCTCAAGACGGCGAATTGAGCCGGCGTGATCTTCACGCCGGCGAGCGCGCGCTCCACCGCCAGACGCTGCGTCGCCGCGGCGCGCCGCAGCAGGTCGTCGATTTCCGCGCGCGCGCCGGCCTCGGCCATCGTGATCCCCTCGGTCCGCCGGGGCGGCTCTTTTCTTGTCTTCGATATACGAATTCGAACATTATCGCCAGACGCCCGCTCGCGATTCGCGCTTTGGCGATGACCGGCCCTGCGGCGACTTCGCCCGTCGGCTAGGCGACGCTCGCAAGCTCTTGCCGGACGACGCGCCGCGCCTATGTTGCGCTCGGCCCGCGCGCGCCAGCCGCCTTTGGGTCGATCGCGCCGACCGTTGGGAGCCAACGACATGAAATTCAGTTTCTTATCGGGCCTCGCCGGAGCCCTGTTCGCCCTGGCCGCGGGAGCGCCGGCGCTCGCCGATTCGGCCGACCCCGACCTCATCTTCCGCAAGTCGACGACGTTCAGGCTGTTGACGCCCAACGATAAGCTGGCCGTCTACGGCATCGACGATCCCGTGGTCGAGGGCGTCGCCTGCCACTATACGACGCCGGAGAAAGGGGGCCTCGCCGGCGCCTTCGGCTTGGCCGAACAGACATCCGACATTTCGCTGGCCTGCCGCCAATACGGGCCGATCAAGTTCAAGAGCAAGTTCGAGCAGGGCGAGGTCGTGTTCAGCGAGCGCCGCTCGCTCTTCTTCAAGAAGATGCAGATCGTGCGCGGTTGCGACGTCAAGCGCAACATTCTGATTTATATGACTTATACCGACAAGCTGATCGACGGCTCGCCGAAGAACTCGACCTCGACGGTGCCGATCGAACCGTGGGGGGCGGCAAGCGGCGAGACGGCGAAATGCGCCGATTTCGTCCGCTGAAGGCGCGAGGCGGGACTAATCGCCGCAGGTGACGACGTAGGGCTCGGCGTCGGAGACGGTCGCCGCGGCGACGCTGACGGCGGCGACGTCGTGCGCGCGCCCGAAAGCGAGCGCCGCGCCATGGCCGTGCGCCTCGCACCAGGCGTCGGCGACCACGCGACCGCACTCGCCGCCTTCGCCGAGGCAATCCTGGACGCCGTAGCCGTCATTGGCCGCGACGACGAAGGAATGCGCCCCTTCCGCGCGGCCGCCGACCTGCCCGGCCAAAACGACGAGGCCGACAAATATCGATAGGACGGCGGAGCGAGACGGGAAATGGGGCATGGAGCAACTCGCGAAACGGGACGGCGGCGAAAAGGATTGGTAAACGACCATTGTGGCGAAACGATAAATTTCTGGTTAACGGAGTCGACATCTGCGCGCAACGGCGGTCTTGACATTGGCGCGACCCTAAGGGATGGATGCCCGCATGACGCGCCCGTCCAGCATTTCCGGGATCATTATCATTAGCCGCTAGCTTCGGGCTGGCTGGTTCGCGTCTCCATTTCTCATCCCCCAAGAGAAGCGATCATCCGGCCGGTCCGGCGCTTGCGCGCGCCCTCGTCGAAGAGACCCGTTTGGAACGCCGATGACGATTTCCTTGCGACTTTACAATACGCTGACGCGCGCGAAGGAAATTTTCCAGCCGCTCGATCCCGCCGCCGTGCGCCTATACGTCTGCGGTCCGACCGTCTACGATTTCGCCCATATCGGCAACGCGCGCCCGGCCATCGTGTTCGACGTGCTGTTCCGCCTGCTGCGGCGCCGTTTCGGCGAAAACGCCGTCGTTTACGTCCGCAACATCACCGACGTCGACGACAAGATCAACGCGCGCGCCGCGCGCGAATTTCCCGCCCTGCCGCTCAATCGGGCGATCGCGCGCGTGACGGAAGCGACCGAACGGCAATTTCACCAGGACGTCGACGCGCTGGGCTGCCTCGAGCCGACCTATGAGCCGCGCGCGACCGCGCATATCGCTGAGATGATCGCCATGATCGAGCGGCTGGCGGCGCGCGGCGTCGCCTATGTCGCCGAGAATCATGTGCTGTTTTCGCCCAGCGCCATGGACGCGCTTGCCGGCGTTCCGCGTTACGGCTCGCTGGCGCGGCGCTCGCTCGACGAGATGCTGGCCGGCGCCCGCGTCGACGTCGCGCCCTACAAGCGCGATCCGATGGACTTCGTGCTGTGGAAGCCCTCCAAGGCGAACGAACCGGGATGGCCGAGCCCCTGCGGCATCGCACCGGCCGGCCGGCCGGGCTGGCATATCGAATGCTCGGCGATGTCGATGGCCGAACTGCTGCAACCATTCGGCGGCGGCCTTGCCTGCGACGATCCCTTGAAGAACGTCTTCGACATTCATGGCGGCGGCGTCGATCTCGTCTTTCCCCATCACGAGAACGAAATCGCGCAATCGTGCTGCGCCTTCGGCGCCCCGCGGATGGCCAATGTCTGGATGCACAACGGCTTTCTGCAGGTCGAAGGCGAGAAGATGTCGAAGAGCCTCGGCAACTTCGTCACCATTCACGATTTGCTGCGCACGACCCGGTTCGGCGCGCGCCAATGGCCCGGCGAGGTCCTGCGGCTGGCGATGTTGCGCACCCAATACCGGCAGCCGATCGACTGGACGGTCAACGCGCTCGAAGAGGCCGAGAGCACGCTCGACCGCTGGTACGACGCCGTCGGCGACGTCGAGCCTGGCGGCGAAATCGCGCCGGGGGTGGAAGAGGCCCTCTGCGACGATCTGAATACGCCGGCGGCGCTCGCCGAACTTCATCGCCTCGAGCGCCCGGCCGCATTGAAGGCCAGCGCCAACTTGCTCGGTCTGCTGCGACAGACCCGATCGCAGCGTCTGGCTTCGGCGCTGGACGAGGCCGCGGTCGACCCGGAATGGGTGGAGAAAATCATCGCCGAGCGCGCGGCCGCGCGGGCCGGCAAGAACTGGAAAGAATCGGACAGGCTGCGCGACGAACTCGCGCGTCTCGGCGTCGTCCTCAAGGACTCGAAGGACGGCACGGCATGGGAATTCAAGCGATGAGCGCGATTTCCCTGCGTCCCTATCTGCCAGCCGACGCCGACCGCTGCGCCGCCATCTTCCGCGCCAGCGTCGAAGAGTTGGCGAGCGAGGATTATAGCGTCGATCAGCGCCGCGCTTGGGCGGCCATCGCCGACAACCGGGCGGCCTTCGCCGCGCGCCTCGCCAAAGCTCTGACGCTCATCGCCCTGATCGACGGCGAGGCCGCGGGCTTCGCCAGTTTGCTCGGCGCCGACGTTCTCGATCTGCTTTACGTCGATCCCCGCTTCGCCCGACGCGGCGTCGGAGCGGCGCTGATCGAGGCGCTGGCGCGGCTCGCCGCGGCGCGCGGCGCTGAGCGCCTGACCAGCGAAGTCAGCGACGCCGCGCGCTCGCTCTTCGAACGGCAGCGATTCGTGGCCCAGCGGCGCAATCTCGTTCAGCTCGAAGATCAGTGGCTGGCGAACACGACCATGACCAAGCGCTTCACGGCGCCGCGCGCCAAGGCGCCGGCGCCGACGCGACACTGAAGGGACAACCCATGACCCGCGAACGCCTCTACCTCTTCGATACGACGCTGCGCGACGGCGCGCTGACCACCGGCGTCGACTTCTCGTACGAGGACAAGATCCAGATTGCGGCGTTGCTCGATCGGCTCGGCGTCGATTATGTCGAAGGCGGCTATCCCGGCGCCAATCCGATCGATACGCGATTTTTCCAACGCAAGCCGACCAAGCGCGCGCGGTTTTGCGCCTTCGGCATGACCAAACGCGCCGGCCGCTCGGCCGCCAACGACCCAGGCCTCGCCGCTCTCATCGCCGCCGACGCGGACGCCATCGTGTTCGTCGCCAAGACCTGGGATTATCACGTCCACGTCGCGCTCGGCTGCACGCTGGAAGAGAACCTCGCCTGCATCGAGGACAGCGTGAAGGCGGCGCTCGCCGCGGGACGCGAGGCGTTGGTCGACTGCGAGCATTTCTTCGACGGCTACAAGGCCAATCCGGCCTACGCGCTCGACTGCGCGCGCGCCGCCTATCGATCGGGCGCCCGCTGGGTCGTGCTTTGCGACACCAACGGCGGCTCGCTTCCCGACGAGATCGAGCGCATCGTCGCCGAAGTCGCGCGCGTCATCCCCGGCGACCATCTCGGCATTCACGCGCACAACGACACCGACAACGCGGTCGCCAACTCGCTGGCGGCGGCGCGCGCCGGGGTCAGGCAGATTCAGGGAACGTTGAACGGGCTCGGCGAACGCTGCGGCAACGCCAATCTCGTGTCGCTGATCCCGACCCTGGCGCTCAAGTCCGATCTCGCCGAGCGCTTCGAAATCGGCGTCTCCGCCGAATCGCTGCGCGAAATCGCCAATATCTCGCGCGCGTTCGACGAACTGCTGAACCGGGCCCCCGACCGGCACGCGCCGTATGTCGGCGCCTCGGCATTCGCCACCAAGGCGGGCATTCACGCCTCGGCGCTGGCCAAGGACCCCCGCACCTACGAGCACGTGCCGCCGGAAAGCGTCGGCAACACGCGCGCGGTTCTGGTCTCCGACCAAGCCGGACGGTCGAACCTGATCGCCCAGCTCACGCGAATGGGGGTCGAGGTTCGCGCCGACGATCCCCGCCTCGCGCG
>Ga0326727_10003476_pt1 | contig 50265 bp, 41 predicted proteins | sample MB2enrmetagenome_FD_207643 | JGI IMG/M metagenome (GOLD analysis project Ga0326727, IMG submission 207643) | Lab enriched peat soil microbial communities from McLean, Ithaca, NY, United States - MB29MY | ecosystem: Environmental > Terrestrial > Soil > Wetlands > Peat | place: USA: New York... | reverse complement strand
TTCTTCGGAGCCAGCCCCGTCGTCGCCTCGGCCTTGAGCATCCGCTCGGGCGCGACCCCTCGCGGACGATTCCACTCTAAACCACACCCCTCGGCTTTACCACATAAAGAGGACATTTCTACTTTGCCTTGACACCTGCGCGGTTTCGGGAAACTCACATCCTCAGCAGGCGGATGCTGCCGTTCGAGGTGCCCAAATCGATAAGCGCGCCGCCGTTCCCCAGGGTCCCTTCCACGTGGTTTTTGCCGATATTGCCCTGCATGCGGATATCGAAATCGGAAGTGATGGAAGAGTTACTGGTATGCGCCACCAGGTGCGCATTGGGCTCGCGGGGGATACGAACGGTGATGGAGCTGTTGGAGGTGGTCACACGCACATCGCTCGAAAAGTCGGCGGGCAGGGACAGATCCACGCCGCCGTTGGAGGTATCCAGGCGAACGGACTTGGCGGTTTCCCCGATCTTAGCTTCGATGCCGGCGTTGGAGGTATTGGCGTCGAGCGAACCTCGCAAGCCTTCAGCGCGGACGTGGCCGTTCGAGCTGCGCACCGTGGCGTCGCCCGCGATATTGAGGAGCTCGACGCTGCTGTTGGAGGTCTGCGCGTCCAGGTTCCCCGCCAGGTCCTGTACACGAATGGAACCGTTGGACGTGCGCAGGCGCGCCGGGCCGGCGCCGTCGACCGTGCGAATGGCGCCGTTCGAGGTCACGATGCGGTCGAGATGGGCGCCGCGGGGAATCTTGACGATGAACCTCGCGCCCAGGTTGCCGCGGTGATCGGAAGGGCGCACGGCCCGCACGGAAATCTCCTCGGGAGTGTCTACGATGTCGATCTTCAGGTTGTCGGCGGCCTCCTGGGTTGGTCCGTACTTCACGCCGCTGATATCCACCATGTTCTGGTCCCAGCCGGAAATCTCCACGGCTCCGTTGAACGACTCGATGCCGACTCTGCCATCGGGTTTCAGTGCATAGCTGTAGTGGAAATCTTTCTGGAAGCGTTCGAGATTCCCCCCCCAGTCCTCGATGTCGCAGGCCGAGAGGCCGATCAGGGCGGCGCCCAGCGCCGGAAGAAGCAGTTGTGCGCGCATGAGTTGTCCTCGAATACGGATTACGAAACTCCGCCCGGATTGGTTCCACGGGTTTCAGCGGCCGGCTCTGGCGGCGATCACCCGGGGGATGCCGGCCAGGTCCGGCTCGATCCGCGTATCGCTCCAGCCGCCCAGCAGGCGGCCTACGTAATCGGAGCAGCCGAAGCCCAGTTCCATGACGAGCCAACCGCCGCGCCGCAGCACGCGGGGAGCGCCGGCCACGATGCGGTCGTAAATCTCAAACCCGGTCTGGCCGGCGAAGAGGGCCACCCGCGGCTCCCAATCGCGCACTTCGCGCTGAAGGCCCTCCCGTTGGGTGATGGGCACATAGGGAGGATTGGAGACGATCAAGTCCATGGAGGCTTGCGCCATGGCTTCCATAAGGTCGCACACCACCGTCCGGACCGATGCGCCGAGGCGCTGGGCGTTGCCGGCGGCCACCGCAACGGCGGGGGCGGAGATATCGCAGGCCCAGGCTTCCGCGCCGGTTTCGAGCTGCAGGGTGACGGCCAGGGCGCCGGAGCCGCAGCCGACGTCCAGGAAGCGCATTCCAAGGCGCAGGCGCGGCAGAGCCGCTTCCACCACGTGTTCGGTCTCCGGGCGCGGAATGAGCACGTCGGGCGTGACCCGGAATTCGCGGCCGTAGAATTCCTGGCGTCCGGTGATGTACTGGGTAGGCTTGCCCTGGAGCCGCTGGTGCAGGTAGCGGCCGAAGTGCAGCCATTCCACCTCCGTCAGCTCGCGCTCCGGGTGGGCGTGAAGATACACGCGCGGCTGCCCGGCGGCGTGGGCCAGCAGCACCTCCGCCGTGAGGCGCGGCGCGGCGATACCGCCGTCCTCCAGCAGGCGCACGGCCTGGAGGAGCGCCGCGTGGATGGTCATGGAACCTCAGGCCGCGCCATGAACTGACCGCTCCCTAACGGTCGCGGCTCGCCAGACCGCTATTGAGCCGCGACCGTTAGGGAGCGGTCGCGCCGCAGTGACGTGTTGTTTAGTGACAGGCACTCAGGCCGCGCCGTTGCCGCCCAGCGTCGAGCGGGAGTGCGCGACCAGCGCTTCGATGATCGGATCGAGTTTGCCATCCATGACGGACTCGAGCTGGTACAGGGTGAAGCCGATGCGGTGGTCCGTCACCCGGTTCTGAGGGAAATTGTAGGTGCGGATCTTCTCGCTGCGGTCGCCGCTGCCCACCATGCTGCGGCGCTCGGCGCCCACCGTCGCCTGCTGCTTTTCAAGCTCCAGCTCGTAGAGCCGGGAACGCAGCACGCGCTCGGCCTTGGCGCGGTTCTTGATCTGCGATTTCTCGTCCTGGCAGGAGACCACCAGCCCGGTGGGCTTGTGGGTGATGCGAACGGCGGAGTAGGTGGTATTGACGGATTGCCCGCCCGGCCCCGAGGAGCAGAACGTGTCCACCCGGATATCCTTGGGATCGAGCTTGACTTCCACCTCGTCGGCTTCCGGCAGCACCGCCACGGTGATGGCCGAAGTCTGGACGCGGCCCTGTTGCTCGGTGACCGGGACGCGCTGCACGCGGTGCACCCCGCTTTCGTACTTCAGCTTGCTGTACACCTTCTCGCCGTTGACCAGGGCGATGACTTCCTTGAGTCCGCCCACCGGGGATTCGCTCGACGAGGTGATTTCCATCTTCCAGCCCTGGGACTCGGCGTACCGGGCGTACATGCGGAAGATCTCGGCGGCGAACAGGGTGGCTTCGTCGCCGCCCGTGCCGGCGCGGATCTCAAGCACCACGTCCTTATCGTCGTTGGGGTCCCTGGGCAGGAGCAGAATCTTGATTTCTTCCTCCACGCGGGCCAGCTCCGGTTCCAGCCGGGCCACTTCTTCCTCGGCCATGGCGCGCATCTCGGGGTCGCGATCCTGCAGCATCAAGCGAGCCTGGGCCAGCTCGCCGTCGATCCTTTTCCACTCGCGGTAGGCGGCCGCCATTTCCGAAATCCCGCTCTGTTCCTTGGTGACCGCGCGGTACTTGGCGGAATCGGAGATAACCGCCGGATCGGCCATCTGTGTTGTAAGCTCGTCGTAGCGTTTTTCGAGCTTATCGAGCTTCTCGGTAAATTGCATGGAGGGTTACGCGATGACCAGTTCCCCGCCTTGGCGCTGTTCCAGAGCCATGGCGCCTTCCAGGGCGCGAATCGCCACCTCCGTCTGGTCGTCGGCGGGAGGTTTGGTGGTGATGCGCTGGAGCCAGAGTCCCGGGGCCGTGAGGGCGGCCAGGAACGAGCCCCGGCGGCGGGCGGCATAACGGATCAATTCATAGCTGATGCCCACGATGAGCGGCAACAGCACGATGCGGGCGGCGAACTTGGCCGCAAAACCGTCCACCGGAACCAGAATGTAGACCACCATCGAGATCACCATCACCACCAGCAGGAAGCTGGTGCCGCAGCGCGGGTGGAAGGTGGTGAATCGCTGGGCGTTTTCCACGGTGACCGGCTGGCCCGACTCGAAATTGAAGACCACTTTGTGCTCCGCGCCGTGGTATTCCCAGATGCGCCGCATGTCCTTCCAGCGCGAGACCAGGTACAGGAATCCCAGGAAGATCGCGATGCGGATGACGCCATCGGCGGCGTTGAACGCCACCCGGCCGGCCAGAGCCGGATAGTGCGTCTGCAGCCTGGTGACGATCCACAGCGGCACGAATTTGTACATGAAGATGAAGAAGGCGATCGGAAGAAGCAGGCTGGCGGCCATGCCGATTCGCGAGGGCTCGGCGGCGGGTTGCGGCTCCGGAGACTTGCTCTTGAGCTGTTCCTCCAGCGCCACGTTGGCCGAGAAGCGCAACGCGCCGATTCCCAGCTTCATGGCCTGATAGAGGGTTCCGATGCCGCGAAGAACCGGATATTTGTAGATCTTGTAGCGCTCCGACATGCGCCCGATGGGCATTTCCTGGGTGACGATCCGGCCATCCGGCTGGCGCACCGCCACGCAGTAACTGTGCGGAGCGCGCATCATCACGCCCTCCATGACGGCCTGCCCGCCGACGAGGGTTTCCTCGCCGCTCTCCAATGCGGGCAGCATCTGCGCATGAACGAAAACGCGGAAAAAAGCGCGGAGGGACACGGATACTCTCACTGTTCTCATTACATTATACGACGTATGGCGAAAGAGCCCCGGGCGGCCGCGAATTCAGGGCTTTCCAGCAATGCCGCCGTTCCCCGCGCCTCCAGCCTCTCGCTCCTCGAAGGCCGTCCCCATGCTTCGAACCAGCCGCTCCGCTTCGGCGCGTGGATTGGGGCTTCCCGTTATGGGCCTTCCGATCACCAGATAGTCGGCGCCGGAAAGAATGGCGGCGCGCGCCGTGGTTCTGCGCTTTTGATCGTCGCGGGGGGAATCGTCGTCGCGAATCCCGGGCGTGACCACTAGCAAGGCATTCCGCGACATCTCCTTGATCTTCTGGACTTCCAGGCCCGAAGCAATCACTCCATCGCAACCCGCCTCCAGGGCTTTGCGCGCCCGGAAGAGAACCAGTTCCTCGACGGAGTGATCCGTGTACCCCATCTCGGCCATATCGTCGCCCTCCATGCTCGTCAGGACGGTAACGCAGAAGAGCTTCAATCCACGACTGCCCCTGCCCGCTACCGCCGCCCTGATGAGGGAACTGGAGCCGTGCATGGTCAGAAAGGAAACGCCCAGCCCGGACGCCCTGGAAATGGCCTTCCTGAGCGTCTCCGGCACGTCGTAGTATTTGTAATCCAAAAAGACGCGCTTCTTTTCGCTTATCAGCGACCGGATGAATTCTTCGACGCCGGAGGCCAACTGCAAGGCAAGCCCTATTTTGAAGAAGTCGACGACCCCCTCGAGATCCTGGACCATCTTGCGGGCGTCGGCGATGCTGGGCAGATCGAGGGCCACGATGAGGCGTTCCGAGGCATTGGTGGGCATCGAATGCAGTCTAACAGAAGGCGCCGGCATAATCCCCCTCAGCCGCCCAGCAGATCCGCCAGCGCCGGGCCGAGATGCGGAAAGCGAAAGACGAACCCGGCGGCGGCGGCGGCGTTCGGGGCCACCTTCTGGCTCGCCAGCAGGACCTCCGACATCTCGCCGAACATGAAGCGAAGGGCGAACTTGGGCGCCGGGAAAACGGCCGGCCGATGAAGTGCGCGGGCCAGCTCGCGGGTGAAACCGGCGTTGGCCAGGGGATTCGGCGCCACCGCGTTCAACGGTCCGCGAATCGGTTTTTCGACGGCCAAACGGAACAGCTCCGCGAGATCGTCCCGGTGGATCCAGGACATCCACTGGCGGCCGTCGCCGAGTCTGCCTCCCACCCCCAGACGGAAGGGTGGCAGCATGCGCTGGAGCGCGCCGCCGCTGGTATCGAGCAGAATGCCGGTGCGCACGCGGACCACCCGTATTCCCAGGGCTTCGGCCGCCACCGCCTCCCGCTCCCAGGCCATGCATACCTCGGGCAGAAAGCCGGCGCCCGGCGCGGACGACTCGGTGAGAGTCTCATCCCCGCGCGATCCGTAATAGCCGATGGCGGAGGCGCACACCAGGGCGGAGGGCCGCTTGCGGAGCCTCGCCAGCGCGCACACCAGACGCCGCGTACCCATCTCGCGGCTCTCGCGGATGCGGCGCTTGGCGTCCTTGGTCCATCGCTGGGCGACGTTTTCGCCGGCCAGGTGCACCACCGCGTCCGCGTCCCGCAGAGCGTCTTCGGACGGCTCGCCTTTCTCCGGGTCCCACACCGAAAGCCGGACCTCCGGCGGAAGACTCGCGCCCCCGCGGCGGCTCAAGACACGCACGGCATGACCTCGGGAGACGAGAAGCTGAATCAGCCTTCCCCCAACCAATCCGGACCCGCCGGTAATCGCGATGTTCACTGTTCCCGACCTTCCGCGCGCTACCCTCGTCCGCGCGCGAGCCCATGGTCGGCTCCGGAGCGGCACGGCGCGCCAGAACCGCTTCCGAGTATACAACGGCTTGCGCCGGTATCCGTGGACGCCGGGCTTGGATCTCACGGCCTGCACGTTTTTCTCCGCGTCTTCGCGTCAAAAAGGGCTCGTGGTTGGTTCCGGCTCCGGCGGGTCGGGGCGCAGTAGCCTTTCGCGCGCAATGATACTATGGCGTCCACATGCGATTCTCACGAGCTCTTGTGGCGTGCGGCGGAGCGCTTTCGCTTCTCGTTTTCGCGGCGTGGATGGGCGCGCAATCCCCCGCGCCGGCGCGCGTGGCGGCCACTCCGCCCATGGGCTGGAATAGCTGGGACTGTTATGGCGTTACCGTGACCGAGGCCGAGGTGAAGGCCAACGCCGATTACATGGCCAGGAACCTGAAGGCGCACGGATGGCGGTACATCGTGGTGGACATTCAGTGGTCCGAACCCGACCCCCAGGCGCACGGCTACCGGCCCGACACGGAACTGGCGATGGACGGGTTCGGGCGGCTGATTCCGGCCGGGAAGCGGTTCCCGTCGTCGGCCGGCGGCCGCGGCTTCAAGCCGCTGGCGGATTACATCCACGGCCTGGGGTTGCAGTTCGGGATCCACATCATGCGCGGTATTCCGCGGCGCGCGGTGAAGGCCAATCTTCCGGTGGCCGGGAGCAAAGCGCGGGCCGCGGAGATCGCCGACGCGTTTTCGGTCTGCCCGTGGAACACCGACATGTACGGCTTGGATATGAGCCGCCCCGGCGCGCAGGATTACTACGATTCGATTCTGAAGATGTACGCCGCTTGGGGCGTGGATTACATCAAGGCCGACGACATCGCGCGCCCCGCGCATCGCGAAGAGATCGCCGGCCTGCATTCCGCGATTCTGAAGACCGGACGGCCCATCGTGTTGAGCCTTTCGCCGGGTCCGGCGCAGGTCAAGGATGCGGCGTTCCTTCGGGAGAACGCGAACCTGTGGCGCATCTCCGACGATTTCTGGGACGATTGGAGACTGCTGCGCCAGAACTTCATCCTGATGTCGATCTGGAGCGGTTTCGGCCGGCCCGGCGCGTGGCCGGACGCGGACATGCTTCCCCTCGGCCACATCGGACTGCGCGCCGAGCAAGGCGAGGACCGCATGACGCGATTTACCCGCGAGGAACAGCGGACGCTGCTGAGCCTGTGGTCGATTGCGCAGTCGCCGCTCATGTTCGGTGGCGATTTGCCGGGCAACGACCCGTTTACGCTCTCGCTGATTACGAATGACGAGGTATTGCAAGTGGATCAGCGCGGCTCCCATGGCCGCTCCTTCGCCGAGGGCGGCGACAGCGTGGCCTGGGTGGCCGATGCGGCGGATGGAGTGAAGTATCTGGGCGTCTTCAACGTGGGCGACCGGAGCCCCATGGACGCTCGCATCGAGTGGCGGGCTCTCGGCCTGAGCGCGAAGTGCAAGCTGCGCGACCTCTGGGAGCACAAGGACCTGGGGACCATCGACGGAGGATACGTCTTCCGCATTCCGCCGCACGGCTCCGGGCTGTACAAGGTCGCCTCGGCGAATTGAGGCGCCCGTCCGTCTTATCGCTGGATCCGCGCCGATCCGCCCTTGGCGAAGGCGCGCACCTGCTCCACCGTCGCCATGGTGGTATCGCCCGGGAACGTGGTCAGTAGTGCGCCGTGGGCCCAGCCCAGTCTCACTGCCTCCTCTGGGGTCTCGCCGGTCAGCAGGCCGTAGAAGAAGCCCGAGGCGAAACCGTCGCCGCCGCCCACGCGGTCCCACACGTTCAGCTCGCACACCGGCGACGTGTAGTTCTGACCGTTCACCCACGCCACCGCCCCCCAACTGTGGTGGTTGGTGGCGTGCACTTCGCGCAGGGTGGTGGCCACCACCTTGATGCCCGGGTAGCGCTCCACCACGCGCCCGATCATGCCGAAAAAAACGCTCGCATCGAGCTTCGATTTGGCCGCCACTTCGGGCCCCGGAATCCCCAGGCCCTTTTGCATGTCCTCCTCGTTGCCCACCAGCACGTCCACGTTCCGGACAATGCGTCCCAGCACGTCGCGCGCCCGCCCGGCGCCGCCGGAGGGGCCCCAGATCTTCTCGCGGTAGTTGAGGTCGAAGGAAACCACCGCGCCCGCGGCGCGGGCCGCCTGCATGGCCTCAATCACCAATTCCGACGTGGTGGGGGAAAGCGCCGAGAAGATTCCCCCGCTGTGAAACCACCGCACTCCGCCGGCGAAAATCGCCTTCCAGTCGAAGTCTCCCGGCTTGAGCAGCGCCCCGGCCTCGTTCGAGCGGTTGTAGAACACCACCGGAGCGCGCACGCCGTAGCCGCGGTCGCTGTATACCGTGGCCATGTTGGGGCCCGTCACGCCGTCGTGCTGAAACCGTTTGTAGAAAGGCCTCACGCCCATGGCCCGCACGCGTTCCGCGATCAGGTCGCCGACGGGGTAATCCACCATGGCGGTGGCGATGCCGGTGTTCATCCGGAAACAGTCGGCCAGGTTGGCGGCCACGTTGAACTCGCCGCCGCTCACGTGTATCTGGCAGTGAGTGGCCTTGCGAAAGGGAATGATGCCGGGGTCCAGGCGATGAATTAGCGCGCCCAGCGACAATAGGTCCAGCGCGCCGTCTTTGCGAATTTCGAGAGATTGGCTCATTTGGTTCCTATATTCGGACTATCCCGCGCCGCATCCGGGCATGTCAAGCGCGATCCTATTCGAGGGGTGCGCGACAAAAGCGGAACAGCCGGCGCGCTTGTGTGGGGTCAAGCCTTCGGGCTGGTCGGCGGCCTTCGGGCTGGCGTTCCTCTTTTCAGCCAAAACGGGACTGGCAATACGCCAGCCGCTGCTGCACCTGGGAACGGAGCCGCTCCGGCGCCAGCTCCGGGCGCGCCAATAGCTCGTCCGTCAGCCCTCTTGCGGCGCCATCCCGCCTTTCCCCGCTGGCGCAGTTCACTTCGCCGTATCCCAGCTCGGCGGCGATCTCACACGCGCTCCGGACCACGCTCAACACTTCGTCGGATTTCGTGGCCGCCGATCCCGCGTGATGCCGCCGGATGCAACTGCACATCGCCGCCGGAAAACCCCATCCTTGCGCCAGAACTTCGCCCGCTTCCATGTGCGTGGATCCGAAGCTCGTCAGCTCGCACGAGATCGATTCGTCGATATCCTGAAACTCCCGCGCCAGCAGGTCCGCGTATCCCTGGCCCATGCTCATCAGCAGCCCGAGCCTTCCCACATCGTGGACCAGGGCTGCGGAATACAAGCCGCTGTGCGGCGCGCCGAGCGTTTTTCCGAGGGTTTCCGAGATGCACGCCGTAGCGAGGCTGTGGGACCATATCGGCTGCACAAACGCCATGCGTGGCGAGCGGCGCAGGTAGAACTGCATGGCGATCGTGAAAGAGAGTGAGCTCACGCGTTCCAATCCGAGCACGGCCACGGCATGGCGGATTCCGGAGACCCTCGCCTGGAAACCGAATTCGGCGGAATTCGCCACCAGCAACAGATCCGCCGCTAGAGCCGGATCGGAGCCGAAGATATCTTCATACTCATCCACAGCCGAGTCGCCTTCGATGGAGATGGATAGGAGGCGCAGCACGGTGGGGTGAAATGGAGGAAGCCGGCTCAGGCGATTCAACACTACGGAGCGGTCGGATTTTTCTTCTAACACACGTTCACCTGGCTGGCGCCGCGCGGTCAAAGAGACGTCAATGGCGACACGCATCGGACGGCCGGGCGCGTGTAGTAGGTCGGATCGGCGAACTTCTCCGTGAAGATCCGTTCCCACCGCGCGTTGTCCAGACATTGCTGGCATCGACCGCACCTGCAACGGATTCTCCGTGTCCCACCCGCGGGCCGGGCGGTATCCTGTGCGCCACGCCTGCGTCTGACCCGGGCGGCCATTCCGCTTCCTCGCATCAAAGCGAGAATCGACTCTTGGCTCGATAGTTCCATCGCTTGCTCCTGGGATGGGGACCGCCGTAACCGGCGGCCGCCAGCGCGATTGTCGCCCTGCCGTTCTTATCGGCTGGAGCGTTCCCTTTTTCTACTCAAGCGACCTCTGCCAGCGCCGCCACGGACGCGCCGCCAAGAGCCCAGCGCCGTGGTTCATGTCGAAAGATAGCGCCATGGCCCGCCCGAAGGTCGTATTGTCCGACGTAGCGCCAGGGGATACCATCATTGCAGGTTTGCTCCTGGCGGGCGGCTTCTCTCGACGGACGATGGGGCCGTCCGCCCCGGCCCGTGTGAGAATGGGGGTCATGATCACCCGCCTCTATTGGGCCATGGGGGCTTACGCCTTCCTGGCGCTGCTGGCGTCCTTCACCCTCGACGGCGTGTTCCGGATCGCGGTGTGGATCTTCCTCGGCGGACTGGCGGCCAAGACGCTTATCGCTTATAAAGCCGGCTGGTAGTATCTCCCCATCCCTCTTTGGAACGTTCACGCGTTCCATTCTGAAACGTGTTCCGTTCTGGAACGCATGACTTGCGGCTGCTTTTCTGAAAATAGGGTGTTTATGCCCGTGAAACTAAGTGGCCCGCAGGTTGCATTTCTTCCTGTCGTCCGGAACATTCCGATCCGGGAGTCCAGACGAAAAGAGGAAGAAGGCGATGCAGGCTCGAAGTGCGTCTATCCGCCGGCGGGCGGGGAACTGGTGGGAAATTCGCGACCGGATCGTGCTCGAGAACCTTTCGCTGGCCAAAGCGATCGCCATTCGGGTGCACGAGAACCTCCCGGTCCATGTCGACATCGAGGACCTGATCCATGCCGGCGTCCTGGGGCTGATCGACGCGGTTGAGAAGTTCGACAGCGCCAAGAACGTGGCCTTCCAGAGCTATGCGAAACACCGTATCAAGGGCTCCATCCTCGACAGCCTGCGCCAACTGGACTGGGCATCCCGCGACCTCCGCAAGCGCCAGAAACAGGTGGAAGCCTTGACCCGCGATCTTTCCGCGGAACTGGGGCGGCCGCCGGGCGAGGCCGAGGTGGCGCGCGGCATGGGGGTTTCCGTCGAGCGCTGGAGGACCATGTCGATGGAGCTGCGCACCGCCGGGTTGGCGCCGCTGTGCGGCCCGCGCCCGTCCGATCAGGATCGCGACCGCGCCGAGGAGTTCCCCGCCACGCCGGACCTGCGGCCGGACCTCATGTGCGAGCGCCAGCAGTTGCGGAATACCTTGGCCAAGGCCATTGAAACGCTGCCGGTGCGCTACCAGAAGGTCGTGTTCCTGTACTACACCAACGAGCTGACCATGAAGGAGATTGGAGACGTGCTGGGGGTGAACGAGAGCCGCGTATCCCAGATTCACAAGACCGCCCTGAAAAGGATGGCGGTGGCCCTGGAATCGGAAGGGATTCATTCCGCTCGGGCTTTTTGATGCCAACTCCCGCATTGGCGAAGGCATCGGGCCGGGCATGCCCAGGGCGTGCCCGGCCCCTACGCCGAGGCGCTCGTCCGCGCGGGCGCGCGTGTCGTTGCCTGAATGTATCGGGTCCGGGAATGCGGGCCTACTTCTGCGCTTGGCCCAGTTCCTTGTCGTTGGGCGTGGCCGGCTCCGGTCCGTAGTGCTCCTTCATGACCATGTTCTGGTCCATGTAGAAGGACCGGCTGCCGCTCGTCCCATATGTGATCGGCGTGGCCGTCACGGCGTAACCGCTCCCGTCGCCGGTCACCGCGAACTTGTATCCGCCCTTTTCTCCCAAGGCGAGATCCGTCTGAATCAGTCCGGCGCTGGCGGGGGTGGAGGCGCCGCCGCCCGGCGGCGGTCCCAGCTCGGTCAGCGATTTGGCGAACCGCCCGTACTGCGACTGATACTGGACCTGCATATCCCTTACGGTCTGCACGGCCTTGATGGCCGCGGTTTCGCGGGTGTACATCTGCACCTTGTTGTACTGCGGCACTGCCATCGTAATAATGATCAGAATGATGGCAATCACAATCAGCAGTTCGATGAGAGAGAAGCCCCGGCGGCTGTTGGTTCTTCGTGCGTAAGACATACTCGTCCTTTGTCGTCCTTATTGTATGACGATGCGGCGCCGCGACGCGTGGAGGGAATCATGTCCGAAAGCGCGGCGCGGAACCCTCCGCCGGCCGGACCGGCGCCGCGGCGGAACCATGCCCGCCAAGGCTACACGGCTACCGCCGCTTTTCCGTTCCACGCATACATCTTGCCCGTGCGCACGGCCAGCACGCCGAGCAGCATGGGCAGGGTGGAGGTGAAGCCCGTCTCCACATCCGTCAGGGGCTTCTGGCGCGACTTCACGCAATCCAGGAAGTTACGCTCGTGAATCCCGTCCGATGCGTCGTTGTAACGGAAAGACTGCAAGACCGCTTCGAAAGGCGGACCTGCCTGCTGTCCACGCCCCCCGCCTCCCGGCAGAGGCCTGGCTTCGTAGCTCGTGCGGTTCACGTGCAGCGCCCCGGTTGTGCCGTAGAAGAACACGCCGTGGTCGTTGGTGAACTCGACGCGCGGCATGTACGTGTTGGCATAGCTCATCAGGAACTTGTCGTACTTCCAGGTGATGGCGTAGGTGTCGGGCGGCTGTTCCGGGTTGGGCGGGTTTACCCGCACCCATTGCGCGGAAGCGCTGACCGTCAGCGGCGTAAGCGCGCCCAGATACCAGTGCACCAGGTCGGCTATATGCACGCCCTGGTCGGTGATGATCCCGCCGCCGTAATCGTAGAAGCCGCGCCACATTCGCTGGCGGAAAGGGGTGTAGGGCTTGCGCGGAGCCGGGCCTTGGAAAAGCTCCCAATCCAGGTCCGCCGGGGGATCGGTGGGCTGCTCCGGCGGCCGCGAGTAATGCCCCTGCCAGTGCAACTCGGCGTGGTAGATGTTTCCGAACTTGCCGTCTTGCACCCACTTGCAGCACATCTGGAAGTGGTCCCAACTGCGCTGCTGGAGGCCCATCTGCACGATGCGTTTGGACTTGTTGACGGCCTCCACGGCTTTTTGGGCCGCTTCGATGCTGTTGGACAGCGGCTTTTCGCAGTAGGCGTCTTTTCCGGCGTCGCACGCCTCCGCCAGCATCTGGGCGTGCCAGTGGTCGGGGGCGGAAATCAGCACCGCGTCGATGTCCTTACGCTCCAATACGCGGCGGTAATCGACGTACGTCTCGGGTTTGCTGTCGGTTTTGGCGAAAGCCGCGGCGGCTTTGTCGCGATTTGGTTTGAAAACATCGCACACGGCCACCATTTCGCAATCCGGGAAGCCGGCGAACAGCGGCGCCATGTGACTGCCGCGCTGCCCAAAACCGATCACGCCCATGCGAATCTTGTCGTTCGCGCCCACGGCGGAGCGCGACATAGCGGCGGTCAATCCGGAACCCACCAGGAAGGCTCGTCTCGAAGTCATACCCATCCCTCCTCACATCGCGGAACATGGCGGCCCAGCGCGGGCCCCTGTTCTGGGATACCAGATGTTACGCTCAGGCGCAATCGGGAGGGAAGGCGCGACCAAAAAAGTTGGCCGGCGAAAGCGCCTGCCCCACAAGCGTGGGACAGACGCTCTCGTCTCAATCCGATTTTCGCCGAGGGCGTTACTGGTACGCCGCTTGAATCGAATTGGTGTTGTAGAACTGGGCGAACGCGAAGTCGAGACCGGAGGCCGTGAACGACACAGGGTTGCTGTAGTTGCCCACGACTAGCGTGCCGGGTATGGGAATTGTGACCCCGCTCTCCGTGATCGATCCGGTTGGCGGCAGCGAGAGCAGCACGGAGGCCGGAACGGTAAACGTTCCCGCGCTCACCGGCGCCGTGCAGTAGAAGAATCCGCCCACCGCGGTTTGGCTCGACCCCGAAAACGCGCTTCCGGAAATCTCCACATAGGTGTTCGAATTGCCTCCCGTCCAGTTGACGGTTACTCCCTGCGAGCGGGTCACCGTGGTGATGCTGCTCGAATTGGTCCAGGTGAGCGGAGCGGCCACCGTCAGGCTGGTGGTGAACGCGCCCACATCCGGGCCGCCGCTGCCGTTGTTGAAACTGAAAGCGCCGCCCGAGGTGGGAATGAAAGTGGTTGGCGGCGAGGGGTTCGAGTACAAGCCGTTCAGGAAGGTCAGCGCCTGGTTCCCTTGCGGGCCGCTGAGGTTGATCGCCGAGCCGGCGTTGAGGTAGGTCGGCAGCGAGTTGGGGAGTGTCCCCTCGTTGGCTAACGTATAGGTGAATAGCGTGCAACTACCCACCGAGGCCGTGGACTGCGTGAGGGACTCGAACTGCGCCGAGGTGTAACGGACGAACGCGGCGGAGGCGGAATCGGTCACTGTCGTGCCGCCGGGTTCTATCGTGACCCCGCTCACCGTGATCGGCTGCGTCGTGGTGGTCGTCTTGCCTATGCCGATGAATCCATAACTGACCGTCGACTTGCCCGCCAGGGTCTGCAACTGGCTCGCGGTAAGAATGGAGGTGGTCGGGTCGGTGCAGGTCCGCGTCCCGGACGGCGCCACCGGGATCGTGCCATAATTGCTGACCACGCTCGGGCTGCCGCTGATAACCGCCACCGAAACCTGACAGCCCGACACGCCCGATGGCACGATCACGATAACCTCGTCGAGACCTGGGTATTGAGAGCGGCCGCGATAGTCGACCGTGGCGCTGACGCCGCCAATCTCCACCTGGATCGGAAGGTTCGTCATGTTAGTCTGCGGTTGCGGGTAAGTGTTTTCGCTGCCCGACACCGGCCCCAAGCCGGAACCCCAGAAAACAATGTAGTCGCCGGGATTGGCGGCGTTGGTGCTGCTCAGCAGCGAGTAATTCACATTCGCGTTTTCCGCCGCCGACGGCCCGGATCCCAGGTTGTTCAAGCTCAACATGCCGAAGCCGCTCGCCACCACCTGAATCGCCAATGGCGCGCTGGTCTGATTGTTGTAGGTAACCGTAATGGTCCCCGTTCCCACCGGCGTATTGGACGGCAGGATGCCGGCGATCTGCGTGGGCGTCACATAGTACAGGTACGGATGCGTCGTAACTCCCCCTACCGTCACATTGAGGGTGCTTCCAACCAGGGTCGTTTGCAAGGGGGCATTTTGCAGCCCCGTGGAACTCCCCGACATAGCGGATCCGTACAGCGCGAAGATGGAACCCTGGGCAATGCCGTAATTCGGCAAGCCGGGCAGGGTGTAACTGTAGTTGTTGAGTATCCCCCCAACGGTCGGCTGCGCGACGGCGGGGACGACCGCGAGCGCAAGCGTGGCGCACAAAACGCCTAACTGAACGGGAACTTTCACGTTTTATCCTCCGAGCGCGAGGCGTGCTTGCGCCTCACTCAATGTCTGACTAGTATATCTCGCCCGAGGGGAGTCGGGGATAGAGGCCGATACCCTATGAAATGTATGGAAAATAACATTCCCGGCGATCTGAGAACATGGCGGAAGTGGTGGGGCGGACCCCCTGGTCCGCGCGGGTCCCCCAGGACCCGCTTCCCGCCCACGAAATCAACTCCATCCACACCGCGCAAGCCGACGCGGGCGCCGGCTGCGGGCCAGCGAGTCCGCCCCACCAGTATCAGGCGCGCCCAACTACCCCACGATACAATCGGGGTTCCGGCCGGCCATGCCAGCTTCCATTCGCGTATCCCCGAAATTCCGTCCGGTTCTCGATCCCGGGTTCGTCCCAGCCTCGCTGTGGAACCGGGCTTACCGCGTCGCGGTGGCCGAGAGCGTCGGCCAGCCGCTCGCGTTCGCGCTCGAGCGCGGCGACGGCGCCGTTTCCGTCTTCCGCGCCTCCGCGCTGCCTCACGAGGGCGCCAACATCGCCCTGAACCATCGTTACGCCGAGCGCCTGTTGAAATTCCTGCTTTGGCAAAGGGGCGGATACCGCGTCGCGATCGCCGGCGATCCGCGCATCGCCGCCCATCTTCGCGGCGTCTACTCTCCCCAAGGCGCCCGCGCGTTCGACTTCCAGTTCATGGGTGAGAGCGTCTACGGGCGCCCCATGGCCATCGAAAGCGTTTCCTTCGATGCCTTCCCACCAGAGCGGGAAACCTCCGCTCCGCTGGGCCGCCATCTGGATGGCTGCCGCATCGGATTCGACCTCGGCGCGAGCGACCGCAAATGCGCCGCTGTGGTCGATGGCGAGGTGGTCTTCAGCGAGGAGGTCGCCTGGAATCCCGGCGTCCAGGCCGATCCGCAGTATCACTTCGACGGCATTGAGGACTCGCTCCGGCGCGCCGCCGCGCAGCTTCCCCGCGTGGACGCCATCGGCGGCAGCGCCGCGGGCGTCTATGTGAACAACGAGGTGCGAGTCGGCTCGCTGTACCGCGCCGTGCCGCCGCAGCTCTTCGAGACGCATGTGCGGCGCCTCTTCTTCGATCTGCGCGAGGCCTGGGGCGGTATTCCCTTGGTGGTGGTCAACGATGGCGAAGTCGCGGCCCTCGCCGGTTCCATGGCCCTGGGCGATAACGGGGTTCTGGGCGTCGCCATGGGCAGCAGTACGGCCGCTGGATTTGTCACGCCCCAAGGCGCCATCACCACGTGCCTGAACGAGCTGGCCTTCGCTCCCGTGGATTATCGCGCGGACGAAGACGCGCCCGCCGACGAGTGGTCCGGGGATCGCGGGGTGGGCGCGCAGTACCTATCGCAGCAGGCGGTCGCACGGCTGCTCCAACCCGCCGGCATCCACCTGCCCGCCGGTATGCCGCTGGCCGAAAAGCTGGAGCGCGCGCAACGGCTCATGGCCGCCGGCGACGAACGCGCCCGCCGCATCTACCAGACCATCGGCGTCTATTTCGGGTATGCCATCGCCCACTACGCCGATTTCTACAATGTCCGGAACCTGCTGGCGCTGGGACGCGTGATGACCGGCGAAGGCGGGGACCTGATTCTGTCGCTCGCCGCGAGCGTCCTCCGCGAGGAGTTCCCCGAGCTGGCCGAGCGCATCCGCTTCCACATTCCCGGAGAAAAGGAAAAACGTCACGGGCAGGCCATCGCCGCCGCCAGTCTGCCCGCTCTCGTAGAGCGGGCTTGCAGCCTGCCATGACGGCATCCGTGCCGTCATTCTTCCTGGTTCTGTATATTGAGACACGAGAGGACCGCCATGCAATGTAACAAGCCCGCCGCCGACATCTTCGTTCCGGACGGCATGGAACCCGCCGCCGCCCTCGCGCGCACCACGCACCTGTGCGTCTCGGCCCACCAGGACGACATCGAAATCATGGCCTACCACGGCGTGGCCGAGTGTTTCGGCCGCTCCGACCGGTGGTTCACCGGCGTGGTGGCCACCGATGGCGCCGGCAGCCCGCGCGCCGGAATCTACGCCGATTACTCCGACCAGCGCATGAAACAGGTGCGCACCGTGGAACAGCGCAAGGCCGCGTTCGTGGGCGAGTACGCCTGCCAGATCCAACTCGGCTATTCAAGCGCCGAGACCAAGACTCCGCCCGGGACTGCGCTGGTGGAAGATCTCAGTCGCATCTTCCTCGCCGCCCGCCCGGAGGTGGTCTACCTGCATAACCTCGCGGATAAGCACGATACCCACGTGGCCGTGGCGTTGCGGGCCATCGCCGCCCTGCGCGCCGCGGGAGGGTTCAGGCCGAAAAAGGTCTACGGCTGCGAGGTCTGGCGCGACCTGGACTGGCTCGAGGACGACGATAAGCGCCCGCTGCCGGTTTCCGCGCGCTCCAACATCGCCGCTGCTCTGGTAGGCGTCTTCGATTCGCAGGTAAGCGGGGGCAAGCGCTACGACCTCGCCACCGCCGGCCGCCGCCTGGCCCACGCCACCTACTTCGCCGCCCACGGCACGGACGAAGAAAGCGCCTTGAGCTTCGCCATGGACCTCACCCCGTTGGTGGAGAACTCGAGTCTCTCCATCGCCGATTACGTGTTGGGCTTCGTGGACCGGTTCCGCGAGGACGTCGCAAAGCGCCTGGGCGGGGTGGGGTAGCCCGATTCCGTAGAGCGGGCCTCCGGCCTGCCATGCCCGCGTCCTCGCGGGCATTCCTCGCCACGTTGACGGCCCCGCCCGGTAGCCTATGCTTTAATCAAGGTCGATCGGCGCTAATGCACGCAAGAACAACCACAGTCAGCCGCATACCCATGACCCAAGCTCGCGTCAATCTGGGCGCGGTGGTGAAACGTGTCCACCTGAACGGCGAGTACTTCATCCTGGAGAAGGACGGGATTCCCATCGTCGGCATCATGGGCGCCGACGAGCTCGAGGATTATCTCGAGCTCCAGGACCCGAGAGTCCGCGAGCACATCCGCAAGAGCCACGAGGACTTCTTGGCCGGCAAAAGCCGTCCCGCCGACCAGTTGCTGGCCGAGATCGAGCGAATGAAACCGAAAAAGCCAGACCGTTCCTCAAAGAAATAAACGAGGTCTTCGACGTTCGCACGACGCCGCGCTTCGATCGTCGTATCATCATGGGAAACCGCTCCCTGACGGTCGCGGCTCGTCATCCTGCTATCGAGCCGCGACCGTTAGGGAGCGGTCGTGCCGCCTACTGCTCCACCCAGGGCAAATACGCCGCGCCATAGAGGCCGGCTTCGTTGCCCAGGGTGGCCTTCGAGACGCGCATTTCCGCCTTGGTGGCGCGGTAGGTGGCCGAGCGCTGCTCCAGAATCCGCAGCATGTGCGGCTCGAACAGGTCCCAGGCGGGCAGCATTCCGCCGCTCAGCAGGTAGAGCGGAAAATTGAAGGTGTTCACCAGGGTGGCCAGCGCCGCGCCCAGGGCCTCGCCCATGACCCGCCAGACGGTGCGCGCCTTGTCGCCCGCCTCGCCCGGCTGCGCGGCCAGCTCGGCCACTTCCTTGGCGGAGAGGTTTTCGCCCAGGTGCAGCATTTTGGCCATGGCCGAAACCGCCGTCGCCGAGGCGGCCTTCTCCAGGCAGCCCTGGTTGCCGCATCCGCAAGGGTTTCCATTCGGAATCACGGTGATGTGCCCCAGCTCTCCGGCCATTCCCACGAATCCGCGCAATACGCGCCCGCCGGAGATAATGCCGCCGCCGATGCCGGTGCCCAGGGTGAGCAGCACCAGGTCGTCCACATCCCGCCCGGCTCCCATCCATTTCTCGCCCAGCGCCGCCGCGTTGGCGTCGTTTTCGAGAATCATGGGAGCCCCCAGCCGGCGCCGGATTTCGTCGCGAATCGGGAAGTTCTCGAGGTACGGCAGGTTGGGCGAGTACGCCAGCACGCCTTCCTTCATGCGGATGAAGCCGGGCACGCCCACGCCGATGCCCGCCAGCCCCTCCGCTCCGTGCCGTTCCTCGATCTTCCGGATGGCGGCCACCATGTCGCCCAGAACGGCTTCGCGGCCTTCCGTGAAATTGGTGGAGCCGGAAATCTTGTCGAGCACCTTGCCCGAACGGTCGATTGCGGCGGCGCGCAGGTTCGTCCCGCCAAGATCCAATCCGATAGAGTATCGAGCCATGAAGCGGCATCATAGCATGCGGGCGGACCCGCGCGGCGTATCGCGGGACAGGTCGGCGTGGCGGACCATTCAGTCCCGCGCCCCGGTGCGCGATACTGAAACACAGTGAACTTCGCAACCGTCGCCGAGAACCTCAGGGAGTCGTTTCGCGCCATCGCGGCCAGCCGTACGGCGGGTGAGAACCGCGAGTTGCGGGGATTGAGCATCGCCGCCGCGGGCGTCGCTTTCCAGATGTTCAACGCCGCTTTCCTCTCCACCCCGGTCTCCTCCGAAACCGAGCTTGCACAACGCATTTCCCTAGCTTCCGTGCACTTTGCCGCGCGTGGTCTGGAGTGGGCGTTTTGGGTATGCGAAGACTTTATGGAGCCGCGGGCCAGCCGCCGGTCGAGGCAGATTTTCGAACGGAACGGACTGCGTTTTTCGGTGGAGCTGCCCGGCATGGTGGCGGAGCGCATCGCGCCGCCGGTGAAGTCTTTGCCCGCCCTGGAAATTCACCGCGTGGCCGACGCGGCCACCCGCGCCGCCTTCTGCGGTATCGGTTCCACATGCTTCCACGTGCCCATCGCCTGGCTCAGCGAGGTCTTCGACGGCGCCGGGGTGTGGCAGCGGTTTAACGCCCATGTGGCTTACGTGGATGGAGAGCCGGTGGCGACCGCCGCCACGGTTCTGGGAGGCGGCGCCGTGGGTGTCTACAACGTAGCCACGTTGCCCGATCACCGCCGCCACGGGTATGGCGAAGCGGTGATGCGCCACGCCCTGGAGGAAGCCCGGCGCGAGCATGGCATCGAGCGCACAACGCTTCAATCCACGCCCGCCGGCTACGGAATCTACGAACGCATGGGATACCACACGGTCACCAGGGTAACCGTGTACGCCGCCTGACGGCCGGCGGAACGGCATGCCGCCGGCTGGTCGCCGATCCGCCGATCCGGCTCCAACTTACCGGAAATGCGGGGGTTCGACGGTCTTATGTTTCCGGATGATTACGAAAATGAGGCCGCCCGCGACAATTACCAATACGGCGCCGATCCAAAGTAACCCAGGGGGCACGGTCCAACTCCTCTCGCGTTGCTGGCCTTGCTAGTTCCAGCCTCGTTAGGGACGCAATAACCGAATTCGGCGGGTGGAAGCGTAGCTTCTTGCAGCGGTACGCCTCCGCTCTGGGCGGTTTCGGGTGCATCGGCTCCGAAACCACCGTTCCGAGCGAATTGAGAGACGTTCTAACAGTAGGCCGGAAACCGGTCCATGTCAACGTGAATTTCCGCTTAGCCCGTAAGCGGCCTTTAAGGCTGCAATATCAGCATCTTACGTGCGGTTTCTCACATTTCGCCCGCGCCTGGGAACGCTGGTGGGTGAAATGACGCCAACAGGCTCTGGCAGTCGCCAATCACCGCCTCTTCCGCGCGGCAATCAACTCCTCGATGTTCACCAGGTCCGTGGGATAGTCGCCGGTGTAACAGGCGTAGCAGTATTCGTGGCGTTCGTCGTCGGCCACGGCCGTGCGCAGGGATCCGATGGAAAGATAGCCCAGCGAGTCGGCTTCCACGAAACGGCGGATCTCCTCCACGTTGTGGTTGGAACCGATCAGCTCCCCGCGCGTAGGCGTGTCCACGCCGTAGAAACAGGGCGACACCGTGGGCGGGCACGAAATCCGCACATGCACTTCGCGCGCCCCCGCCTGCCGAACCATGCGCACGATCTTCCGGCTGGTAGTGCCCCGCACGATGGAATCGTCCACCAGAACCACGCGCTGCCCCTGGAGCAGATGGCGCACCGGGTTGAGTTTCAGCTTCACGCCGAAATCGCGGATGGCCTGGGAAGGCTCAATAAATGTGCGGCCCACGTAATGGTTGCGGATCAGCGCGTGGCGGAACGGAATGCCCGATTCCGCCGAATAGCCCAGCGCCGCGGCCACGCCCGAATCGGGCACCGGAACCACCAGGTCCGCCTTCGCCGGGTGTTCTATGGCCAGGAGGCGTCCCAGGTTCTCGCGCGATTCCTGAACGGCGCGCCCGAAAACCATCGAATCCGGCCGCGAAAAATACACGTGCTCGAAAACGCACTGCGCGCGCCGCTGTTCGGGCATGTAGCGCTCGCGCGTCACGCCCTCCGGCCCTACCACCACCATCTCGCCGGGATCCACGTCATGCAGGTAGGTGGCTCCAATCAGGTCGAACGCGCACGTCTCGGACGCCGCCACGTAGCACTTGCGGCCGCCCGAAAACTCCATTTCGCCCACCGCGAGCGGCCGGAAGCCGTGCGGATCGCGGGCCACGATAATGCGGTCCCCGGCCAGAAAGACCAGCGAAAACGCGCCTTCAAGAGGCAGCAGCGCGTCGCGCAGCGCGCCTGCGAGGGTACGTTCCGAGGAACGCGCCACCAGGTGCAGAACCACCTCCGTGTCGCTGTTGGCCTGGAAGATGGAGCCGCTCCGTTCCAGATCCCGGCGCAGTTCCGCCGCGTTGGTGATGTTGCCGTTGTGGGCAATCGCCAGGCGTCCCTTGTTGCAGGAGACGGAAAACGGCTGCGCGTTCAGCAACGCCGTGTCGCCGGCCGTGGAGTAGCGCGTATGGCCGATGGCCATCTCCCCGGGCAGTTCCCGCAGAACCGGGGCCGTGAAAATATCCGCCACGTGACCCATGGCCTTGCGGCAGTAAATCTGTTCGCCGTCGCTGGTGCAGATGCCCGCGCTTTCCTGGCCGCGGTGCTGCAGCGCGTACAGCCCCAGGTAAGCCAGTTTGGCCGCTTCCGGGTGACCGAAAACGGCAACCACCCCGCATTCCTCGTGGAATTTATCCAGCAGGACGACCGCTCCCTTACGGTCGCGGCTCGTTACCTCGTGGAATTTATCCAGCAGGACGACCGCTCCCTTACGGTCGCGGCTCGTTACCTCGTGGAATTTATCCAGCATCGCTCCCTCCGGCAGGCCGCGCCAAGCATTCACCGCGGAGACGCGGAGACGCGGAGACAGCGCGGAGCCTTGGCCACGGCGGCCGTGGCGGAATGAGTTGGGAAACTTGGTCTGGACGAGAGAAGTTTCCGGAGAGAATTTCGGAGATGGAACAAGGAACCGCTGTGCTCCGCGTCTTCTCCGCGCCCTCCGCGCCTCCGCGGTGAACTCGTGGTCTCGGATTCCACCTATGCGCCGGTCTGAGAACTCTGGAGCTGCGTTTCGAGCGCATGATCGTAGGCTGACTTCAAACTCGAGATCTCCCATGACCCCAGCGTCACGGCCCGTTGACGGATCTCGATCCCCTTCTCGATTGTAACTCCCACCACCGGCGCTTCCACTCCGTGCCTCTCCGCGATGGATTGAACCATACCCGGTTGCGCCGTGGAAATCAAAATCCGCGAGGGCCCTTCGTGGAAACACAGCATCTCCGGGCGCAGATCGCTATCGAGGTCGAGCTGCGCGCCGATTTCCGCCGCGCCGAAAGAGCATTCCGCCAACGCCACCGCCAGCCCGCCATCGCTCAGATCGTGCGCCGATTCGGCCAGTCCCTCGGCCAGGATCTCGCGCATGGCGTCGTGCACGCGCTTCTCGTACTCCATGTCGAGGGCCGGAGGCAGCCCCCACAATTGCTTCACGATGGTCTTGGCGTACTGGGTTCCCCCGAAATCCAGGTCGTTCGAGCCGCCCGCGCCGCCCAGCAGGACCACGCCGCGGCCCGCGTTCTTGAATGGGATGGTCACCGGGAGCGCGGTCTTCATGAGCCCCACAATCCCCAGCACGGGAGTGGGGTATACGCCTTCGCCCAGCGTCTCGTTATACAGGCTCACGTTGCCGCCGGTGATGGGCGTATCGAAGAACCGGCAGGCGTCGCTCATGCCCTCGATAGCTTCCACCAGTTGGGCCATGATTTCGGGGCGCTCGGGGTTGCCGAAGTTGAGGCAGTTGGTGGCCGCCACCGGCAGCGCGCCCACGGTGGCCAGGTTGCGGCAGCACTCCGCCACCGCCAGCTTGGCGCCCTCGCGCGGATCGAGATAACAGTAGCGGCCGTTGCCATCGAGCGACATGGCCACCGAGGTCCCCGTCTCCTTGATGCGAACGATGGCCGCGTCCGTGCGCTCCGGGCCGGCCACCGTGTTGGTGCGCACCTGGTAATCGTACTGCTCCCAGATCCAGCGCTTGGAGCAGATGTCGCCGGCTTTGAGCAGCGCCGGAAGCGCCGCCTGAACGTTTACCGGCGGCATCTCGGGCGTCCGCGCGGCGCCGCGCGCCGGCCGCGTATAGGGCCGGTTGTAAATCGGCGCTTCGTCGGCCAGCTCGCGGTTGGGAATCTCGGCCACCGTCTCGCCATGCTGCTTGACGCGCAGCTTCCCGTCGCCCGTCACCACGCCTATCTCGGCGGCCTCCAGCCCCCACTTGCGGAACACGCGGTAGACTTCCTCCTCGCGCCCCTTCCGGGCCACCAGCAGCATGCGCTCCTGCGATTCGCTGAGCATGGTCTCGTAGGCCGTCATGCCGGTTTCCCGTTGCGGGACGCGGTCCAGTTCGATCTCGATTCCCACGCCGCCCCGGCTGCCCATCTCGCAGGTGGAGCAGGTCAAGCCCGCCGCGCCCATATCCTGGATCCCGACGATGGCCCCCGTCTGCATGGCCTCGATGCAGGCCTCCAGCAGGAGTTTCTCCATGAACGGGTCGCCCACCTGCACGTTGGGCCGCTTTTGTTTGGATTCCTCGGTGAACTCCGCGCTCGCCATCGAGGCGCCGTGGATGCCGTCGCGCCCCGTACGCGCGCCCACATAGATAACCGGATTGCCGGCCCCCGATGCCTTGGCGTAGAACACGTCTTCCTTGCGGCACACCCCCAGGGCGAAGACGTTTACCAGCGGATTGCCGTCGTAGCAGCTCTCGAAAAGGCACTCGCCGCCCACCGTGGGAACCCCGAAACAATTGCCGTAGTGCGCGATGCCCGCCACCACTCCGGCCAGGATGCGCCGGTTGCGCGCGCCGGTTTGCGCGTCGTCGAGCCTTCCGAAGCGCAGCGAATCCATCACCGCGATGGGCCGCGCGCCCATGGTGAAGATGTCCCGCAGGATGCCGCCCACGCCCGTCGCGGCGCCCTGGAAGGGCTCGATGAAGCTGGGGTGGTTGTGGGATTCGATCTTGAAGGCGATCACGTACCCGCCCCCGATATCGATGATGCCCGCGTTCTCGCCGGGACCCTGCACCACCAGCTTCCCGCGCGTGGGCAGCTTCTTCAGGTGCAGGCGCGAGCTCTTGTACGAGCAGTGCTCGCTCCACATCACGGAGAAGATGCCCAACTCCGTGTAACTCGGCTCCCGGCCCAGTATGGCGACGATCTTGCCGTATTCCTCCGGCGTCAACTGGTGCTGGGCGATCATTTCCGGAGTGATGCTCGCCGTGCTCATACGCGCACCGCCGCTTCCAACATCGATTGAAACACCAGCAACCCGTCGCTCGACCCCATCAGCGGGTCGCAGGCCCGCTCCGGGTGCGGCATCATCCCCATCACGTTGCGCTCCTTGCTCAGGATTCCGGCGATGTCGCGCATGGACCCATTGGGGTTGTCCACGTATCGGAACGCCACGCGATCCTCCGCTTCCAGCTCGTCGAGCGTGCGCTCGTCGCCGATGTAGCAGCCCTCGCCGTGAGCGATAGGCATGCGCAGAACCTGGCCGATGCGCGCCGCGCCGGTGAAAGGCGACCGCGTCTCCACCCTCAGCCCCACCTCGCGGCAGATGAACTTGAGCCCGCGGTTGCGGATGAGCGCCCCCGGGAGCAGCCCGGCTTCCACCAGAATCTGAAAGCCGTTGCACACCCCCAGCACCAGGCCGCCGTCGCGCGCGAACCGGCGCACCGCGCCCATCACCTTGGAAAACTTGGCGATCGCTCCGCAACGGAGGTAATCGCCGTAAGCGAAGCCGCCGGGAAGAATGACGGCGTCCACGTCGCCGAGCCCGCCGGAATCGTGCCAGATGTACTCCGCCTGTTGGCCGAAGTTCTGGCTGGCGGCATGGAACGCATCGTGATCGCAATTGCTGCCGGGGAAAACAATGACGCCAAATTTCATGGTGAATTCTTGGGGAGGCTAAGCGTTATTTTATCAGGGGAGCGGGCCTAAGGGGAGGCTCGGCAATTCTGGAAAGGACGTAACCCCTGCACTGGCAGCCGCCTGGTTTGGCGCCGGGAGGCAGCCTCTCACCGGTAGGCCTCCTTGCGGTCCAGCACGCGGGAGATTTCCAGGTACTCGCCTTTGTCGCGGAACAAGATGCGGTGATCCTGGGCGCGAAGGCGAACCAGCGGCGGCTCGATGCCCTTCAACTGCCTGGTGTTTCCCTCACCCGTCTACGCGTAGCGGGCGAGCGTCTTGAGAACCTGCAATGCGGTCCGCCGCTCAATACCGCGCACGTCGGCCCTGGCCTGCCCGGTCCAGACGATGCGTTTAGCCATCGCGGCGGGGCGTTGCTCCCGGCAGCGGCTCGGCGCCCATCTTCTCCCAATCGCCCATGGTCAGGCCGAACTCCGCCAGAACCTCCTCATGCGGGATCGGCGGATTATGTTTGAGCCATTCGTCAGCCTCGGCGACGGCCTTGCGCTCGGCATCGCTCAGCCCGTCTCCATCCTCCTCGGGCGACACCATGGTTTCGAGCAGATGAACCACGGCGGCAAGCTGGCCGGGGCCAAGCTGGTCGAGCAACTGGCGGGCGTGCTGGATATCGGCGGCCATACCCATGATGATAGCGGTTATCCCTCCTCTCCGGCTCCGCCCCGGGTTGCGCTATTTCTTCGCCGGCGTTATATCCGTCAGCGGAAGGTCCCAGTGGGCCAGCAGGATCTCGAACCGCCGCTGTTCCTCGCGTACGTACGTCGCCTGGTCGGGCCACAGTTGCTTGATCAGACGCTCTTCCTCGGGATCGGCCGTGGTCGCCACCGTCGAGTTCTTGAACCGGATCGTCACCCGAAAATCCCAGCGCGCATCCTCCGTCATGTGGTTGGAGGGCTGCTCGATCTTCACCGAGAGCACACGGCCGCTCTCGATATTCTTCAGGAGCAACGGGTAGTGGTTCTTCAGGAAAAGTTGCAGGAATTCCTGCTGATGCCCCCATTGCGTCTTATAGTAGTACTCCATGGTGTAGGGCTGGCCGGGAGCCCCCTGCGGCGGAGCGCCCTGAGCGAGCAGCGGCCGCGCCGACACGGAGAGCAACAGCGCCAAGAGTATCTTTTTCATCGATCCTCCAATCTGCCGAATGACTTGGATTTTAGCAGGCTCGGGCACGCGGTCGTAACCCGGCCCAGGTGTCGCGCCAATCGCGCTCAGGCGACGCGCTGGCCCTTGGGCGCCTGAGCAGGGAGCAGAAAAGTCTTGATCAACTCGCCCTCGCCGCAGACCGTCATACCGGGCAGCCGCTTGTACCACTGGCCTGCAGGCACTTCGGGCTCGCTGTCGAGCCACTTCGCCAGAAGCGCCAATTGGGAAGCGGGAATCCTCCGGCTCTGGACGCGGTTGAGCAGATGTTGAAACAGCGCGGGCGGAACGTTTTGGCGGCGGACTCTCGGCATACTCCGATCCCTGGGTTCCCGGCCCTAGATTCCATAGAAGCCGCGCGTGAGCCGCTCCTTGATGCGCGCCGCCTCGACCGGATTCGACGCCGCCGCGAGTCGCTCAGCCAGCAATCCCAATTCTTCGGGGCCAAGGCGGTTACCCTTGCCTTCCAGGACGGCAAGCTCCGCGGTCTCCAGGACGACCTCTTCCCCGGTGGGCTTGCGCGCCACGACCCGGCTCCCAATGAGCGCCTCACGCAAGAACCAATGGTAGACGGCCAGTGCGCTCTTGATTACGTCGGTTCGCTTCGATCCGGTCAACGCGGCCATCTGGTCGACTAACACAAGTTCGGTCGGCGTCAGGACGGGCTGGATTCTCGCCATACTCGGATATCCTCAATTTCTGTGCCTATTTTACTCCGATCTGCACAAGATGTCGAGCACAGGCAGGCGGCTTGCCCGAACTCAAGAACTGAGGAGCTCGTTCACTCTGGCCTCCAAGATTAAACAAAACCGCCGGCGCGGGAGCCTTGAAGCTGTCCGCGCCGGCGGCAAGAAAGACTACGCCGGGCGAAAGTCGAGGCAGGCCGGGAGGCCTGCCCCACTTGTCTTATTCCGCCAGCGATTCGTCGCCGGGTTCTTCGGTCAGGCCGCCGGCGTATTGCAGGCGGGTCTCTTCGTCGTAGCCGGGGATGACGTCGAGCGGAACGTCGGTGGGCGGTTCTTCCACCACGTCCTCGCCCGCAATCTTGACCTTGCGGTAGTACTCCATGCCGGTGCCGGCGGGAACCAGGCGGCCCATGATCACGTTTTCCTTCAGGCCGCGCAGGTAGTCCACCTTGCCGTTGATGGCCGCTTCGGTGAGCACGCGGGTGGTCTCCTGGAAGCTGGCCGCGGAGATGAAGCTGTCGGTGGAAAGCGACGCCTTGGTGATGCCCAACAGCATGGCCTTGCCCAGCGCCGCCCGTCCGCCCGCTTCCATCACCTTCTGGTTTTCGTCGCGGAACTTGAAGCGGTCCACAACTTCCTCGGGCAGGAATTCGGTGTCGCCGAAGTCCTCGACCCTCACCCAGCGCATCATCTGGCGGACGATGGTTTCCAGGTGCTTGTCGTTGATGTTGACGCCCTGCAAGCGGTAGACTTCCTGAATCTCGTTGACCAGGTACTTTTGCAGTTCCTTTTCGCCGAGCACGGCCAGGATGTCGTGCGGGTTGCGCGGGCCGTCCATGAGAGGCTCGCCGGCTTTCACCCGCTCGCCCTCCTGAACGTTGATGTGGACGCCGCGCGGCAGGGAGTATTCGCGCTGCTCGCCGTCGTCGCCCACCACGAAAATCTTGCGCTGGCCCTTGGTCACCTCGCCGTATTTGACCAGGCCGTTGATCTCCGCGATGATGGCCGTCTCGCGCGGCTTGCGCGCCTCGAACAGCTCCACCACGCGCGGCAGGCCGCCGGTGATGTCCTTGGTTTTGGTGGTTTCGCGCGGGATCTTGGCCACCACGTCGCCGGCGTGAACTTCCTCGCCGTCGCGAACCATCAGGTGGGCATGCGTGGGCATGAGGTACTTCTTGGCCTCCGAGCGGGAGCCCTGAGCGCCCTCCGGCCGGACGATGACCTGCGGCTGCCGCTTCTCGTCCGGTGAATCCGTGACCACGAGCTGCGACATGCCGGTGACCTCGTCCACCTGTTCCTGGAGCGTGAGGCCGTCGATGAGGTCCTTGAAGTGCACCACGCCGCTGACTTCGGTGAGGATCGAAAAAGTGTAGGGATCCCATTCGAGCAGGATCTGATTGGCCTTGAGCGGGGCGCCGTTCTCGAACAGCACGCGCGCGCCGTAGACCACCGGATAACGCTCTTTTTCGCGTCCCTTTTCGTCCACCACCGCCATGATGCCGTTGCGGTTCATGGCCACCAGGTCGCCCGCTTTGCTGCGTACGGTCTGGATGCCGATATAACGCGCGAAACCGTCGGACTTGGCGTCCTGGGTGGACTGCTCGCTGATGCGCGTGGCCGTTCCGCCGATGTGGAACGTACGCATGGTCAACTGCGTGCCGGGCTCGCCGATGGACTGGGCCGCGATCACGCCCACCGCCTCGCCGCGCTCCACCAGCCGGCCGGTGGCCAGATTGCGGCCGTAGCAGGCGACGCACACCCCGCGCTTGGATTCGCAGGTGAGCACGGAGCGGATCTTGACGCGCTCGATGCCCGCCGCCTGGATGGCCGCCGCCAGGTCCTCGGTAATCTCCTGGTTCACGGCCACGATCAGGTTGCCTTCATAGTCCTTCTGGTCCTCGAGCGCCACGCGGCCCACAATGCGTTCGCGCAACGGCTCGATGATCTCGCCCGACTCGATGATGGGCTCCACGTAGATGCCTTCGGTGGTGCCGCAGTCGTTCTCGCTGACGATCACGTCCTGCGCCACGTCCACCAGGCGCCGCGTCAAGTACCCGGAATCGGCGGTCTTCAGCGCGGTATCGGCCAGACCCTTGCGGGCCCCGTGCGTCGAGATGAAGTACTGCAACACGTTCAGGCCTTCGCGGAAGTTGGCCGTAATGGGGGTCTCGATGATCTCGCCCGAGGGCTTGGCCATCAGGCCGCGCATGCCCGAGAGCTGGCGGATCTGCTGCTTGGAACCGCGCGCGCCGGAGTCGGCCATGATGTAAATCGGGTTGAGGTAGCGGCCGGTGCGGTCGTCCTCTTCCATGGCTTGGAACATCTCGTCGGAAACCTTCTCGGTGACCTTGCTCCAGATTTCGATGATCTTGTTGTAGCGCTCGCCGTGGGTGATGGCGCCGTCCTGATACTGGTTTTCCACCAGCACCACTTCCTTTTCGGCGTCGCGCACCAGCCCGGCTTTCTCGCCCGGCACCACCATGTCGTCGATGCCGATGGAAATGCCGGCGCGGGTGGCGTACAGGAAACCGAGGGTCTTGACCTCGTCGAGCATCTGCACCGTGGTCTGGAGGCCGAACTTCAGGTAACAATACTGCACAAGCTGGCTCAGGCCCTTCTTCTTCATCAGGCCGTTGATGAAGGGCATGTCCCGCGGCAGGTTGTCGTTGAGGATCACCCGGCCCACAGTGGTTTCCATGTACTGCTTGACGAACTCGATGGGCTCGGTGTGAAGCATGTTCTGGTTGTCGAAGGCGTGCACCAGGTCGATCACCCGGCCGGTGTAGCGCAGCTTGATGGGAGTGAGAGTTTCCACTTCGCCCATTTCGAGCGCGATGAGCACGTCGTCGGTGGAAGCGAACGTGCGGCCTTCGCCCTTGGCGCCGGGCCGGGCCTTGGTGAGGTAGTAGCAGCCCAGAACCATGTCCTGGGTAGGAACGGCGATGGGGCTGCCGTGCGCCGGCGAGAGAATGTTGTTGGCCGACAGCATCAGCGTGGAGGCTTCGATCTGCGCCTCCGGCGAAAGCGGGATGTGGACCGCCATCTGGTCGCCGTCGAAATCGGCGTTGAACGCGGTGCACACCAGCGGGTGGATCTTGATGGCCTTGCCTTCCACCAGCACCGGCTCGAAAGCCTGAATGCCCAGGCGATGGAGGGTGGGAGCGCGATTGAGCAGAATGGGGTGATCCTTGATGACCTCTTCGAGGATGTCCCACACCACCGGGTCCTGCTGCTCGACGAGTTCCTTGGCCTGCTTGATGGTGGTGCAGTGGCCGCGCTGTTCCAGGCGGTGATAGATGAAGGGCTTGAACAGCTCGAGGGCCATTTTCTTGGGAAGGCCGCACTGGGCCAGGCGCAGCTCGGGGCCCACCACGATCACCGAACGGCCCGAGTAATCCACGCGCTTGCCGAGCAGGTTCTGGCGGAAGCGGCCCTGCTTGCCCTTGAGCGTATCGGAAAGCGATTTGAGCGGGCGGTTGTTGGCCCCGCGCAGGACGCGGCCGCGGCGGCCGTTGTCGAACAGGGCGTCCACGGCTTCCTGGAGCATGCGCTTCTCGTTGCGCACAATCACGTCCGGGGCGTGCAGCTCAATCAGCTTCTTGAGCCGGTTGTTGCGGTTGATGACGCGGCGGTACAGGTCGTTCAGGTCCGAGGTGGCGAAGCGGCCGCCATCGAGCGGCACCAGCGGGCGCAGCTCCGGAGGGATCACCGGGATCACGTCCAGAATCATCCACTCCGGCTTGTTGCCCGATTTGCGGAACGATTCCACCACGCGCAGGCGCTTGGCGAACTTGAGCTTCTTCTGCTGCGACGCCTCGGTCTTCATCTTCTCGCGGATTTCCTCGCTGAGAAGTTCGACGTCGACCTTTTTGAGCAGCTCCTTGATGCCTTCGGCCCCCATCATGGCGACGAACTTGCCGGGGAACTCCTGGTCGAGCTGCCGCTTGCGCTCGTCGGTGATGACTTCGCTCTGCTTCAACTCGGGGACCTCGCCGGGGTCCACCACCACATAGGCTTCGAAATACAGGACCCGCTCCAACTCGCGAAGCGTGATATCGAGCAGGTGGCCGATGCGGCTGGGCAGTCCTTTGAAGAACCATACGTGCGAACAGGGGCTGGCCAGCTCGATGTGGCCCAGCCGCTCGCGGCGCACGCGCGCCAGGGTGACTTCCACGCCGCACTTGTCGCATACCACGCCGCGGTGTTTCATGCGCTTGTACTTGCCGCACAAGCATTCCCAATCCTGGGTGGGGCCGAAGATTCGCGCGCAGAACAGCCCGTCGCGCTCCGGTTTGAAGGTCCGGTAGTTGATGGTCTCCGGCTTGGTGACTTCGCCGTGGGACCAACTCCGGATCTTCTCCGGAGACGCTAGAGAAATGCGGATCGAATCGAAATCCGCGATCAAATTCGCCCGGTCGTACGGAGAGGATCTCAAAATAGCCTCCAGTTTCTACAAACCTTTGACGCGGAGACGCGGAGACGCGGAGGAAAACATGGAATGTGTTCTCTGTGTGTTCCCCGGCGTCTCTGCGTCTCCGCGTCGAATCATGTTAATCCGCCGCCAGCGCCATATCCGGCGCTTCATGCGGCTTCTTCATCAGCTCCACATCGAGACACAGGGATTGCAGCTCGCGTATGAGAACGTTGAACGATTCCGGAACGCCCGGCTCGATGGCGGCCTCGCCCTTGACGATGGCCTCGTAAATCTTGGCGCGGCCGTATACGTCGTCGGACTTGGCCGTCAGCAGTTCCTGCAGGATATAGGCGGCCCCGTATGCCTCGAGCGCCCAGACCTCCATTTCGCCGAAGCGCTGGCCGCCGAACTGGGCCTTGCCGCCCAGGGGCTGCTGGGTGATCAGCGAGTAAGGCCCGATGGAGCGCGCGTGGATCTTGTCGTCCACCAGGTGCGAGAGCTTCATCATGTAGATGAAGCCGACGGTCACCGGCTGCTCGAATGGCGTTCCGGTCATGCCGTCGTACAGCACGGTCTTGCCGGAGGCTGGAAGATGCGCTTCCGCCAGCGCCTTTTTGATCTCGCGCTCGGTGGCGCCGTCGAACACGGGCGTCGCGTAGTGCAGGCCCAGCGCCTGGGCGGCCCAGCCCAAGTGCGTCTCCAGAATCTGCCCGACGTTCATGCGCGAAGGCACCCCCAGCGGGTTCAGCACGATTTCCACGGGAGTGCCGTCCGGCAGGTACGGCATGTCCTCTTCCGGAAGGATGCGCGCGATCACGCCTTTGTTCCCGTGGCGGCCGGCCATCTTATCGCCCACCGAGAGCTTGCGCTTCATGGCGATGTACACCTTGACCAGCTTGATGACCCCGGGGGGCAGCTCGTCGCCCTTGCGCAGCTTGCCGATCTTCTCGTCGGTGATTTTCTCGAGCACCGCGATCTGGCGCGAGGTCATCTCCTCGATTTCGTCGATCTGCTCGTTGAGGCGCGGATCCTTGGCCCCCAGGCGCATGCGCTTGAGGTCGCGCGACTTCATCTTTTCGATGATCTCGCGGGTGAGCTCGGCGTCTTTGGAAAGCAGGCGCTTGTTGGTCTTCTCGTCGTGCAGGTCGGCCAGCAGCTTCTTGCCCTCGAGAAGATTGCCCAGCCGCTTGGCGCGCTCGTCGGTAAGGATGCGGATTTCGTCCAGCAGGTTGCGCTGCAAGCGCTGGATCTGCGATTCCTCGATGGACCGCGAGCGCTCGTCCTTCTCCTGCCCCTTGCGCGAGAAGATCTTGCAGTCCACGATGGTGCCCTCGATGCCGGGCGGGCAGTACAACGAGGCGTCCTTTACGTCTCCGGCCTTTTCGCCGAAGATGGCGCGCAGCAGTTTTTCCTCGGGAGTGAGCTGGGTTTCGCCCTTGGGGGTGACCTTGCCCACCAGGATGTCGCCGGGCTTGACCGTGGCGCCGACGCGGATGATGCCGCTTTCGTCCAGGTTGCGCAGGAACGAATCGGCGATGTTGGGAATGTCCCGCGTGATTTCCTCGGGGCCCAGCTTGGTGTCGCGCGCCTCGATTTCGAACTCTTCGATGTGGATCGAGGTGTAGTAGTCTTCCTTGACCAGTTTCTCGCTTACCAGGATGGCGTCCTCGAAGTTGTACCCGCGCCAGGGCATGAACGCCACCAGCACGTTGCGCCCCAGCGCCAGCTCGCCCATATCCGTGCAGGGGCCGTCGGCCAGCACCTGGGTCTTGGCCACGCGCTGCCCCACGTGGACGATGGGCTTTTGGTTGATGCAGGTGTTCTGGTTGGAGCGCTTGAACTTGGTGAGCTGGTAGATATCGGCGCCCACCTCGCGGGAAAGCTGGCCCTCCTGCGCCGCGCCCTCCACGCGCACGATGATACGCTCGGAATCCACCGAGTCCACCACCCCGGGGCGGCGGCACAGCACCACCGCGCCCGAATCGCGGGCCGTGACGTGCTCCATGCCGGTGCCCACGTAGGGGGCGTCGGCGCGCAGCAGCGGAACGGCCTGGCGCTGCATGTTGGAACCCATCAGCGCGCGGTTGGCGTCGTCGTTCTCGAGAAACGGAATCAGGCTGGCGGCCACCGAGACCAGTTGCTTGGGGCTGACGTCGATGTACTCGATCTCGTCGCGCGGCTTGAGCACGAAGTTGCCCGCCTGGCGCGCGTTGCTCAGCTCGGGAACGATGCGTCCCTTCTCGTCGAGCTGCACGTTGGCCTGGGCCACCACCCACTTGTCTTCCTCCCACGCCGAGAGGTACTCGCAGTGGGCTTCGCACTCGGCCGGCTGCTTCTTCGAGCCGAGCTTGCGAATGGCCGCCTCCAGATCCGCGCGCTGCACGATATCGCCGACCTTGTAGTCCATGTCGCCGGGGTTCAGAATCTTGACCTCGTCGATCACCTGGCCCTTGATGACCTTGCGGTAGGGGCTTTCGATGAACCCATACTCGTTGATGCGGGCGAAGCAGGAAAGCGAGGAAATCAGGCCGATATTCGGACCTTCCGGCGTCTCGATGGGGCAGATACGGCCGTAGTGCGTGGGATGCACGTCGCGGACTTCAAACCCGGCGCGCTCGCGGCTCAGCCCGCCCGGCCCCAGCGCCGAGAGACGCCGCTTATGGGTGATCTCGGAGAGCGGGTTGGTCTGGTCCATGAACTGCGAAAGCTGGCTCGATCCGAAAAACTCGCGGATGGCCGCCATCACCGGCTTGGCGTTCACCAGGTCGTGCGGCATGGCCGTGGACATCTCCTGGTAAACCGACATCTTCTCCTTGATGGCGCGCTCCATGCGCACCAGGCCGATGCGGAACTGGTTCTCCAGCAGCTCGCCCACGGCGCGTACGCGGCGGTTGCCCAGGTGGTCGATATCGTCCACCGCGCCGATGCCCTTGCGCAGCTTGAGCAGGTACTGGATGGTGGCTTTAAAATCCTCCCCGTCCAGGGTGCGCTTGTCGAGCGTGGTGGCGTCGGCCCGGTCGTGCAGCTTGATGTTGAACTTCATGCGGCCCACGCGCGAGAAATCGTACTTGCGCGGGTCGAAGAACATGCCCTGAAAGAGCTGCGTGGCGGTGTCGAGGGTGGGCGGGTCGCCGGGGCGCAGCTTGCGGTAGATTTCGATGAGCGCTTCGCCCTGAGTCTTTACCGCGTCCTTCTTGATGGTGGCGGAAACCACCGTGCCGACCTCGTCGCGCTCGGGGAAAAACACCTCGAACTCCTCGATGCCGGCGTCGATGATCTTGGAGAGAATCGCGGGGGTGAGTTCGTTGTTGGCGTCGATGAAAACTTCGCCGCTCTCCTTGTCGAACACGTCGGCGACGATGTAAGCGCCTTCCAGGTCGTTCGAGGCGATTTCCACCTGGGTAATCTTGTTTTTCTGAATCTCCTTGAACAGGGAAGGGGTGATCTTCTTGCCCTGCGCCACCACCGGATCGCCGCTCTTGGCGGCGATGGCGTGAGAGAGCTTCAGGCCGATCAGGCCCTCGTCCACGTTCCAGAAGAGCTTGTTTTCCCGAACGCCGATTTTACTCACGCGGTAGAACGAGCGCAGAATCTGCTCGTCCGTCTTGAGCCCCAGGGCGCGCAGAAACACCGAGCCGTAGAACTTCCGCTTGCGGTCGATCCGAACGTACAGAATGTTCTTATTGTCGTACTCGAACTCCACCCAGCTTCCGCGATAGGGGATGATCTTGCCGAGGAAGTAGCCCTGGGCCGGGACGCGCTCGAAGAAAACGCCCGGCGAGCGGTGCAACTGGGAAACGATGACGCGCTCCGTGCCGTTGATGATGAAGGTGCCGTTGTCGGTCATCAACGGGATTTCCCCGAAGAAGACCTCCTGCTCCTTGATATCGCGGACGCTCTTCTTCTGGGTTTCCGGGTCCTTGGAATAGACCGTCAGGCGGATGGTGACCTTGAGCGGGGCCGCATAGGTCATGCCGCGCTCCTGGCACTCCTGCATGTCGTACTTCAACTGCAGGCCCACCGGGTCGCCGCACTTGTTGCAGAACGTCACCACGTTCCGGTTGAAGGCCCCGCAATGGTGGCAGAGAATGTCGCCGGCGTGGAACGGATCCGTGCGGATGGTGGCGCCGCAGTTGCGGCAGGTGGACCGCAGATGGTGCAGGCCTTTCAGATTGCCGCACTTGCATTCCCAGTTGCCGATGGAGTAGTCCACGAATTCCAGATCGCTGACGCCCCGGAAATCCGAAATCGGGAACACCGAGTTGAATACGGTCTGCAGGCCGATATCCTCGCGTTCGTTGGGGAGGAGATCCATTTGCAGGAACCGCTCGTAGGAGTTCTTCTGAACCTCGATCAGGTTCGGAATGGGTATGGAGGTCTTGATTTTGGAGAAATCCACTCGCTCGGGAGCGGCGCCGTTATTTTGAATGTCCATTTCTTAAAAACTCCTGACGGCCGAACAGCAAACGCAAAGAATTGCGCTCAATAGCACAAAACCAAGGGCGCCGTCGGAAGCGAAGCTGCCGGTGGCGCCGGAGTAAGATCGAACTGAGGCGGGAAACGAATAGGGTCCTGGGTTCTGGTCGAGATGAAAAGGGGAACCGTAAAGACGCAGGAATCCCGTTGCCAACCTGCGGGTGCGCGGAAGCGCAGAGATCCCCTCTCTGCAGTTCCACCCGGCCTGCAATTGAAGTTCCAGGATTTGGAGATCACAGTCACCAATTGGGATCGAATCCGCTGAATCGAATGCCCAACTACTCACTTTAACAGGACTTACGTCCTGCGTCAAATGGCAAAAACGCCCTCGGCCATGGGCTGTCGGCCGCCAGCCAAACCCGGACCGCGATAGCCGACCGCCAATAGCCGACCGCTGATAGCCTACTTCACTTCGACGGTGGCGCCGACGTCGGTGAACTTCTTCTTGATGGCTTCGGCTTCGTCCTTGTTCACGCCTTCCTTGATGGGCTTGGGAGCGCCGTCGACCAGGTCTTTGGCTTCCTTCAGGCCCAGGCTGGTGACTTCCCGAACCGCCTTGATGACGTTGATCTTGTTGGCCCCGACCGCCGTCAGGACCACGTTGAATTCGGTTTTCTCCTCCACCGCGGGAGCAGCCGCCGCGGGTCCCGCCGCCCCGGCTGCCGCTACGGGCGCGGCGGCAGCCGCCGAAACCCCCAGCTTCTCTTCCAGCGCCTTAACGAGCTGGGAAGCCTCCAGCAGCGTCAAGCCTTGAATCTGATCCGCAATTGCGTTGATATCCGCCATTTTGTTTGCAAACTCCTATACGTTCAAAATCTTGACGCCGCGGCCTGGCGCGCTCCGGACCATCGCCCGGACGCGCAGTCCCCTACGCCTGAAACTTGTTCTCCTTCACACCCTGACCCACCACTACCGCCAGGTTGCGGCCCACGGCGTTGATGGCCGTCGCCAGACGCTGGGCGGGAGCGTTGATCATATACAACAGGCGCGCAAAAATCTCCTCTTTCGAGGGCATGTTGGCCAGCTCGGCGATGGTCCGGACGTCGATTGCGCGGCCCTCCACGATCCCGGCCTTGAAGGTGAAAGCCGGCGTGGTTCTGGCATACGTGGTCAGCGCCTTGGCCAGCGCCACCGGATCGCCAAACGTGTAAGCCAGGGAAGTCATGCCGCGGAGATCTTGCAGCACCTGTCCGGCGGCGGTTCCCTGGGAAGCGAGCTCCGCCACATTGTTCTTGATGACGCGATATTTGCCGCCCGCGCCGCGCACCGCCTTGCGCAGATCGAAATCCTGCTCGACGCGCAACTTCTCATATCCGGTGACGAACACGTTTTTCGCCTGTTCCAGATCCCGGTGCAGGGACTCGATATCTTTCTTCTTGTCTTCCTTCTTCTTCATGGAAACACCTGTTGCGCGCTAGACCGCCGCCGCTTTCACGCTGAACGACGTGGTGTCGATCGATACGCCCGGGCCCATAGTCGAACAGATGGTAGCGCTCTTGACATACCTGCCTTTGGCCGCGGCGGGCTTGGCCTTGATCACCGCCGTGATCAGGGTCCCCGCGTTCTCGAGCAACTTGTCGCTCGCGAAGCTGAGCTTGCCCACCGGCGCATGGATGATGCCGGTCTTGTCGACCCGAAACTCCACTTTGCCGGCCTTCACTTCCTTCACCGCGCGCGAAACTTCCATGGTCACCGTGCCGGTCTTGGGGTTCGGCATGAGGCCCCGGGGGCCCAGAATCTTGCCCAGTTTGCCCACCGACCGCATCATGTCCGGAGTGGCGATTACGGCGTCGAAACCGGTCCAGCCTTCCGACTGGATCTTGTTCACCATGTCCTCGCCGCCCACGAAATCGGCCCCCGCTTCCGACGCCTCGCGCTGCTTGTCGCCATTGGCAATGACCAGCACTGTCTTGGACTTGCCCAGCCCGTTGGGCATGAGCACCGTGCCCCGGACCATCTGGTCCGCGTGCTTGGGATCCACTCCCAGGCGCATATGCACTTCCACGGTCTCGTCGAACTTCGCGAACTTGATTTTCTGGAGAAGCGGAATGGCCTGTTCCAACTGGTATTCCTTGGCCTCGACCTGTTTCCGCGCGGATTGATATTTCTTGCCTGGTTTACGTGCCATGTCACCTCATTGGTGCAAGCGGTCCGTTTCCGAGAAAGGCAAACAGACCTCCCACTGAGCATTCTTTGAACGGGACAAGCAAATTCTAGCAGATCGCGGCGCGGCTTGACAACTGGGGCAGCTTTGCAAAAGCTACCGGCCGCAGGTGGGGCGGACCCCCTGGTCCGCGGGCGCCCCCCCGGTCGTCCTCCGGCGCACCGCCCATCCACGCTCAAAGGAGGGGGATTTTGGGCATTTGCCCAAAGAAACGTGCGGCCAAGAAATAAATCCTTATAATTGAATCACTTGCGGATTCGTTTTGGGCATTTTGCCCAGAAAACGCAGCGGACCACGGGGGCCGCATCACTTCCGCTCACCCCGCCGCTTCGCCCTCCAGCACGCAGATGTCGTCCAAATTGCGATACCGTTCGGAGTAGTCCAGACCGTAGCCCACCACGAACTCGTCCGGAATCTGGAAACCGACGTAGGTCACCTCGACCGGACGCACCCTGCGCTCGGGCTTGTCCAGCAGGGCGGCGATGCGGATGGAACGCGGCCGGCGCTGCTCCAACACGTGGAGCAGATAGTTGAGCGTGATTCCACTATCCACGATATCCTCCACCACCAGCACATCGTCGCCCTCGAGCGATGCGTCGAGATCCTTGGTGACCCTCACCTCTCCGGACGTCGTCTTCCCCTTTCCGTATGTGGAAATGCCCATGAAGTCCATGGAGACGTCAATGGTCATGGCGCGCGCCAAATCGGTCATGAAGAAAACGGCGCCCTTCAGAATGCCGACCATGTGCAGTTTGCCATCGGGGTAATCGCGGGAAATCACCTCGCCGAGCTCGCGTATACGGGCCTGGATCCTTTCGGTGGGAATCAGTACCCGCAGCTTCGGATCGGTCATGGGCTCTCTTCTATCAGCCGCCGCTCGAGATGCGGGGGCCGATGGGGCCTATGTGGATATGGGCTCCCGTGGCCTTGCCCGGAACGGCCTGGCGAAACAGGAAAGAGGGGATGCGGTTCTCCATCAAGTAGGCGCGCAGCCACCAGGGCCGTATAGGAATGCCTTTCTATGAGTTTTCATTGTAGCGAATGGCAGCAGGTGGGATGGGCGAACGGGCACTGGACCGCATGTGGAGGAAGCCCCCGGCGTTTTCTGAATCCGCCGTGCTCTCCAGTACACCGGGTCGATTGCATTACTCTCTCCATTTGATTAGAATCACCAATCATCGGGCAGTCATGACCAGGTTCATGCGCTTGACCGGGAGGGCGGCCATCATGAAGCAGCGGTTGATCTTGACGCTGGTATTGCTGATAGGCTCAATCCCCGCCGTCAGGGGATTCCAGGATTCCGACGAAATACGCAAAATGGAGGCGGCCGGCGACGTGGCAGGCGCGCGCGCGGCGCTGGCGCGGGTGGCCCAGACGCGCCCGAACGACGCCGGCGCGCTGGCGAATTACGCCGAGTTTCTGGAGCGGTATGGCGATCCGGGGGCCCGCGACGCCTATCGCAAGCTGTTCGCGGTCCTGGGCGGCGGAAACTCGGCCAGAGCCGGAGCTGTGGCGCGCAGACTGGCTTATCTCGACCTGCTGGCTGGCGACCGGGACGCCACCGTGCGGGACCTGGAGGCGTCTTCCGCGGCCGCTGGGAAGCGCCTTGCCCTGGGGGTCCGCCAGAGCGCCGAGAAATGGCCCGCCGTTTCCATTCCGGGACCCCTGCGCTCATTTGCCCGAATGGCCGCCATACCTTCGGATACCCGCCCCGAGGATTTGCTGGCGGCGCTGGCGCGAAACGTGGTGACCCAGGGCTATGGGGCGTCCCACAGCAACGAGGCCCTGGAGCCCACCGAGTACCTCAAGCTGGTTCACCGCTATCTCTCGCAGGCGCGTGAGCTCCAGGCTATCGCCGGCGATCAAAATGTCATCCGCATCGAGAAGTGCGATTCGCCCAACGTGGCCGAGCTGCTGCGGGTTCTGGGATACCGCATGCGCGGCGGCTGCGGCTCGGAGGTGGTGCTGGAGACCGTGAACGGGGCGCGGGCCTTCCTGACCACGGACTCCGGCTTCCCCATCAGCCAATTGGAGCAGGCGTTGCGCACCGACCACCCGTTCGCCTACGATTACGCCGCCACCAAGGTTCCGGCGCTGTTCGGCCCCGAGTTTTGGATCGGCGGCTCGAATGCGCAGGGGACCTCGGAGTTCATCGACGCGTTCATCGGAGACCCATCGATGTGCCGTCTGTACGTGGGCCTCGCCAACCTGGACGACGAGACGGCGGCCGCGCTGCGCGGCGCCATCCCTTACGCCCGCCTCAGAATCTACGCGCACGTCTGGGATTTCTTTGGCGGCATGTTCGAGATCCGCGACGGAAAAGCCGTCACGCCCGGAGGCCAGGGCTCCGCCGCGGCCTGGGCCGAGATGGTAGGCGCGTCGCCCGACCAGGGGCCCCGGTTCTTCGACCAGTTGGTGGCCAAGGACGATGGCTGGATGGCCAGCCTTTTCGACGCTTTGTCGCGCATTCGCGGACCCGTTTACGACTATCTGACCGAACCCGGACGCCTGAAGCGGTTCTATGCCGCGGTGCGCGGCCGTATCACCAGCCCCGGCCCCGCGCGCCCGGTCTTCCGGGCCAACGCCGACATGATGCTGCTCACCACGCGCCTGCAGTTCGAAGCGGACGGCAAGCCCCACATTCCGGGCGGCCTGGGAGTGTGGCGAACGCTGTTCCAGGAGCGCCCCCAGGTTGGGAACGACGTCAAGCTGACGCGCGTGGCCTCCACCTGGAAGGAGCCCGACGACGTGCTGGAGGGGCTGTTCGCCCTGTGCCGGAAGGCGGTGGAAAACCAGCCGTTGAAGATCTTCATGGCGGTCGGGGACATCGACCGGGGCCGGGCCGTCCCGCTCGAACCCGCCACCGTGGAGAGGCTGGCGCACGCTTACCGCGATTACGGCAGCCAGTTCTCCATCTTCAGCGAGTCGCCGAGGCTCGCCGACCAGACGATCGTCGCGTTCCTGGACACGGCGGAGGCCATCTCCAGGATACGCGATCCCCTGCTGCATAGCGACACGGCGGGCACATTCCAGAGTCTGGTGGGGTTGTGGCAGATCCTGGTGCGCCAGCAGAGCATCCCCGATGCCCGGGCCGACGCGGTGTTGGCCGATCTCACGGCCGGATTCGCGCAGATCCACAATGACCGCGAGCTCTTCGACGCCGGACGCAAAGGCGCCGAGACTCTGGTGTCGTCCGCCTTGGGCGGCCCCGCCGGGAGCGCGACCGGCACGGAAAAGCGGATTGTGGACCTGTTGGCGGGCGCTCCCGAAACGGCGGACGCCGATGCCCGCGAGCATGCCGCCCTGGACATCGATCGCATCCTCGAGGCGCAGCGCGTGGTTTCCATCGATGCGCTGTTCCAACTGGCGGATTATTTCTCGGCCGCCGCGCGCGGGGAAAAGCCGCCCGTCGCGGCGGTGAACAAGCTGGCCTCCAGCATCAACGAAATCCAGCTTCCGCGACCCCCGCTGACGGCCGTCGAAAGGAACACGCTCAGTTTCGGCTTCTGGCCGGAACGGCACATCGAGGCCCAGCGCGGGCTGAACCTGCGGGCGGCCCTCGAGAAGGCCGCCGGCGATCCGGAAAAAACCAAGGATCTGCGCGGGCTGCTGGCCCCTCTCTTGCGGGATACCCTGGTGGCGTTCGCCTACGCCTACTACGCTCCACCCGGCGCGCAGATGCTGTTCACCAACCCGCTTTTCGTGCGCAGCCACGATTTCCACGGGCTGCAGTCCAACGATGTCACCTGGCGGTCCACCGAGTTCTTCGGCTCGGGCTGGCCATCGAACGGCGGCGGCCGGTTGGTGGGCTCTTTGTCGGGTCTGCCTTACGCGCTGGCCTCCGCCGAGCAGAACTTCCTGGTGCCGGCGCAGACCCAGGCGCTCATCTGGGGAGACCTGGCGCCCCAACTGCTTCTCAGCGCCAAGGTGGCGCGCTGGTGGACGGTGACGCCCTCGCAACTGCATTGGGTGGGACTCCAGCAACGCTATGGCCGCGAGTTGCTGGCGCAAGCCGCCCTGGACGTCGAAAAACGCGCCCCGGTCATGGAAGCCCTGGCGCCCATGGCGCCCCCGGGGCGCGCGCGCGCGGTGGAACAACTGCTCGCGCAGGGCGAAGTGCAGCGCGCCATCGAGTTGGTCACCCCTTCCGAGCTGCTTCTGCTGGCCGGCGACTTCGCTTCCCGGCGGACCGCCGACGATTCGCCCTTGTTGGCCGAAATCCGCAGCCTCGCCGCGGCCGTGCCCCAAGAGGTGAGCAGCGCCGCCATTTCGCGCGCGTTCGGAACTCCGAAGCCCATCCTGGCCAATTCCTATCGGCCGGAGCTGCTCAACCTGCGAACCTTTCCCACCCTCATGGGATACTCCAGCCGTATCCTGGCGGAAAGCTGGGAATCGAGCAATATCTATTGGGCGGCCCTGGCCGACGAGCTCGGCTTGGCGCCGGCGCAGCTCAACCTCCGCATTCCCGAATGGACCGAGAAGGTCGTGGAAAGGATTTTCGCCTCTAATCTGGACGACTGGCCGGCCGTACTGCGCTCCCTTCGCCAGGTGGGCGATGAGGAGCGCTCCCGCGGCGCAGCCGCGGCCGCCCAACAGAAGGCTTCCCTGGAGAGATTCTCCAATCGGTAAACGACCATGCATATTTCCCGACGAGGATTTATCGGAATGGCGGCCGGGGCGCCGCTTTTGCGCGCCCAGGATGCCGGCCAAAGACCCGTGTTCCGCGTGAAAGTGGACATGGTGGTGCTGGCTTTCACCGTCACCGACAGCAAGAACCACTACATCAATGGCCTCAAGCCGTCGGATTTCCGCATCACGGAGGACGGCATCGTCCAGAAAATCGTGACCTTCGCCGAGGGGACCAAACCGCCCGTCGTGGTGGCCCCGGACGGCTCTCTGCTGCCGCTGATCGAAGGCGCACGGGAACTGCCCGGCCTGGAGGCGCCCGACGCGTTCACCGGCACCAACGTCTTCGTCCTGTTCGATACCAGCAACTTCATGTATCGCAGCTTCGTGTACGCCGAGGACGCCATCGCCGATTTCGTCCGCGGCCTGGACCGCGCGGACTCGGTGGCCGTGTACACCTTCAGCCGCAACCTTTCCCGCGCCGCGGCGCTGACCCGCGATCACTACGACGCCATCGCGGGTCTGCGGAAATCCGTGGCCGGAGACGATACGGCCCTCTATAACGGCCTCCTCCTGACCCTGCGCGACGCCGCCAAGGTCCCCGGGCGCAAGGTGGTCATCGTCTTCTCCAACGGACCGGACAACGCCAGCATGGTGGCCCCCGACGACGTCCGCGCGGTGGCCGAAGACGAAGGCATACCCATCTATGTCATCTCCACCAACGAAGTGAACCAGGACCCCGTCTCCAGCAACGTTTTCCGCCGCATCACGCAGCGTACGGGCGGCAAAGCCTACTGGGCGCGCACCTGGCAAAAGCAGGTGGAGGCGTTCGAGGACATCCGCGAGGACCTGGGCAACTCCTACACCATCACCTACTACCCCGCGCCGAACCCCAACGAAGGGTTCCGCGGCATAGTGGTGGAGATTCTCAGCGACCCGGGCAAGAAATACCGCGTGCACACGCGGCCCGGGTACCGGCCCAGCCGGGGAGTATAGCGCGAGCCACTATTGTTCATCGGCGATTCCTCCCGTAGAGCGGGCCTCCGGCCTGCCACGCCGGCGTCCGCGCCGGCGTTCTTCCGCGGGGAAACTACACCACCGCTGGAGGCGCCCCACGTGATCCCGGACCTCAACTGCGACCTGGGCGAACTGGAAGACGCCGCCCATGAAGCCGCGCTAATGGAATTCGTCACCTCGGCCAACATTGCATGCGGAGGCCACGCGGGCGACCGGAACTCCATGGCGCGGACCATCCGCCTGGCGCTCGCCCGCGGCGTTCGCATCGGGGCCCACCCGGGGTACCCGGACCGCGAGAACTTCGGCCGCATCCGTATGCCCATGAGCTTGTCCGAAATCGAGCGCTCCCTCCGCCAGCAGATCGACAGGCTGGCCGCCGTGGCGGAGTTCCTGGGCGCGCGGATTGTGCACGTCAAGCCGCACGGCGCCCTGTATAATCTGGCGGCGCGCGACCGCCAAACCGCCGGCGCGATCGGGCGGGCCGTGGCAGCCTGGAACCCTGGCGCGATTCTGTTCGGGCTGGCCGGTTCCTTGGCCCTCGATGTGTGGCGCGAAATGGGGCTTTCCACGGCCGCGGAGGCCTTCGCCGACCGCCGCTACGAAGCGGACGGTTCCCTGCGTCCCCGCGCCTTCGCCGATGCGCTCATCACCGACCCGCACGCGGCCGCCGAGCAGGCCCTGCGCTTCGCCCGGGAAGGGCGCGTTCAGACCATCTGCGTCCACGGCGACACTCCCGGCGCGGCGGCCATTCTGAAGGCGTGCAAGGAAGCGCTGCTTGCTTGCGGTTGAACAAGGAACCGATCCTTGCTAGAGTAAGGACGTGGGTCGGAAACGCGTATGGCTAAGGTTACCTCCAAATACCAAGTGACTTTGCCCAAGAGAATCGCGGAAACGTACCGGATCCGTCCTGGCGACGACATCGACTGGATACCGGCCGGCGAAGTGATACGCGTGATTCCCCGGGGGAAACAGGCGGCGCCGCGGAGCCGGGAATCGCAACTCCGTTTGTTCGATCAAGCCACCGAGCGCAACCGCCGGAGGGCATCGGCGCCCGCCGCCGGGCGGTCTCGCGACCGAGGATGGAATAGAGAGGAGCTATACGGGCGTGGCCGCTCTGGTTGACACCAACGTGCTGGTCTATCGGTTCGACAGCCGGTTCACCGGGAAGCAGAGGATTGCAACCGAAATCCTCAGGCGCGGCATCGTTGAAGACTCCGTGCGCGTGCCGCATCAAGCGATCATTGAGTTCGTCGCCGCGGTAACGCGCCCTATTCGGGGCCACGTCATCCTCAAACAAGCCGACGCGCTGCGCGAAGCGGAAGAATTCCTGAAACAGTTCACCGTTCTTTACCCGAATGAGGCGATTCTCCGTGAAGCCGTTCGCGGATGCGCGGCGTACCAATTGAGCTGGTTCGACGCGCACCTCTGGTCGTACGCGGAACATTACGGCCTGCCGGAAATCCTCACGGAGGACCTTCAGCATGATCGGCTCTATGGAACGGTCCGCGCCGTGAATCCCTTTATCGGCCTGCCGTAGCGCGCTTCCCTCTTCCCCGCTTCCACCGGCCGGCGGCGAGACCCACGGAAGATTTGGCCACTGCGCGACCAAGCGCATTTGGACCATGGTCTTGGACTATGGTACAAATCGACTATGCGGGAGATCGCGATTTCCAAGTTCAAGGCGACGTGTTTGGCCGTCCTGGAGGACGTGCGACGGACCGGCGCGCCCGTGCGGGTCACCAGGTTCGGGCGTCCGGTAGCCGAGGTCGCGCCGGCCAGACCGGAAACGGCGTCCTCCTGGCTAGGGTGTGCGAAGCACTCCGTCGAGATCTTCGGCGACATCGCCGAGCCTGTCGGAGCGTTTAGCCGCTGGACAGTTCGCAAATGAAGCTACTCCTCGACACTCACATCTGGATTTGGGCCCTTCGTAGTCCCGAGAAACTGGGTCGAAGAGTTCGGCGCGAGCTCACGCGGGCCGGCAACGAGCTGTACCTGTCGCCGGTGTCGATCTGGGAAGCCCATCAACTGGTCCGGAGGAATCGCCTTCGCATACGCCAGGGCTTTGCGCAATGGCTCGATGAAGTGATGGCCCAAGCTCCGCTCCGGGAGGCGCCGTTCACTTTCGCCGTCGCCGCACACGCTTCGAGGATTGAGCTTCCCCAACCCGATCTCGGGGACATATTTCTGGCCGCCACCGCCTTGGTCTTCGACCTTACGCTGCTAACGAGCGACTCCCAACTGCTGGCCTGCTCCTGGCTGAAGACCCTCCCCAACGACTGAGCGCTCAGCCGTTCAGTATTCGTCCCAGGCTCTGCGCCGGCGGCGTTACGGCCGATCGATGTGCAATGGCTGCCTACGATGAACTGCCGACGCGGCGATTTTAATTCGGGGTTTCGTAGCCTGACCCTGTTAACTAAAGGGCAAAAACATTCGATTTGGCGGTGACCGCCCGTCCCAAGAAAAACGCTTGCCTGGGGCAAGGTTATATAGTATATTTGCATACTAGTATAGTAGAAGCCTATGCCGTTACCCAAGTTAACCAAACTGGAACTGCAAATCATGGAGGCGCTGTGGACCCACGGCTTATGCTCCATTCGCGAGATTCAGCAAGCCTTTCCGGAGCCGGGCCGGCCGGCCTACACCACGGTGCAGACCACGGTGTATCGAATGGAAGGGAAGAAGGCGCTCCGCCGGGTCAAGAAGATCAGCAACGCCCATATCTTCGAAGCGGCGATTTCGCGCGAGGACGCGCAAAGGCGGTTGATCGACGACCTGCTGGGGCTGTTTGGCGGACGGACCCAGCCGGTGATGGTGCATCTGATCGAATCCGGCAAGCTGACTCTGGACGATGTCACCGAGGCGCGAAAGGCGCTCCGCAAGCTGGCCAAGAAAGGATAACGCAATGCCTCTGGCGCATGAATGGGCGGTGACTTTCGGGCGGCTGGCGGCCAATCACTTGTGGCAATCCACGGGTTTTGCGGCGGTGGCGGTGGTATTGGCTTTGGCGTTGCGGGCCAATTCGGCGCGGGCGCGGTACTGGCTGTGGCTGGCGGCGTCGGTGAAGTTCCTCATTCCGTTCTCCGTGCTGGCTGCCATTGGAGGGCAGTTGGGACGGTGGATTGTTCCGGCGGCGCCGGTAGCGCGAGCGCCGTTGGCAATTGAGGAAATCGTGCAGCCCTTTGCGCCGCTTCAGGGCGCCGGCGTGCCGGCGGCGGTTTCCGTGCCTGCGCCGGCTACGGCCGGTCTGCTACCTGTTGTGCTGCTGGCGATCTGGTTCTGCGGCTTGGTCGCGGTCCTGTTGTGCTGGTGGGTGCGCTGGCGCAGGGTGGCGGCGGCCGTGCGTTCGTCCACGCCGATGAGGGAAGGGCGGGAAGTGGAGGCGCTGCGGCGGATTCAATCCTCAGCTTATGCGCGCGCCGCGACTTTCAACCCCGAAGGGGTGAAAGATAGTAGCCCACGGCGCAAGCCGTGGGAAACAGAGGGGGCTTGCGCAGCCCCGGCAGGGGCGGAAGATGGCGCGACATGCGGGCCCGGTTCTTTCGCCCCTGACGGGGCTGGTATGGTGTCGATCCGACCCATGGCTTGCGCCATGGGCTATTTTCTGACGCCCCTTCGGGGCTGGTTGAGAAGACTTGCAGGAGTGTGGCCTGCGATCCGCCTGGTCTCCTCCACGGCCCGTCTGGAGCCGGGCGTGTTCGGCATCTTCCGCCCGGTCCTCTGGCTTCCGGCTGGAATTGGAGACCGCCTTGACGATGCGGAGTTGGAGGCGATTCTGGCGCACGAATTGTGCCACGCGCGGCGGCGGGACAACCTGGCCGCGGCCGTCCACATGGCGGTGGAAGCCATGTTCTGGTTCCATCCTCTGGTGTGGTGGCTGGGCGCGCGGTTGACGGAGGAACGCGAGCGGGCTTACGACGAAGAAGTGGTGCGGATGGGCGGCGAGCCGCAAGTCTACGCCGAGAGCATCCTGAAGGTCTGCGAGTTCTACCTGGCGTCGCCCGTGGCTTGCGCAGCGGGAGTTAGCGGCGGAGGGCTGAAGAGAAGAATCGAGAGCATCATGGCGAATCGCATCTTTCACAAGCTGAATCTCGCGCAAAAAGTGCTGCTGGCTGTGGCAGCCATCGGAGCGGTGGCCGGACCCATCGCGGCGGGGTTGTTCGGCCAGACGGTGCCGCCGCCCGCCTTTGAGGTCGCCTCCGTCAAGATTTCGGGACCCCCTGAGCTCGGAATGCTGTACCGTGTCACGGGCGGACCGGGGACCCACGATCCGGGGCGATTCCATGGCCCGCACATGTCGATGTTGGCGATGCTGATCAGAGCTTTTGGAGTCGCTTTTGACCAGATCCATGGTCCCATGGGGCAAACGTCTTATGACATTGATGCGACCATGCCGCCCGACACCACCAAGGAACAGTTTCAGCAAATGTTCCAGAACCTGCTCATCGAGCGGTTCCACCTGGTGTTTCACCGTGAGACTCGAAACTTTCCGGGGTATGCGCTGGTTGTCGATACTGGAGGCCCGAAGATCAAGGAGGTAGCGCCCGATCCGAGCCCGGTCGCGATTACCCCGGAAGTGTTTCTTCAAGCGGCACAAGGCGAAGATGGTTTTGCCTTGCAGCACGGCCCCGCTACGATGTTTCAGCCTGGCCCGTCCGGCAAGTGGCGGACAAAGTACCAGGAACGGAGCATGGCGGAGTTCGTTGCGGATCTAGGGGGCCTCATTGCGAGCTCCCAGGGAAAGGGCTCGGGCCCGGGAGATCCACGGCCTCGCGTAGTGGATAAGACCGGCTTGACGGGGAAATATACCTTCATTCTGGAGTATTACGATGCAGTCATGGCATCCGCTATAGCGGGCCTCAGGGCAGCTCCAGGCCCCGCCCTGCCGGGTCTCAGGGCGGCTGAAAACCCCGGTGGGGGCGGCGGAGCGGCAGACAACCAAGCGCCAACGGCGGCCGACCCGGCTGGCGGGGCCGATATCTTCCACGCGATCCGGAAGCAGCTTGGGTTGAGGCTGGATAAGACGGCTGACGTTCCGCTGGGTGTGATTGTCGTCGAGAGCGTGGACAAGACTCCAACAGAGAATTGAGCTTTCGCATTGAAATGCTCCGCGCGGGGCGTAAGAGAAAACGGGGACGGTAACCAATTACCCAATTCCGGCGTCGGGATGATCTGGACGGTGGTCCAAAGCGTCGGCAGGAGTGCCGACGCGGCACGCTAAAGCGTGCGCCACGTCGGAGTAGCAAGGTTATGTTCCGAGGAGCAGTCGGGAGATGAATCGGATGAAGATGATCGTTGCAAGCGTTGGCGCAGCGGTTCTGGCGGCGTGCGCGCTGTTCGGCCAGACGGTTCCGCCGCCGGCTTTTGAAGTGGCGTCGGTGAAGCGGGCGAATCTGTGCGGACTCGACCACTCCATCGACCCTGGGTCCGTCACGTTGAGGGGTGTGCCTCTCAAGCTGGTCCTGATGACAGCATTCAAAGTGAGGGCGGACCAGATCGAAGGACCTTCCTGGCTGGAGACGGATTGCTTCGATATTTCCGCCAAGATACCGGATGGCGGATCCCTCGATCAGCTCTCGGCCATGCTGCAGGCGTTGCTGACGGAACGATTCAAGCTGGCCGCTCACAAGGAGGACCGTTCGCGTTCCGGTTATGCGCTGGTTGTGGACAAGGGCGGTCCGAAGTTCAAGGAGGACGATCCGAAGGCGAACTTCATGGGCGCCGGCCACGCCGGCATGTTGTTCGTTGGCGCCTCTGGCCATGACGCACTGAAAGGCGTGATGACGATGGCAAGGCTTGTCGCGACTCTTTCGACCCAGGGGTACGGTCCCGTGCAAGATCTTACGGGGCTCACGGGAAAGTATGATATCGATCTCCGTTGGACGCGGAACCCCGACTTGGGACCGAGGGCAGCCAACGCTACGGTTCCCGCCGCCACGCCCCCAGGCGCCGACATTCCCGCGCCTGAACCCGACCTCTTTGCCGCGCTGCGTGAGTCACTTGGATTGAAACTGGAGCGGCGAGATGTGCCGCTGCAATTCCTGGTGATCGACCACATAGAAAGGACGCCCTCGGAGAATTGAGCATGCCATTTCGCGACTACGATGTGCAATGCCGAGGCCGCAGCGGCCCGCCCGCTGTGGGATAAGCCTTCAGGCTTGTCAAGGCGACCGGGCGGCAGCCTGGTCGCCCGCGCGAAACATCCGAGCTTCGCTCGGATCCTGGAGTTTGGCCCTTTTCCGCTCAGTTCACCGCATAGAGCACGGCAGAGCGGATGTCGGGGGCGAATTTCTCCGGTTTCGCGGTCGGGGTGGAGAGAGTCGCGAAGTCGGAGAAATTCGAGAGTCC
>Ga0326727_10003475_pt1 | contig 50276 bp, 38 predicted proteins | sample MB2enrmetagenome_FD_207643 | JGI IMG/M metagenome (GOLD analysis project Ga0326727, IMG submission 207643) | Lab enriched peat soil microbial communities from McLean, Ithaca, NY, United States - MB29MY | ecosystem: Environmental > Terrestrial > Soil > Wetlands > Peat | place: USA: New York... | reverse complement strand
CTCCACCATTGACCATTGATCTTGATGAGTTCTTCAGCCCATCAACACGGATCACCAGACCTAGGAAATCTTAACTTGTTATGCTTTATTATCACTCAAAAAGGCGAAGCTCCAGAAAATCGTCCTTCCCGCGAACGGCGAGCTCGTCAACGTGATCGGCGACCTTGCAGGAGTCCTTCCTCTGAAAAGCAATTAATCGCAGTTTGGTCTCCGGCAGGGGCCACATCCTCTTAAAAGTGAAATAGCGAAGGTCTCAATTGCTTACCCCGGACTGTGCCCTGTCCGAGAGCTGGACCTGAGCTGTTATCTTTTTGTTCCCACGATAGTAGACCACGACCACCGAATCGCCGGGCTTAGTGTTCTCGAGGGCGACATAGAGCTGGGCGGAGGAGTCGGTCTTCACGCCGTTCACGGAGACGATGATGTCGCCGCCCACGAAGAAAGTCGATACGCGCGTTCGCACCTGAGTTGTGCCGCCTCGTATGCCGGCCCGATCGGCGTTGCCGCCGCGCTTGGCCTGAGAGACGAGAAGGCCCGTGTCGACGGGGGCGGGAATGCTGTTCTGCTTCATATAATCGACGAGGTCGGAGAAGAGGGCGACAGTGCTGACGTCTATCCAGCCGCGAGCGACGCGGCCACTCTTGATGAGCTCGGGCACGACGCGCTTGGCGGTAGCCACCGGGACCGCGAAGCCTATGCCGACCGAGCCGCCGGAAGGGCTGTAGATCATGGTGTTGACGCCGATGAGCTCGCCGCGGGAGTTGAGCAAGGGGCCGCCCGAATTGCCGGGGTTGATGGAAGCGTCGGTCTGGATCATGTTCTGGATGACGACGGTCGAGGAATTGCCTTGGTCGTCGCGCTCGGTCTGGGACACGGGACGGCCGATGCCGGAGACGATACCGCGCGTGAGCGTGCGCTCAAGGGCGAAGGGGTTGCCGATAGCCAGCACCTTCTGCCCGACGCGGAGGCGGGTCGAATCGCCATAGGGGATGACCGTGAGCTTTTGGCCCTTGGGCGGGAAAAACTTGATGACCGCGAGGTCGTTCTCGGGGTCGATGCCTACGACTTTCGCCTCGTAGCGACTGCCATCGGCCAAACCTACGTAGACCTTGTAGGCGTCCTTGACGACGTGTTTGTTCGTGAGGACATAGCCCTGTGCGTCGATGATCGAGCCCGAGCCCGAGTCGCCCTCCTGAGGCACAGCTTCGGAGAACCAGTTGTAATAAAGCTGCTCAGTCGTGATGTTGACGACGCCCTCGTTGAGCCGCTCATAGACGTCGATGTTCTCCTTCTCGTCGACCGAGTACTCGGAGGATACAGGATTCTCGACAAGCTGGGCGGCGGACGAAGAGCCGACCGTCGGCCGAGACGCGACGCTCGACGCAGCGGTGGACGAGGAGGAAGCGGGTTGCGAGGAGCCGGGCAGACGGAGAACCCCAAAGGCGCTGCCTAGGCCTAAAGCGGCTGCGAGGGCGAAAACGGCGCCAACGCCCCCGGCGAATACGAGCTGGCCGCGACTATAGAGCTTCATGATCATAGTCTCCTTAAGTATTTTACTGATAAATATAACGCAGGTCGCGGCATGACGGAAAGGGAGACGGCGAGTATAGTGAGATTCCGATGGCTGCACAGATAAGTCACATGCTCGCGGGAGAAACGGCGCTAGGTTCTCTAGGGATCGAGCTAAGTGCCGAGGTCCTCCCCTACTTCCGATTCGGCTGCCAGGGGCCGGACATCTTCTACCACAACCAGAGGACGAAGCCCTCGGGCCTCCACTATGGTTCCCTCGCGCACCACAGGCGCTTCGGCAGCCTTGTAGCCGCGGCCGCCTCGAGCCTCGCACCGGCCGATCGAGACCCACAACGGCCGGCCGGCGCCTACATCCTTGGCCTTTCGACGCACGCGGCCCTCGATCGGGCGACACATCCCTTTATCGTCTGCCGCTCGTTTTGGATCGGCTCAGTAGGTCCCACGGCGAGGGCTCGACTCGGCTGCCACGCCTTCCTCGAGCGACTCCTCGACCGCGAGCTTCTCGCGTTTCGTGAAGACCTCAAGCCCGCGGGCTATGGTATCGCAGCCAAGCTCGGCCTCGACAAAGACGCCGGCCCCGGAAACCGACGCGCGCTTGATCGCACTCTGGGAGGCGGGACTTCGCGCGGCATACGCGAAAGCTTCCCTCTCCGACGAGCTTCTGGTCCAGCGAATAGCGAATGCCCTCGCGGACGGCAGGCACTTCTATCGGGCGACCGACCCGGCGCGCACAGAGGCGGGAAATGCGTCTCCGGACTGGCGAGAGCGATTAGCGGGAGACGAGGGGCGCTACCTCGTCTCGATCCTCTACCCCGAGCTCCCGCACACACAGCTCGACGCGATGAACATGGCCAAGGAGAGCTGGCCCCATCCCGCCGGGGACGGCCGCGTCTCCGATGCCTCTTACCCGGAACTCGTCGCCCACGGCGAAGCGAAAGCCGCCAGGACGATCGCCTCGGTGTTGGGCCTGTGGGCGGGCGCAACGACAGAAGGCGAACTCGCTTCGGAGATCGGCGATGAAGGACTCTCGCTCGTCGATGCCGAAGGAGTGCCTGAGTCCCCGAAAGTCTCCGCTCCTCTCGCCTTGCCCGCGGCCATGGACGAGGAGCTCGCCTATAGGATAGGCCGCGCGCGTTGACCTTAGGCCGCGCCGGTTGTACGATGCCTGATATGAACATGAAGGATAGGGTCAGCAAGGCCTATGGCGCGAGCGCGCCAAGGGCGAAGGGCGAAGCCGAGGGCGAGAAGGGGGCCAAGCGGCCGATCATCCCACCGGAAGAAACCTTTCCTCCCGACCCAGTCCAGGCCAAGGGCGCAAAACGTGGCCAGGCGAAGGGTGGCCGCGGCGCTCCGCAGAAGACTAGGTCAATGGCCTTAGGCGAGGCCCTCGCCGCTGCCGGCGACGAAGCGGCAGCCCTGCTCAAGACGGGGAACGACTCAGGCATGTCGAAGGCCGCCAAGTTCCTCCTTCTTCTCGGCACCGAGGAGGCTTCGAAGGTCATCTCGCACCTCAAGAGCGACGAGGTCGAGGCGGTCTCGCGCGAGATACTTAAGGTAAAGAACATCGACGCCGCAGAGGCGAATAGTATCCTCGCCGAGTTCGGCTGGCTCGTGAAGACGAAGGGCTGGTCGGTCGAGGGCGGCCCCGAGACTGCGGAGAAAATGCTCGTCACCGCCTTCGGTGAAGAGAAGGCCCGCGCTCTCATGCGCAAGGCCGCTCCTGAGAGCCAGAGGCCCTTCAAGTTCCTCGCCGATTACGAGGCGAAGGATCTTGCCGTTATCCTAAAAGACGAATCGCCCCAGGTTCTCGCGGTCATCCTTCCCTATCTCGAGCCCAAGAAGGCCTCGATCATCCTCGAAAAGCTCCCTGACGAGGAGCGCATCGAGCTCGTGAAGCGCGTGGCCCATCTCGAGAAGGTCAACCCCGAGGTGCTGCGCTCGGTAGAGGAAGGAATAAAGGAGCGCATCAGAAAAGTGGGTTCGGTGAACCACGAGGAGATAGACGGGAAGGCGGCCCTCGCAGGGATATTGAGGCATGTCGATCCACGGTTCGAAGAGCGCGTTCTCGGCGAGCTCAACGACGATAGCCCTGAGCTCTCCAAGAACGTGCGCGATCGGCTCTTTACCCTCGAGGACGTGCTGCGCGTCCCCGACAAAGCTCTGCAGAAGGCGTTGCGCGAGTTTCAGGACCGCGATGTAGCCCTCGTACTCAAGGGCAGGGACGAGGCCTTCAAGAAAAAGCTATTGACGAATGTCTCTGCCAATCGGGCTACGCGTATACTCGACGAGTACGGCATTCTCGGTCCCGTGCGCCGAGAGGACGCGAACGAGGCGGCTAAAGAATTCCTAGGCTACTTGAAGCGCGCATGGGAGGACGGGGATATATCGCTGGAAGGCGAGGACGAGCTGGTAGAGTAGTGTTGAATACTTATACGTACTCGATCTTCCCCGCTGCGGCCTCTTCGGAGCGCGCTAGCATGAAAAGATAATCCGATAACCTGTTGAGGTAGCGCCTGAGGATATCCGAAACCTCCGTCTCCCGGGCGAGCGCGACGACCGTGCGCTCGAGGCGTCGGGCCGAGGCCCGCGCGAGATCGAGCCTGGCTGAGGCCTCGGTGCGGCCGGGCAGCACAAAGCCGTGTAGCTCGATCTCGGCCTCCAGGGCATGGATGCGCTCGGTGATGTCCTTCTCGTCACAGGCCTGAATGGGGTTGCCGAAGGGCGGGTCGACAGAGGCCAGCTCGCCGGCGACACGCACAAGGTCGCGCTGCATCCGCTCCGCGGCCGATCGCGTCCCCACGAGACCGCAGGCGAGGCGGGCGAAACCGAGGAGGCTCGACAGCTCGTCGACCTCACCCACGGTCTCTATGCGGGGATGGTCCTTGGGCACGCGCTGCCCCGACCAGAGTCCGGTGGTACCGTCGTCGCCCGTTTTCGTCATAATGCTGCCCATGCAGGAAACTTAGCACAGCTTGACCTTCGATGCCATCATGACCATCTTTAAGGCCATGCTCGAAACCAATTCCTCCTTTGAGATCGTCGAAGCGCATGATCTCTCCGAATACCGCTGCAAAGGCATCCTCTTCCGTCACAAGAAAACAGGATGCGAGGTCTATCGCCTCGAGACAGATGACGAGGAGAACGTCTTCGCCTTCGCCTTCCGCACGAGGCCGGCCGACGGGACGGGAGTCGCGCATATCGTCGAGCACTCGGTCCTCTGCGGCTCGGAGCGCTTCCCGGTCAAGGACGCATTCCTCGTCATGGCCAGGCGGAGTCTCGCGACCTTCATGAACGCCTTCACCTATCCGGACAAGACCGTCTACCCGGCAGCCAGCGCGGTGGAGGCGGACTACTTTAATCTCATGGACGTTTACGGGGACTCGGTTTTCTTCCCAAGGCTCGGTGAGGATACCTTTCTCCAAGAAGCGCATAGGCTCGAGCTGAACGACAAGGGAAAGCTCGAGATCAAAGGCGTCGTCTACAACGAGATGCGCGGCGACTATTCTTCCTCGGAGTCCCTCGCCTCGACAGCCTGCATCACAAGCCTCTTCTCGGCGCACCATCCCTACTCCTTCGACTCGGGAGGCGATCCCGAAACGATCCCGAGCCTCACGTACGAAGCCTTCTTGGCTTTCTGGGCGGCTTATTATCATCCCTCGAACTGTCGCATCTTTCTTTACGGTAACATCGATACCGAGCGCCAGCTGGCCTTCCTCGACAGGCGATTCCTTTCGCGTTTCGAGAGGATCGCGGTCGACAGCGAGATTCCCCTGCAGGTTCCGGTCCTCGAGCCTAAGCGAGTCGCAGTGCCCTACCCCCTCGCCTCAGGCTCGGACTCGGCCACATCCATCATCGTGAATTGGCTCACGGTCCCCGTCACTGACGGCGCCGAGGCCCTCGCGATGGAAGTGCTCGCCGAGCTTCTCGTAGGCCACGACGGAGCGCCCCTAGCCCTCGCGCTACGCGAGTCGGGACTCGGCGAAGACCTCTCTCCCCAATGCGGCCTCGATACGAGCCTCAGGCAGATCATCTTCTCTGCAGGCCTGCGTGGTACGAAGCGTGGCGATGAGGAGAAGGTCGAGGAACTCATCATTGGCGCTGTCGAGCGCCAGGCGGCCGAAGGCTTCTCGAGCGAGGCCCTCGACACCGCAATCCACTCGATCGCCTTCGCGAACCGCGAGATCCGCCGGGGCTCGGGTGCCTATGGCCTAAGGCTCTTCAACAGAGCCGCCCGAGGGTGGCTTCATGGAGTTGGTCCTTCGACTACACTTTCCTTCGAAACGCCCCTGGCTGAGCTCAAAGCGCGCATGGCATCAGATAGCCGCTATCTCGAGGGCCTCGCCCTCTCGCTCATTGCCCGCAATCCGCACAGGAGCACGGTGACCGTGTATCCCGAGGCAGGCCTTCTCGAGTCCAAGGAAGAGAAGCGCGAGGCCAAGCTGGCGGCGCTAGCCGCGCGCCTATCGGAGGCCGAGAAGCGCAAGCTGCGCGAAAAGAGCGCGGCGCTCGAGGAGGCCATGGCGAAGCCCGACTCTAAGGCGGATATAGCGAAGCTGCCGAGACTACAACGAGCCGATCTGAAGCGCGAGGTCGAGACTATAGCCCATAACCATGCTCAAGTGGGCGGAATAGACGCGCTAGTCCACCCCCTGTTCACGAACGGCATCGTCTACCTTGATCTCGCTTTCCCCTTGGAACGCCTGGCAAAGGAAAGCTTGCTATGGCTCCCCCTCGCGTCCCGATTCTTCACGAGCGCAGGATTGCCAGGCGAGAGCTACGACCTCGTCTCTCAGCGCCTGGCCAGGGCTGCCGGCGGCTTCAGCGCCATGCTCGAATCCGGTACGCCTATGGGCGAACCTGGCACGCCATTCGGGGCGAAGAAGGCGAGCTCGTATGCGATCTTCAGGCTCAAGGCCTTAACGAGTCGTTTCCCCTCGGCCCTCGAGATCATGATGAGCCTCCTCGCAGAGGCCGATTCCTCGGACTTCAAGAGAATCGAGGACCTCTGCGCCGAGCTGCGCAACGACGTGGCCTCCGCGATCATCCCGGCGGGCAACGCCTTCGCACAGACGAGGGCGGCCTCGGGCTTCGGCGAAGCTTCCGCGATCGAAGACCTGTGGCGGGGCACGAGCCAGGTTGAGTTCCTCATAGGGCTTAAGGACGCGAAGGGCGAGGAGCTCTCAGGCGCCTTGGCTTCTCTCGCCCCCTCCCTTTTCTCGCGGGAGGGCCTTCGCATAAACATCACGGCCGAGGAGGAAGCGCTACCCGCGACACTCTCTGCCCTCGATTCGGCCTTGAACGCTCTTCCCGCCCGGCCCGACGATTCCGCCAGGCCCGCTTCAGCCAGAACCGACGGCTATGAGAGCGCTCGCGGTGCCGAGGCCTACTCAATTTCATCCCAAGTGGGTTTCGCCGCCGCGACCTGCCAGGCGGCGAAGCTCGGAAGCGCGGAGTTCGGCCACGAAACCGTCCTCGCCCATCTCCTGAGCACCGGCCCCCTGTGGGAGGAGCTCAGGGTCAAACGAGGCGCCTATGGCGCGAGCGTCTGGACCGATGGGCTCGAAGGCCTTATGAGTTTCTCGTCCTACCGAGACCCGCGGCCTGTCGATTCCCTCAAGTTTTTCGGCGAAGCCCTCGAGTCCTGCGCCCGGCGTTTCGGATCAAGCGGAGCCGAGGTCGAAGAAGCCGCGATCGGATCCCTCGGTCACGAACAGAGGCCGCTTCAACCAGAGGAGAAGGGCTTCGTGGATTTCCGCCGCTCGATCTACGGCATAGAGGACGAGCAGCGCCAGGTTAAGCGCGATGCCATGCTTTCGGCCGGCGCCAAGGATATATCGGCTGCTGCGGAACGGCTAGCCGCGGCCTACGCATCGGCCGTACCTGTCTTGATTTCCAAGGCCGAGGATGCGCATTATTTCCGTCAAGGCTACCCAGCCGCCAGGGTACGCGAGCTTTCTCTATGAAGCTGGCTGGGACGGAAGCCACCGGGCAGCGCAAAGGATAGGCATGGATCCCGTCAAGGGGCAGGTAGACAACCTCAATAAAAAAGCATGGAACTTGGTACTTTCATGCCCCGAGAAAGCGCTCTCGGTGGCGGAGCGTGCCTTCATCGACGCCGAGGCCCTCGACTATCCCCTTGGCCAAGCCTATGCGCGCCTGAACCTTGGTTGGTGTTATTTCTACCTCTCGCGCATTCCTCAGGCGATCGATTACCTGCAAAAGGCCCTCGAAGGCTTCTCTTCCCTGGAGGAGGCCCTGGGCACGACCATGGCGCTCAATGCTTTCGGCATAGTCTATCAGGAGATGGGCCGCTACGAGCGAGCGATGGACTACTATACGCAGAGCCTCGAGGTGGCGCGCAAGGCGGGCAACCGCCTTCGCGAGGCGGTGACCCTCGATGGCATAGGCGAGGTTTGCCTGGCCTTGGGCGAGATCAAGGAAGCGCTCGACTACTTCCTGCGCGCCTACGAGACGGTGCCCGACGAAGGTGAGTCCGAGCTCATCGCAAGCGTCCTCTACGACATAGGCTCGGCTTATCACAACATGGGCAACTGGTCCCTGGCCCGCGAGTTCACCGAGAAAGCCATGGGCGTCGCAAGGACCGCGGGCAACCTCCAAGCCGAGGGGAGGTGTCTCCACCTCCTCGGCCTCATCTTCCTAGCCTCCGACAGGGCAGAGCTCGCGGAGAAGGATATGCTCAAGGCCCTCGCTCTCTGCGAATCGCTCAAGAACGAGCAGGAGCGAGCGTCGCTCCTGCTCGACCTCGGCTCGATCAACATCTCGAACGGCGACCTCGACGAGGGCCTTAAGCGCTTCAGGGTGGCTCTCGATATCGCCGAGCTCGTCGGGGCAAAGCGGCTCCTCAACTCAGCCTACGAAAAGCTCTCCGAGGCCTACGAGATCCAGGGCAACTTCAAGCTCTCCCTCGACTACTACAAGCGTTTCTCCCGATTCGAGCACGAGGCGCTCAACGAGGACACGAGCCGCAAGATCAAAAACATCACCGTGCAGTACGAAATCGAAAAAAGCCGCCAGGAGGCCGAGATATACCGGCTCAAGAACATCGAGCTCAAGGGCAAGACCGAGGAACTCGAGACGGCCAACAGGCAGATTCTCGCCATGGCCGAGACAGGCAGGCGGATCACTGCGAGCCTCGACCTCGATACGGTCATCAACACGCTCTATGACACCCTGAGCCACTACGTTCCCTTCGAGCTCTTCGGCCTGGCCCTTTACAACGAGGAGGAGAACGATCTCGATTACCGGGCCTACATCTTGAGCGGCAAGCGGATCCAACGTTCGAGGGTGACGCCTGACGCCAAGCGCAGCTATGCCTATAAGAGCCTCAAGCGAAAGATACCCATCTTCGTTCCCGACACCGAGAACGTGCCCGAGGGACTTATCGAGGGCGAGCCGATCCGATACGGGCCGGCGACCGGGTCGCTCATGTTCCTTCCCCTAGTCATTGACGACAGGTCGATAGGCTTAATCACCGTGCAGAGCATGGCGCGGAATGCTCTCAATTCCAGGCACCTCGTCCTCGTGGAGACCCTCGCGCCCTATGTCGCCATAGCCGTGGAGAACAGTCTCATCCATGACAGGCTCGACGCGATGAACCGCTCCATACGCGGCGAGAAAGAGGAACTCGAAAAAGAGACAGTCACCATCACCCATCTGGCGAATCACGATCCCCTCACGGGCCTCCCCAATCGCCGGCTCCTCTTCGAACTCCTCCAGAAGACCTTCGACATTGCACGCCGCAATAACACGAAGGTCGGTGTCATCTACATAGACCTCGACAACTTCAAACCGATCAACGACCGATTCGGGCACTTCGCCGGAGACCATGCCCTCGTGGCGGTAGCCGAGAGGCTCAAGGCTATGCTCCGAGCCTCGGACACAGTAGCCCGCGTCGGCGGGGACGAGTTCGTGGCCGTACTCGGCTCGGCGAAGGACCGAGAGGACATCGCCCTCGCAGCGAGGAAAATACTGGAAGAATGCGCGAAGCCCTTCAGCATCGAAAAGCATCTTTATAAAGTCGGCCTCTCCATGGGAATAGCTATCTATCCCGACGACGGCGACACCATCGAGCGCATAGTAAGCGCGGCCGACGCTGCCATGTACCGGATAAAGCACGACGAAAAGAACGGCTTCGCCTTCGCCTCCGATGCCCCTTAACGTTGACAGGTCGTACGGCCTCGTGGTATCTTGCAAAATATGGCATCCCAGACACGCAAAGCTTCCGAGAAGCATGAACCGAAAAAAACCAAAAGCGGAGCGAATAACCGTTTCCTTAAGTATGGTGGAATCTTCGTCCTCGTCATCGTCGTTATCGCCTTCATATTTGTCCCCATGGGCGGCGGCAGCGCGGGTTCCATCTCCGGTAACGGGCAGGTGCTCAACTTCGGCAGTTACGATGGAAAGCCCATCTCGTACAGCCAAGGATCATACATGGCACTTCAGGTCCGCGACCTGAATGACCGAATGCGCCAGCAGGGCCTCACAGAGGATAACTACCAGCTCTTCGCCTACCAGGTCTACCGCGGCGCCTTCGAGCGGACAGCCCTCCGCATAGCTGCGATCGACTCGGTGCAGAAGGCTGGCGGCAGCGTCACCGACGACTGGCTCGACAAGAAAGTCGCGGAGAACGCGGCTTTCCAGGAGGACGGCAAATTTTCCGCCGAGAAGTATCACGCGGCCACCTTGTCCGAGAAGCTCACAGTACGCAATCAGGTTCGCGACGACTACCTCTATCAGGCCTACTTCTCCGATCTACTCAGTATCGGACCCACTTCAAAGGAAACCGACTTCGTGAAGGACATGGCCAAGAGCACGCGGACCATCGAGTACGCGTCTTTTCCGCTCTCGAAGTATCCCGACGCCGAGGTAGAGTCCTGGGGTAAGGCCCACGCCGAGCTATTCCGCAGCCTCATGCTCTCGCGCGTCACGATCACCTCGAGCGAGGACGACGCGAAGAAGCTGCTCAAGAACATTCAGGACAAAAAAACCACCTTTGAGGCTGTCGCCAAGGCCAGCTCCAAGGATGCCTATAGCCCCAAGGGCGGTTCCGAAGGCCCGAAGTACTTCAACGAGCTCTCCTCCGAGCTCGCGACCAAAGCCGATGCCGACAAGCTCGCCAACCTCAAGGCCGGAGAACTCTCTCCCGTCATGAAGACCATCGCGGGCACCTGGGTCTTCTTCAGATGCGATGCCGCGCCTACGCCCGCCGACTTCACTCAGGGCATACTACTCGCCTCGGTCCGTAACTACCTCACAAGCCGCGAGCGCGGCGTCATCGAGGATTGGGCGATCGCTCAGGCCAAGAATCTCTCCTCTTCCGGAGCCGACTTCGCCAAGGCCGCCAAAAAGGCGGGCGTAGCGATCAAGACCGAGGGCCCCTTCCCAATCAACTACGGAAATGCCACCCTCTCCCTCTACGGTCAGACAGCTCCTCTCTTCAAGGCCCTGCCCTCCGACGGAGAGCTCTCCGGCTCCTCATCGAGCGAGAAGTTTTTCCAGACTGTCTTCTCCCTCGCGCCCGGTGCTGTATCTGAGCCCTTTGTCCTTGGCGACAATGTTATCGTCGCCAAGCTGAAAGAAGCCGGACCCGCCAAGGACGAAGAGATCAAGGCTATACAGTTCTACTACCCCTACTTCTTCCAAAGCGGTGCCTCCACCGAAGTGCGCGATCTCGTTATGAAAAGCCCCCAGCTCAAGGATGGGTTCAGCAAGGTATTCTTCAAATACTTCCAGCCCTCCCAGAAGGATTCCTCTTCCACCCAGAAGGGCTAAGCCTTAAGCGATGAACGAAGAAGAGGCCCCCCTCGTCCTTCAGACGCAGGGGGGCCTTTCCGTTAGCTATAGGGGCCGTCTCCTCTATTCCGGCCGCGAGCCCGAGCGCCTGCCCCGCCGTATAGCGGCCGCCTGCGATTCCGGACCCGGCCGACTTCACCTTGTGCCCTCTCCTCTTCTTTGGCATGGCGTGCCCGAGCTCCTATCGGCCATTGGAACGGGAAGCGTCATACTCTGCGTCGAGGCCGATAGCGCTCTCGCCCAGCTCGCGCGGGAGCGCATGCCGCCTTCTCTCGCCGACGACCCTCGCGTCGCCTTCATTGAAGCAGTCTCGAGCGAGGAGGCGGTAGCGGCAGCCCTCGTCATGGGGGACTTCCGCTTCTGCTCCATCGACTCCCTTTCCGGCGGCGAGGCGCTCCACGCCGAGCTGTACCATTCCATGGCCCGAGCCATCGGAAGCGAGCTCGAAGCCGAGTGGCGCAACCGTGCGGCCCTCATGGTCCTCGGCCGCAGGTGGGCGCGCAACATCTTCGACAACATCGCGGCTCTCGCCGAGATCGCGCCTCGTCCCCTGCCCCGCTTTCCCGGTGCGGTAGCCGTCTGCGGGGCGGGTCCCTCGCTCGAGGACGCTCTAAGCTTCCTCTCGGCCGAGCGCGCTCGTATCTCGATCGTCGCCTGCGATACCGCGCTGGGGAGCCTCCTCGCTTCCGGAGTGGAGCCGGACCTCGTCGTATGCCTCGAGGGTCAGGCGCACAACCTACCGGATTTCACCTGCCTGGGCTCCCGCCGGGTCAAGCTCCTCGCCGACCTCTCCTCCCATCCCGCCACTTTCAGAGCGATCGGCGGGCCCAAATACCTGAGTCTCGTGCGCATAACGCGCAGTCCGTTCCTAGGCAGAGTCGCCTCAGCCCTTGCCGCGGAGCACATCCCCTTCCTCGATTCCCCGCCTCTCGGTTCGGTAGGAGTGGAGGCCTACTTCGCCGCACGAAAGCTTTCGGACGGACCGATCCTCGCCTGCGGCCTCGACTTCAGCTTCGAGCTGGGCAAGAGCCACGCCCGAGGCTGCCCCTCCCTACTTGTCGAGGAGCGCCGACTAAACCGCCTAACGCGCTGGCCAAGGCAATACAGCTCGAGCCTCCGAGACAGATGTATAAAGCTTGAAGCCGAGCGCTCGGGGGGCAGGGCAGAACTCCTGTCGGACCCGATACTTCTCTCCTACGCCGCCCTTCTCGGTGATAGAGTCCGCGCCGACGAGGAAGCTGGGCATGCGCTCTACGACATCCGTGGGCGCGGCCCAGGTATAGGGGGAGTTCGCATAACGCTAGAGAAAGCGAGCGGGATATTGGATCACTCTTCAGACGCATGGGACCGGTCCGCGGCGAGCCCGAACGGCTACGAGCCTGAGGCCACATCTCGAGCCGCACACAGGATACTAGAGGACGAAATTGACCGACTCGAAAGGCTGCGTATGGCGATGCACGGCGAGTACGCCATCGAGGGCACCGAGTTCAGGCGCCTCGTCCTCGAGTCCGACTATCTGTGGTGGAGCTTCCCGGACCAGGGCAGGATCAAGCGTGAATGGCCGCAGGATTTCTTGAATCGGCTCGTACCCGAGGCCGAGTGGTGGGCGCTTCGCCTCGAGGCGCTCAAGAGTCGCCTAGAATAGGCTGAGCTTTCGAATCAGCGGTCCTTCTTTTCCTCGTCTTCGTCGGTGCGCAGGACAGCGAGAAATGCTTCCTGCGGGAGCTCGACGTCGCCGACCATCTTCATGCGCTTCTTGCCCTCTTTCTGCTTCTCGAGGAGCTTGTGCTTGCGCGAGATATCGCCACCGTAGCACTTGGCGAGAACGTCCTTGCGCACGGGGTTTATGGTCTCTCTCGCGATGACCTTGGAGCCTATGGCGCCCTGGATAGGCACCTTGAACTGTTGCCGCGGTATGGCGTTCGAGAGCCGCTCGCAGACCTTCTTGGCGCGCTCGTAGGAAGTCGGCTCGTAAACGAGCTGAGAGAAAGCGTCCACGGGCTTCGAGTTGATGAGGATGTCGAGCTTAGCCAATTTCGTCGGCCTATAGCCGATGACGTCATACTCGAAACTCGCGTAGCCGCGGCTCGTGGACTTCAGTTTGTCGTAGAAGTCGAAGAGCACCTCGGCCAGCGGCATCTCGAAACAGAGCTCGACGCGCTTCTCGTCCAGGTAGGTGAAGGAACTCTGCGTCCCGCGCTTATTCATGCACAACGTGATGAGGTTGCCGATATAGGCCAAGGGCGTGATGATCTGGGCCTTGATGTAGGGCTCCTCGGCGCTCTCGATCCTGGCGGGGTCGGGATAGTCGGCGGGGTTATCGATGAAGACCGTCTCGCCGGAGTGGAGCTTGAGCTTGTAGCGCACAGAGGGCGCGGTGAGGATGATGGCCTGATCGTACTCGCGCTCGAGCCGCTCCTGCACGACCTCGAGATGCAAGAGGCCGAGGAAGCCGCAGCGGAAGCCGAAGCCCAAGGCCAGGGAGTTGTCCTTCTCGTAGATGAGGGAGGCGTCGTTGAGCTTGAGCTTTTCGAGGGCTATCTTAAACTCGTCGTAGTCGGCGGCGTCCATGGGGTAGATCGAGCTGAACACGACGGGCTTCACTTCCTTGAAGCCGGGCAGGGCCTCGGCGCAGGGATGCTCGGCGTCGGTGACCGTGTCGCCCACGCGCACGTCGGAGACCGTCTTGATGTTGGCGATAAAGTAACCGACCGAGCCAGCGGGCAGGCCGTCGGTCTTGACGAGGATGATGCGGAATTGACCGGTCTCCTCGACGACGTACTCCGAGTTGTTGTTCATGAGCCGGATTCTCTGGCCCGGCACGATGGAGCCGCCGAAGACGCGGACGTGGACGATGACGCCGCGGTAGGGATCATAGTGAGAGTCGAAGATGAGGGCTTGCAAGAGGTCGGTCGAGGCCTCGCGGGGCGCGGGAATGCGCTTCACGATCGCCTCGAAGAGCTCGTCGACGCCCGTGCCGTAGCGCCCGGATACGAGAAGGGAGTCGTCGGGATCGAGACCGAGGTCGTGCTCGATCTGGCGCTTGATCTCCTCGGGGTTGGCGGAGGGCATGTCGATCTTGTTGATGACGGGTATGATCTCGAGGTTGTGCTCGACGGCCATGTACATGTTCGAAAGCGTCTGCGCCTCGACCCCTTGCGTGGCGTCGATGAGGAGTATGGCACCCTCGCAAGAGGATATGGCGCGGGAGACCTCGTAGGAAAAGTCGACGTGGCCCGGCGTGTCTACGAGGTTCAGGGTATAAGTTTTCCCGTCCTTGGCCTCGTACTCAAGAGCGACCGCCTGGCTCTTGATCGTGATCCCCCGCTCGCGCTCGATGTCCATGTTGTCGAGCATCTGGTCCTGCATCATGCGCGCGTCAATTACGCGGGCTTTCTCGATGAAGCGGTCGGCCAGCGTGGACTTGCCGTGGTCGATATGGGCGATGATACAAAAATTACGGATGAGAGAAGGGTCTCGCATGCTAGGATGCTAGCCGAAAAGCAGCTTTTCTACAATATCGATCGGGTAGTATACTTGCTGCTTAAGGAGGCTATGCAGCCATGCTCGAAACGTTGAAGTACACGGCGGTAGACGGAGAGCGAAAGGATCACGACATTACGGTCTATGCCCTCTCTACCTGCGGATTCTGCAAGAGAGCCCTCGCCTTCCTCAACACTAAGAAGATGGCCTACCGTTTCATCCATATGGACCTCGTGCCCCTCGAGACGAAAAACGAGGCTAAAAAGGAGCTCAAGGAGAAGTTCAAGGACGATGTAGCCTTCCCCTTCGCCGTGATAGACGGAGAGCGGCACCTCGTCGGCTTCATCGAGCCCGACTGGATCGCCACTCTTAGCCTGGATAAGTGAAAGGTAGCTTCGACATGGCGGATAAAACCACTGAACAGACCTCTACCTTCGCCGCGATGGTTGCCAAAAAGCAGAGCTGGGTAGTCAATCCTGACGCTGATTTTACCTCGAGCCTCATCGAAGGACTCACGACCAATTGGAACCGCTACGGGTATTACTTCTGCCCCTGCCGCGACAGCGACGGCTCGCGCGAGGCAGACGCGAAGGCGATCTGTCCCTGCGCTCCCTCGTGGAAGGACATCGAAGAGCATGGCCACTGCTTCTGTGCGCTCTACCTTTCGTCCGAGTTCGCCGCCTCAGGGAAAGCGCCGCAGAGCATTCCCGACCGCAGATCGCAGTTTTAAAGGCCCTTGTAGGCCTCGCTCCGAGCTCGGTACTATCTAGACCACAATGACCTATCTAGATTGGGCTGCTACAACGCCGCCCGACTCTCAAATATTGGCCCAGGCGGCCGGAATCGCAGTGGAATCCTTCGGTAACCCTTCGAGCAATCACAAGCTCGGACTCGAGGCGAAGTCCGTCCTCGAGCTCGCGCGCAGACAGCTCGCAGCTGTCCTTTACGCCCAAACGCATGGGGAAAAAGGTCACCTCATCTTCACCGGCGGCGGCAGCGAGGCCGATGCCATTGCCCTCCTCGCCGTGCTCAGGCAGGCCATGAATGCCCGTCGGGACGGAAGCATTAAGCGCCTCCATATAGTCACGACCGAGATCGAGCACGCGGCAGTCTATGAAGAAGCCCATCTGCTCAAAGCCCTGGGACTCGACCTGAGTTTCGTAAAGCCCGAGTCGGACGGCCGCGTCGATCCGCAGAAAATCGCCGCCGCAGTCGAGAAGGATACCGCCCTAGTCGCGGTGATGGCGGTGAACAACGAGACCGGGGCGATACAACGTATCGCCGAGATAGCACAGGCTATCACTGGGGCGGCCGCGGCCTTCGGTCGCAAGAGTCCCCGTTTCCACGTGGACGCGGTGCAGGCCCTCGGCAAGATAGCCTTCGACCCCCAGGCGGCCGGGGTCTCATCGGCCGCATTCTCGGCCCACAAGATACGCGGGCCTAGAGGCGTGGGCGCCCTCTGGGTCGCCGATGGCGCCCCAATCGAACCCCTGGCTCTGGGTGGCGGCCAGGAGGCGGGCCTACGGCCCGGAACCGAGAGCATCCAAGGAGCCTGGGCCTTCGCCCAGGCGGCAGATGCCGCGGCAAAAAGTTTCGACGCACGGATGGCTCTCGCCCGAAAGCTCGAAGCACGTCTTCTGAGTGGCATCGCCGCCATTCCCGGGGCTCTCGCCCTCCCCTCCGGCCGCGTCGCGGGAGATCCACGTTACTCGCCCTTCATCCTGAGCATTGCCTTTCCCGGCCTCTCCGGCGAGGTGCTCGTGAGAGCGCTCTCGGACTCAGGGATCGCCGTGTCGACAGGTTCGGCCTGCAGCTCCAACTCGAAGCGCTCGGGCAGGCGCGTCATCGAGGCAATGGGCGTCGCCCCTCGCCTCGCACTATCCGCCATCCGCGTATCCACGGGCGATCTAACGACCTGCGCAGAGATCGACATCTTTCTCGAAGCGGCCTCCGACGCCTATCGCCGCCTCAAGACCTAAAGGGGAAAAGCATGGACGCCTTCTATCTGATCAAGATCGGCGAGATACTCTTAAAGCTTGGCAACCGCAAGGAGTTCGAGAACAGACTCCGCTCCCAGCTCAACGAGCGATTCTCGAAAGCCGGCATAACTCACAAGATCGAAATGTACCCCGGCCGCTACTTCGTCACCGTTCCTGAGGAGAACGCGACCGATGCGGAGTTCATTCTCTCGCGGACGCCCGGCGTGAACGGCTACGCGCGCGCAATAAAAACCGAAAAGACGGTCGACGCTGTGCTCGCCGCCGCTATCGAAGTCGCCCGGGAGCGCCTATCTCGAGGCCTCGTGCGATTCAAGGCGGAGTCGCGTCGCTCGGACAAAAGTTTTCCCCTGGGATCCTTCGAACTCTCGGCGAAGATAGGCGAGGTAGTCCTCGGCGCCTTTCCCCAGGCCAAGGTGGACTTGCATACGCCCGAGTTCACAATCAACGCAGAGATTCGCGAGCGCGCCTACGTCTTCGCCGACGCCGAGCCGGGTATGCGCGGGTTACCCGTGGGTTCTGGCGGTAAGGGTCTGCTCTTGCTCTCAGGCGGCATCGATAGCCCGGTAGCAGGCTACATGATGGCAAGGCGAGGCATGTCGCTCGAGGCCCTCTACTTCCACGCCTATCCCTACACTTCCCAGGAGGCCCAGGACAAAGTTATTCGCCTCGCGAGAATCCTCTCGACCTACGCGGGCAAGCTCGTGCTCTGGACTGTGCCCTTCACAGAAGCGCAATTGAAGATAAAAAAAGATGCACGAATGGACCTTACCACGCTCATGATGCGCATGGGCATGATGCGCGTCGCGCACCTTCTCGTTCCTCGGATCGGGGCTAATTGCATCATCACAGGCGAGAGCGTCGGCCAAGTCGCAAGCCAGACGGCCGAAAACCTGCGCCTCACGGAAAGCCTCACCGACTATCCCGTGCTCCGTCCCCTCTGCGGCATGGACAAGGAAGACACGGTGAACATGGCGAAAAAGATCGGCTCCTTCGACATCTCGATCCTGCCCTACGAGGATTGTTGCGTCCTCTTTTCGCCCAAGCACCCTATGCTCAAAGCCAAGCTCGAGCGGGAAACTGAAGCGTACAACGAGTTGAACCTCGAGCCTCTTCTCGTCGAGGCTCTCGACAAAGCTGAAAGGCTCGAGATTGAATAAAAGTCAACTCACGCCAAGGACCTCGCTGATCGCCTTCTCGAGCTGGGCTTTGGGCAGGGCACCTAAGGCCATCTGTGGCTGGCCTTCTTTAGGGATAAAGAGAATGCTCGGGACGCTTGAAATTCCGAAGGCTCCCGAGAGCTCGCTCTCCGCGTCAGTATCCACTTTATAAACCTTGATCTTGCCCTCGAACTTGGCAGAGAGCTCTTCGAGCACCGGTCCCAGCATCTTGCAAGGCCCGCACCACTGGGCATAGAAATCCACGATTGCAGGCAGCCGGCCCTCGTATTTCCACTCTTTGCTCTTCTCCCAATCAAACACTGTCTTCTTGAACTCATCGGTGGTCAGGTGCTCGGTCATCGTACTCTCCTTTCGGCAATATATCTTATTAATACAATATATCTATTTACGCATTTTTAGTGAAGGGCAGGCAAAAAAAGGGCCGCCCAGTTAGGCGGCCCTTGAATCAAAACTCTATAAAATTAGAACCAGAAGCGGAAACCAAAGCCCGTCTGCAGGCTCCAATTGGGAATTGCTATGCTGCCGGGAGCCAATAGGGTAACTGCTGGTGCAAATTCCACGAACAGCTCGAGCGGCTTAACCGGAAAAACGTTGAGTCCCACGGGAACACGAATACCAAGCTCGCTGCTATTACCGACTCCTACGAAAACGCCGGGGCCAACGTAGTAGTTGATGAAGCTCACGACGTTGCCCTGTGCCAGCCACCAATCAGCCAACAGGGCAAAAGAACCATTCTCCCCATTCTTGGGAATATACGCGCCGAGGCCGAAAACGACCGGGAGCTTTGGAACGCGGAAAGATAACAGAGCGGATGAATCGGGAAGACTGCCGCCGATAGGCAGTCCAAACTCGCCGCCGATTGCCGCTGTAAAAGCAGAAACGTTAAAAGCCATGAAAACACCGAGAGCAAGAGCGAGCAAAATAGCTTTCCTTTTCATGATGGCCCCTTTAAAATCTGATTAACTATTATCCCCAAGCGGAATCGGACCGCTGTTGGCGGGATGAAAACCCGCTGTCCTAACCTCTAGACGATGGGGACGCAACTTGAGAAATATAACCGGAATCGCCGTAGGCTGTCAAGGATGGCTAGAAAGCCGAAGCGCTTATTCTATACCTGTAAAAGCTTTCCGAGCCTAAGCCTACATCTTGAGCTTGGCAAGCGACAACTCCTTGAGTCGTGCAGCTTGGGCATTGCCGGGTTCGAGTCTCAGGGCCGACTCCGTATCGGAAAGAGCCTGGGTATAATCGCCTAAATGCCAATAGGCCATCGCGCGCCGATAAAAAGAAAAGAAATGATAGGGATGTATTTCAAGGGCCAAATTGAAATCGCCTATCGCGCCGATGAAATCCTGCAATACGCTCTTTACGACGCCGCGATAGTAGGCCGCTTTATGATCGTCGGGTGCGAGTTCGAGGCTTGAACCGAAATCCGCTATCGCCTCTTTATATAGCGACTGGGAAAAATAGGCCATACCCCGATGCTTGTAGGTTACCGCGGCAATATCCCGTTCAGGATTTTGAGCAAGTATTTCGCTATAGATACGTGCGGCGCCCTCGTAATCCTCGCGGTTGTGCGCGCTTAGGGCGGCTAGCAAAAGATCATCCTTATTCGCCACACGAGACCTGTCAGAACCGAACTCGCGCCTTTCGACCCGGGTGTCGCCTTGATGCGGTGTCTCCAGCTCGAGGGGGCGATCCATCGAGTTCTCGATCTTGCCATAGAATGCGGCTCGGCGTTGCTCAAGTTGAGAGGTCAGCCGCCTTTGATAGTCTAGTATTTCCTGGAAGATGATGTCCGAGAGAGAGAGATTCGCGTTGAGGGCGGCGAGCTTGCGCTTCATTGGCTCGTCGAAAGGGGTGAACTCGGCCTTATAGACGAGCTCATGCTCTACTTCGGCCCAGGCCTCCTGGAGGATCGTCCTGAGCTGCACTTCGACGACTGGACTATCGAAGCCATGGGCATCCACTCGAAGGTCATCGGGCAATTCGATGAGGAGATGGATGGATTCGTAGCCGAACTCGCGAAACGAGCGCTCAGAACCCTTACGCTCGACCTCGAGTACCTTGAACGATGAGCATATCGATTCTTCAGCTCGAGCGAGGTCGCCCAAAAAGGGGCAAACGACCCTGAGGGCTACGACATCGGTAATGGGAATGGGAACCTTGTCCGCTGCCCTTGCGTTCCGAAGGAGTCGGATTCGTTTCGCGTACCAGGAATCGAAAGCTTTGATTCTTCCCTTGAGCGTAGGGCTTAAAGCATTCTTCTCGAGAGAAGCTCGCAACCGCGCATCCATCGCGGCGAGCAAGCGAAGATATCCAGGCCTATCCGCTGCATAAGCCAGTTGCAAAGCGGCCTTATCGGGAATTGCCTCGGGGCTCTCTAATACCGTCCTCACGATCGACACCTCGCTCACCAGTAAGTGAGTGCGCCCGGCAGGGCGCACCAAGAAAAAGGCCGGGACGTCGTCCCGGCCTTCGATCTACAGAATGCCCAGCTTACTTCTTGGCGGCGGGAGCAGCGGAGGCAGCGGTATCGGTAGGAGTGAAGTCGGTCTTGCTCTCCTGCTTCATCTTCTCGAGATAGCGAAGCACTTGCTCAGAGCCGAAACGCTTGGACTCGATGTTCTTGCGCTCGCTCTCTTTCTTGCTCACGATGCCCCAGATGGACTCATCGTCGATGTCTCGGACAGGCTCGAGCACGGCTTTGTCGTACAGAACCTTGACGTCCTTAACGTAGGCAACGAAATCACCGCCTTCATTCGCCGCATCGCGGGTAACGATGAAGCCGCCGAACTTAACGAGGGGGGTGGTCTTCGGGTAAAGCGGGAAGACCCGGAGCTCGCGGTTGCGGATATCCTGAACATACGCAGGGTTGTCCCAGCGCAGTTCCTTCCAGCCGTCGAAGTTGAGATAGCCCATGAAGAGATCCTGCTCGTTCCCATCAGCATCGATAAGAGCGACAGTGAGACCATGGGGGAAATTGAGGCCCTTCACCGTGACGGCAACGGATTTGATGACGCCGACGTTCTTTACGATACCTAGAGCGGTAACGATCTTGCTGTTCGCGTCGTAGCTTCCCTCAAAACGGGTAAGCCTGGCATTGATCGGATCGGAGCCCTGGGTATCCTTTGCGGGGGTGATGACACCGTTATCGTCCACCGTAGCCTTAGGTTCAAAGGCGGGGATCTCGAAGGGCGGCACAATTTTTGCCCAACTGTTGTAGTCGGACACGGGGAAATGGACGCGGAAACCCATAACCGATTTACCGCCATACTGCTTCGCATCCGAAGCGACAGTGGCCTCAGCGGTCAGGGAAAGCGCCTGATTGAGGTTAGTCCTGGAGGACGACGCGAGAAGAACGTCCCAATTGCTGATGGCGAGGGAAGTCCTCATCTGCTTCTTCTGCTCCTCCGTGTAGCTTGCGCCGGCGTTCCCAGAGAAATCCATCATGGTAGCCCTGTTCTCGAGGAACTTACCCTGATTGACGGGATCAGCGACGATATCTGCCTTGAGGTTGGAGAAGTCGATAAGAACGGCCTCATCGGCGGAGACGGCGGTGAAAGCGCCCACAAGAACTAAAGCCAGGGCGATTACTATTGCTTGCCTTCTCATGCAATAACTCCTTTCATTGCACAGTACGAGTTATCCACTATTTGCTATGGAAGTATACGCTGCCAAAAACCTTTGTCAATTATTTTCCAGTTTTTTTTATCCTAGGCCCCCCTTCTGCCGCATTTAGCCCCACTTTATAGGGCTCTTTTCCGCCTATCGTCAGGGTTATACGCCATATGCCAGGCAACGCGGCATGGATACTACGCTCCATGGCTTTGATGCCCGTCTTCAGCGAATCAGGCGTAGCCAAGGCGGCAGAGGCAGAAATATCGAGAAAAAGCCGGCCCTTCCGGTAGAGGACTGACTCGACTCGAACTTCCGAAGGAAATGAAGGGGCCAAATCGGCCGACTTGGGACCGAGGAGTACCTCAGAGGCGATGAGGCCGGCCCTTGCCTCCTTACCCCAGCTATGGGGAACTTCGCGGACCTCTCCGTGAAGCTTGCCTTTCGCGTCGGGAAAGTAGAGGAGAGCACTTTCGAAGCGATCCGCTATCGCCCAGGTCGAAAAAGAAACGACGAAAACGAGGCCGATCAGCGCGAGGCAGAGGTTGAGTGGAACGGAAAGCCAGCGCAGGGCGATATCCCAGGCCAGGGCGAGTACGTGCCAGGCGTTTAGCAAGAATCTGCGCAAAGCATCGAGAATACAGTTCATGGGGAAGGGGCGCCTCTCATAGTCTCAAATTATACCTTCCCCCTATGCTTTTTTAGGGGTAGTTATGTTCTACAATGAATTAGGATAAGCCGTCAATAAGAGCAGTACAGGAGGCTATACCTTAGTCAGTCTCCATGATGTTCTTCACTCTTGAAGAATCCTCCCACGGACATGCGCCTTCATTAGGATTTGTAAATTTTTTGCATTTTTTTCATCAATACATTGGGACGTTATCCCGTTGTATGTGGTCGACTCTCCGCCATAGGGTTACCCCGGCTTCGGACGGCCGCGTGTATCTTCGCGGCCAAGGAGCCTGGCCTTTGTCACCTTTCCCTTCCCCGAACGCTCTATTTCAAATACCGCGCTCTCGGCCTTGCGCGTCTTCTCCTCGGCCTCGGCGAAAAGCTCGCCCTGGCTCGGCGTCCCCGAATCTTCGAGATCGGCGAAGCCGAGTCCGAGCAGGCGCACCGCGCTTTTTCCGTCCCAGGTCCTATCGAGAAGGGTGAGCGCGTCCTTGTAGGCCTCGGCCGAAGAGCGATATGTAGCCTGTCGTGTCGACCGGCGCGACAGGGTCGTGAAGTCCTGGAGGCGGAGCTTCAAGACCAGGCAGCGCGAACAGCAGCCGGTATCCCAGAGCCTGTAGGCGAGCTCCTCGGCGAGCGAGAGGAGCACATCCTCTATGCATTCGCGATCGGCAGTATCGCGCTCGAAGGTAGTCTCGCCGCTGATCGATCGAGAGGCCGACTCCCCGCCCCCCATCCCGCCCACCTCGCGGCCGCGCACGGCGTCGTGGAGGAAGGCGCCCCCAGCTTTGCCGAAAAGTGAGGCTAGCTGCACCTCTCCCATCGAAGAAAGCTGCGCGACGCTTAAAATGCCCAGTTCGCGGAAGCGCTCTTGTGTCTTCTCGCCGGCTCCCCAGAGCTTGCTCAGGGGGAGCGCGAGCATGAAGCTCTCGAGCTCGCCGGGGGCGACTAGAACGAGGCCGTCAGGCTTGCGTAAGCCCGAGGCTATTTTGGCCACGTATCGGTTGGGCGCCACGCCAATCGATATGCCGAGTCCAGTTTTCTCCCTCACCTTTTTCTTGAGAAGGATCGCAGCGTCCTTAGGCGGTCCCCACAGTCTTTCGGTCCCTGTCATATCGAGGAAGGCCTCGTCTATCGACACGCGCTGGACTTCGGGCGTGAAGGAGGAGAAGACCTCTATGACTTTCGAGGAAAGCTCCACGTAGCGTTCGATGCGCGGCCTCAAATACACGCCCTGCGGACAGCGTCGGTAGGCCTCGGAGATCGGCATAGCCGAATGTACGCCGAAGGCTCGGGCCTCGTAGGAGCAGGTCGCGACGACGCCTCGGCGACCGGGCTCGGCGCCTACGATGACGGGTTTCCCGACGAGACTCGGGTCGTCGAGCTTCTCCACCGAGGCGAAGAAGGCGTCGAGATCGACGTGGAAGAAAAGCGATCCGCTCATCTTATTGAGTAGGAGCCGTCGAGCATAGCGCTCGCCTGTACCGTGCCACCCGCATCGCGCAAGCGAGCGCCCGAGGATTGGGCGTAGCTCGCGTTCGACGCCAGGTACCGAGCCTTGACCACGAGCTTGGAGCGGAAAGAAGTTGGAACGGTGAGCGTGAAATCGAGCTTTTCGCCTGGGTTAACTACCGTGTAGATGGCAACGCTCTTGCCGTCTACTGCAACTTTATAGGGCAGGCTACAATCGTAGAGGAATAGCTCGTTCCCGCTTACGAGCAAGATATCGACGCTGTAAGGAGCCCTGACGAAAGATATCGCCACATTCTCGTCCGCCCGATCGAGAAAGGGGTTCGGATATGCTTGTATTTTTATGAGTTTCCGGGCCTCCGCGCCCGATAGGCTCGTATGATCGGAGAGCGAGCGATAATTGAGCTTATCGCCATTGCGCTCGAGAGTTCCCGAGCCCAGTCGGCGCTTGCCCGAGAGTTCTACATCGAAGCGGCCCGAATCCTGATCGATGCGCTCGGATAGAGATATATCCTTGCGCCCGGGACCCGAAAGCGGTGCGATCGCCATAGAAAAGCATAGAGCACTCGCCTCGACGGCCAGGGCGGCGACGAAGAAGACGAGTGAAGTCTTCTTTCGGGCAGCCTTGCCCTTCCGTAAAAAGAAGAGCAGCGGGCTCGCGGTAAAGACGAAGCAGGGGAAGGAGAGGGCCGACAGCCCGATCATCCCGAGGAAGTCTGGCGAGATCAGTTTCGCATAGGCCCCGGGATCGGGTCGGACAGCAAGCTCTCCTGCGACGACGAGGAGGGGCGCGTACATGAGGAGATAGGCGACTACGGTCGCCCAGCGCCTTCGCAAGGCCAGGGATAGCTCGACGAGAATGAGAGCCCACATGAAGTAGAACGACGCCGACAGGTCGACTGCGGAGAATACGAGGACGTCGAAGGCGAGACAGGCGAAGGCCGCCGACTCGTAAAAGTAGGGATTCGGTGTGAGGATGCCCCTCTCGATGAGGATCAAGAGGAGGCCTAGAAACAGGAAGAGGGTTGTCGCTATGCGCGCGATCGCAAAAATCCTGGGCGAAAGAGTCCACGCGTTAGGCGAACCGAGGAGCGCAGATTCGATGCGGACTATGCCTTTACCGGCCACGAAAACCAGGAGGAGCGCCCCGAAGAGGGAGAGGGCGGCCGCAGCGAGGCCGGGGATGCGCTTCTTGAGCCGTTTCATGGCCTGCCTCCTCGCTACGGTCGCTGCGAGGAAGGAGGCGAGCGCTATCGCGACGACGCAGACGAGGAAGGCCACATAGATTTTCTCTCTGAGGACGGCCACGAAGCTTCCGATCTGGAAAATGAAGTAATGCCGATCCCAAGAGTCGGGGAAACCGCGCGAGAGCCCGCTCCCCAAGCGTTCCACGAAGGATCCGAGCCAGGCGTCCGAAGGAGGGGAGACGCGAGGGCCTCCAGCGGTCCCGCCCTCACCTCGAAGCTCTATCGCTGGAATGCCTGCCTCGAGGTAGGGCGCCGAGGGGCCATAATCGCTCGCGAGAGAAAGCCTATAGGCTTGCAGCCTATTGACGGCGACTACATAATCGATACCGGCACCATCGAGCGCCAACCTCGATGCTTCGTAATACCAATACGGCGCAAGGATTCCTCGGGCCGCGCTCCGCATTTCGATGCGCTCGGATTTTTCGGCTATATTCAAATAGATTACCGCGAGAGTAGCTCGCCCTTCCTGGCGGCCGATCCACGTCTTCGTGCCTAAGCCGGCGACTTCTCCCTCGGCATAGCTTCCCCTTTTTTCCGCCCCAAGGAAGACGAAGCGAAAGGACAAAGGCAACGAAAACCCCGATCGAGCGACAGCGCAGAGTCGGTCGGCCTCGTCCAGCGCGAGAGCTATGCCGTACGCACCCTCCGCAGGATCGGGCGCATCAGTCCAGGAGTCCATCGGCACGACTATGACGAGCTCGTCGGTCCTCGATCCGCGGATTTCCGCCTCGAGTATTTTGGAGCGGGAGTAGACCTCGTTTCCGACATCGACGAAAGCGCTCGAGAAGGGAACGAGTCCCATGCCGCGCAGAGAGCGCTCGACGTAATCGAAGGAGGCGCTCTCTCCCGGGGAACCTTCGGCCCGCGAGCCGAGGGCGCGCAAGTCGGCGAGCCTGGCGGCGGAGGCCGGGGTCGCCTGAACGGCGAACCCGACGATGAAGGCCGCTACGAGTGTCATCGCTCGACCAAAGCGGGGGAAAGCCCGTTTATCCACGTCTTCGAGCATAGGAAAGGGCCCTTGGCTTCGTCAATAGCGCCTTCGGTGCTGACTGTGGGGAAGTTCATTGTAGTGGTCGCCTTCGGCGACCGGCGTATACTGTTTACCTCGACTAGGTAATGGCGATATACTCCAGAATTGAAGGACATGGGATGCAGGAGAGGAAGAGCGTCATCGATCTGCCGGTCAAGCTCGTGCTCACCGAGGAGGGAACGTCCTTCTTCATCCGCAAGGGCAAGAATCTTAAAAAATTCAAGCTGGCGGACAACGTTGAAGAATATGGTATAGTCCTCGATACATTCAGCCCGGCCTCCCTCCAGCGCATGATGCTCGTCGACTATATCTCCAAAGTAGAGATATCCAAGAGCGAGTTCATGTCGAGCCGGCAGGAGATCATGGACCTTTCAAAGCTCGTCGTCTACTCGATGCTCTACAGACAATACGACGCCTACGTCTTCGCCCGGGTTCTCGCAAGCGACGTCATCAAGAAATGGAATCGCCTAAATCCAGCCAACATCATCGACGATCAGACGAGGATCAACGACGCTTTCCTGCAGAACGTCCTCCGAGAGAAGTCGCAGGACGTAAAGGATATTAAAGAAGAGATCCTCGCCCCAATGTACTCCTACATCAGCAAGAACTCCGCCCTTCTCCCCGAGGAAAAGAACGTCCAGCTCCTACTATCCGAAAAATTCCTCAATAACCTACGGCCTTTCACATGGTTCATCATCGTGAAATTCAAGGGCTCGGAGGGTTACGGACAACTCGTCAAGGACATCCGCAGCTCCCTCGCCGAGTATATGGAGAAGTCCAAGATCGCCGAGTATGTCTCGCTCATGGTCATAGAGCTCGCGATGAACGCTGAGAACCAGAACCTGAAGCGTGAGGCTAAGAGCATCTTCAAGGGCGCCGTCGACATGAACGCCGTCCTCTTCGACTCGAATATCCGCAAACAGGTCATCGATTCCATCGAGCGCCGAGGCGAACTCGTCTATCTCTCGTGGAAGATCGGCTCGCGGGGTGCGTCGGTGGGCATGCAGGGGAAGCTTCAGGTCACGCTCTACAACCAGGGCTCAGAGTATCAGACTATCAAGGAGACTCTCGAAGACCGCAAGAGCGTCAACCTCAAGAAAAAAAGCCTCCAGGACTTCTACAAGGAGCTCCCCGAGGGCGAGGCCAACACCGAGCTCGGTCTCTACTATCTCTCTTACCTCTCCGAGGCCTGCGAGAAGGTCAATGTCAAATTCGAGTCGCTCGTCAATCAAATACCGGGGTCGGATCTCACCGTGATAACGCTCGCCATCAACCTGTAACGCGTATGGTTGCTATTTAATATTCACTGCCATCTCCGAGCTCTCGTCGCACAGCGTATTCCTTGACAGCCACTAGACTTTCCTATACCTTTAATCGGTTGTCGAGTAGGGTTTCTAGCTCGGCGCCTAATAGTACCATCGATCTACGGAGGAATAAGCTTCATGGCAAAGGCACAGTACGTCTACCAGTTCGGAGGCGGCGTCGCGCAGACGACCGTAACCAGCAAGGACATCCTCGGCGGCAAGGGCGCCGGACTCATGGAGATGACCAAGATCGGCCTGCCGGTTCCGGCCGGCTTCACGATCGGCATCCCCGCCTGTGAGGAATACTTCAAGGCCGGGCGCAAGCTCCCGAAGAGCATCGTCGATGAAGCCAAGGTCGCCTTGGCGAAGCTTGAAAAGACCGTCGGCAAGAAGCTCGGCGATCCGAAGGACCCGCTCCTCGTCTCCGTCCGCTCCGGTGCCGCGCGCTCGATGCCCGGCATGCTCGAGACGATCCTCAACCTCGGTCTCAACGACAAGTCCGTCGAAGGCCTCGCCACGAAGACCGCCAATCCCCGCTTCGCTTACGACAGCTACCGCCGCTTCATCCAGATGTACGCCACCACGGCCATGGGCCTTTCCAAGGAGCCCATGGAGGAGATGCTCTCCGATATGAAGAAAAAGCTCGGCGTCAAGAACGATACCGAGCTCAAAGCAGACGATCTCAAGAAGCTCTGCGAGGACTTTAAGGCCTTCTACCGTCAGAAGAAGGGCGAGGCTTTCCCCCAAGATCCCCTAACGCAGCTCTGGGGCGCCATCGACGCGGTTTTCAATTCCTGGGAGGCCGATAAGTCGGTCACCTATCGCCGCGTCGAGAAGATCACCGACCTCAAGGGCACGGCGGTCAATGTCGTGCAGATGGTCTACGGCAACAAGGGCGATAACTCCGGAACCGGCGTCTGCTTCACCCGCGACCCCAACTCCGGAGAAAACGTCTTCTACGGCGACTGCCTGATCAACGCCCAGGGCGAGGACGTCGTCGCCGGCATCCGCACCCCCCTCAAGCTCGTAGAGCTCGAGACGAAGCTCCCCAAGGCCTATAAGCAGCTCTGCCAGGTCCGCAAGACCCTTGAGAAGAACTTCAAGGAGATGCAGGACCTCGAGTTCACGATCGAAGACGAGAAGCTCTACATGCTCCAGTGCCGCACCGGCAAGCGCCTGCCCGCGGCCGCCTTCAAAATGGCCGTCGACATGGTCGGCGAAGGACTCATCACCAAGGCCGAGGCTATCGCCCGCATCACCCCCGAGCAGGTCGAGGGCGTCTTCTACCCGATCATCGACGTAGCTGCCGTCGGCGCCGGAAAGCTCAAGGAGCTCAAGATCGCGCAGGGCATCGACGCGGTCCCCGGCTCGGCCGCTGGCAAGCTCATGTTCAACGCGGCCGACGCCGAGGTCGAGACCAAGAAGGGAACGAAGGTCATCCTGATCCGCCGCGAGACGAGCCCCGAGGACGTCGGAGGCATGTTCGCAGCCCAGGGCATCCTCACCGCCACCGGCGGCAAGACTTCCCACGCAGCCGTCGTAGCCCGCGGCTGGGGCAAGTGCTGCGTCGTCGGTTGCGAGGCTCTCGATATCGACGAGAAGGCCAAAACCTTGAAGGTCGGAGGCAAGACCCTCAAGCAGGGAGACGAGGTCACCCTTAACGGCACGACCGGCGAAGTCTTCCTCACCGCGCTGCCCCTCAAGAAGCCCGAGCAGACCAAGGAGTTCAAGACTCTCCTCGGCTGGTGCGACGAGATTCGCCGCCTCAAGGTCTGCACCAACGCCGACACCCCGCGCGACGCCGAGAAGGCCGTCGAGCTCGGCGCCGAGGGCGTCGGTTTGTGCCGCACAGAGCACATGTTCTTCAAGGATTTCAAGAACCCCGAAAACTCCGAGAAGCGCCAGCTCGCGATCCAGGAGATGATCATCTCCGACGACGTCGAGGCCCGCAAGAAGGCCCTAGCCAAACTGCTGCCCTTCCAGCGCGAGGACTTCAAGGGCATCTTCACGGCGATGGACGGCAAGCCCGTCACGATCCGCCTCATCGACCCCCCCCTGCACGAGTTCACCCCCAAGGACGACGCGGGCGTGCAGAAACTCTCCAAGGTCACGGGCATGAGCCCCGAGCACATCAGGCTCCGCTGCGACCAGCTCCACGAGTCGAACCCCATGCTCGGCCACCGCGGCTGCCGTCTGTGCATCACCTATCCCGAAATCCTCGACATGCAGGTCACTGCCATCATCGAGGCCGCCTGCGAGTGCGAGAAGGCCGGCATCAAGGTCCACCCCGAGATCATGATCCCCCTCACCATCGACAAGAAGGAGCTCAAGATCCTCGTCGACCAGAGCAGGGCGATCGCCGATCCCATCATCAAGAAGAACGGCGCCAAGTTCCATTACATGATGGGTACGATGATCGAGATCCCGCGCGCTGCCCTCCTCGCCGGCGAGATCGCCGAGGTCGCGGAGTTCTTCTCCTGCGGCACGAACGACCTCACCCAGATGACCCTCGGCCTTTCGCGCGACGACGCCGGCCGCTTCCTCCCCGACTACGTCAAGACCGAGAAGGAAGGAGGGAAGGAAATCTTCGCGTACGATCCCTTCGTCAGCCTCGATCAATCCGGTGTCGGCAAGCTCGTGAAGATGGCCATCGCCGACGGCCGTGCCACTCGCAAAAATCTTAAAGTGGGTATCTGCGGCGAGCACGGCGGAGAGTCCAGGTCCGTCAAGTTCTGCCACTCCGTGGGCATGGACTACGTCTCCTGCTCGCCCTTCCGCGTGCCCATCGCCCGACTCGCCGCGGCCCAGGCCGTGATCGAGGAGAAGGCCGCGGCCAAGGCCGCCAAAGCTCGCGCCAAGGCGCCAGCGAAGAAAGCCGTAGCGAAGAAGGCCTCGGCCGCCAAGGCCGAGACGAAGGCTCCCGTCGCCAGGAAGGCCGTAGCCAAGGCGCCCGTGAAGAAAACAGTAGTCAAGGCGGCGGCCAAGAAGACCGGCGCTAAAGCGCCCGCCAAGAAGGCTCCTGCAAAGAGAAGCACTAGGAAATAACTTCCACTTACGTCTATGAACGACCCCGAAGCAAGCGCTGGGGTCGTTCGTTTTGTAAGGTAATGATTGGTAATGGACGAAAATAATTTTCGTCCATTACCAAAATTATTTTCGTCCATTGAGAAAAGAGGCGAATTGATCCCGTTCCCCCGATTTAAAACATCTTCTTCGAGTCGAGCAGTATTGTGATCGGCCCCTCGTTCGTATACGCAACCCGCATCTCGGTCTGGAATATCCCCGTCTCCACGGGTATATAGCCGCGCAGAAAACCGACAAAGGCCTCGTACAAAGGCTTCGCAAGTTCGGGAGGGGCAGCATCCGAATACGAAGGCCGCCTACCCTTCCGAGCGTCCGCAAGGAGGGTGAATTGCGAGACAACCAAGGCGCCGCCGCGTTCGTCGATGACGGAGCGATTCATCTTGCCTTCGGCGTCTTCGAAGATGCGCAGGTTAGCCGCTTTTTCGGCGAGATAGGCCGCGTCCGACTCGGTGTCGCCAGAGGCCACGCCGAGGTATACGAGGATACCACGCTCTGCTTTGCCGACGAGCTCTCCGCTTACGGTTATCGAGGCGGATGAGACGCGCTGGACGACGGCCCTCATGGCTTGGGCGAAAGCTCGTGGATGGCCGCGCAGACTAGCGAGAGGCCTTGGCCTGGGCTCGAGCCTTGAGCCTTGATGGTCGCGAGTATCTCAAGGCCCCTGTCCATAGGCACATCGGTGTCTCCTATGCTCGCGCTCGCGATGCCCTCGAGCAGCTTCTTGTCCTGGTAGCCGACGAGAAAATCGAAAAGCACGGTCTGGCCGTCTTGCCGGACATTGGCCGCCATGCCTTTCCAGACCACCGAGCATCCGTCGTAGAGGGATGGATCGGCCTGGACCTCGGCATAGCTCGGCGCGTCTTTTATCGTCCTGAAGTCCGGCTTGCCAACGAAGGCGCGAAGCGAACTCGCCTTTTCCTTTACCCCCGCGCTGGCGTTCGAGCCGAGGAGGCGATTGATCTCGATGATGGCCGCATTGTCCCTATAGGCCTGAAAGTAGTCTTTTGCGCGCTCGAAGGAGTCGAGCGCCTGTTTCTCTGTGAGGATGTAGCGGAAGCTCCCTCCGCTCATGACGGGCGAAGCCTTATCGGCGCGCTCGAGCGTGACCGCGGCGACTTCGGGCCTAGTCACTCGCGGATGCGATAGTTCCTCCACAATAGAGGAGCCCAAGGGCCATGCCAGATAGATCGCAGTGACTGCGATGATCGACACGAGAACGGGCAGTGCGAAGCGCGGAAGTTTCCTGCGACCCGGATACAGCCTCTCGATCCTGCCCGACTCTACGAGAGCCTCGAGGCCCTCGGGGCTGCCCTCTTTACGAAGGACGGCCAATCCCGCCTGAGCATGCCTATCGCCGGGCCTCTCCTCGAGGATGCGGAGGTAGTAGTCGATCGCCTTCTCGCTGTCGCCTTTGCGCACGGAAAGGGCGGCGAGGGCGAGCATCGTATCCGGATTCCCCGGTTGAAGCTGCTCCGCGCGCTTCAAATAAGTGAGCGCCCCGCCCGGATCACCCGAGCGGAGGCAGGACGAGCCGAGGAGGTAATAGAATCGGCTGGATTCCCGGTAGACGGGCACCTGGGGCTCGAGGAGCGCCACGAGCTCCGCACAGCGCCCGGCCGCGAATAGCCGCTCGGCGCGGTCGAGCGCAGTTCTCGCCATATACTCCCCTAATACCCTTTCTTCCGCTCCTCGAGGCGGTCCAAGATCTTGCGCCACGCCGCGAGCTCGTCGGGAGAGATGCTCCCCTCCGCGGTAGCGCGATCGATGCGCCCGATGAGGTCGCGCACGGCTATGAGATCGGCCGCCATCGAGGTAGCGGCATCGGGGGCCGCTTGATCGAGGACTGTATTCGCGAATATCTGATCCGTCTGAGTCTTGCCCGAGGCTTCGGCGTAGCCCTTGTCGTTGAAGTTGCCCATAGCGAAGGATATTTTACGCGAGCCGCCTCGCGCAACCGCCGCAGGCTCCCAGAAAAGGGCGACCGCGGAATCGTTGATCGAATAGGGAATGAGCGTGAAGTTTCGCTGGGGATTGGCATCGAATCCCCAGGGCGCGTCGGAAAGGCGCTTCCAGTTGGAAAGGAGAACGCGATCGGGCCGATCTATACCCTCTCCCGAGAATTGAACCATGAAGCTCGCCTTATCTCCAGGAGAAGAGAGCCACGAATCTTCGTCCGTCGGGAGGATCGCCGTCTCCTGGTTGATACGCGCTCTCTTGTCGGTAACGAAGTGGACGCCCGACTTCTCGCCGAGCCAGGTATCGAGGAGGTAGCGCAGGCCGAGGGCGGTCTCGCGCTCCGAGAGATTCTCCAGCACAAAGCCGACGCGCAGCCCATCCGCGAGGGCGGATCCCGTGGACTTCGCGAAATCGAGGCTCTGGGTCACGACAAAAGAAGAGGAGCGGTATTCGATGTTGACGCCCGTGTCGCTACGGCTAACCTTGACACGGAACGCCGCGGAGTCGCCGAGCTTGTAGAGCCTGCCATCGGCGCTCAAGGTAACAAAACTCGTGCGCGGGTCCGAATCGAAGAGAAGAGCCTCGTACTGTGCCTTAGCCACGTCGGTGAGCTTATAGACGGAAATGAGCCCGCTAGACTCGTTCACAACAAGCTTTACGAGCCCTTCTTTCACTTCGAGTGCCTGTAGGCCAAGGGCGCCTAACGCGAGACAGGCGAGAAACACGGCTAGCCGCTTCATTTGCTTCCGTCCTTGGGTTCGGCCTGGGCGATATGCTCGAGGTAGTAGGCCAGAAGGTCGAGAGCGCGCGCTTTCGCGTCCAAGGCCGCAGCCTTCGTATCTTTATCGAGCGCAGCCTGGTTCGAGGCTGCGAAAGCGGGAGCCTCCGCAGCCTTCGCGGCCGAGTCCTCGGCCGCCGCGAGAGAAGCTCGGAGAGCATCCGACTCGGCCTGAACGGCCAGGAGCTTCGCGTCGGAGGCCGCAAGCTGCGAACCAAGATCGGCGACCTGGGCGCGCAGATCGGCGAGCGTTTTGTCCTGCTCGCTCGAGGCTCCTCGCTTGAAATCTGAAATCTGCTTCTGATACAGCGCAATCGATGCTTCGTAGGCCTTCTCACGCCTGCGGAAGTCCTCTACAGAACGGAGGGATTCTTCGTGGCTCCATGTAAGGAGCTTGAGGAGTTCACGCTGGCGATACTCGAGGCCGATGAGCGAAATGCGATAGGCGGCGGCCTCGACCTTCACGCTCGAAGGATAGCTCTGAACCACCGCTTGGAAAGCCCGCTCCGCCTCTTCCAACCTGCCGAGGGCGTAAAGACATTCGCCGCTCCAGTACAGCGACGAAGGCATGAGGTCGCTCGAAGGCGCGGCCTGGGAGAATGCGGCGAAGACTTTCAAGGCGCCTTCGTAATCACCCTTGGAATAGAGAATGCGCCCGCGTTGATACAGGAGGTCGGGAACGCGAAGGCTCGTAGGATAGGCCGAGATGAAGGCATCGATAGAAGCTTCGGCAGTCGCCTGGTCGCCGGCGGCAAGATAAGCAAGGACGGACCAGTAGGCGGCATCGGGCCTCTCGGTCTTCGCCTTGGGATCAGACATGACCGCGCCGAAAAGATCTAGAGCCTCGCGGTATTTTTCCTGGCCATATAGCTCTATGCCTTTATCAAGACTGACCTTAGCCGTGCTCGGCGGCACACCCGGCGACTGTTGAGCGGCGAGGGCCGCGGCGGCGAGGAGCGCGAGGAGTAGGAGGAGTGGCTTCTTCGCGTGCATAGGCAGATGCCTCCGACTCATTATCGGCTCGCCTACCCCAAAACTCAACGGAGCTGGGTTTTGAAGGCCGCACGGGTATCCCGAACGACCTTGACAGGATCCGCGGCCGCGAAAAAGGCCGATCCCATCACGAGAACGTCCGCGCCTGAGCGCGCGATCTCGGGCAAGGTCTGATCATTGACGCCTCCATCGACCGAAATAAAGTAGCCAAGCCCTCTCATCTTGCGTTCCGAGGCGAGGACGCGGCACTTATCGAGGCAGGAGGAGATAAGCGATTGGCCTCCGAAACCCGGGTCGACCGTCATGACGAGGACGAGGTCGACTATCGACAAGAGCTCCGAAAGCAGCGAGGCGGGGGTCGAGGGAACGATCGCCACGCCGACCTTGGCTCCCGACGTGTGTATGGACTGGGCGAGCCTATGGGCATGCGTCGTCGCTTCGAGATGGAAGGTGACATAATCCGCGCCCGCTTTTACGAAAGCGGGCACGAGGGCCTCGGGCTCGACGGTCATGAGATGTACATCCAAAAGAAGGCGAGTATGAGGCCTAAGGTCAGCTACCATCTTAGGGCCGAAAGTGAGATTGGGCACGAATCGCCCATCCATGACATCCATATGCACCCAGTCGCCTGCTGCCCCTTCTATCGTAGCGAGCGCGGATCGCATATCCGAGAAGTCGGCGGAGAGGAGAGAAGGTGCGATTATAGGCACTTCCATTTGGCGGGATAGTATCACAGAGGCGGCCCCTTCGCCTAGCTTCCCATCGCGTAAAAGGCGCGGATTTCCTCATCCTGACGTGATTTTGCCCACATCCCAACGATTGACTAGGCTTTGTCTTCCGAGATATTATCAGAGCGTTATATCCTTTATTGCGTCGCTTTCGCTAGTCGAGGCGGCGACACCCGGAAGAGCATGGCCGAGCAGGAAAACGTAACCGGACTTTTATCGGACGCGTACGAAAAACTCAGATGCGTCGACCTGCGCGCGGCGACTGATTGCCTCGAGCGCGCCCTCGCGATCGATTTCGAGGCGCCCGAAGTGCTCTGGGGCCTCAAGTGCGCCAACTTCTGGGCCGAGCGCACCGCGCGTATAGATGCTATGCCCAATCCCTTCGAGCGCGGCGAGTACGCTATAGCCCAGTGGAAATCCTTTGCCTCGTTCGCTTCTAAGCTCGAAGGGGACTTCGAGCGGGCCCTCTTCGCGTTCAAGAGCTACGCTTTCGCCTTTGCCCTCGCCCAGTACGAAGCCCTCCCTCAGGACGAGAAGGAGGCGCACCATGCGGAGCTTGCTCTCCGCGTCGGCCTCTGCTTAAAGGGCAGAGGCGACTACGTCGGCGCTCTCAAATCTTTCGAGGCTGCCGCGAGAGAAAAAAAGGACGATGCCGAGGTTCTGGCAGAGCTCGCGGACGTCTACGCGCTCCAGGGCGACGAGCGCAGCTCGAAGGCGCTCTTCCGCGAGGCTTTCTACGTTTCCGCGCAGCGCGTCGACGTGGAGCTCCTCGAATCGGGCATGATCCGCCGACTCGCCTCCAAGGTCGCCGAGCGCGGATATAAAGGTGCCGAACTCGCCGAGTGGATACCCGTCTATGGTGCGCTGCTCGGCGTCTTCACAGTAAAGCGAGAGCTTAAGGCCGTCGAGGTAGGCAAGCTCCGCCAGTCGATCTATCAGCTCGAGAACGAGGCCAAAGAGGGAAGCGAGGATCGTGCTTCAGTCGTGCCTCGCCTCATTAATCGATATTTCTGGCTGATCGACCATTACATAGCAGCTAAGGAGGGCAAGACCAAGATCGATGAGGTCCTGCTCAAAGTCCGCTTGCTCGATCAGTCCGTCTATAAACAGTACGTAGCCTAGGAGAGGAGACCCATATGGCCGAATCGCAGATCGCCCAGAAAGTCCAGGAGATGCTCAACGAGGAGAAGTGGACGCGCGCCACCCTCGGCGCCTATTCAGCCTCGAACCTCAAAGAGCTCGACGTTATCGCGCAAGACACATTGCGCGAGAAGGCGATCGACGAAATCAAAGCGATCTGCGACGAGCACCTCGCCCACACCAAGACCAGCATCATCGCCCTCTATCTCTCCGGCATATTCTCCCTCATGCGACAGCAGATCGACGACTCCGCGATGGTCTCCCTCCTCGACGTCTTCGCCGACAACAAGAAGTGGAACGTCGTCGAGTTCGTATGCCAGCGCATCCTCGACTACGGAGAGAACCGCACCGCCCTTCGCCGTCTCGCCGAGTGCTACGAATCCGATGGCCGCCCCGACGACATGTACGCCATCTGGGAGCGCCTCATCCGTGTCGACTACGAAGAAGCAGACATTGTCAAAGCCCTCGCCGAAAAGCACGAGAAGGAAGGCGACAAGCAAGGAGCAATCGATTTCTACAAGAAGGCCTTGCATCGCTACATCAACAAGGGCCTCGCGACCAACGTCAAGGAGATATGGGCTAAGCTCGTGGAGTCCTGCCCCGAGGACATCGATTTCTTCATCCACGTCCAGCGCAAAATTGCGAAGCAGATATCCGAAGACAAGGCCGCTATCCTCCTCCTGGACTTATACAAGCACTACAAGGACATCGAGGATTGGAATACCGCCCTCGACATCCTCAAGGTCATAATCGACTACGACGAGAAGAACCCGAGCCTCCGAAAGGACGTCATCGAGTGCTACAAAGGCAAGTACAAGGACCACTCGCATCTTGAGGATTACATCAAGCTCTCCAACATCGCCCAGTCCTACCGAGCGATGCACGAGGCCATGGCCGACTTCGAGAAGCATATCGCCTTCGACGCCGGCAATTACGTCTATCACCGGACCTGGAACATTGGCCGCATCGCCTCGATCAAAGGCGATGACATCGTGATCGACTTCGCCAAGAGCCGCGCTCACAAGATGTCGCTCAAGATGGCGATCGACAGCCTCACTACCCTCTCAAAAGAGCATATCTGGGTTCTTAAAGCGGTCTGGTCCAAGGATAAGCTCCGCGAAAAGATCAGGGACGATCCGGCCTGGGCCCTGCGCATTGTCATCAAGAGCTTCGATAACCGTATGGACCTCAAGCATATCAAAGCCGAGCTCGTCCCCTCGGTTCTCACGGCGAGCGAGTGGACCTCGTGGAGCGCTAAAGCACGAGAAGTCCTCAAGACCGACCCGTCGTTCGGCAACGCGACCGACGACATCGGCTCTTTCATAGTGCGCGACAGGCCGCTATCCTTCGAGGAGAAGGTTTTTAATCAGTTCAAGGCCGAGAAGAACTTTTTCTCCCGCGTTCAGTACCTCCGCGACTTCCTCGAGTCGGGCGAGCCCGACTCCGAGTACTTCACCGAGATGTTCGCCTTCTTCACGGGTTTTGTGCGCTCCTATCAAGTCGCCAACGAAATGGTCGTGGCGTCCTATCTCTTTCTCAAGGAGCTCGCCGCCAAATATGCGCACTTGAAGGGCGCGGTGACCCTCGGTTTCGCCGAGCTCTTCGACGAGATCGATGATCCTGTCGCAGTCTACGACGGGATCAAGGATGCGGAGCTGCGCCGCTCTTACCTCCTCCACATCAAGAACTTCGTGCCTGATTGGGCCGACGTGTACGTCCGGCTCTTCCCCTACTCCCTCAACACGGCCATGCTCGATACGCTCAGATCGTCGGGCAACGAGGATAAGCTCAAGCGCATGGTCCTCGATATCGTCGAGAATTATCGCGACCACCGAGAAGCATTCATCTGGGTCGTGAAGACCCTCAAGGATGAGAGCTGGTTCTCCGAGCTCGGTCTCTCGGGCGAGAAGATCATGATCACGCTCGTGCATATCCTCGACCTCACCTACAAGGAGATCGAGAGCCATCGCGACACGACCGAGAACCGCAAGATCAATAAGCAGGTCCAGACCATCCTTTTCAAGGACCAGGTTCTCGAGCATTTCCTCCTCGAGTCCGGGGCCGCGGATGTCGAGCGCGTATACACCCTCGTCAGCGACGTTAAGGACCTCGATCCCGCCGTCAAGATGTCCCTCCGGCGCAAGATCATGGAGAAGTGGCCTGAATTCCGCTTCGGCGGTGAAGAAGAGAAGCAGATCGTCTCCCGCGGTCTCATGGTCACCTCCGATAAGTACGGCGAGAAGCAGAAACTCCTCGGCGAGATCCTCGACGTCGAGGTCCCCGCGAACCAGAAGGAAATCGCCTACGCTCTTTCCCTCGGAGACCTTCGCGAGAATTCGGAATACAAAGCCGCAAAGGAGAAGCAGGACGAGCTTAACGCCAAGGTCGCAAAGCTCAAGAACGAGATCGAGCGCGCTCAGATATTCGACAAATCGACGATCACCACCAGCAAGGTCTCGTTCGGCACGGTCATAACCCTCACCAACGAGATATCCGGCACAAGCGAGACCTATACCATCCTCGGTCCCTGGGAATCCGATCCGGACAACAACGTCATCTCCTACCTGTCGCCCCTTGGCAAGAAACTCTTGAACCATAAAGCCGGCGAGCAGCTTTCCTTCCTCATCCATGAGCGAAAATTTCAATATAAGGTCGAGAAGATAGAGAGTGCGAAAATCTGACGCGAGACGTTGGAAGGAGCATCGGATCATGTTAAAAAAATGCTGCGCGGCGACGATCCTCCTGGTGCTTGCCATGTTAGTGGCTCCGGCGCTCTGGGCGGAAAGCCAAAGCGCCTCGCCAAGCGCAGGAGCGGCGGTCTCCTCGTTAGCAGGCCAGGATGTATCCGAGGGAGATGCCGACGCCGCGGACGTCGTCGTCCTCCTCGACACCTCGCAGAGTACCATGCCCTACTTCCAAGACGTCACCGACTACGTGATTTCCTCTGTGGTCAAGGACTATCTCCGCCGGGGCGACACCTTCCACCTGCTCTCCTTCGGCGAGACCGCGCAATCAGAAATCGCGCAACGCGTCGAAACCGAGGCGGATGTGAAGGCGGTCTTGGGCCGACTCTACCTCCTCTATCCGCTCGCGCGCTATACCGATCTCGTCGGGGCCCTCAGCTACCTATACCAATACCTCGCCGACTTGCCCGAGTCGAGGCGCAAGGTCGTCATCGTCATCACCGACGGCGTAAACAATCCGCCCCCGGCCAGCCCGACCTTCGGCATGAGAGCAGAGAACGTCACATCGGAAATAGAGGCCGCCGCCTCGCGCATCCGCGCGAATGGCTGGCCGGTCCATATCATCAAGCTCCCGTTTCCGAAGCCCGGCGACCTCGGCGCTCCCAAAGCGGGAAGTCCCGAGGCGCAGGGAAAGTCCTATCTCGATGTGATCGCCAAGGCACTCGGCGCCGCGGTTTCCGAATACTCTCCGGCCGGAAAGGCCGACATCGCGCGAAAAAGCCTCTCGCTCCCGAGCGCTCAGTTCCCAGGCCCCTTGGGCAAGGAGGATTACGCATTCTCCTTCCCGGTCAAATTCTTTAATGGTTCCGATTCATCGGTCGGCCTCGAGCTGGACCATGTCCGCTCCGGAGACGTCGACATCCTTTCCAAGAAGCTATTCATGACCTTGGGCGTGGGTCGCTCTGGCACGATGGATGTCCCCGTTCTCCTTCCTGACTCTATGCCCCAGGGCGAAACGAAGCTCGAGCTCAGGCTCCACTTCGCCAACGGTGTCCGGGTCAGCCCCGATTCCAGCGTGCTCGAGTTCACTCTTGCCCGCAGCCCCGTCGCCGCTTTCCTTCGCTCGGGCGCTCCCATCGCGCTCTTCATAGTTCTAGTCGCGCTTATCTTCGCTGCCATCTTCGCCATAATCGCTATTCTGAGACGCATGCCCAAGCGCGTCGAAGGCCCGATCGCCGCGGCTGTCCTCGCTAGCAAGGAGGAGTCGCGCAGCGCCTCGAGCGCTGAACGTAGTACGGCATCGGCGCGCCAGGAGGCCCTCTCCGCCGCCGCGACAAGCGGTGCGAGGGAAGAAGAGGCTCGCTCATCGGCCTCCTCTGCCGCCCAGATGGCCGCGAGGGTGCGTGAGGAAGCCGCAAAATCCGCAGACCTCCTCGCTCAAGCTGCGAGAGTAGAGAGGCAAGAGGCGATCGACATGACTCGCGGCAGGCGCACTACCGACGACCGCGCACGGGCGGTCGTCGAGCAGCAAACCACTGTCGAGTCCAGCAAAGCGGCGCTCATCCAGCAAAACAAGGCCGAGAACGAGCGCACGGTCGCTATCCTCGCCCAGGCTTCTGGCCGAAGGCAGCCCGCGAAGAAGCCTTCCGCCGATCAGCTCGAGAAGACTCGCGCGGCGGCCTCGGCCTATGCGCCGCGTGTCGTAAAGCCGGGCACGATCCAGCTCGAGCTCATCGTCGAGGAACAGAACCGGCACATTGGGACGCGCAATATTCATAGCCTCTCTGCCGGCTCGTCTAAATCGGTCGGCGGCGGCGCGAGCGACTTCCTCATATTCCTTGTGAGCGTACCCCGAAGGTCCGCGGAGATCCACTTCGACGGAGAGAAGCTTACCTTCGTGCCGCTCCACCCCGAGCTGTTCCCCGAGCTCGCCGGTCCCATCGAGGATTGCCTGGGAAAAGACATTCCGATGATATCGAAGGGCGGCTATCCAATGACGCTTCGCTTCACCCGCTACGAGAAGCCCTCCGACAAGGTCAACAAGCTATTGCACTGCATCGATACGCAGGGACTGTAAGCGACTAATATTCCTTCAGCGCGGCGGCGGCGCGCTTCTTGATCATGTCGGAGGGATCGTCCTTCGCCATCTTCTCCAGGTCGGCCTTGAAATCCGGAGCCTTGGTCTTGCGCGCCCACTCGATGGCGGCCACTCGGATAAGATATTCCTGGTCCGAGGCGAGGACGCGCGCGAGGCTGGCTATTCCCATCGCCTTGTCGGCATTGGCTACCTCGCGGGCGAGAGAAGTATAAAAGCTTCTCTCCTTCTCGGCCGCCTCGGCCTTCAATCTCGCCTCGAGCGTCGGCAGCGATCCACTGGGATCATAGCGGCATAAAAGGCCGAAGGAGAGGGTTCTGATGGAGCCGTCCTCCTTCTTGTCCTCCAGCCTTTCGCGCAGGAAGGCGAAGTTCTCGCCGCCAAGGCTGGCAAGGGAGCGTATCGCCTCGTATTGAACGGCGCTCTCGGGATCGTTTTGGGCCTTGTATTTCAAGTAGGGAACTGCGGCGGCCACACCGCCTGCGGCTGCGGCTTTGCAGGCCGCGATGCGCGCCTTCACGTAGGAGTCGCGCAAAGCCTGCACGATAGCGTCGCTCGCTTCCTCGGCGCCGGGGGAACCCGATCCGGCGAATGAGCCGAGAGCCTCGATCGCGGACGTGCGGACATTGGGGTCGCTGTCGATCGAGGCCTTCACCAAGGGGGCGACCGAGCTGTCGCTCTTTATCTTGCCAAGAGCGGTACAGGCATACATCCTGGCGGCCTTGCCTCCTTCGCTGTCCACCGCAAGCTTCTCGAGGCGAGGGGCGGCGCTCTTCGAGCCTATTTCGCCGAAAGCCTTTATGACCTCTTCTTTTAATGCGGGAGTTGCAGTATCTCCATCGAACCAATCGAGGAGAAGCTTTACCTCGTCCTCGCCTCCCGCCCTACCCATAAGTTTCACGAGAGACGGCAGGAGCTTCTTGTTGTCTTCCTTTATAATCGATTGGGAAAACTTCATCGCTTCTTTGGATCGAATTGCGGCGAGGTAGGCCAAGGCCGACGATACCAAGTCGGGATCGTTGGCATCCCTATCGTCGACGAGACCGATGGCGACGGCTTCGGCGTCCTTCCATTCGAGTGAGGCCAGGAAGTCGAGAATGGCGATTCTGAGCTTGGGGCTACGCGAAGCCTTGAGCAGATCGAGAAGATCCGTGTTGTAACGGCCGTCCTTCTCGCTCGAGAGCTTCGCAATGAGCTCGTTTATTTCGGAATCTATGCCATAGCGGATCGTGTCCCGCCGCGTCGTCTCGAGCTTGGCCTCGGCGGATGCGGCGTCCTCCTTTACAGGGGCATCCTCGGCCCATAGAGTTGAGCCGAGGCAGAGAATGAGGACGCAACCGAGAGCCTTGAGCCTAAGCATCCGCGCCCGCCGCATAAGTCGCGAGGAAATCCCGCTTGAAGGCGGTGAACTCTCCCCTTCCGATACTCTCGCGAATACGGAGCACGAGGTCGTTGAGGAAGAAGAGATTGTGGTAGCTCGCGAGCGTAGCATAGAGCATCTCCTCGCACTTATACAGGTGCCGTAAATAGGCGCGGCTGTGCGTTCGGCACACATGGCATCCGCAAGCTGGGTCGATCGGGCCGAAATCACGCTCGTAGAGCGCCTTCTTGATAGCTATCGGCCCCTTTGCGGTGAAAAGTAGCCCGTTACGGGCTGTCCGGGTCGGGAATACGCAATCGAACATATCGATCCCGTTTTCAACCGCCTCGAGGATGTAATCTGGTGTTCCGATGCCCATGAGATAACGGGGTTTGTCCTCGGGCAGTAGGGCAGCGGTATGTGCGAGTAACTCGGAGAAGACCTCGAAGCTCTCGCCGACAGAGAGACCGCCTATAGCGATACCAGGAAGGTCGAGACCGCATATCTCGGCTGCGCTGCGATCCCGCAAGGGTTTGTAGAAATTGCCTTGGACGATGCCGAAAAGCGAGCCGAGGTAGCCATCTTCGCGCTTTTCAAGCCAACGAGCCTTTGCCCGTTTCGCCCAACGCGACGTAAGGTCCGAGGCTTTAATCGCCTCGCGCTCGTCGGTCCCCCAGGGCGTGCAGATATCGAGTTGCATCTGAACGTCGCTGTTGAAGGCGGTCTGGGCTTCGACCGCCTCTTCGGGTGATATGAACTTCTTGGCGCCGTCGATATGCGAGTTGAAGGTGACGCCCTCCTCTGAAAGCCTTCGCAGGGAGGCGAGAGAGAATACTTGAAAACCGCCTGAGTCGGTGAGGAAGTTGTGCTTCCAGCCGGTGAAGCCGTGCAGTCCCCCAGCCTCGCGTATTACCTCGTACCCAGGGCGCAGATAGAGGTGGTAGGTATTCGCGAGTATGATACCGAAACCGATCTCCTCAAGCGACTCGGGCGTCACGGCTTTGACCGTCGCATTGGTACCCACGGGCATGAAGACCGGCGTATCGAGCTCGCCGTGAGGAAGTTTGAGCTTGCCCGTCCGCGCCCGGGTAGCGCCGTCTGAGACAATTTTGGTGAAAATGGAATCCATAAACCTACCTCTCCTAAGTACGTGCGTTCCTAAAGGAGGTTACCCCTAAGACGATGAAAATAACTAATGGGGCCCAGGCGCCAATTCGTGGATCGAGGTCGCCTGTTTTGGCCATGAGCATCGTCACCATCTGCGTCACGTAGTACAGGGTCGCTGACACGAGGCTCGTGAGGAGGCTCGCTAGCAGCACGTTCTTTCGGAATCGGCCGCCCGAGGCGCCCGCGAGGAGCACGACTATAAGAGGCGTAAAGGCGAAGCTGAATCGCTTGTTACGCTCGGCCATGGCCGAGCCGAAAGGAAGCCCCGCCCGTCTCAGGAACGAAACGTAGACTCTTAGGTCCGCGGCGGAAAGCTCCGATAGGTCTCGGTTCTGGCTGCGGAAGGCATCAGGCTTCTCGTCGAGGAGGGGAGAAGTCCAGCTGCTGTAGGAAAGCTCGGTCCATGAACCATCGCCCTTACGCTCGAAGCGCCGAACCGTGCCGAAGGCCCAGTGCACTCCGTCCCAATGCGCGATGGCGGCCTCGGTCCTCGCATCAGGCTCCTTCGCCGCATCGCGCTCTATAACGGTTACGCCCGAGAGAGTCTTACTCGTGTCGTCGTAGAACTGTGCGCGATAGACGACCGAGCCATCGCGGGATATGACGGTGACGTCCGGATTGCTCTGCGAGTCGGCCTGCCCGAGGAGTTTGCGGGATAGTTCGTTCTTCTGCTTTATCGTCGATAACACGACTTTGTCATTGAAAAAAAATGACGCTACGCATAGCAGAGCCGCGACCGCGAAGAGAGGCATCATGAAGCTCCGGAGGGACACGCCCGAGCCGAAGATGACAGTAAGCTCGTTGTCGGCGTAGAGCGTCGCGAGGCTATACGAAGAAGCGAAGAGTAGAGCTATCGGCAGGCCGTTGTAGAGCGCGGTGGGCAAATAGAGGAACATGATCTTGAGAACGGCCGCGAACGGCGCCGCTTGTGCGAGGTAGCGCCAAAGATTTGTGAAGAGGTCGACGAGCTCGAGTATGAGGGCGAAGAGCCCAAGAGAGGCGCCGAAGGCGGGCAGGAAGAGTCTAAGGAGATAGAGCCTTAATGTTTTCGCACGCCGCATATACCTCTATCCTAGCTTCGCTTTTGCCTTGAGATCCACAGCGAGGCGCCTACGAGGAGCACTATAGCGTTAGGCGCCCAGGTCGACCAGAAGGGCGACCAGCCGAGACTCGTCCCGAGAGTGGTCCCGCCCAAGAGCAGGGCCCAGTAGAAAACCGCGATGAGGATACCGATGCCAAAGCCCATGGTTCTGCCCGACTTCCTCGCGAGGAGCCCCAGCGGAAAGGCGAGCACGACAAAGCAGAGGGCCCCGAAAGGTATCGAAAATTTCTTGTAGTACTCGAGCTCGTAGACCTGGAGCGTCCTGTCGACAGGCTTCTCGCTACCGAAGGAGCGCAGCGAGGCTAAAAGGCCCGAGAGGCGTGAGCTCGAGTTATTCCAAGCATCTCCTGAAACTGCCTCGGTCTCGTAGCTATCCTGGAGCCTCAGGCGCGCGCTCTCGATGTCCTGGTCGCGCTTGTCCCTCTTCTGCTCAAGGGTGGCTGACTTCTGCGATATGACCTTCGCCAAGTCTACCGAAGGCATATCACGCGGACCGAGCGATCCCGCGGACTGCCCCTCTTCGCGCATCGATATGCGGTATTCCATCGATGCCGCTCGGGCCCACTCGAAGCGATCGGGCTCGTCCTTCGTTACCGTCTGCTCCCAGACATCGGAGAGCCTGAGCAGGACGTCGCTGTGCCTCTCGTCCACGGAAAGGCTGGCCTCTCCCGCCGAGATGACTCGCTCTGAGCCTGACTCGCTGCGGTCGAAAATGAGGACGTCCTTGATATGCGTGCCTTCCATGGCTCCCGTGACGACCGTTATATCCTTATAGCGCTTCGATGACCAGGGCTTGAGCTCGAGCGCGGGGGTCGAGGCCACGAGAGAGCGCGAGAGCTTGCCGAACTCAATGCTCCCCCTGGGCAGAAAGTAGTCGTTCATGGAAAACGAGACGAGGGAAAACACGAGGCCTAAGGCGAGGAATGGGGCAAAGATCTTCCTGGGGGGAATCCCGGCCGCCATGAGGGCCAGCATCTCACTGTCCGAGGATAGCCTTCCCGCCGCCATGAGGGCCCCCACGAGAGCAGCAAAAGGAAAAGACATGGCGATGATCGAGGGCATCGAGTATATGAGCAGCAGCACGACGTCCTTTACAGGGGCCTTGCGCGAGAGAATATCCTCGGCCATGAGCAGAATCTGATTGACGAAAAAGACCGCAAAAAAGAAAAAAAAACAGACGGCAAAGCCGAAAAGGAACTCCTTGGCGACATAGCCCAAAATAATACCGAAGCGCGACCTGAGCCTCGGAGCGACGCCGAAAGGAAAGCCACTTGAGCTCGCCTCGTCCGCTAGTCCCGCCATTACTTCCCCGTGGACCCGAATCCGCCCGAGCCGCGCGCGGTTCCGCCCAACTCGTCCGCGAGTTCAAAACGTACGCGCGTGACCGGGGAGACGATTATCTGTGCGATCCTATCGCCTGAGTCGATGTTTACGGCCTCTTGCCCGAGATTGACGAGGATCACCTTGAGCTCGCCGCGGTAGTCCGAATCTATGGTGCCCGGCGAGTTCAGGCAGGTTATGCCCTTTTGAAGGGCCAGCCCCGACCGCGGCCTCATCTGCGCTTCGTAGCCTATGGGGAGTTCGATGCGAAGGCCCGTGGGCACGGCCGCGCGCTCTCCGGGCTTGAGCACGACGCGCTCCTTAAGGAGCGCGCGGACGTCCGCCCCTGCTGAACCCTCCGTCTTGTACTCGGGGACGGCCGCCCCCGCCTCTGCTATGAAGCGAACGACGATCTCATCCACGGCGGGCCGCCTCCCGGCAGAGCCCGCTCGCCGCAGCTTCCCGCCGCGAAAGCTTGCCGTAGGCGAAGTGCGCTCTCTCCCTGCCCTTGAGCAGGCGATCGCACATCGCGTTGATCGCGGCGCCGGAGAGGTCGAGCATGCGAGATCTCGCCTCCTCCTCGGTCTCCGCCTGGCCCGAGAAGAGGATCTGCCTGGCTATGCGCCGCATGCGGAAGTCTGGATCGTCGAGTGCGACGTCGAAGCCGCCAACCAGCCTGGCTATCGCGTCTTCGCACTCCCCATCGGTCAATCCAGAGCCCGCCGCCCTATCGAGTTGCCTGTCCATTTCGGAGGAGAGCTCGGGCAGGACCTTGGAAGAGGCGCTCGCCGACGCCATCCAAAGGCATTCGGTCTTCGTCATCGCGAAGCCGCTATAGACCGAGTAGCACAGGCCGCGATCCTCGCGCAGAGAAAGGAAGAGCCTCGAGCTCGAGGATTCACCAAGCTCTCCGTTCACGGCCGAGAGGGCGTAGTAATCGTCCTCGGAGAAGGGGCCTTCGACCTGGACGGCCTCATAATAATGCACCTGCTCCATGGCTACTTTCCGGTAGCTGCGCCCTGCAGAGAACACGGGTGTCTTTTCAGGCCGCGCCCGAGCGGCGCGAGAGAGCCTATCCGCGGGGAGGGACTCGAAGAGCCGCGCGAGCTCAAGCGCAACCACCTCGGCCCTGACAGGCCCGGCCGAGGTGACGAGGAGCCGAGACGGGATGAGCTCGGATATATAGAAATTGTAGAGCGCATCGCGCGTTATACGCTTTATATCCTCTGGCTCTCCTGCGATCTTCCAGGACAAGGGATCCCCGGGCCAGATCGAGGCTAGAAATTCGTCGTGCGAGCATTCCTCAGGATCATCCAAGCCTGCGAGAATCTCGCTGATTATGACTTCGCGCTCGCGCTCGAAGTCATCCGCCTTAAAAGAGGAGCAGAAGGCCATATCGGTGAGTATGTCGAGGGCAAGGCGCCATTCGTCCGCGGGAACCTGGCAATGCACGCAAATGGAGTCTCGGTCGGTGAAGGCATTGAGGTAGCCCCCCACCCGCTCTATGGCTCGCGACAGCTCCCCGGCGCTACGCTGGCCGGAGCCCTTGAACACCATATGCTCCACGAAATGCACGAAGCCCCGCTCGAGCGGGGCTTCGTGCCGCGAGCCTAGAGGAAACCAGAAGCCTATGGCGAAGGACCTCGCCCCCTCGGCTTCCTCCGCCGCAAGGGCGGCGCCGCCGGGGAGGCGCAGGTTCGATATCATCTTAGCGCCTCCGGGAATCGTCTCTTCTCGGGCCTCGGTCGTTGCCACGGCTTTGACCGCTCGACCCACCGCCGTAGGGGCGCCTCTCGCCACCGTGCGAATCGTCGCGGGGTCCGTCATCCCTGTGTTCTGCCATGGGGACGTTACCGTTCTCGTCGAGGGCGTCGAGGGCGGCCAGGTTGAGCCTGCCGAGCCTGTCGACCTCGAGGAGCTTCACCTTGATCTTGTCGCCCTCATGCACGACGTCGTTGACGTTCTCGACGCGAGTCTTGGAAAGCCTCGAGATATGGCAGAGGCCTTCCTTACCAGGCAGGATCTCGATGAAAGCGCCGAAGTCCATGACGCGCTTGACCGTGCCATCGTAGATAGTGCCCACGATCGGGTCCTCGGCAATAGCGGTGATCGCTTCTTTGGCGTCGTATGCGGCTTTCTGGTTGGCGCCGTAGATAGTCACCGCGCCGTCGTCCTCGACGTTGATTTTTACGTTGTAGGTCTCGCAGAGCGCCTTGATGTTCTTGCCGCCCGGCCCGATGATCGCGCCAATCTTCTCGACGTCGACCTTGGTGGAGACGACCTTGGGCGCGTAGATCGAGATCTCGGCGGAAGGCGCAGAGATCGTCTTCTCCATGATGGAAAGGATGTGCATCCTGCCGCGCTTCGCCTGGGCGAGGGCTTTGGTGAGGATCTCGGTGGAGACGCCGGCGATCTTGATATCCATCTGAAAACCGGTGATGCCGTTCGTCGACCCCGCGACCTTGAAGTCCATGTCGCCCAAGTGATCCTCGTCGCCCAGAATGTCCGAAAGGATCGCGTAGCGCGAGCCTTCGGTGATGAGGCCCATGGCGATGCCCGCGACGGGCATTTTAAGCGGGACGCCGGCGTGCAGGAGTGAGAGGGTGCCCGAGCAGACCGAAGCCATCGAGGAGGAGCCGTTGGACTCGAGTATTTCGGAGACCACGCGGATCGTATATGGAAATTTTTCCTTGGACGGGAGCACTTCCTCGATTGCGCGGCGTGCGAGGTTGCCGTGGCCGATCTCGCGCCTCCCCGTGCCGAGCCTGCCGACCTCGCCGACAGAGAAGGGTGGAAAATTGTAGTGCAGCATGAAGCGGTCGCGCCTGTCGCCTTCGATGTCGTCCATGATCTGCTCGTCGAAGACCGTGCCGAGCGTGGTGACGCCGAGGGACTGGGTCTCGCCGCGCGTGAAGAGCGCGGAGCCGTGGGCGCGTGCGAGCACCCCGATCTCGCAAGTGATTGGGCGAATGTCCTCGAGGCCGCGGCCATCGACGCGAAGGTTCTTGTCGAGAATGCCGGAGCGGAGGATGTGGTATTGCATGTCCTCCATGCAGGCGCCGAAAAGCCGGCTTTGGGTCGCGTCCCCGAGGAGGTCGGCGAACTTGGCCTTGACCTCGGAGATGACGACCGCCACGGCAGCGTAGCGCTCGAGCTTCTCTTTGGTAAAGAGAGCCTTCTGGAGGAGGGGCTGCGCGAAGGCGCGGATCTCGTCCTCGCGCTGGAGCACGTCCTTCGAGGGAGCGAGAGGGAGCTTTTCCTTGCCCGCAAGCTCGCGGAGCTTGTTGATGAGCTCGCAGATGTCGGCGATCGGCTTCTTGGCGACCTCGATTGCCTCGAGCATCTCTTCCTCGGAGGCTTCCGCGGCATGGCCCTCGACCATCGTAATGCCTGCGGAAGAGCCCGCCACGACGATCTCAAGCTTGGCTTTCTTCATCTCCTCCTGCGTCGGGTTGACCAGGTACTCGCCATTCACGAGACAGACGCGCACGCCGGCGATCGGCCCGTTGAAGGGAATGTCCGAGATGTGGACCGCAGCGCTCGCCGCGACAATACCGATGACATCGGGAGGATTGACTCCGTCGAAAGAGACGCATGTCGGAACGACCTGGAGCTCGCGGCCGAATTCCTTGTAGAAAAGCGGCCGCATCGGGCGGTCGATGATGCGAGAGACGAGGATCTCGCGATCCTTAGGGCGCGACTCGCGCTTGACGAAACCGCCAGGGATCTTGCCCGCGGCGTAGAATTTCTCGTTGTACTCGACGGTGACAGGGACGAAGTCGAGCCCTTCCTTTACTTCAGAGGAGCAACAAGCGGTCGCGATGATCGCCGAACCGCCATAGGTGGCGAATACTGCGCCGTTGGCTTGCTTGGCCATGCGCCCGGTCTCGAGGACGAGTTCCTCTTTGCCTATCTTGCATGAAAGCTTGTGAACCATGTTTCCCTTTTTCCTTTTCTCTTATAAACGCGAATAGGCCCGCGCCGCAATGGGCCGGGCCTTCCTATCCGCGCGGTCTTTCGCCCCGGGGTCCAGCCCCGAAGGCGCTCCTCGCGGGTGCCGCGACGCGAACTTTACTTGCGAAGATTGAGCTTCTCGATAAGCTCACGGTAGCTCGCCAAGTTCGTACGCTGCAGGTACTTGAGCAAACGACGGCGCTGACCAATGAGCTTCAGCTGCCCGCGCCTCGAATTAGTGTCCTTCTTGTGGACCTTGAAATGCTCGGTGAGCAAAGCAATGCGCTCAGACAGGAGCGCGATCTGAGCCTCGGTGGCTCCGGTGTTCTTCTCGTTCTTGCCGTGCTCAAGCACGATGCGGGCCTTGTCCTCTTTGGTCAACGCCATCTTCTCTATCTCCTTCTACTCTCTTGATACCGAACGTATAAGGCCTAGGGCATCGGGCATTCGAAGGGCGCCGTCCAACGACCAATTCCCCTTCCCGTCGTGCTCTGCGATCGCGGGGACGGACAGCGCGCCCGCGTAGGCGAGGGACACCTCGTATCGGCCCGCAGGAGGCAGAGCTTGTTCGCA